>Ga0102962_1000262_pt1 | contig 28818 bp, 26 predicted proteins | sample SalPonF2_C_D2_MG_FD_84519 | JGI IMG/M metagenome (GOLD analysis project Ga0102962, IMG submission 84519) | Salt pond soil microbial communities from South San Francisco under conditions of wetland restoration - Salt Pond MetaG SF2_C_D2_MG ...
AGCAAACAGGTAAGAATTTTGCCATTCTGCACAGTCTGGACGGATATGATGAAGTATCTCTTACCTCAGCATTTAAGCTGATTACCAATCAGGGAGAAAGAATGGTTGAACCCGGTGAACTTTCGTTCAGCAAAACTACCCCGGAAAAACTCGCAGGGGGCACAACCATTCAGGAAGCTGCCGATATTTTTATCAGTGTGCTTGAAAACAAAGCTACAAATGAACAACACAATGTAGCGGTAGCCAATGCCGCAATGGGGATCTATTGCCTGCATCCCGGGAGTGCTTTTGAAGAATGTGTGGGTATTGCTGATGAATCAGTTAAAACAGGCAAAGCACTGACCGCATTTAAAAAATTAATTGAATTACAATGAAATTTCTAAAAAATGCAAAATATCCTGGATAAAATAGTTGAAAAAAAGAAGCTGGAAGTAGCCCAAAGCAAAGAAATTTATCCCGTGAAATATCTTGAGAAAAGCATTTATATGACACGGAAAACACTTTCTTTGAGCAGTCATATTCTGCATACAGGAAAATATGGAATAATCGCTGAGTTCAAAAGGAAGTCGCCTTCAAAGGGATTGATTAATGGGAATGTCGCGGTGGAAGATGTTACAGCAGGTTATGTGAAAGCCGGTGCTTCAGCCCTCTCTGTATTAACAGACAGGGAATTTTTTGGAGGAGAAAACAGAGACCTGACCATTGCAAGGAAAGCCAGTAACTGTCCGGTACTGAGAAAAGATTTTATTATTGATGAATATCAGGTGCTTGAAGCAAAATCCATTGGGGCAGATGCCATCCTGCTTATCGCAGCGATACTCGATGCGCAGGAGATAAAACATCTTGCCTCATTTGCCAGGTCCCTGGGACTTGAAGTGCTCATGGAAGTCCATGAGAAAGAAGAACTTGAAAAACTATCTGAACATCTCAATGTTATTGGGGTAAATAACCGGAATCTGAAAGATTTTAGTGTTGATATCGAACGATCAGTTATTTTAGCCCATCACATTCCCGGGCAGTTCATCAAAATCAGTGAAAGCGGCCTGAGTGACCCGCATAATATAATAACCCTGCAGGAAGCCGGTTTTCAGGGATTCCTGATTGGCGAAACATTTATGAAATCAGCAGATCCTGCCGGCACATGCGCTGCTTTTATTGAGCAGCTGGGAAATCTTAAAAAAGAAAGTTGACCATTGCTTGTTACATGAATTAATAACTGACATGAAAATAAAAGTCTGCGGAATTACTACAATACAGGATGCAGCATTTCTCCACCAGCAGGACGTTGATTATGCGGGTTTCATATTTTATCCGAAATCGCCAAGATATGTTGGTAAAGAGCCTGATCCTGAGTTATTCAGTGCAACGGGACATGATGTCAAAAACGTTGGTGTTTTTGTTAATTCTCCTACAGGGGAAGTAATTGACATGGCCAATGACTTTCAGCTTGACCTTGTGCAGCTTCACGGGGAGGAGACACCTGCTTACTGCCAGGAAATAAAAAGTGCCGGAATTGAAATAATTAAAGCCTTCAGGGTGGATGATAATTTTGATCCTTCAGTTTCAGCAGCTTTCAGTCCGTGTTCCGATTATTTTTTATTTGACACCAAAAGCAGCAACTATGGCGGAGCCGGTAAAAAGTTTAACTGGCAAATACTGAATGATATCACCAGTCTGAAACCATTTTTTTTAAGCGGCGGGATTGGGCCCGATGATGCTGAAGAAATAATGAATCTTCAGCTGCCTGCGTTGCATGCCATTGATATCAACAGTAAATTTGAGACCAAACCCGGCAGTAAGGACCATCAAAAACTGCAATTGTTTCTTGATAAAATTAAACACATATAAAAATAATAATAAATATGAGCTATCATGTTGATGAAAGGGGTTATTACGGGAATTACGGAGGAGCCTATATTCCTGAAATGTTATACCCCAACGTGGAAGAACTGCGCACTCAGTATCTACAGATCATGGAGAGTGAAGACTTTAAGAATAAGTTTAAGATATTGATGCAGGACTACGTTGGTCGTCCTTCTCCGCTTTACTTTGCCGGCAGACTATCGGAACATTATCAGACAAATGTTTATCTTAAAAGAGAAGACCTCAATCATACCGGAGCCCATAAGATTAACAACACCATTGGCCAGATCATACTCGCTCAGTTGCTTGGTAAACACCGCATCATTGCAGAGACCGGGGCCGGTCAGCATGGTGTGGCAACCGCCACGGTATGTGCTCTCATGGGTTTGCAATGTATTGTTTACATGGGAGAGACGGATGTAAAACGGCAGGCACCAAATGTTTCCAAGATGAAAATGCTGGGCGCAGAAGTAATACCTGTTACAAGCGGGAACCGTACTCTGAAAGATGCCACAAACGAAGCCATTCGCGACTGGATCAATAATCCGGAAGATACCCATTATATAATTGGTTCGGTGGTAGGCCCTCACCCCTACCCTGATATGGTAAGCCGTTTTCAATCGGTAATTTCCGAAGAAATGAAGTGGCAGCTTAAAGAAAAGACGGGCCGGGACCACCCCGATCACATCATAGCCTGTATCGGTGGGGGGAGCAATGCTGCCGGCGCTTTTTACCACTACCTTGACCGTACCGAAGTAGAACTGATTGCGGTTGAAGCTGCCGGTAAGGGGATTGATACAGGTGAATCGGCGGCAACAATGGTGCTGGGGCAGACCGGTATCATACATGGCAGCCGTACCATGCTGATGCAAAATGAAGATGGTCAGATCACCGAACCTTATTCAATCTCTGCAGGTCTGGATTATCCCGGAGTAGGTCCCCTGCATGCCAATCTGAAGGAAACAGGAAGGGCAACCTTCCTTAATATAACAGATCAGGAAGCACTTGATGCAGCTTTTTTGCTAACCCGTAAAGAAGGAATTATTCCTGCCCTTGAATCGGCTCACGCACTGGCTGCCCTGGATAAAAGGAGATTCAAGCCAGAAGCTACTGTTGTGATTAATCTCTCAGGACGAGGAGATAAAGACATGGAAACCTATATTAAACATATGCCCGATGAACAGAATTGATAAACTATTCGCAAATAAAAAAGATAATATCTTATCAGTATATTTCACTGCAGGATTTCCACAAGTGGACGATACCACAACCATTATTAAGGAACTTGAAAACAATGAAGTTGATCTGATTGAGATCGGGATGCCATTCTCAGATCCGATGGCTGACGGTCCGGTAATTCAGCAAAGCAGTCACCAGGCACTATTAAACGGGATGAGCCTGCACAAACTTTTTGATCAGCTCAAAGACATTCGTAAAATAGTGGACATCCCGCTGATACTTATGGGATACCTTAACCCAGTCCTTCGTTTTGGAATGGATGCCTTCCTGAGTGAATGCAGTAAGACAGGGATAGACGGCATTATTTTACCTGATCTACCCTTGCTGGAATATACCACCAATTATGCTGCCCGATTTAAACAACACGATGTTCACAATATATTTCTTATCTCGCCCCAAACAAATGAAGACAGGATCAGACTAATCGACCAGGCCGGTAGCGGGTTTATTTATATGGTTTCTTCGGCTTCCATAACAGGGTCAAGAAAAGGAATCAGTGAACAGCAAAAAGCATATTTCAGCAGGATTCAAAACATGAATTTGAAAAATCCAGCACTAATTGGTTTTGGGATTTCAGACCATGAAACATTTAGTACTGCCTGTGAATATGCACAGGGAGCTATTATTGGTAGTGCCTTTATTAACGCAATTTCTGATAAAACAAACCTGCAGGAATCTATTAAAGGTTTTATCCAACATATAAAAAATGATAATTAACTATATATCTGGCTGTTATTTTTATCTCTACAGTGCACAGATTCTTTCTCCATAAAGGAATATCCTTCAGGTTTGTTAGTTGTTGATTTTTCACTAAATTCGATTGCTTAAAATAATTTGAACAGGTATAACTTGTATCCTGTTAAGAATGCACCATCCCGTTATGAGAAAAATTAACAACCCATTTGCCGGCCGGCCATCATATAATTGCTTTGGCTGCAGTCCGGATAATCCCCATGGTCTTCACCTGGAATTTTTTGAGGATGGAGAGGAAGTGGTTTGTAACTGGACACCAGAAGATAACCTACAAGGGTATGACAAAGTATTACATGGTGGCATACAGTCGACCTTAATGGACGAGATTGCCAGCTGGACAGTTTATGTGAAAGCAAAAACCGCCGGCGTTACCGCCAGGATGGAGGTTAAATTCAGAAAACCGGTATTTGTTGATGCAGGTCCGCTGACAGTACGTGGCAAAATCATCAGTCAGAATAAACGCATTGTAACCATTTACACCCGGTTGTTTGATGCTAACGGGATCTGCTGCGCTGAGGGCAAAGTAGACTATTTTGTTATGCCTCCTGACCAGGCAAAGGAAAAGCTGAATTATCCGGGTTATGAAAGATTCTTTGAGTAGTCAGCAGGAAAGAAATAACATTTAACAAATCAGTAAAAGAACAGATATATATGACTTATAATTTTGATGAAATTGTTTCAAGAGAGAATACCAATTCAGTTAAATATGACATTCGGGCAGAATTATTTGGAAAAGAGGATGTGATACCCATGTGGGTAGCTGATATGGACTTCAGAACTCCTGATTTTATTATAAAGGCAATAAAAACCCGACTTGAACACGAAATTCTTGGCTATTCTATTAAACCAGGCAGTTATTACGATTCAATAATAAAATGGCTTGACAGACGACACAACTGGGATATTAAAAAAGAATGGATCAGTTTTAGTCCGGGAGTGGTGCCGGCTCTCAATATGTCGGTAATGGCCTATTCCCGGCCGGGCGATAAAATCATTCTTCAATCTCCGGTATATCATCCGTTTTATGCAGCAATAGAAAATAACGGACGCCGTATTGTAGACAATCCGCTGCGTCAGGAAAACGGGCGCTATTATTTTGATTTTGATGATCTAAAGAAGAAAATTGATGCAGACGTGAAAATGTTGTTCTTATGTAATCCGCATAATCCGGTCAGTCGTGCTTTTACAGAAGATGAATTGAGTGAGCTGGCAGCAATTTGTCTTGAGAACAACATTCTGATCATTGCGGATGAAATTCATTCAGATCTCATTTTCCCGGGATACAGGCATATTCCCATGGCAAGCCTTTCTGATGACATCGCTGAAAATACCATTACCTGCATGGCACCATCCAAAACATTCAATCTGGCCGGCATGTCCACTTCTTTTCTGGTCATTAAAAACAGGGAATTGCGACATCGCTACAACAAAGTGCTGGATCAGGTCCATATTAGTTCCGGAAATCTGTTTGGAACAGTTGCCCTTGAAGCAGCCTATACTGGTGGTGATGAATGGTTGGGGCAACTTATGACTTACTTGAAAAAAAATGCAGAACTTGTCAGAAATTATTTGAGTGAAAATATTCCTGAAATAAAACTTACTGACCCGGAAGCAACCTATCTCTTGTGGCTTGATTGCAGGGAACTAAAGATGAATGCTAAGAAGCTAAAGAAATTCATTATACATGAAGCAGGACTTGGCTTGAATGACGGGGCAATGTTCGGCCCGGGAGGCGAAGGCTTTCAACGCATGAATATTGCAACTCCGGCTGGTATTGTTGAAAAATCCCTCCAACAACTCAAAAATGCTGTTGATAAGATAAAAAGCTAATAAAAAAAGTAACTTTTTGATAAAATCCCGTATAATCAGTAGTTAAATTTTAAGGGTTTTAGCAGTTAATAAAATTATTAGGTATTTTTAGTTGCCAATTATTCAAAAAATACAAAAATGAAATTTAGATTTTCTATTGCTTCCAAAATAAGCCTGGGGTTCGGGATATTAATCATTGCTTTTCTTATCAATGGTGCTTTAACAGTAAAGACGCTTAATAACAGCAGGAAGCTTAATGAAGAAATCACCAGTGTCTATACTCCGTCAGCCACTTATCTGAGTGATCTGTACGAAATGATCAACAACTCAGAAATGCTTATTAAAAGCTGGGTATATATCGACCGCAAAACAGAAACACCGAACAAACTCAAGCTCATTGAGATGCACACGACTAAATTTCCTGAGCTGAGGGATAAATTAATAAATATTTCTGAAAACTGGTCCGAGACCAATCAGAAAAGTATCCAGAAGATCCTGACTACCATTAACGATACATTATTCCCCATGCATCAGACAATCATGGATAAATTATCCACTTTTGAAAGTTACGATGATCCGATGGTTGTTTTTGAGATTAACCCGATGGTTGAGGAAGGTGGTGAGATCATCACTACTACTAAAAAGGTACTAAATAATCTATCAGTACTGATTGATAAACAAAACGCCCTTGTTGCCCAATCGAGGACACAGATGGACAATGCATTTGCACAATTCAAAAAGTCTGTGATCTGGATGGGTTTAATTATTGTACTTGTATCATTTCTTATTGCTGTAGTCACGGCAAGATCACTGGTACGTCCGATAAATTATATAAAAAGAATTCTGCTCAACATGGCAAAAGGGATATTGCCTGATAAAAAAATAAAGGAAGGCAATGACGAGATTGGTGAGATGAGTGTTGCGCTGAATTCACTGGTAACAGGCTTAAAGGACATCTCCAACTTCTCCGTAGAAATAGGGAAAGGCAATTTCGAGAGCGATTTCAGTCCGTTAAGTGATCAGGATATCCTGGGCAATTCATTAATCAATATGCGTGAAGAGTTGAAAAAAGCCGCCCAGGAAGAAGAAAAACGTAAACTTGAAGACTCACAACGTAACTGGGCTACTCAGGGTATTGCCAAATTCTCTGAGATATTGCGTCAGAACAATGACAACATGGAAGAGCTCTCCTACAATATCATCAGTAAACTGGTGAAATATATGGAAGCTAACCAGGGAGGCCTCTTCATTTTAAATAATCAGGATAAGGAGCATGTAATTATTGAACTTACCGCATGCTATGCTTATGACAGAAAAAAATTCCTGGAAAAACAGATTGAAGTCGGAGAAGGATTAATCGGAAGATGTGTGCAGGAAGGGGAAACAATTTATATGACCGAAATCCCCAACGACTATATCAATATTACCTCAGGTCTGGGAGGAGACAATCCAAGGTGTTTGTTAATCGTGCCACTGAAGCTGAATGATGAGATCTATGGAGTAATTGAAATCGCCTCTTTTAAAAATATTGCACCATACCAGATCGATTTTGTTGAGAAAATCGGCGAAAGTATTGCATCAACTATTTCAACTGTCAAGATAAATATCCAGACAACCATGCTGCTTGAACAGTCGCAGCAACAGGCTGAAGAAATGTCGGCTCAGGAAGAAGAAATGAGACAAAACATGGAAGAGTTAAGGGCAACTCAGGAACAATCAGCACGAAGGGAAACAGAGTTGCAGAAAAAAGTGGACCGGCTATCTTCTGAACTGAATAAACTCAAAGGAGATAATAAATGATGAGTATCGTATTATGTTCCTAAAAACATTAACATTAATTTCCATTGCTCGGCCCCTATTTCCCCTAAAGGGGATTCCGCGCGCAAATAAGAAACTAATTTGGATTTAATAAAACCTGTGTGTGAGCACCCCTTTAGGGGATCAAGGGGCAGTGGGTTGGATTTCATGTTAACTCTTGGTTTAATATTTTATATCTAAAAACAAAATTAGGGATATAATCCGATAGTCATATAAATTATTCAAACAGGGGACATTCTCCCCTTTGTTTTGTACAAATAAATCAATATTTTCACAATAGAATTTTTAACCTGTTGAATTTCTCAAAAAGAAGAAGATTTGCAGTTCAAATAATACAGAAATATTTTATTCAACAACTAACTTTACTTTTCCCGAAAAACCTCAGGGCATACCTTCCTTCTGTAGCGGAGGAGGCATAATTTGGAGCATGGTTCGATATTTTTTTTCCATATTCCTGTTGCTTTTTTCAGGCAATTTATATTGCCGGAACAACAGCATACGTTTTCAGCACATTACCTCAAAAGATGGCCTTTCGCAGGGTCATATTCTTTGTATGATGCAGGATTCAGAAGGTTATATCTGGATAGGAACTTATGACGGGCTGAACCGGTACAATGGCTACACCTTTAACAATTTTTTTGCTGACGATCAGGATACCAACTCATTAACCATCAATGTTGTCTACAGCCTTTTCGAAGACAGAGACGGCAATATCTGGTGCGGGACATGGGGTATTGATATAGGGAATCCAGCCAGTCAGCCTATAACCTGCTCGAAAACCTGCTCCAGTGGTCTAGAAGCCAGAACGGCACCCTCCAGTTCAATCCGGTAATAGCTGACATTAATGAAGTTTTTGAAATAGTTGTACCAGGGGCAAAAAACTTCGCCCGAAAAAAGGAAATTGAGATTGTTACCAGCAATGAAGCAGAAGGAATTCAGATTTTTGCCGACATAAATATGCTGACAACAATTCTCAGAAATCTTTTAATGAACTCTGCCAAATTTAGTAATTCTAATAGTAAAATCTCGCTAAAAGCGGCAGTCTATAATGCTGAATATGTCATTTTTTCAGTAAAAGATATCGGCATTGGTATGTCAAAGGAGGAAGTAAAATCTTTGTTTGATTTGGATAAGTCAACTTCTAATACAGGTACTGAAGGTGAAAAAGGAACGGGAATTGGTTTAATTCTCTGCAAAGACTTTGTAGATTATCACAAAGGAAATATTTGGGCAGAAAGTGAACCCGACAAGGGTACAATTTTTTATTTTACAATCCCCAGGGCAAAATAAAAATAATGTAAAAAATTACATTAATTTTCCGGACAAAACTTCCTGTCTGTCAACACAATTTATGTCTTTATGTCACTATCTATTAGGTGTTTATGACTTTTTGACGGTTAATAAACCCGAAAATGTAATGGTATGGAAATTGAATAATTCCGGGTACAGAACATTTAAGTCTAATTTAAAAAACGGGAGGATTGAACTATGTTACCATCAAGAGAATTAAGATCAATATTTCCTTCATTTGTAGATGAATTTTTCGGCACAGATTTGCTGAACAACTTTTTTGAAACCAGAACCGGAATAAACACGCCGGCGGTAAATATTGTTGAAGGTAAGGATGATTTCAGAATAGAAGTGGCTGCCCCGGGACTGGACAAAAAAGATTTCAAGATTGACATTGACAACAATATGCTTTCAATTTCTGCTGAAAAAGAAAACAAGGTGAAAGAAGAAGAAGACAATTACGTACGCAGGGAGTTTGGTTATACCAGCTTTAAAAGAACATTCACACTGCCAGACTCTGTAAATGCTGACCAGATCAAGGCTACTCATAAAGAAGGTATTTTGCAGATAACGATACCCAAAAAAGAGGAAGCCAGGGTTAAGCCACCCAAAAAGATTGAAATTTCATGATGATTTGATTTGATTAAAGCCTCCTTTCCGGAGGCTTTACTTAAAGTTTCGCAATTCAAAATTCTTGCCGAGATAAACCCTTCTTACCTGTTCATCCTCTGCCAGTTCGGATGCAGTACCCGATTTCAGAATAGCACCTTCAAACAGCAGATAGGCACGATCAGTAATAGAAAGTGTTTCATGAACATTGTGGTCTGTAATAAGGATACCGATATTCTTATCTCTCAATTTGGCAACGATTTCCTGAATGTCTTCAACTGCAATTGGATCCACACCGGCAAAGGGCTCATCCAGTAAAATGAATTTAGGATTGATGGCCAGGGCCCGGGCAATTTCAGTCCTGCGCCGCTCTCCTCCTGAAAGCTGCACTCCCAAACTCTTCCTTATCTTCTGCAGTCCAAATTCATTGAGCAACATTTCAGTCCTCTCTTTTTGTTCCTGCTTATCATAACGAGACATTTCAAGCACAGCTTTGATATTATCCTCGACGCTCAATTGCCTGAAAACTGAAGCTTCCTGGGCCAGGTAACCAATTCCCCGCTGAGCCCGGCGGTAAACCGGTTCGCGGGTAATATCAAGATCATCAAGAAAAATTCGTCCTTCATTTGGTGTAATCAACCCCACAATCATATAAAATGAGGTGGTTTTACCGGCTCCGTTAGGACCGAGCAAACCAACAATTTCACCCTGTTTGACATCAATGGATACACCTTTTACTACAGTTCTTTTGCGATATTTTTTTACCAGATTCGTCGTACTCAGTCTCATAATATACTCTTCAAAAATTTTAGCACAAATGTAAAAGTAAGCAATTCAGATTAATAATTCCCTGCCATCACGTGACGTTGCTGCAGGTAATTAAATCCCAAATTTATCTACATCATCTGTTTCTTCTTCCTCCTGTTCGTCTTTCAGCTTCTGTTTGCGCACAATGCGGGCTGATATACCAATGCTAACTTCATAAAGCCCGACTAATGGTAATGTAACGAGAATCTGGCTAAAAATATCAGGAGGTGTAATCACGGCAGATACAACCAGGATTACTATAAATGCATGACGTCTGTATTTTTTAAGAAAAGCCGGAGTAATCAATCCGATTTTTGATAAAAAAAGTACCAGCATGGGCAGCTCAAAAATAATGCCGCTGGCCAGTACCACTGACGCTACTGTTGAAATATAGGAAGTTAGATTTATTTGGTTGGTCACCTGTTCACTAACCGTATAGGAACCCAGAAAATGCACTGAAAGCGGAGTGATGATAAAATAGCCGAAAACAACACCCAGTAAAAACAGCAGACTGCTGAAAAATACAGCACCACTAGTGTATTTTCTCTCATTTGAGTAAAGCGCCGGAGCCAGAAAACGCCAAAACTCGTAAAAAATATAGGGAAAAGCAATGATGAATCCGGCAAAAATTGATACCATGATATGGGTGGTGAACTGTCCCGACATGTTTATATTGATAAGCTGAAAAGGGTGGGAATTAATGCACAATGCATCAACATGTACAATTTTACCCAGCGCGCACAACATTCTGTTTGTAAAAAAATCAGGACTTTTAGGAGCAATTATGATGGAATCAAAAATAAAATTATGGAACAGAAATGCCAGCACAGCAAAAACAATGATTGCTATCATTGATCGTATCAGGTGCCACCTCAATTCTTCAAGATGTTCGAGAAAAGACATATCTTCTGAATTTTCTTTGGTCATAATTTATCAGTTACTTGTGGATATATTTAAAAAAAACAGTACATTTAAAAATAATAACGAGCGACCCTCTAATTTTGTATCACTTATTATTGGCAAAAATTACCTGTCTGGCAACCAGTCAGAATCACAAGCATTTCACAGATAAGCCAATTCCTTTTCTGAAGGATAAAAACCTAAAACTAAAATCTGCTCAGCCTGTATTGACAATCTGTGTATGCCATTGGCCCAAAATACAATGAGATACACATAAATTGATTTCAGGTGTACAAATGTATTATAATTTTAAAAATGATCAGCTTTTTATAAACAGTTATGAAAATATCTTTTTCTCAACAGGACACTTATCAGGTTTTTTTAGACATTAGTTATATAATTTAGAACTTTTATGTAAAAAAATCCGTTATTAATAAATTATTATATCAGTAACTTTATTCAAAATCGAAATATATTCAGTTCAATGATTGCTACAACAGATAAAATCTTACTTGAAAACCTTAAGAAACACTTTGGATTCGATACTTTTAAAGGGAATCAGGAAGAAATTATTCGTAATGTACTTGCCGAAAGAGATACCTTCGTATTGATGCCTACAGGTGGAGGTAAATCACTTTGTTACCAGTTGCCTTCTCTGATGCTTGAAGGTACAGCTATTATTATCTCTCCTTTAATTGCACTTATGAAGAACCAGGTTGATGCCATGCGAAGTTTCAGTGCTGATGATGGCGTGGCGCATTTTATGAATTCTTCACTCACCAAAACTGCTATTAACCAGGTAAAGCAAGACATTCTCGATGGTAAAACTAAATTATTATATGTGGCTCCTGAGTCACTAACAAAAGAAGAAAATGTTAATTTTCTGAAACAGATTAAGATTTCTTTTTATGCAATTGATGAGGCTCATTGTATATCAGAATGGGGTCATGATTTCAGACCTGAATACAGGCGTATCAGACCGATTATTAATGAGATAGGGAAAGCCCCCCTGATTGCACTTACCGCTACCGCAACACCTAAGGTACAGCACGATATTCAAAAGAACCTGTCGATGCTTGATGCCAATGTATTCAAATCTTCTTTCAACAGGGCCAACCTGTATTACGAAGTGCGTCCGAAAGTAAGTGCTACTAAAGAAATCATTAAGCTATTGAAAGCCAACTCAGGGAAATCGGCAATAATATACTGCCTGAGTCGTAAAAAGGTGGAGGAACTGGCTGAAACCTTGCAGGTAAACGGAATACGGGCACTCCCCTATCACGCGGGGATGGATTCTGCTACCCGTACAGGTAACCAGGATAAGTTCCTGATGGAAGAGGCAGATGTGATCGTTGCAACTATTGCTTTTGGAATGGGTATCGACAAACCGGATGTGCGTTTCGTCATCCATTACGACATACCCAAAAGCCTGGAAGGTTATTACCAGGAAACAGGGAGAGCCGGCCGCGATGGCGGAGAAGGCAGGTGTATCACTTTCTACCGCTATAAAGACATTCAGAAACTTGAAAAATTTATGCAGGGTAAACCTGTAGCCGAACAGGAAATTGGCAAACAATTGCTGCTGGAAACAGTTTCCTATGCTGAATCATCAGTGTGCCGGAGAAAACAGCTGCTTCATTACTTTGGGGAAGTTTATGAAGTTGAAAATTGCGGCAATTGTGACAACTGTCTCCATCCCAAAGAACAATTTGAGGGCATGGATTATGTTGTGCAGGCGTTAGAAGCCATTCTGGAAGTAAAAGAAAGATTCAAAGCTGACTATATTGCCGATCTGCTTGCAGGAAACCAGACTTCTGCTATAAAATCTTACGGGCATCATAAACTGGAAATATTTGGCTCCGGAGGTGAACATGATATAAAATTCTGGAACGCTGTTATCAGACAATCTCTTATTGCACGCTTCCTTATAAAGGATATTGAAAATTACGGCCTTCTCAGGCTGAGCAAGGCAGGACACGAATTTCTCAAAAAGCCTCATTCTTTTATGCTCACCAGAAATCATGATTATGAGAATACAGAGGAATTGCAGGAAAATGCGGGAGGTGGGAAAACCAGTGCGGTTGACATAGAACTCTTTAATATACTTAAAGACCTGAGAAAACGAATATCAAAGCAAAAAAAGATTCCTCCTTTCGTAATTTTTCAGGATCCCTCTCTCGAGGATATGGCAATCCAATATCCTGTTACAATGGAAGAACTTCAGAATATTGTCGGTGTTGGTTCCGGAAAAGCTCATCGTTACGGAAAAGAATTCATTGAGCTTATCAAGGCTTATGTGGATGAAAAAGAAATAATCAGACCCCAGGATATGGTCGTGAAATCAATCGTTAATAAATCAGGACTGAAAGTGTATATCATCCAGAGTATTGACAGAAAAATCTCCCTGGAAGATATTGCTGAAGCCAAAAACCTGGAAATGAACGACATGCTCAAGGAAATAGAAGCAATTGTCAATTCGGGTACCAGGATCAATATTGATTATTATATCAACGAAGTAATGGATGAGGAACACCAGCAGGAAGTATTCGACTATTTCAGAGAAGAGGCTGAGACAGAATCCATCGATGATGCACTCTCTGAGCTTGGTGAAGATGAATATAATGAAGAGGATATCAGGCTTATGAGAATCAAGTTTATTTCGGAAATGGGAAATTAAATCATTCGCTTACCAAACATAACAGGTATCTGTAAAATACTACCCGGGGAATTGCATCCCGGGTTTTTTTATACTATTTAGAGTCTGTCAATAAAGTCAATTGTCTGGATCAAAATGTTCGAAACAAGGCGTACATTGAAGTGGTGAGCAAAGAAACGGTATACGTTTTATTTCTTTACAAAGCGTGTTGAAGACCTTTTTAAAACACAATATAAAAAGAAATGCAGGAATTGATTCTTCGTGAGTTTTTTTGTAAATTTATTCTGTTGATTACAGTTAAAAAATTAAACCTGGTAAGGTATTTTTCCGTAAGTAATATATAACAAAACAAAAAACCATCGTAATCACTAAAAAATGTTGAATTTATAAATCCCATTCATATGAAAAAACTTTACTTATTATTCGTACTTGTATTTTTGTTTGCTGCCGGTAATGCCCAATTTAGCCTTACTTACAAGACACATGGTATTCTGGCTGGTGATGCACACGATTATACATTAACCAAACTGGTTGATCAGGGCCCTGCAGGAGCTGTACAAACATGGGATTTCTCCCGACTAACCTCTGATGAAAAACAAAGTTCACTGACCAGTCACATGCTCAATGCTGTTTACCTGAAAAGTGGCGGAGATATTCCCCGGGCAAATACTGTTATTGAAGAATACGGTAATAAATTTTTCTTCAGGGCAGATGAAAATGCGCTGGAACAATATGGTTTGATTACAAAAAATAACATGGTCATTTCTTACGAGAAACCATTCGTGAAAATGAAGTATCCTTTTTCATTTGGTGATAGCTATAAGGGAGACTTTTCAGGAACCCTGAAAAGTGGAAGCGTAACCCGTAATATTCAGGGAAAATATTCAGTTTCAGCCGATGGCTATGGTAAACTGTTATTGCCCGGCGGTGTTGAACTGAATAATACACTTCGGGTTAAAACAGTTAGGAAAAACCTCTATGGCAGTAATTCCTGGGTAAGCACTACAACCTTTCGCTGGTATGTGGAGAATGTGCGTTATCCCGTTCTTGTCATTATCAGACAGGATACTCCAAATCAATCAAATATAATTAAAACAGCTTTTTTCACGCATGCTGCTTCATTAATGAATGCAACTGATGAGAAATTAAATGAACTTAATTTGCATGGAGATGAGTTAAGCGTTTATCCGAATCCTTTTATCAGGGAATTACATGTAGACTATTCACTTAATACAGCAGGAGAGGTTAGTATTGAATTGTATGATATGGCAGGCAAAAAGATAAGAACTTATTTAGACAATGAATCTCAAACAGCAGGTTATCATACATACACCATTAGCAGCAATGATATTGAGGCTGGTAACGGCACTTATTATCTGCGTATCAAATTGGGCGACAAAACCTTTACCAAAAAGGTTATTTCGATTGAATAATTTTTATAAATTATATCCATTAACAAATGAAAAACCCGGTAATCTTAATTTACCGGGTTTTTCATTTTCATACTCAGGAATCTGTTTTAATATCGAGGGCATCTCTTAATCCATTCCCAACCAGGGTAAAAGCGAGTACCATGATCATAATAGCCAGTCCGGGCAGAATGGCCAGATAAGCTTTATCAACAATGATATATCCATAATGATCCTTAATCATAGTACCCCATGAAGGAACGGGAGGTTGCACTCCGATGCCCAGAAAGCTGAGGCCGGCTTCCATCAGTATGGCAGAGGCAAAATTTGCAGCTGAAATTATAATAACAGGAGCAAAAACATTTGGAAGGATATGCCAAAAAATAATCCTTCCGGAAGAAAAGCCCAAAGCACGGTCGGCTTCAACAAATTCTTTTTCCCTGACAGCCAGTACCTGCCCCCGCACCACCCTGGCCACTTCTACCCACATGGTTAGTCCAACAGCCACAAAAACCTGCCAGAAGCCTTTTCCCAGCACCAGGGTGATGGCAATAACAAGTAATAAAGTAGGAATAGACCAGACAACGTTTATCAGCCACATAATAAACTCATCAACCCAGCCTCTGAAATAACCCGCGACCGCACCCAAAGTCAGACCGATCAGCAAAGAAATAAAAACGGCAATAAAACCTACCGAAAGCGAGACCCTTGCTCCAATCACCAAACGGCTCAACAAATCCCTTCCAAAGCGATCGGTTCCCAACAGAAATACTTTTTTCACCAGGTTGTTTTTCATTACCCTCATCCTCATTTCACTCACCGGTAGTGAAAGTTTTCGTCCATCCAGCGTAGTAAAACTCACAAACTGGCCATCACTTTTAATATTTGCATCCGGATTGAGGGCGTATAACACATCGGCAAGATTAAATGTATTCAGAAAGAGGGCATCGCTTTTTTCACCCGAATAACCATATGCTTCAACCATGTCACCGGCAAATCCGATTGAATCAACCGGTACATTCCGGTAATCGGGCCGCTGGCCAAACAGCATCCGTGAAATGAAGTTATGCTTATGCGAAGGCTCATTGAGACGCACCTTGAGCATCAGCACTGAAAAGCCAGGTTTTTTAGTTGTAAGCTCCAAATATTGTCGATTCGCAAAAGGACTTTCATCCGGTGTGATAAGATATCCCAAAATACCCAGAAAAAGTGCAATAATTATCACAACAAGTCCGAACATGGAAAGAATATTCATTGAGAATTTTCTCCAGCCCAGTTGAAAAGGCGAAGCATGTTGTTCTTGTGAAAATTTGCTCATACCATATAGTTTCTCCCTTTCCACGTAAAAGTACCCCAAATTCCTGTAATTGCAGTTACTGTAACATAAAAAATGTACAACACCTGAGCAACAGGGAAAAGATACAGCAATAATTGCCGCCCGTAAAAAGCCGTTACAGCATTCAGCAAAACTATATCAACCAGGCTCTTTACAAGAAAAACCATAATGAAAATTTTAAGAAAATACATATCCGTTACCAGAGCTGCCAATAGAAGTATAAGAAGGCCTGTATTTAACAGCAGTACAATAAGTGCTGTACCGATAAGATATGGATCCCGGTAAGCCTTGCTTTTTGAGACCCAACGCTTCCTTTGAAAGAGAAATGATTTCAGTGTATCTGTAGTTTTTGTAATGACAGTACTTTCCCTGGAATTATTAAACACGATTCGTCCCGGATAATTTCTATGAAAAGCAAACATCAGAAAGACATCATCTCCCGAAGCTAAATTCATTTTTAATGCATCATTCATTTTCAGGTATTTCTTCCTCGAAAAAGCCAGGTTGGCTCCATTACACATTAACGGGTGACCAGTTCCAATGGCACCGGCACCAGCGGCCATAAGTGAAAAAAACTCCAGCTCCTGCAACCAGGCAAAAACTGTATTTGGTCCTGCCATCCTTACTGCCCCTGAAACAAAGGTTTGGGAAGAGTCCAGGTAAGATTTCACCATACTGCTTATCCACTTTTCCGGAACCCTGCAATCACCATCAGTTTGCAGAATCATTTCGCCGCTTGCATTCTTTATCCCATAATCAACAGCAGCTTTCTTTCCGGAAAGATTATCGGGGAGTGTAAACAGTTGTAATCTCTCTTCAGATTCCGCCAGAGTCTTCACAATTCTTTGGGTATAATCCTCAGAATGGTCATTTATAATTAGGATTTCAAACATTTCGTTGTCAAAATCCTGCGTCAATAAGTCACGGATTAATTTCTCAATATTGCCCTCTTCATTGCGAACTGCTACAACAACAGAGACTGTAACGGGATTAAATGTTTTGAGGTGTTGGGTTGTTCTTAATTTTCTCCATCCCAGGTAAAACCAAAGAATGAGAAGAAAATAAGCTATGCCGGTAATAAAAATAGCTATTTCTGTAATAAAGAAAAATGAGGACATGAGGAAAGCTTACGTTTACCTGAGGTGTTTTTCAATTGTTGAATACAATATATCTATTGAAATCGGTTTGGTAATATACTCCGTAAATCCGATTTCTATACACCGCCGGCGATCCTCTTCCATGGCATTAGCTGTTTGTGCTATAATCGGCAACTCCTTTTTAAATTTCCTGATTTCAGCTGTTGCTTCATAGCCACTTACCTCTGGTAATTGCAAATCCATCAGAATTAAGTCAACGTCTTTGTGTGTATTAGCAAGGTCAATTGCCTCTTTCCCGTTTGAAGCATGAAGAATAAGCGCTCCGGTACGCTTCAGTATCTCCTCAAGATAGCGATAACTCAACCGGTCATCTTCAACAATTAATAACTTTTTTCCTTGCCAGTTATGTTCTTTTGTAATGTTTCTGGAAACTTGTTTTTTGTGAGTCTCTTTTTGACTGATGCGAAATGGGACAGTAAAATAAAATTTTGATCCCTCTCCCGTTTTTGATTCGGCCCATATCTTTCCGCCCATCAAATCAATAAAACCTTTTGATATAGCCAGACCAAGTCCGGAACCTCCGTATTTTCTTGTAGAAGTGTGATCAACCTGCATAAACCGGTCAAAAATCACTTTTTGTTTTGACTCTGAAAAGCCAATTCCTGTATCTATAACAAAAAATTTAAGAAAATCTCTATCATAGGTAAGTTCGTACCCAAATTCCACATAACCTACTTCGGTAAATTTAATTGCATTGGAGATCAGGTTGGTAAGAACCTGTCTCAACCTGACTTCATCGCTAATAATATTGACATCATCACCAAGCGTTTTAACAAGTCTCAACTTTAAATCAGGTTTTTCCTTCATTTCCCGAGTGGAAAGAAATACAGACTGCAATTCGAGCAGGAAGGCATTTAAAGCAATGACTTCATTCTTAAGACTGATTTGACCTGCTTCTATTTTCGAGATATCAATAATATCATTAATCAGATTAGTAAGTACTTTCCCGTTACTATTGATAATATCAGAATACTCCCGGCGTAATTCAGGGCTAATGGCATCATCATTCAACAATTGAGAAAAACCCAGGATACCGTTTAACGGAGTCCTGATTTCATGTGACATATTTGCCAGGAATGCCGATTTAAGCTTGTCGGATTCCTCTGCTTTTTCTTTTGCCTTGATCAGCTCATTTTCAAGCTGCTTACGATGAAGGGCAATAGAAGCCTGATAGATGAATGTTTCAATTAATTTACTATCAGTCAGCGCAGCAGGTTGCTTATTTATAATAAGCACACTACCATACAATTTGCCGCCGCGCATCAGGGCAATGCTGTATACTCCACGTATATCCAGCAATTTTTCGAGTTCCTGCATGGTCTCGCGGTCAAAATAACCATCGGTGGCATCGTACAAACCTCCATCATACAGGTATAATTCCTTGGCATTACGCATAATCTGGTTTCTGAATGCCTCAGATATCGGTAGTTTCACCTTACCTGGATCGATTCCCAGTATGTCGGTAATTTGTTTTTCGTAGTTTCTTATACCCGAAATATATTTTACTGAAAATGTTTTAATATTCTCATCAAAAGAAGCAACCAGGACAATAGTATCCTTGATTAACTCATTAAGTTTCTTCCCGATATAATTAAAAATGTCCTCATCAATTGAAATACTGAGAAATTCAAGCGCTGTCAGACTTAGATAGAATAATTTATCTTTAAATTCTTCTTCCTTTTTATCCGCAACTTTTCTTTCTGAAATATCACGGCTGTTTACCACCACTCCGTTAATCAGAGAATTATGCAAATGATTGGTAAAAATACTTTCAATATAAATCCATCGTTGGCCTGCCTGTATGCCCCTAAATTCAGTTTTAAACGACTTTTCGGGGTTGTTAAGTGATTTTCTGAAAATGACCTTAACTCTGTCCCGGTCATCAGGATGGATTAATTCGAAGAGGGACTTACCTTTCAGTTCATCAAAACTAAGTCGGGAAAGCTTGCCGCGTAAGGAACTTTCAAAAATGATGGCACCTTCCCTGTCCAGAATAGTGATGGCATCAGAGGAATTTTGAAGTAGGGCTCTGAAACGTTCTTCACTGTATTTTAAAGATTCCTCCAACTGTTTCCTGGCAGTAATATCACGTGAAATACCGGTGATACCAATAACTTCACCCACTTCATTAATAATAGGGGTTTTAAAGGTCTCCGACCATTTTGTGGTATTCCCGCTGGTTACAACTTCTTCAAAAAGTTTCTGTTTCTTGCATTTTATTACATCCTGATCATTTATTGTATATTTTTCAGCCAGTTCAGGGGTACAGATATCAAAATCAGTTTTACCCGTAAAATCCTGTGGCTGCATGGCGTAGTATTTTGCAAAAGGCTCATTTACTGACACATACCTGCCTTCGCTGTCTTTTAACCAGGCCAGGTGCGGGATGTTATCAAGAATGGCCTTTTGCTGGAACTTAATCTTGAGAAGCTCATTTTCACCTTCTTTACGTCTTGTAACATTATGCGAAAGAAAAGTGGCTCCTGTAACTTCCTGATTTTCTCCAAATACCGGACTCACAAAAATTTCAAAATAAGCAACTTTATCATCATACATGTAGCTATGTTCCTCCACCCATTGCTCTCCGCCGAATGCCCTGTCATAGATCTTCTTCCAAACCTTCTTCTCTTCACCTGAAAGCATTTCCAGTACATTGATCCCAATATCCAGGTCTTTTCCATACGCTTCCCTGAAAGTGTCTTTAAAAAATGTATTAATAGTTGTAATAGAATAGTTACGATCAACGGACCAGATTGCATTTCTGGTATTTTCAATCAGGGCATCCAGGCTGGCCTGTAAATCATTCAATTTCAGCTTCGCCTTTTTTAAATCGGAAACATTACGGCCAATACCTATCAATCCTGAAATATTACCAGACGAATCATGAAGAGGTATCCGCGAGCTATACAGATAAATTTTTTTATCAGCATTTTTACCGGTGAATAATTCTTCTTTATTAATTACAGGTTTCCCCGATTCAAATATTTTCTTTTCTTCATCATAAAATTTGCCGGCAATATCTTCCGGAAAATAATCAAAATCCCTTTTCCCGTTCAGTGCGTCAGGATTACTTTCTCCAACCAGGTCAGCCATAGCTCTGTTTGCCACCACAAACCGATGATGTTTATCTTTAAAATATATGTAATCAGGTAAATGATCAATAAGCAGCCTGAGCCTTTTTCGTTCATTAAGAAAATCCCTGACAGTCTCATCTCTGATTTCCAATCCCCTTCCTATCAGGACAAAAGCATCAGAAGGGCCCCAGGCTACCTTGCTCATACTAAACTCCAGCCAGAAGACAGTACCGGATTTTGAAACAAAAGGCATGGTTATCTGCCTTTTATCCCCGCACAGGAATTCATTTAAGGAAAATACATGCTCATTCCTTGAATCTTCAGGACAGAAATCAGTAAGGGACTTATCTGTAAATTCTTCAGCCAGATATTCAAATCCGGACAGTGCAAACCTGTTAACAAAAATAACCCTCCCCTTCCTGTCCAGAATAATGACAAATTCTGACAAGTCATCAAACACTCCGGCCATAGTACGGGAGTTATCAGGTACTAATCCCTCCCTGCCCTTCTCGCTTTTGTTGTTCTGGTGATCATTTATGTGATCCTGGTCCTTCGTCATGCATCCGGTTCTGTTTAATATTTAACTAAGAATAATTCCTACTATCGTTGCAGACATCAATGAAGCAAGGGTTCCGCCAAGTAAGGCCCTCATACCATACTGAGTAAGCAGCAGCCGTTTATTTGGTGCCAGTGCACCTATTCCTCCGATCTGGATACCCACCGAAGCAAAATTAGCAAATCCGCAGAGCATATACGTAGCCATTATGATGGATTTTTCCTGGAAAAATGCTCCCGCTTCTTTTAGGTCAGCCAGGCTGACATATCCGATAAACTCTGTCATGATCAGTTTTTCCCCGAGCAGCCGGCCCACGATAGCAATGTCATGCACATTCACTCCGATGAGCCACATCAGTGGGGCAAAGAGATAACCCAGAATGAATTGCAGGGACAGTACTTTATATTGTCCGTTTGTTAATTCAAAAACTTTTTCGTTGAGATGGGTCCACGATCCAATCTTCGAAGATATGAAATTGAACATGGCAATGAAAGCAATAAAAACGAGCAACATTGCCGCGACATTCACAGCCAGTTTCAATCCCTCATAGGTACCGTTGCTGATAGCATCAAGCACATTTTTACCAATATTTTCCCGGGTTATAGAAACCGAAGAGGTGTCAATTTTTTCTGTTTGTGGCACCAGAATTTTGGAGATAACCACCGCTCCCGGAGCTGCCATAACTGAAGCAGCGATCAAATGTTTGGCAAACAATAAACGTTGTGCAGGATCAGCCCCTCCCAGAAAACCAATATAGGCAGCCAGTACACCACCAGCCAGTGTTGCCATACCGCCTGTCATCACCAGGAGAATTTCCGATTTTGTCATTTTGGAGAGGTAGGCTTTAATCATCAGGGGTGATTCGGTTTGTCCCAGAAAAATATTCCCTGCAACTGACAAGCTTTCTGCTCCGGTAAGGCGCAGGGCTTTAGTCATCAACCAGGCAAGTCCGTATACTACCTTTTGTATAATACCAAAGTAAAAAAGAACACTCGTCAGAGCCGAAAAGAATATGATGGTGGGTAACACCTGGAATGCAAAAATATAACCGAACTTTTCTGTATCGAGAAATCCGGAGAAAAGAAATTCGGTACCTTCCTTTGTAAAATCCAGTATTACCACGAAAATTTTTCCTACAAATTCAAAAAACATTTGAATAAAGCCAATCTGCAGGACTCCGATGGCAAGAAGAATCTGAATAACCAGTCCGGTTATTACCACTCGCCAGTTTATTGCCCGCCGGTTTGTACTAAAAATAAAGGCAATAAAAATCAGAACAATCATACCGAAAATACCCCTTACGAGTGTTTTCAGATTAAACTTATATTCCTTCAAAACAGGAATAATCTTTTTTCGTGCCATCATGGCACTGGAATCTGCAGCGGTTGTTTTAGCAGCAGAGTCATAAGCATCCTCAATACTTACTTTTTGGGTAGCAGCACTGGCTGAAGAATCCTGTTGAACAGCAGCAGACAATTGCCCTGCCGGCAACAGACAGAAGAGCATCAAAAAGAATAAAATTGTACGTTTCATTTGAGAGAAAAAAATCTTGTTAGGCTGGATTTGGTCTACATTAGTATCTTTTGAATGCTGACCAATATTATTTGGGCAATATTGCCCGGATAAGTTACTAATATCAGAATCTCGATTCATCATGGGATTTCGCTTCACTACCTTTTCCTTTTCCTACGGTTGAGCTCATCCCTCACAAGGCTCGCCTTTTCATAGTTTTCATTTTTAACTGCTTCTTCCAGTGTATCTCTGAGTTCCTGTATGTCCATCTCCCTTAATTCATTACTCTCCTCACTTTCGGCATGGGTTTCAGGAAAGTCTTCGGGAAAGCGTTCTTTCCCCATACCGGATTTTCCTTTAGTATCCTGCTCAAAATCAAGCACTATACCAGCTCTTTCCATTATTTCATCTGTAGTATAGATCGAACATTTAAATCGCAGAGCCAGTGCAATGGCATCGGAGGTACGTGAATCTATCGTAATTCGGTTTTTACCGTCATCACAGGTTAGCTTCGAATAAAAAACTCCTTCTTCAAGTTTATGTATGGTAACTTCAAGTAATGCTATCTTAAACGACCTGGCGAAATTCAGAAACAGGTCATGAGTCAAAGGCCTGGGTGGATTTAATCCTTCCAGTTGAATAGCTATCGACTGCGCTTCAAAACCACCCACAATAATAGGTATACGCCTTTCTCCGTTTTCTTCAGTTAATACCAATGCATAGGCCCCCGACTGTGTCTGGCTGTAGGAAATGCCTAATACATTAAGTTTAATTTTACCCATAATACAATGCGAACCTTAATTATTTATTTGCTAATTCAATGGTAAGTATTTAATCACAAATATAAGCAAAAGGCATATATTTTCTACCATTTTGAATAGCTCAACAGATATTTGAAAGCATAAAGACTTTAAAATTAATTCAGATTTACAGATATCCAAGACAATATTGGCTTAATTTTACAGAAACTTATTTCTTTTAGTCCAACAAATAAAAATAAGATATTAAACATAAATTCTTTTCTGAGTTAAAAGGATCTGGTAGTTTTTCAGCAGGATCAAAAAATTTCAATGTCAGATATAAAATTAAATGTATAAAACTTTGCAGATCAATTAAACTTTTATATTTTTGCAGTCCCATTAATATACACATATAATTGTAAATAGTTAACTGATGTACGCAATAGTAGATATCGCAGGTCAACAGTTTAAGGTTGAAAAAGATAAGAAGGTATTTGTTCATCGTCTGGAAGGCGAAGAAGGTTCTGAGGTGGAGTTCGATACGGTTTTGCTGGTTGATAATGACGGCAAAGTAACAGTTGGTGAACCTCACATATCCGGAGCGTTGGTAACTGCAAAGATTCTTCAGCACGGCAAGGGTGATAAAGTTTTGGTATTCAAGAAAAAAAGAAGAAAAGGATACCAGAAAATGAACGGACACCGTCAATACCTCACCCAGTTACAAATTGAAAATATAGTAGCCGAAGGAGGCACGAAGAAAGCTGCTGCTGCTAAAAAGGCAACACCAAAGGCTGAGACTGAAGTAAAAGAAGCCACAGCTGATGTGCCAACAGCAGAAAAGAAAGCTCCTGCTAAAAAAGCAGCCCCTAAGAAAGAAACAGCTGCTGCACCAAAAAAGGAAACAAAAGCTTCTGCTACTAAAGAAACAGCTAAAAAAACAACTGCAAAGAAAGCTGCTCCAAAGAAAGAAGCAGCTCCAATAAAAGATGATGCAGCCAAAGCTGAAGCAAAAGAAGCAGATAAGAAAGAAGATAAAAGCGAATAACGAACATTATAAACTCATATAGCTATGGCACATAAAAAAGGAGCGGGTAGTTCAAGAAACGGTAGAGAATCGGAAAGTAAACGATTAGGTGTTAAACTGTTTGGCGGACAGGCAGCCAAAGCTGGTAATATTATTGTACGCCAGAGAGGCACACGTCACCATCCCGGACAAAATGTAGGTATAGGAAAAGATCATACTCTGTTTGCCCTGATTGACGGAACCATATCATTCAGAAAACGCAAGGACGATAAATCATTTGTGTCAGTAATTCCGTTTTCAGAATAAGGAAAATATTTAAAATGCAGGTAATCTCCTGAATTTTGCTGCACACACGTGGTAAAATCTCAGGAGATTTTTTTATTTTTAACCTTTACCTCATCAACTTAACTTTTAAACCAGGCATTCTCGCATGTTAACACTAAATTATATCAGGGAATACAAGACGGAGGTTATCCGCAGGTTACACATCAAAAATTTTGATGCTGAGGAACTTGTAGAACAGATTATTGATCTTGACAACCAACGCCGTACCAATCAACAGCGTCAGGATAACTGTCAGGCAGAGATGAAATCATTGTCAAAGGAAATAGGTGAACTTTTCCAGCAGGGAAAAACGGGTGAAGCCAACCAGGCAAAACAAAAAACAGCCGATCTCAAAGAAGAGATTAAGGCATTGACTATTGCTTCTGCAACAGTTGAAACAAATCTGAACAGCCTGCTGGTTCAGTTACCCAATCTTCCACATGATTCCGTTCCCGAAGGCAAAGGTGCTACCGATAACCTTGAAGTTAAAAGTGGGGGCAACATGCCTGATAAAGAAAATACTGCTCTCCCTCACTGGGAGCTTGCAAAAAAATACGACATTATTGATTTTGAACTTGGTAACAAGTTAACCGGAGCTGGTTTCCCTGTATACAAAGGGAAAGGAGCACGTTTACAAAGAGCACTTATTAGTTTTTTCCTTGATGAAGCAGGAGAAGCCGGATATAATGAAGTACAGCCACCAATTCTTGTCAATGAAGATTCGGGATTTGGGACCGGTCAGTTGCCCGACAAAGAGGGCCAGATGTACCATGTGGTTGCTGATAATTTTTACCTGATTCCCACTGCTGAAGTTCCCGTTACCAATATATACAGGGATGTGATCCTGAATGAAACAGACATGCCGTTGAAAAATGTGGCCTATACTCCCTGTTTCAGAAGAGAAGCCGGTTCATACGGGAAGGATGTGCGGGGACTAAACCGGCTCCACCAGTTTGATAAAGTGGAAATCGTTCAGATTGCTCATCCCGATCATTCATACAAAGTACTGGACAGTATGCTTGATCATGTAGAGTCGCTGGTTAAAAAGCTGGAACTGCCCTACAGGATCCTGAAGCTTTGTGGCGGCGACATGAGCTTTACCTCTGCTCTCACCTACGATTTTGAGGTATATTCTGCTGCACAGGAAAGGTGGCTGGAAGTAAGTTCGGTATCGAATTTTGAATCCTTTCAGGCAAATCGTTTGAAGCTCCGTTTCAAAGACAGCCAGAGCAAAAAAAATACGTTGGCGCATACCCTCAACGGGAGTGCCCTCGCTTTACCGAGAATTGTAGCTGCCCTGCTGGAAAATAATCAAACACCAGAGGGTATAAAAATTCCGGCAGCACTGGTACCTTACACCGGTTTTGATATGATTTCATAGATAACAATACTGCGAAGACATAAAAAAACCTGTGAATTTCTTTCACAGGTTTTTTTATGGTATCACTATGCTCTATTTTTTCAGTAATCCCCGATCTTCCAGCATTGGAGTAATATCGGGCTTGTCTCCGTAGAAATCATAAAACATCTTGTTATAATCTTCAGTATTTCCCTTTGAAAGAATCAGATCCCTGAAACGCTGACCATTCTCCCTTGTCATGCCGCCATGTTTTTCAAACCAGGCATAAGCATCATCGTCAAGCATTTCAGTCCAGAGATATGCATAATAGCCTGCAGAATAGCCGTTGCCCCAAATATGCAGGAAGTAGCTTGAACGGTACCTTGGCGGAACCTGGGGAAGATCCAGTTTGGCATTTTTCAAAGCAGTTTTTTCAAACTCGTCAACCGAATTAATTTGATTCCCGGCAGGGATGGTATGCCATGCCATATCCAGGTCTGCAGCTGCCAACAACTCAGTTAAGGCATAACCCTGGTTGAAGGTGGAAGATTTTTTGATCTTATTTGCCAGTTCCTGTGGCATAGGTTCTCCGGTTTTGTAATGAACAGCATAATGCTCAAGCACTTTCGGTTCAAGAGCCCAGTGTTCATTAAACTGTGACGGAAGCTCAACAAAATCGCGGGCGACACTTGTTCCTGAAAGACTTGGATAAGTTTGGTTTGCAAAGAAACCATGCAGTGCGTGTCCAAATTCGTGGAACATGGTTGTTACATCATCCCAGCTGATCAAAGCCGGTTGGCCGGAAGCCGGTTTTGTAAAATTACAGACATTGTAAATTACAGGTTGGGTTCCAAGTAGCTTGGATTGTCCGACAACATTACTCATCCAGGCACCGCCGGATTTATTGTCACGCTGAAAATAATCGCAGTAAAAGAGTCCGAGGGCACTACTGTCCTTGTCAAATACTTCATAAACTCTTACATCATCCTGGTAAACCGGAATATCGGTTCTTCTTTTAAAAGTAAGTCCGTAAAGCTGGTTTGCCGCATAAAACACACCATTCTCAAGCACACTATACAGCTCAAAATAAGGTTTAAGCTGAGATTCATCCAGGGCATAACGTTCCTTTCTCACTTTCTCGGCATAATAATTCCAGTCCCAGGGCTGCAATTCAAAACCACCATTTTCCTTGTTAATTAAAGTCTGCAAATCGGCAGCCTCATTCTTAGCCTTTGCAGTGGCAGGCCCGACAAGTTTATTCAGAAAATTCTCAACAGCTTCAGGGGTTTTGGCCATCTGATCCTGTAATGTCCAGGCTGCAAAATTTTCAAAGCCCAGTAATTTTGCCTTATCAGCTCTTATTTCAGCAAGCCGTTTGATGGTTGAACGTGTATCATTTTTATCTCCTTTTTCAGCCCTTGTCCAGGATGCTTCAAATAATTTATGACGAATATCCCGGTTCTCAAGTGACTGCAAGGCTGGTTGCTGCGTTGTATTTTGAAGGGTAAACATATACTTTCCTTTGTAACCATCGTCTTCAGCATTACGGGCCATGACACTGATGGTACCTTCTGAAAGTCCTCTAAGATCTGACTTGTTATCAACAACCAGTGCTCCTGCCTTTGTAGCAGCCAGCAACATATTGGTAAAACGGGCACTCAGTTGGGCATCTTCCTCATTAAGCTTTTTCAGTTTGGTTTTATCTGCTTCCGGGAGATTTGCCCCTGCACGAATAAACTCATTGTGATAATAGTCCAGTAACCTGGCTGATTCCGGATCAAGTTCCAGCTTTTCCTTCTGATCATAAAGGGTTTTTACCCGCTCATAGAGTTTTGTATTCAAAAATATAGCATCGTGCTGGGCCGCCAGTTTAGGTGCAATTTCTTCCTGTAGATTTTGTAGCACCGAGTCGGTATTGGCGCCGGCAAGCATGCTGAACACATTGTTCACTCTTGTCAGTAGCTCACCGCTTTTCTCCAACGCAACAAGTGTATTCTCAAAAGTTGGCTTTTCCTGATTATTGGCAATCTGATCAATTTCTTCCTGCTGCCGCTTAATGCCTTCAGCGAAAGCAGGTGCAAAATCCTTATCCTCTATTTTTGTGAAATCCGGCGCCTGAAATGGCAGTTTGCTCGGCTGCATCAGCGGATTGTCCTTTAGATTTGTCTGATTTTCCATAGAATTTTTATTTCCTGAATTTTGATTACATGCTGCCAGCAGTAACAGCAGCATTCCTGAAGTAAATACTAAAATCTTTTTCATCGTTTTAATTTTATGTCAGTATATATTGATAAGTTTTGAATCTCAACTTTTTACTTATTTACTGTAAGCCGGCTAATTTACTATTTTTTTACCGTAAATGAATCCGGCGTGGCATGTTAGAATGACAGACAAAAGTTAAAAAATCTTAAAATCAAAAATCAGGAAACAACAAGAGTTTTAAAATAAACTTTAAATGATGCGTCTACTCCGAAAAGCCAATAATATGATTTTCAGCTACTTTTTGCCCCAAGCCCTAAAGGGTGAAATAGCTGAAAATCAGACACCCTTTAGGGTAAGGGGCAAATTCTGATTTTCAGTTTTATTTAATAAAGTACTTTTCG
>Ga0102962_1000263_pt1:0-15000 | contig 28816 bp, 25 predicted proteins | sample SalPonF2_C_D2_MG_FD_84519 | JGI IMG/M metagenome (GOLD analysis project Ga0102962, IMG submission 84519) | Salt pond soil microbial communities from South San Francisco under conditions of wetland restoration - Salt Pond MetaG SF2_C_D2_MG ...
CCTCTTCGCTTGTGAGTAGTACGACTCGTTCATTCAGCATGCTCGCTCCTCCTGCGCACCCTGATTGTAGGTGCCCGGGCCGGCGGGGCGATGTCGTGTTGCGCACCCTTCCGCGGCGGGACCTTCGTTGACCGCCATGGTGGCGCCTGATAGACTCTTCGATGCCACCGACGGTACGGAGAGGTGTCCGAGTGGTTGAAGGAGCACGCCTGGAAAGCGTGTAGGTGGGAATCCCTGCCTCGCGGGTTCGAATCCCGCCCTCTCCGCCAACTGCACGGCCGCCCGGCGGCGCCTCGAGCACCACGCCCGCCCCCGCGCACCCGCTCCCGATATCCGAGAGAAGGCCCTTTCTTCGCGGTCGCGCCTCGGATACGGTCGTTGCGTGCCGGGACCGCCCCCCACGGTCCCGGCACACCCCCCCTCGCTCCCCCCGACACGAACGGCGCCTCTCGCGTCACCAAGAGCGCGCTCCCGGACCGCGGTCGGGGAGCGGTCGGGGAGCGCGCTGGGCGCCTCGGGGGCAGACCCTCGCGGCGCCGCCGTCGGAGACCACCGCTCAGGCCTGAGCGGTGGCCCCCTGGCTCACTTGCTTGAGGGCTTCGGCGAAGGCGTGTTCGGGCTGAGCGCCCAGCACGCGCGTGGCGTTGGCGCCCGTGACGATGGTATCGGGCACGCCCGAGATGCGATGCTGCTGCGACAGGGTGGGGAACTCGTTCGCCTCGATCCCCTCGGCGACGATGCGGTCGTTCACCAGCGCGAACCGGAAGGCGGTGAGGACCGCTCGCGGGCAGTAGGGGCAGGTCGGCGTCACGAAGGTCTGCAGGTTGATGGTGTCGCCGATCTCCTTGACGCTCTCCAGCGTGGGCGTGAGCTCGAGCTCGCCACCGCCCAGCATCAGCAGGGTCTCGAGCAGGGTGGTGAACTCGTAGCCGCTGGGGATCCCCAGGAAGCGCATGTTGCTGCGCGTCGTGCCCTTCTGCCGGAACAACGTGGTCGGCGCCCGCGTGATGCCGAGCGCCTTGGCCTCGTCGTCCCCGCCCAGGCTGCGTTCGATCACCTCGACGTGCTCGTTGAGCTCCGCGACCTCCTTGAGGAGCTGGATCGTCGCTTCCTGTTCTCCCGCCGGGTCCTGCCCGGGCACGACGACCTGACCGCCCTTGTAGACGATCATCTCCACATCGTTCTGGAGGCCGCTCAGTGCGTCCCGGACCTGACTCCGGATGTCTTCATCGAGAAAAGCCATGCGTGGCTCCCTTCCATCCAAGCGTTCCACGGTCACGCTAGCACATACCCCTGGTGGGTATCTAGTCGCGAGCGACACGGCCGGTCTCACCCTCGTCATGCCCGCCCTACGCTGGTCTCACGCCGTCCGGCTAGGCTGATGGCGTCACAACGAGCGCTGCAACCGGCGCCGGAGAGGAGCCGTCCCCATGGGTCCACACGAGCGTGTCTGGATACGCGATGAACGCGGCGTTCACGCCGCCGCCGCCGTTCCTCCGGCCGCCTGGAGCGGCGAGCGAGGCTGCATCGTGGGGCCCTTCAGCAACGCGCAGTGCGCCCGTACGTTCCTCTTCCTGCGCCAGCGAGGTCGCGGCGGCGCCCGCGTCTTCCCCGCCGGCTCCGCTTTCTACGTCGAGATGCTGCCGTGAGCGCCGCAGCTCCTCCGGCGTCGGCCACGCGGGATTGTCCACGTTCCCACGGGAACGCGGGTGGTAAGCTACGCCCGTGCCGGACCTCGCCCATCAGCCCCTCGGCGTCTTCGATTCCGGGGTCGGTGGCCTGACGGTCCTGAGCGCCCTGCAGCGGGCGCTCCCGAACGAGTCGCTCCTCTATCTCGGCGACACCGCCCGCGTCCCCTACGGGTCGAAACCGCTCGACATGGTGCGCGGCTTCGCCCGGCAGATCAGCCATGAGCTCCTCCGCCGCGGGGTCAAGGGCATCGTGGTGGCCTGCAACACCGCCTCGGCCGCCTCCCTGCCGCAGCTCGCCGACGAGCTCCCGGTGCCCGTGTGGGGAGTCGTGGAGCCCGGCGTCGAGGCCGCGCTGGCGGCCACCCGGTCGGGACGCGTGGGCGTGCTCGGCACCGTCGGCACCATCGACGCCCGCGTCTACCAGGACCGCCTGGAAGCGGCCGGCATGTCCACGTGGGGCAAGGCCTGCCCGCTGTTCGTCCCGATCGTCGAGGAGGGCATCTCCGACTCCGCCATCGCCACCCTCGTGGCGCAGCACTACCTCGCCGCGCGGCCCGACGTCGATACCGTCATCCTCGGCTGCACCCACTACCCCGCGCTCCGCGCAACGCTGCAAGCGGCGCTCGGCGAGGGCGTGACGCTGGTCGACTCCGCCGCGTCGACCGCCGCGGTGGTGGCACGCGACCTGCGCCGTTCCGGCCTGGCTGCCCCGGCCGGCACCGAGGGCGCCATCCGTCATCTGGTCACCGGCGACGTCGATGCCTACCTGCACACGGCTCGCGTCCTGGGCGGCCCCGCAGGGCCTGCCGAACGTGTCGTCCTCGATGCGCTCGAGCCCGCCCCGAGCTGAGGCGGCGCCCCCATGCGCACCGAACGACGTTCCGACGAGTTGCGCCCGATCGCCGTCACCCCCGGCTACAACCGCTACGCCGAGGGCTCGGCGCTGATCGAGTGGGGGCAGACGGTCGTCCTGGCGACCGTCACCCTCGACAACCGCCTTCCGCCCCACCTCCGCGGCCAGCGCGCGAAGAACGGCTGGCTCACGGCCGAGTACGCGCTGCTGCCGCGCAGCACGCAGGAGCGCAGCCAGCGCGAGCGCCTCTACGCCGGCGGGCGGACGCAGGAGATCCAGCGCCTGATCGGCCGCGCCCTGCGCAGCGTCGTCGCCCTGGAGATGTTCCGCAACAAGACCCTCATCGTCGACGTCGACGTGCTCCAGGCCGACGGGGGCACCCGCTGCGCCGGCATCACGGCGGGCTACGCCGCCTTGCACCACGCCGCCAGCCGGCTGGTGTTCGACGGCGCCCTCTCCGAGTGGCCGCTCAAGCACGAGCTCGCCGCGGTGAGCGTGGGGCTCGTCGACGGCGCCGCCCTCGTCGACCTCCAGTACAGTGAGGACGTGCAGGCGGAGGTCGACCTCAACGTCATCGCGACGGGCGAGGGACACGTGGTGGAAGTGCAGGGCGGCGGAGAGGACCGGCCGATCCCAGCCGAGACCTTCGTCACCCTGGTCGCCAACGGCGTCAGCGCCGCGCAACGCGTCGTGGAGATCGTGAGGCCGCAGCTCTCGTGAGTCGCCTGCGCATCGTCATCGCTACCGGCAACGCCGGCAAGCTGCGCGAGTTCCGGCGGGCCCTGGGACGGCTCGACGTGGCGTTGCTGTCCGCCCAGGATGCAGGCATCCGACGCTTCCCGGAGGAGACCGGCGCGAGTTACGAGGAGAACGCCCTGCTCAAAGCCGGCTACGCCGCGCTGCAGAGTGGCCTGCCCGCCCTCGCGGACGACTCCGGCCTGGAGGTCGACGTACTCGACGGCGCTCCCGGCGTCTACTCGGCCCGCTTCGGAGGCAACCTTCGCGACGGCGAGCGCATCGCATACCTGCTCGAGAAGATGCGCGACGTGCCGCGCGGCGCGCGCGGCGCCAGCTTCGTGAGCACCGTCGTTCTCGCTACCCCCGGGGGCGAAGTCAAGAGCTTCGTCGGGGAGTGCCGCGGCGAGATCCTCGAGGGGCCGCGCGGCGAGGGTGGGTTCGGGTACGACCCCGTGTTCTTCAGTCCCGAGCTCAGCAAGACCTTCGCCGAGGCCGACGGCGACACCAAGGGCCAGGTCAGTCATCGCGGGCGGGCGCTGCAGCGCTTCCTCGAGTGGGCGCTCACCCCCATCGGAAAACGCACCATGCAGGAGACGGCCCCCCGGCGCGACGCCAAGCTCTGAGAAGGCCGCCGGCGGGCCGGCTCACCAGTCGGTCGGCGGCGTGTCCCTGATTGTGTCGGTGGCGTTCGTAAGGTCCGCGGCGAAACGCTCCTCCCAGACCGCCAACGCTGTCGACGTGACCCGCTGAAGCGCCTGCTCGCCGTCCAGCTCCGGGCTGGCGGCAAGCCGGGCGCGCCACAGACGCACCCAGTCCGGGTGGTAACGAGCGATCGTCTGGCCGCGCAGCAGGCACTGCGCCGACGCCACCACGCGCTGGCGCGGGTTGAGCCGCCCCATGTCCCGCAGCAACGGCTCCGCCAACGGTTTGCGCCAGCGGAACAGCGCCACCTGCTCCGCCACGGCGTCGATCCAGGTGGCGCGATCGTCCCAGATGTGCCGCAGCGGCAGCAGCGCCGCCTCCAACAACCAGTCGGGGTGGCGTGGCCCCGCTCCCGGGAAGGCGTCCTCGCACGACGCCCGGTAGAACAGGACCCGGCCGAGCTCGTAGCTGAGCGCCCCGGCGGAGCGCGGCGAGCGCTCGTCGAACCCTCGGAGGGCGTGGCGCAAGGTGCCCGTGACGGGGTTGGCGCCGCTGACGCGCGGCTTCTCGAGGAGCTCCAAGCGCACCGGCCCCTGCCACGCGACCCCCATGTAGCGCGCCACCACCGGCCTCAGCACCTCGACCAGCGCGGCCGCCGCCTCCGCCCGAACCTCCTCGCCGCGCGGGAAGCGGAGCTCGATGTCCGAGCGCCGGCTCTCGACCACGCCGTCCAGCCGCAGGGGTTGCCGTGCCCGATCCATGCGCTGCCCCCTCCGGAGGATGGCCTCAGATCTGGATGGTGACCCGGGCGCCGTCGCCCAGCAGGTGAACGGCGTCGCTGAAGCGGATGACGCGCGATTGCAGGCCCATGGTCACGCTGTGGGTACGGGCGCCGTTCTTGAAGAACTTGACGCCGCGCAGCAGGTCGCCGTCGGTAATGCCGGTGGCGCTGAACACGATCGTCTCGCCGGGTGCCAGGTCGTTGGTGCGGTAGACCTTGTCGACCGACGCCCCCATGGCCTCCAGGCGCTCCTTCTCGTCATCGTTGCGAGGCCGGAAGCGACCCTGGATCTCGCCCCCCAGACACTTCAAGGCCGCGGCCGCCAGCACGCCCTCCGGCGCTCCGCCCGTGCCCATCACCGCGTGCACGCCGGTGCCCCGCACGGCCGCCGACAGCGCTGCGATGACGTCGCCGTCGCCGATGAGCTTCACGCGGGCGCCGGCATCCCGCACCTCCTGGATGAGATCGGCGTGGCGGGGCCGGTCGAGGATGACCACGGTCAGGTCGTCCACGGCGCGGTCGAGCGACAGCGCCACCGAGCGCAGGTTGGCGGCCACCGGCCACGACAGGTCGACCGTGCCCGCGGCCGGCGGGCCCACCACCAGCTTCTGCATGTAGGTGTCGGGCGCGTGGAAGAGCCCCCCGTGCTCGGCCAGCGCGATCACCGCTACCGAGTTGGCGACCATGCGGGCGGTGATGTTGGTGCCCTCCACCGGGTCCACGGCGATGTCCACCGGCCACGCGCCGTCGCCGGCGCGCCCCAGGCGCTCCCCGATGAACAGCATGGGAGCCTCGTCGCGTTCGCCCTCGCCGATGACGATCTCGCCGTCGATGTCGAGCTCGTTGAGCACGCGACGCATCGCATCGGTGCCCGCCTGGTCGACCAGGTCGGCGTCGCCCTTGCCCGCCACCCGACTGGCGGCGATGGCCGCCTGCTCGGTCACGCGGACGGTATCGAGCACCAGAGCGCGTTCCATATCGACACTGCTGCCCCGGGCCGCAGGGCGTCGTGCCCGCGGCCCCGCTGTCTTCTTCGAGGACGCCATGACCTGCATTGTGTCAGCCGGGGGGGTCCTTTGTCACGTCCGTGTCACGCCCGCCGGCGCCCCCGCGTCCCCGACGGGGTTCAGGTGCGGTGCGGTGCGTCACGGTGTCGCTTCGCCAGCTCGACGGCGACGTCGTCGAGCGTCAGCCCGCGCTCGTTGAGCAACACCGTCAGGTGGAACATGAGATCGGCCGCCTCGGCGACGAGCTCCTCGTCCTTGTGCTCGAGCGCCGCCACGATGCTCTCGCCGGCCTCCTCGACCACCTTCTGCGCCACGTAGCCGAGCCCGCGCTCGTGCATGCGCCGGACGTAACTCCCCTCGGGCAGATCCCGGAGGCGCTCGCCCACCACCCGCTGCAAGAGCGCCAGCGCCTCGCCGAAAGAGGTCTCCTCCACGGCCGCCGCGGGTGCGCCGTCGGAGCCCGAGGCCGAAGGCGTGTCGGCGACGCCGCCCGTCGAGGAGAGGGCGTCGACCGTCTCCACGCGGCGGTAGAAGCAGCTCCGGTTGCCCGTGTGGCAGGCCGGGCCGGTCTGCTCGACGCGGTAGAGCAGCGCGTCCTCGTCGCAGTCGTAACGCACCTCGACGACGCGTTGTACGTGGCCACTGGTCTCCCCCTTGCGCCACAGCTCGCCGCGCGAGCGGCTGTGGTAGTGCGCCTGACGGGTCGCGAGGGTGGCCTCGACGGCCTCGGCATCGGCGTACGCCAGCATCAGGACCTCCCCCGATACGGCGTCCTGCGCGATGACGGGTAGCAGGCCGTCGTCATCGAAACTCAAGCGCGGAAGCGTCATGCCGACCAGTCTACGGCGCCCCACCGCGGCGCCCGGTAGGGTCGGGCCCGGAAGGCCCCGGGCAGGCCCCAACCCGGAAGGATCAGCCGGCCAGCGCCTGCGCCAGGTCCGCCACGAGGTCGTCCGGGTGCTCGAGCCCCACGGACACCCTCAGCAGATCGTTCGGCGTCGTCGTTCCCGGCCCCTCGATCGAGGCGCGATGCTCGATCAGGCTCTCGACGCCGCCGAGGCTGGTGGCACGCGTGAACAGCCGCACGCGCGCCGCGACCGCCATGGCGGCCTGCTCCCCTCCACGCACGCGGAACGACAGCATCCCGCCGAACGCCCTCATCTGGCGCTCGGCCAGGGCGTGTCCGGGGTGGCTGGCCAGGCCCGGATAGTGCACCCGCGCCACCTCCGGCCGCGCCTCGAGGAACGCCGCGACCTTCGCCGCACCTTCGCCATGACCGCGCATGCGGTAGGGGAGGGTGCGCAGCCCCCGATGCGCCAGCCAGCAATCGAACGGGCTCGGGACCGCGCCCTCGTGCTGCTGGAGGAAGCGGATGCGCTCCCAGGCGAGGTCGTCCTGGGCACTCACCACCGCGCCGCCGAGGACGTCGCTGTGGCCCGAGAGGTACTTGGTGGTGGCGTGTACCACCAGGTCGGCACCGAACGCGAACGGGTCGGCCACGCCCGGCGGGGTCCAGGTGGCGTCGACCGCCACCCGCGCGCCCCGCGCGTGCGCGATCTCGCTCACCGCGCCCACATCGGTGATGCTCAACAGCGGGTTGGAGGGCGTCTCCACCCAGACGAGCCTCGTCTCCGGCCGCCACGCGCGGCGCAGGGCGTCCAGGTCGGTGAGGTCGACGTAGTCCACGGCCAGCCCCCACGGGACCAACGCGCCGTCCACCAGCTTGCGGATACCGTGGTACAGCTCACGGGGCAACACCACGTGGTCGCCGGGACGGAGTGAGCGCAACACGGCCGCGGCGGCGGCCGAGCCGGAGCCGAAAGCGGCGGCCTCCACGCCGCCCTGCAGCACCGCCAGCGCCCTCTCGAGCGCCTGCCGGTTGGGGTTGGCGCTACGGGTGTAGACGAAGCCCAGGGGGTACGAGCCGTCGGCGTCGCGGCGGAAGGTGGTGCTGAGGTGGATGGGCGGCGTCACGGCCCCGGTCGCGGGGTCGGGCTCGCTGCCGGCATGCACCGCCAGGGTCTCCAGGTGGGGGCGCTCTTCGCTCACGGGTTCCTCCTCCTCGCCGGCGTTACGCCGCACTCCCGCCGGCGCGCGCCGCGCGGCCCGCCTCGGGGCACGCGCTCCGCGGGGCCCGACCGGCATCGGCTCACACGCGCCGCACGACCAGCCCGGCCTCGGCGCACACGCGCTTGACGTCGTCGACGGTGACCTCGCCGCGATGGAAGATGCCGGCGGCCAGGGCGGCGTCCGCCTCGCCCTCGAGCAGCACGTCCCGCAGGTGCTCGGCGCGGCCGGCGCCGCCCGAGGCCACCACGGGGACGTCGACCGCGCGCGCCACCGCGCGCGTGGCCCCGATGTCGAAGCCGGTCTTCATCCCGTCGGCATCGATGCTGTTCAGCACGATCTCCCCCGCCCCGAGCTCCTGTCCGCGCACCGCCCAGGCGACCGCCTCCAGGCCGGTGGCCCTGCGCCCGCCCGCCACGTAGACCTCGAGGCCGCCGGCCGTGCGCCTGGCGTCGATCGAAAGCACCACCGCCTGGCTGCCGTAGTGGTCCGCCGCCTCGGTGAGCACCTCCGGGCGGGCCACCGCACCCGAGTTGACCGAGACCTTGTCGGCGCCGGCCAGGAACAGCGCACGGAAATCGGCCAGGGTGCGCACTCCCCCGCCGATGGTGAGCGGCATGAAGCACTGCTCGGCGGTGCGGGTCGCCACCTCGAGGATGGCGCCGCGCCCCTCGGCGGTGGCTGTGATGTCGTAGAACACCAGCTCGTCCGCGCCCTGCGCGTTGTAGGCGAGGGCCAGCTCGACCGGGTCGCCGACGTCGGTGAGCTCGCCGCGTTCGGCCCGACCGAACTGTTGTCCGCGGGTGACCCGGCCCGCGGCGACGTCGAGGCAGGGGATGATGCGGCGCGCCAGCATGGGCCGCAGCATACCGCCGCCCTCAGCGCTCGAACAGCGACAGCAGCTCGACGTGGTGCGTGTGCGGGTAGAAGTCGAACGGCTCGAAGCGCACCAGGCGGAGCCCGGCGTGCTCGAACGCCGCCGCATCCCGTGCCCAGGTCGCCGGGTCGCACGACACGTAGAGCAGCCGCGGCGCCGGGCTGTCGACGATGGCGCGGCGCACCTCGGCCGACAGGCCGGCACGGGGCGGGTCGACGGCGACGAGCTCGGCGTCCCCGGGAAGCGGCGCGCGGCGCGCGTCGGCGCGGAGGAAGCGCACGCCGCCCACGCCCAGGCGCGCGGCGTCGCGCTCGCCGCGGGCGACGGCCGAACGATCGATCTCGAGCGCGGTCACGGTCTCGAAGCGCTGTGCGAGGTGGAAGGCGATGGCGCCGCCGCCGGCGAAGAGGTCCCAGGCATGCCGTCCGGCCGGCACCCAGCGGACCAGCTCCCGGTAGAGCTCGCCGGCGGCACGGGCGTTGGGCTGGGCGAAGGACGTGGCCCCGACGCTGAGGTCGACGTCGCCGAAGCGCTGCCGCAGGGTCCGCGCGCCGGCCAGGCGCGCGCTGCCGCGGCGGAAGCGGCCGCGAGGATCGAAGGGGGCGTGGCCGATGCCGCGGATCCCCTGCCGCACCAGCTCGTGGGCCAACGGCAGCAGCTCACGCTCCGGCAACGTCGTCACCAGGGCCGCCACGGCGTCGCCCTCGTCGTTGCCGCGAAGCGCCACCTCACGCACTCCGCGCAGGTCCTGGAGCCGCTCGGCGAGCACGCCCCAGGCGGCGCGCACCGCCTCGTTGGCCGTAGGGTCGGCGTCGAGCGCCACCACCTGGTGGGAGCCGCTACGGCGGTAGCCGAGGCCGTGCCGACTCACCGCGGGCTGCACCGCGCTCCGGTAGCCCCAGGTCTCCGGCGACGGGCGCACCGGCGGGACCTCCCGCTCCCCGGCGCCCGCGCGCCGCAGGGCGTCGCCGACCACCTCGCGCTTGAGCGCGAGCTGGCGCTCGTAGGCGATGAAGCCGTAGTCCAGGCCGGGGTGGCGCGGCGCCTCGACGCGGTCTGCGCTGGCCTCCAGCACCTCGGTCGCGAAGCCCTGCAGCACGCCCTTGACGGGCTCCACCTCGGCCACCACCCGCTCTCCGGGGAGGCCGCCGCGCACCAGCACCACGCGGCCGTCCTCGGCCCGCGTGAGGGCCGCACCGCCATGGACCATCCTCTCGAGTCGGACATCGAGCTTCACGTGATCAGTCTACCGGTGCCGCCGTCCCGCCGCCGACGCGACGCTTTCGCCCACGCACGCGCGCTTTCCTCCGGGAGCCGTCCGGCCTCCCTGCTATACTGCCCGCATGAAGCGCTCGCTGCAGGAAGTCGTCGAACTGGTGGTCTTCGGGCTGATCGCCTTGCTCATCGGCACAGGTGTGCTGTGGCTCGGCGGCTGGGTCCTGGGATGGGTTGGTCTACTGCTCAAGTTCCTGGCAGGGCTCATCTGGTGGTTGCTCCGGTTCATCGTGCCGGTCGCCATCGTGGCCGGGCTGATCTACTTCCTGGTACGGGTGCTGCAGGGGGACCGGTCGGCCCGCCCGGCCGCTCCGAGCGCTCCGGCAACATCGCCGGCCGGAACGTCGCCGGCGGCACCGGCGGCCACCGGCACGGCCGCGGTGCCGGCAGCCGCTGGCGCGACGGCCCCCGAGGAGGGCGCCCCCGCCGAGGAACCGCCCGGCGACGAGGCGGCCGCGTCGCCCGATGCCGACAGCCCCGGAACCGACACCGAAGACGACGACAAGCGCAACTAGCGCGCTGCACGGCATCGCGCGCCCGGGCTCGGCCAACGCCCGGGCAACGCCGCGACGACGCCGGCCGGGAGCACCGGACCTGCTAGGCTCGAGGCCATGCTGAGGCGCCTGGGCCTGGTTCTGGCTGTCGTCCCCATCGTTGTGCTGCTGAGCGCGTTCTCCGAGGTCTGGCTCGGCCCCAACGACTACGCCGGGATGCCGTCGCCGGACGCGCTCCCCTCACCGACGCACTACCCGCTGCTGCAAGCGGTGCTCGCCCACGCCAGCGACCAGGTGAAGGCGGGCTCGCACACCTTCCACGTCGTCTGCGCCACCTGCCACGGGCCGACGGGCAAAGGCTACGCCGAGGCCCGGATGGCGTTCATCCCCGACCACAGGGCGTGCGAACGCTGCCACCGCCCCGCCAACCCGGCGCGCTGGGCCGACACGGCGATCACCGCCAGGAACAGCTTCTCGATCGGCCAGCCGCCCGCCCTCCGGGGAACGGACTTGCTCCAGGAGTATCCGACCCCGTCGGCCCTGTTCCACTTCCTGAAGCGCGCCATGCCACGCTACGACCCCGGCAAGTTCAGCGACGCGACGTACGTCCAGCTCACGGCCTTCCTGCTCGCGTTGAACGGTGCCATGCCGCCGGCTGCCAGCCTGACGGGCGCCCCGAGCGACCTCGCGATCACGCCCTAGCCCGGGCCGAAGGCGTGAGCAGCCCCGATCGACCGCGGTCCGCGCCCTTCTCGGGCGCGGACCGCGCGACATCCGGTCGGGAGGGAACGCTCCCTAGCTGCGCACGTCGAGCACGTCGCGCACGGCGTCGCCGAGCAGGTTCCAGCCGAGCACGAAGACCACGATGACGAGGCCGGGCCAGGCCGAAACGAACCAGTACGCGAGCGGCTGGCCGGGGGGACCCTTGATCCAGTCCCGAGCGAAGCTGATCATCTGTCCCCAGTCGGCGTAACCCACAGGCGCGCCGAGCCCCAGGAAGCTCAGGGCAGCCGCAATGAGCACGACGGCGCCGATGTCGAGGCTGGCGATCACCAGCAACGGCCCCAACGAGTTGGGCAGGATGTGCCGCAGCACCACCCTGGGACCTCGCGCCCCCAGGGCGCGGGCGCCGTCGATGAAGTCGCGCTCCTTGATCGACATGATGTCGCCACGCAGGATGCGCGAGTACGGCGCCCACTGCACCGCCGCGATGGCGATCATGACGTGGGTGAGGCTCTGCCCCAGGATGGTCACGATGACGATGGCGATGACGAGGCTGGGCATCGAGAGCACGACGTCGACGAAGCGCATCACCGCGTTATCGACCCAGCCGCCCACATACCCCGCGATCGCACCTACCAACGCCCCGAACAGCACCCCGAAGCCCACCACCAGGATGCCGACGTAGAAGGCCGAGCGTGTCCCCCAGACGAGCCCGTAGTAGAGGTCGTAGCCGCCGCTGGTGGCGCCCAGCCAGAGCTTGCCGCTGGGCGGCGTGGGCACCGCGGAGTAGCTCGCCCGTGGGATGGTGAAGCACGTCGAAGGGGGCGCCACGATGGAGCGCCAGAACACCGGCGTCCAGGGCTCGACGATCTTGTGCGTCTCCCCGATGCCCAGGCCCAGGTCGCGCACGCAGGTATTGCGGATGGTCTTGAGCTGGAAGTAGGTGAGCTGCGGCGCGAAGATTGCCACCAGGACGTAGAAGATCACCAGCACGGTGCCGGTGATGGCCAGCGGGTTGCGCCGGAAGCGCTTGAAGGCCTTCGAGCGCCAGAAGCCGCGCGGGCTGTTCGGCAGCAGCCCGTCCGCGGTCTGTTCGATTCCTTCGGTGGAGGTGTCCATCAGTCGTACCGGATCCGGGGATCGACCAACGCGTAGAGGACGTCGACGACCAGGTTCGCAAGTACCACGACCATGGCCGTGAACACCGCGCCGCCGAGCACCGAGGCGTAGTCGAGCTGCGTGGCCGCGGCCGCGAACCACTGGCCCATCCCGGGATAGGAGAAGATCGTCTCGGTGATGACCACACCGTTGAACAACAGAATGATGGTGAAGCCCGAGACCGTCAGGACAGGGATCAAGGCGTTGCGTCGGGCGTGCTTGGTGTTGACCGCCCGCTCCGAGAGGCCCTTGGAGCGGGCGGTACGGACGTAATCCTGACCCAGCGCGTCGAGCAGCGAGGAGCGCATGACGCGCATGATCTGGGCGCTCGTCACCGCCGAGAGCGTGATGACGGGGAGGACGAGGTGCCAGACGAAGTCCAGGAAGATACCGAACTGGCCGTTGAAGAGCGAGTCGAGGATAAGGAAGCCGGTGTAGTCGTGGAAGGCCCCGTTGGCGGTGAGGTTCGACAACCTGATCGAATCCCCCGTCGTCAGGATGCCGGGCTGGAACCAGTTGAGCCCCCCGTAGAAGATCACCAGCAACCAGATACCGAGCACGAACGTGGGAAGCGACCAGCCGACGATGGCCAGCACGCGGGTGAACTGGTCAACCACCTTGTCGCGGTTGAGGGCGGCTGCCGTCCCCAGCCAGATGCCCACGCCCACGATCGGGAAGAGCGCAGCGAGCGCCAGCGTCATGGTGCGCGGGAAACGCGTCGCGATGGCGTTCACCACCGTCGTCCGCGCCACCGTGGAGTAGCCGAGATTGCCGTGGAAGGCGGCGTCGATCCAGCGCCAGTACTGGCTGTACCAGGGCTTGTCGAGGCCGTACTTCTCGATGATGACGTTGATGTTCTGGAGCTGGGCGGGCGAGGTGATGAACGTCGCCGCCCGTTCGGCCGGGCTGAGGAGCTGCATCAGGAGCACGATCATGAGCGTGACCCCCAGAAATACGACCGGCAGGAATAGAACGCGTCGAACGATAAAGGTTAGCAAGGTGCTGTCACCTCATAGCCGCGGCGGGGGCGGCCTGATGGCCGCCCCCTTCGCCGCGACAGGATGAACGTCCTACTTGGAGACCTTGCTCCAGAGGAACTCCCCGTTGCCGATCATGGGGTTGTAGTACACGCCCTTGAGCGACGTGCTCGTCACGAGGATCGGGTAGGCCCGCGGGACGAGGATGATCGGCGACAGGTCATGGGCCAGGTTGCCGATCTGGCTGTACATCAGCTTGCGGGCATCCGGGTTGGTCTCGGTGCGCGCCTGCTCGTTGAGCTGGTTGATCTGCGGGTTGGAGAAGTTGTACTGGTCGGCGTAGTAACCGCCCTTGGCGTAGAACGTGGTGATGAAGTTGTCCGGGTCGGCGTAGTCGGCGCCCCAGCCGAGCGCGTAGGCCGCCATCGTGCTCTCGCTGGCCTGTTTGATGAAGTCGGGCCAGGCGACGCCACGGACGGTGACGTTGAACTTCGGGTTGAGGTACTCGAGGTTGGACTTCAGGATCTCCAGCGCCGTCTGGCGCGAGGTGTTGCCCGTGTTGTAGAGCAGCGTGACCTTGAAGCCGTCCTGCCAGAGCTTGCCGTCATAGGCGGCCTTGCAGTGCTGGGCAGCCTTCTCGAGATCGAGGCTGTACTCGGGGATGTTGGGGTCGTAGCCGAGGAACGACTTCGGCAGCGCCATCGTGAGCTGCAGGCCCATGCCCAGCAGCACCTGCTGGCCGTACGCCTGGCGGTCGAAGGCGTAATTGAAGCACAGGCGGACGTCCTTGTTGGCGAAGAAGTCGGGCGGGACGCCGTTGCCGTCGAGCTTGCCGGAGCCGATGTTGGGGTTGTTGTCGGCCTTGATCTGCTCGTTCATGAAGATGGCGTCCACCGCGGCCTCGGACCAGCCGAGCTTGCCGTCGAGGTTCCAGATCTTCACGCCCGAGGCGCCTTCGACCTGCTTGACGTCGGACCGCGCACCGAGGTCGATGTAGTCGGCGTTGCCCTTCTGCAGGTTGAGGATGCGCGTCGAGACTTCACTGTCGCGGTTGATCAGGACGTTCTTGAGCGCAGGCTTGTCGCCCCAGTAGCCGTCGTAGGCCTTGGCCACGAACTTCTGTCCGGGGACCCACTGCACCATCTGGTAGGCGCCCGTGCCGTTCATGTGGTCCTGGAGGTAGCTGTTGTGCAGGTCGAAGCCGATCCACTTCTTCCAGGTCGCTTCGGTACCGTCCCACTGACCGTTCTCGATCGCCCACTTCTTGTCGATGATCGAGGCCGCGCCGAAGAGCAGGCGCGCGAAGAAGGTCGGGCTCGGCTGCGCCAGGTGGAAGACCGCGGTGTAGGGGTCGGGGCAGGTGACGCTGTTGTCGACGGTCTGGAAGTACTTGTGGTAGTCGGCGTCGGTGGCGTCCTTGCCCAGGGCGGTGGTGGCGTCCGCGGTATAGCCGCTCAGCGGGCCTGCCAGGATCCAGTCGCCCGACTGCGGGTTGTTGGTGATGACCGCGCGCTTGATCGAGTAGGCGACGTCGGCGCAGGTGAAGGGATCGCCGTTGTGGAAGGTGACGCCCTTACGCAGCGTGAAGGTGAACGTGCCACCGTCGCTGGACACCTTGTAGTCCGTCGCCAGCGCGGGAACGAACTCGCCGGCGCTCGAGCCCTTGTAGGCGTAGAGCGTCTCGTAGACGTTCTGGATGACCAGGCTCGACGACGTG
>Ga0102962_1000263_pt1:20000-28816 | contig 28816 bp, 25 predicted proteins | sample SalPonF2_C_D2_MG_FD_84519 | JGI IMG/M metagenome (GOLD analysis project Ga0102962, IMG submission 84519) | Salt pond soil microbial communities from South San Francisco under conditions of wetland restoration - Salt Pond MetaG SF2_C_D2_MG ...
AGCTCGAGGACTTCGCCACCTTCAAGGGCATGCCGATCGGATGCAAGGGGCGCTTCGCGCAACCCACCGATCTCCACGACCTGGCCGACCGGATCGAGAAGGCGCTCGGCGAATCGGTCCTGGTCCATGCCGGCGGGGACATGACCGTCCGGTCCATGGGCATCGTCAGCGGCGCCGCCGCCTGGGACGTGGTGACCGCGCACGAAGAGGGTCTCGACGCCTTCCTCACCGGCGAGCCCAAGCACGATGTCTTCCACGAGGTCTTCGAGCGCGGCATGAACGCGCTCTACGCCGGCCACTACATGACCGAGACCGTCGGCGTGAACCTCCTGGGCGAGCGCTTGCGTGCAACGTTCGGGCTCGACACCGAGTTCATCCTGCTGCCCACGGGCCTGTAGTGGCCGGGCCCTGCCTGATCGTCTTCGAAGGGCCCGAAGGCGCCGGGAAGTCCACCCAGGTCGCACGCCTGGCCGGGCGGCTGCGCGCCGCCGGGGTGGCTTCGACGGTCACCCGGGAGCCGGGGGGCACGCCCACCGGCGACGCCATCCGCGACCTGCTGCTCCACGCCGACGTCGCCATCGATCCTCTGGTCGAGTTCCTGCTGTACAGCGCCAGTCGTGCGCAGCACGTGCTCGAGGTGATCCGACCGGCGCTGGCTCGGGGGGACGTCGTGCTGAGCGACCGCTACGCCGGCGCCAGCGTCGCCTACCAGGGTTACGGCCGCGGCCTCGACCTCGCCTTCGTCGACGACTTGAACCGCCGCGCGACCGGCGGACTGCGCCCCGACCTGACGGTGCTGCTCGACCTGGACCCCGCCGAGGGCCTACGCCGTGTCGCGGGGCGCGGTGCGGAGGACCGCCTCGAACGCGAAGCCCTGGCCTTCCACCAGCGCGTGCGCGAAGGGTTCCTGGCGCAGGCCGAGGCGGACCCGAGCTGGCTGGTGGTGGACGCCACGGGCGCCCCCGAGGTCGTCGCCGACGCCGTCTGGGCGGCCACCAAGGAACGCTGCGAGCTGCCCTGAGGCCGGGGCCGCGGGCGGGCCACGAAGGCGCGGCCTACAATGGCCTTCGTGCAACCCCTGTCGCTCCTCCGGCGGACGCCGACGATGCTGGCGGTCGTGGCCGCACTGCTCGCCCTCGACGCCTGCGCCGCCGGTCCCCGGCAGCTCACGCTGGATGTCGTGGCGAGCGCGCCGCACGACACCGGCGCTTTCACCGAAGGCCTCCTGTACGCCGACGGACACCTTTACGAGAGCACCGGCCTGGAGGGGCGCTCGAGCCTGCGCGAGGTCGACCCGGCGACGGGCGCCGTCATCCGCCAGCGCGATCTCCCGTCGCCCTACTTCGGCGAGGGGCTGGCGCTGGTCGGCCAGCGTCTGATTCAGCTCACCTGGCGCTCCCATATCGCCTTCGTGTGGGACCGTGCGACCTTCAACCCGGTCGGCCGGTTCCAGTTCGACACCGAAGGCTGGGGCCTGTGCTTCGACGGCACGTCGCTCTACCAGAGCGACGGCAGCCCCACGGTCTACCGTCGTGATCCCGACACCTTCGCCTTGCAGGGCACGCTGACGGTGCGGCGAAGCGGCAAGCCGGTGAAGAACATCAACGAGCTCGAATGTGTTGGGGACAGCATCTACGCCAACGTGTGGCTCACCGACACGATCCTTCGCATCGACAAGTCCAGCGGCCGCGTGACCGGCGTCGTCGACGCCTCCTCGCTGCGCCGACGCATGCCCGGGCTCGACAACCCCGATGCCGTGCTGAACGGCATCGCCTACGACCCCGAGCAGCAGCGCTTCTTCGTCACCGGCAAGCTGTGGCCCCGGATGTTCGAGGTGCGTTTCACGCCGAGCCCGGGGGGTTGACGCCCCGAACCACACGCGTCCGGCGCGGCTCGCGCCGCGCCGCGCAGCGCCGCTCCGACACGCCCCCGCCCGCCTAGGGCGCGGGCGGCGGCAGCCTAATCGGTCGAGGTGCTCGGCGTCGCCGTCGGCTTCGAGGCGCTCTCCGCCGCCGACGCCCCGGCCTTGGAATCGGCCTTGGAATCGGCCTTGCCGGCGGCCTTGCCGCCGGCCGAGCCGCGGCTGTCGTTGACGTAGAAGCCCGAGCCCTTGAAGGCGATGCCCACGGGCTGCACCACACGCTTCACCGGATCGCCGGTCTCCGGATGCTCGGTGAGCGCCGGCTCCGTGATGGGCTGGCGGATCTCGAACGTGTCCCCGGTGGCCAGGTTCTTGTAGACGTACGTAGGCATGCGTCCTCCACGTGCTTTGGCATCGAGCGGGGCGCGGACGCCCAACGGGCGCTCACCCGCACCGAGTGCGATCCTACCACCCCTGCTAGGCTGGGGGCATGTCCCACACGTCATCCCGAGCCACCAGCGTGGCGGTGCTGGGGAGCGGCGCATGGGGCACGGTCCTGGCCGCGCTCCTCGCCGAGGCCGGCGCCGCGGTGGCGCTGTGGGCGCGCCGACCCGAGCACGCCGCCCTGCTCCGGGCCCGGCGCGAGAACCCCGCCTATCTTCCCGACTTCCCGCTCCCCGACGGCGTGCGCGCCACGGCAGATCTCCGCGACGCCACCCGGGACGCCGATCTGGCGGTGGTGGCGGTGCCGAGCCGCGCGGTGCGCGCCCTGGTGCGCGCCCTGCCGCGGCCTCAGGAGGCGGTCCTCCCCCTGCTGCTTGCCGCCAAGGGCATCGAGGCGGAGCGCTTCCTGCGCCTGAGCGAGGTCGTCCTCGAGGAGCGCCCCGGCACGCCGGTGGCCGTCCTGTCCGGCCCCAACCTCGCGGCCGAGATCGCCGCCCGCAAACCGGCGGCCGCCACCGTCGCCAGCGACGACGCCGCGCTGGCGCAGCGGGTCCAGGCGCTCCTCGCCGGCGGCGCGCTGCGCGTCTACACCAGCCGCGACGTCATCGGTGTGGAGATCGCCGGCGCACTCAAGAACGTCGTCGCGCTCGCCGCCGGCATGAGCGACGGGCTCGGCCTCGGGGACAACAGCAAGGCCGCCATCATCACGCGCGGTCTGGCGGAGATGGTGCGCCTCGGCACCCGTCTTGGCGGCGACCCTCGCACCTTCTACGGCCTTGCCGGCGTGGGCGACCTGGTCGCGACCTGCACGAGCGCCCAGTCGCGCAACCACCTGGCGGGCGAACGGTTCGCCCGCGGCGTGCCGCTGGCCGCGATCGAGGCCAGCCATCTGACCGCCGAGGGCATCCCCACGGCGCTCGCCGTCCACCGCAAGACGCGGGCGATGGGCCTCGACCTGCCCATCGCCGGCGAGGTCTATCGGGTGGCGTACGAGGGCAAGTCCGTCGACGAGGCCCTCCGGGCGCTCATGGAACGGGCGGTCAGGGCGGAGTAGGCCGCGTACACTGGGTTCTGGACGCCAGCAGGGCGCCGCCGCGAGCGGAAGCCCCGCCGGCCACGGAGGCAGCTTTGAGCATCGCCATCGCCGCAACGGCACTCACCAAGCGCTACGGCCGCACCAAGGCGGTCGACCGGGTCAGCTTCGAGATCCAGGCCGGCGAGATCGTCGGCTTCCTGGGCCCGAACGGTGCCGGAAAGACCACCACGTTGCGCATGCTGGCGGGGTTGGTGCGCCCCAGCGGCGGCGCCTGCAGCATGCTGGGCGGCGCCGTCCCGGGCCCGGAGCTGAGGCAGGTCGGCACCATGATCGAGGAGCCGAGCTTCTACCCCTACCTGACCGGCCGCGGCAACCTGCGCCACGCCGCCATCCTGCACGGCGGCGTGCCCGAACGGAGGATCGACGAGGTGCTGGCGTTCGTGCGCATGGAGAACGCTGCGGACAAGCGGGTGCGCGCCTACTCGCAGGGCATGCGCCAGCGGCTGGCGCTGGCGCGCGCGTTGCTGTGGAGGCCCCGCGTGTTGCTGCTCGACGAGCCCACCAACGGCCTCGACCCCGCCGGCATCGCGGAGGTCCGCGCATCGCTGAGGCAGGTGGCGTCCGAGGGCGTGACCGTGCTGGTATCGAGCCACATCCTGGCCGAGATCGAGAAGCTGGTCGAGCGCATCCTCGCCATCGATCGCGGCAGCCTTCGCTTCGACGGCCCGCTAGAAGGGCTCCTCGGCGCCGCCGACGCGCGAAGCGTCCGCTACGACATCGAGGCCACCGACCAGGAGGCGCTGCTGGCGGCGCTCCGCGACTTCGGGCTCGAGCCCGCGCCCCACGGAGCCCGAGGCGCGATCGTGAGCGTGCCCAGCGACCGCGCCGCCGGCCTGGTGGGCCGCTTGTCGACCGCCGGCGTCGAGGTCCTGGAGGCGCGCCGGGAGACGGCTACGCTCGAGGACGCCTACCTGCGTCTGGTCGGCGCCGAGGGGCGGCCGTCCTGATGAGCGCCACCCTGAACGTCCTGAGGGCCGAGCTCTTCAAGGCCTTCCGCAAGCGTCGCTTCTATGTGCTGGCGGCCCTCTACTGGGTCCTGCTCCCGGTCGTGGCGCTGATCACCGCGACCGTGCTCGACCGCAACCTGAGCGCCTCGTTCGCCAACCAGGACGGCACGATCGCTCAGGTGCTGCAGGGCTTCGCTTCCCCGTTCGGCCTCGCGCGCCTGGCCCTGATGGCGCCGGCGCTGATGAGCCCGACGGCGTACATCATCGCGGTGGCGCTGTTCGCCGGCATGTTCATCGGCGAGGAGCGCAGCCAGCACATGTGGAAGACCACGCTGGCGGTGCAGCCGGCGCGGCTGGCGGTGCTGGCGGGCAAGCTGGCCGCCGCCATGGCGCTGCTGGCGCTCCTGCTGGCCGGCGCGCTGGCGATCTCGACCCTGGCGGGTGCGGCCGGCACCCTGTTCCTCCCCACCAGCTTCGGCGGGCCCTGGGGGCAGGTGGCCGGGCTCTTCGCGTTGCAGTGGCTGCACCTTCTGGCGGCGCTGGCCCTGGCCTACCTGCTGGTGTTCCTGGTGCGGAGCGGCACGCTCGGCATCATCATGGTGATCTTCCTGCCCGCCCTGCTCGAGGGGCTCTACACCATCCTCAACACGCTGGCCCAGCTCCAGCCGCTGACCCGCTTCAATGCGCTGTTCCAGGCGCTGAAGCTGCAACAGGCCTGGCAGGCGTTGCCCCATTACTTCTTCACCGCCAACCTCTACGCCCCCGCCCGGCACCCGCTCGGTGCCTTCCTGCAGTCGACGGGCGCGCCGCAGAACGCCGACCTGGGACCGATCGGCAACCTCCTGGGCCAGGGGCTGACGCTGCCGCATGCGGCCGCGGTCATGGCCGGCTACGCCGTGGTGTTCGGCCTGTGGCTGGCCTGGACGCTTCTCCGGCGGGACGTCGAGTGAGCGCGCCACGCCCGGCACGTGGGCTCGAGCAGCTCATGAGCGAGCGCATCCTGGTCCTGGACGGCGCCATGGGCACCATGATCCAGCGCCTGGAGCTGGGCGAGCAGGACTACCGGGGAGAGCGCTTCGCCGACCACCCGAAATCTCTGCAGGGCGCCCACGACGTGCTCTGCCTCACGCAGCCCGACGCCATCCGCCGGATCCACGAGGCCTATCTCGAGGCCGGCGCCGACATCATCGAGACCAACACCTTCAACGCCACGTCCGTGGGGCTCTCCGAGTACGCGTTGCAGGCGCACATCGGTGCCCTCAACGAAGCGGGCGCGCGCCTGGCGCGCGCGGCCGCCGACCGCTACGCCAGCGAGGCGCGTCCGCGCTTCGTGGCGGGCTCGATCGGGCCCACCAACCGCACCGCGAGCCTGTCCCCCGACGTCGAGCGGCCCGGCTATCGCGCCATCACCTTCGACGAGCTCGAAAGCGCCTACGCCGAGCAGGTCCGCGGGCTGCTCGACGGCGGCGCCGACCTGCTCCTCATCGAGACGGTGTTCGACACGCTCAACGCCAAGGCCGCGCTGGCCGCCGCCGACCGCGTCTTCGGAGAGCGGGGCGCGCGCCTGCCGGTCGTCGTCTCCGGCACCATCGTCGACGCCAGCGGGCGCACCCTGTCGGGACAGACGCTGGAAGCCTTCGTCCTCTCGCTGGAACACGCCACGCCCCTCGCCTTCGGCCTCAACTGCTCGCTGGGACCGAGCGGCCTGGCTCCCCACGTCGAGGAGCTGTCGGGGCTCACCGACCGCTTCACGCTGGCCTATCCCAACGCCGGCCTCCCCAACGCCTTCGGCGAGTACGACGAGGGGCCGGACGAGATGATCGCCGTGATGGAGCGCTTCCTGGCCCAGGGCTGGGTGAACGTCATCGGCGGGTGCTGCGGCACCACCCCCGAGCACATCCGCGTCTTCGCCGAGGCCGCCGCACGCCACGCGCCCCGCCGCCCGCCGGCGCACGACCCGCACGCCCGCTTCGCCGGGCTGGAAGCGTTGACCCTGCGCACCCCCGGCACCTTCATCAACGTCGGCGAGCGCACCAACGTGTCGGGCTCGCGCCGCTTCGCGCGCCTCGTGCGCGAAGGCGATTTCGATGCCGCCCTCGCCGTCGCACGCGACCAGGTCGAGGGCGGAGCGTTGATGCTCGACGTGAACATGGACGAGGGGCTGCTCGACAGCGTGCACGCCATGGCCACCTTCCTCGACCTCATCGCATCGGAGCCCGACATCGCACGCGTGCCCGTGATGCTCGACTCCTCGGACTTCCGCGTGCTGGAGGAGGGCCTCAAGCACCTCCAGGGCAAGGGGGTCGTCAACTCCATCTCGCTCAAGGACGGCGTCGAGGAGTTCCGCCGCCGGGCGTCCGTGTGCCGCCGGTTCGGCGCCGCCGTCCTGGTGATGGCGTTCGACGAGAGCGGCCAGGCCGACACCTTCGAGCGCCGTATCGCCATCCTGGAGCGCTCCTACCGCATCCTGGTCGACGAGGTCGGGTTCGAGGGGCACGACATCATCTGCGATCCCAACGTCCTCACCGTCGCCACCGGCATGGCCGAACACGACCGCTACGCCGTCGATTACCTCCGGGCGGTGCGGTGGGTCAAGGCGCACCTGCCCGGCGTGCTCGTCTCGGGCGGCGTCTCCAACGTCAGTTTCTCGTTCCGCGGCAACCGCACGGTGCGCGAGGCCATGCACGCGGCCTTCCTCTACCACGGCCGCGAGGCGGGCATGGACATGGCGATCGTCAACCCCGCCATGCTCGAGATCTACGAGGAGGTGCCGCCGGAATTGCTGGCGCTCGTCGAGGACGTCCTCTTCGCTCGCGCCGAAGGCGCCACCGAGCGCCTCCTGAGCTACGCGCAGACGCTCGAGAGCGGGCCCCGTCCGGAGTCGAGGACGCAGGCGTGGCGCGACGCGCCGGTGGCGGAGCGCCTGCGCCACGCCCTCGTCCGGGGCGTCGCCGACTTCGTCGAGGAGGACGCCGAGGCCGCCCGCCTCGAGCTGCGCTCCCCCCTGGCGGTCATCGAGGGTCCCCTGATGGACGGCATGAACGTCGTGGGGGACCTCTTCGGAGCCGGCAAGATGTTCCTCCCGCAGGTCGTCAAGAGCGCGCGCGTGATGAAGCGCGCGGTAGCGTATCTCACCCCCTACCTGGAGGAGGAGCAACAAGAGGCGCGCAGCGCGGGGCGGATCCTGCTCGCCACCGTCAAGGGCGACGTTCACGACATCGGCAAGAACATCGTCGGCGTCGTGCTGAGTTGCAACGGGTTCGAGGTGATCGACCTGGGCGTGATGGTGAGCGCCGAGCGGATCGTGGAGACGATCCGCGAGGGTCGGGTCGACGCGGTCGGCCTGTCGGGCCTCATCACCCCGTCGCTCGACGAGATGGTGCACGTCGCGCGCGTGCTCTCGCGCGAGGGGCTGCAGCTCCCGCTGCTCATCGGCGGGGCCACCACCTCGCGCGTCCACACCGCCGTGAAGATCGCGCCGGCCTTCGAGGGCGGCATCACCGTGCACGTGCCGGACGCGTCCCGCGCGGTGTCGGTGGCGGCGCGCGCGCTCGATCCGCGCGAGGCCTCGGCCCAGCGCGCCGAGGTGGACGAGCAGTACGCCAGGCTCCGCCGCCAACACGCCGAGCGCAGCGCCTCGCGCCGCCTTCTGTCGCTGGCCGAGGCCCGCGCCAACGCGCTGCCCTTCGACGCGGCCGAAGCCCGCATCCGGGCCCCGCGCGTGCCCGGCCTCATCCCGTTCGAGGACTACCCGCTCGAGGAGCTGGCGCAGGGCATCGACTGGGGCCCGTTCTTCCACGCCTGGGAGATGAAGGGGCGCTTCCCCGACGTGCTCGACGACCCGGTCCAGGGTCGCGAGGCGCGCGCCCTCTTCGCCGACGCCCGGGCCCTGCTCGCGACCATCGTGGAGCGCAAGCTGCTCAGGGCGCGCGCCGTCGTCGGGCTGTGGCCGGCGAACCGAGCCGGCGACGACATCGAGATCTACGAAGACGAGGACCGCAACGCGGTGCGGGCCGTATTCCACGGCCTGCGCCAGCAGACGCACAAGCGCGCCGGCGAGCCGAACCTGTCGATCGCCGACTACGTCGCTCCGCCCGGCACGGCCGACTGGGTCGGCGGCTTCGCGCTCACCGCCGGCCACGGCGGCGATGCCCTGGTCGAGGGCTTCGAGCGCGACCACGACGACTACCACGCCATCCTCGTCAAAGCGCTGGCCGACCGACTGGCGGAGGCCTTCGCCGAACGCCTCCACGAGCGCGTCCGCAAGGAGCTGTGGGGCTACGCGCCCGACGAGGATCTGAGCCACGATGAGCTGCTGCGTGAGCGTTACCGCGGCATCCGCCCGGCCGCCGGCTACCCGGCCCAGCCCGATCACACCGAGAAGCGCACGCTCTTCGCGCTGCTCGGTGCCGGCGACGCGGCGGGCATGCGTCTCACGGAGTCGCAGGCGATGCTCCCCACGGCGTCG
>Ga0102962_1000264_pt1 | contig 28764 bp, 31 predicted proteins | sample SalPonF2_C_D2_MG_FD_84519 | JGI IMG/M metagenome (GOLD analysis project Ga0102962, IMG submission 84519) | Salt pond soil microbial communities from South San Francisco under conditions of wetland restoration - Salt Pond MetaG SF2_C_D2_MG ...
ATGGGGGCAAAACCTCCATCGAGGGTTCGAATCCCTCCCTCTCCGCCAAGCAGCTCCCGCGCTCACGACGCGCGCGCCTGTAGCTCAGTTGGATAGAGCGTCTGACTACGGATCAGAAGGTCCAGGGTTCGAATCCTTGCAGGCGCACCACATCGAAGAGCCCCGTCTCGGACGGGGCTCTTTGCAATGGCACGACGGCAGCGGCGGGCCCCGGCGCGCTTGGCGTCAGAAGTCGTGAACCGCTCTCTCGGTGTCGTCGGGGATCGCCTTGCCCGTCGACTGGTCCCGAAGGTTCTTCAACCAGGTCCACTGGATCCAGAGGGCGGCGAAGTATTGGCTCGCGTCCTGGCCCATACCGATGAAATAGGCGACGCCATCCTGGTTGGTGGTCCACACGTCCGACCAGACCACGGATCCCGACTGTGTGTCCTCGGGGCCGACCGCTACGCGGATGTCGGGTTCCCCCTGGGTGGCGCTGACCATGTTGCGGAGCTGCGTCATGCGCGTTTCGACCGTCGACGCGATCGCCGAGGCCGGGAGCGGCACGGATTCGAGCGTCACGCGGTAGAGCTTCGCGTCGAAGAACTGGAAGTGGAGCGTGAACCAGACATCGTCGATGGTTGCGATGAGGAGCTCGGAATTGAGTAGAAGGCTGGGCCCCGCGAAGCCGAGCTCCGTCAACGGGACGATACCGCCGAAGCGGATATCGGAATGCTGGACGAGCTTGTCCGCGACCGTCTGGGGCGAGTCGCCGAAGACGAAGTCCTCATAGGCTCTCCCCTGGGCTGCAGCCAGGTTCAGAGAGCCCAGCAGCAACAGTGTCGTGCTGACGGTGCGGACCACGTGCATCGATGCCTCCCCCTGACGCCCCTAGGGGGCCATTATCGGGAGCGGGCCGGCCCTTCCATGGAGCGGGCGTCACCGCAACCCCATGTCTCAGCGAGTAGGTGTGTGGCGCGAGGGGCCATGGAGCGGGCTTCCAGGGTGTTCCGTCGTGGCCTATGCAGTCCGGGCCGTGACGTGCCTGGGCCCTGCGGGTCGGTGGCCAGCCTGTCGATGCACGCGCCCGGTCTCTACGAGACGTCGGAACGGGCCGTGGGGTGGCTAGCAGAGGTCAGCTGCGGGGTGGACGAGGTCGCCGAAGCGGTCGCGTTCCAGGAAAGGTACTTCCAAACGCCCATCCTGGGGTTGCCGTAGCCGCGGACGGGGGTGGCGCCCGCGAACGGTTGCATCATGGGCGCATGGCGTCCGGGATGACGAAGCTCGTGTGGAAGCCCCGCTCCGCGCCGATAGAGGTCGGGGCCGTGAGGGAGGCCGAGGGCACCATCAGGCGTCTCGGCCTGCGCTCGTTCACGCTCCTCGATGCCGGCCTCGGCCCCAGGGCGCGCAGGGAGCTCTACCAGCTCGTGCGCCTCGGCGTCCAGGACGATCCCGGCGAGGGCGCGGGCTTCCTGCCCTTCGAGCGCTTCGACGAGGAGCTCTTCGAGCCGTTCTACTGGCGCTGGGCCGACGCGCAGTTCCTGGTCGCCGACGGCGAGCGCTGGGTGGGGTTGGCGAACCTGCAGCTCCGGACCGTCGAGCGGGCCGAGATGGGGATCACGGTCGTGCGGCGGGCGTACCGGCGGCGCGGTGTGGCTCGTGCGCTGAAGGTGCTGGCGCTCCGGCGGGCCCAGGAGCGAGGGGTCGAGCGTGTCGCGACGTGGAACCATGTCGGCAACACCCCGATCCTCGAGCTGAACGCTTCCTTGGGGTTCCGAGCCGTATGAGCGGCGAGCCGCGTTGGCTCTCGTCGCGCGCCTCCCCGGCCTGCGCGACACCGCCGAGCGCGGCGTCGCGGGACTAGCATGGAGGAGGAAGCGAGCGACGGGAAGGGGAGCTCGGTCCCAGGGACCTCGATCGCGGAGGCCCGGATCGAGCGCGTCGCGGTCAGGCGGTTCGCGGTGGAGCGCATCTCGATGGAGCGTGTCCCGATGCAAGGCGGCCCGGCCCGGGCCGGATCGGACCGGCCGGGCCTCGGGCGGTTCAACGGCGTACGAGCGGCGGCGTGGCTGGGCGCAGGGATCGTCCTGATCCTGCTCTCCGGCTGCCTGCCCGCGACCGTCACGCCGCAGCGGACGGTCACCCTTCTGTCGGCCCGCGAGGCCTACGCTGCGGCCGTTGCCACCATCGACACGCAGCCCTACCCGTCGACCATGGGCGGCTGGATCATCATCCAGGCCGATCCGCGCAACGGCTTCGTGGCCGCCGAGATGACCTACAGGACCTGCGGCTATGTGCCGTTCCATTTCGCGGACTTCCGGTGCCAGACGCACGTCGCTCGCGTGTCTGTGACGCTGGTGCCGCGGCCCGATGGAACGGTGCTCGTCGCCATCGGAGCCAGCGATGAGCCGCAGGCGCGGGACCTCGCCGATGCGCTGGCGGCCCGGCTGAGGGTCCGGCCGGAGCGGACGGGGCCTTGACGGACGGAGCCTTGACGGACGGAGCGTACGCGGCCGCGCGGCGTCAGTGCCCGTTCCTGGCCAGCACGGCATCGATCGTCTGCTCCACGGCAACGCTCGACACCTGGTAGGCGCGCGGGATGCGGGCGCGGATGTGCCCTCGTGGCCCGACGATGACGAGGGATCCGTTCCCGACCACCGTCGGCAGGCCGTTCTCGGCGAGGGGGTTCCAGGCGCTGGCGTAGAAGTAGGTGCCATGGGCCTGCCGCCTGGCGGCGTAGCTTCGCAGCGCCGCGCCCCCAAGACGCCGGAAGGGCACCCCGTAGCCGTCGCGCACCACCTGCGCGACGCGTGTCGCCGAGCCGCTGAGGAACGGCCACTGGTCCGCGGTGGCCGGGACCTTGCCGAACCCCACCACGCGCTTCAGGAAGCTCGCGGCGGTCGCCGGGTCGCTGGCCTGCGGGTCGACGTTCAACGTGACGAACACGACGTCCTTGCCGAACGTGCCGGTCGCCCTCAGATCGTTCTCCACTGCCATCAGCAGGTTGACGCCGATCACGGGGCTGACGCGTGTGCCCCGCGGGTCGAGGAAGCTGACCACCTGGACCTTGCCCTTCAGCGTTGCGGGGTCGAAGGGTTGCCCCCGCTGGTCGGTCAAGCCCCGTAGACTGGGTGCCGCGCCGAGGTCGTGGAGGGCGTAGCCGTGCTCCGCCCGTGCCGCGGCGACCTTCGCCGGACTCGGGGCGCCGTGGTAGAGCAAGCTCCCCACGAACGCCAGCGCCGCCCCCAGGAACAGGCCGACCGCGACCTGCGCCACACGGGTGGCGCGAGAGGAACGTGGAGCGGTGCTCATCCGCCGGACCCCGCGAGCCGCGCCACGTCCCCCGCGACCTGCGCGGTGGGCGCCGTGCTGGCGTCGCCGAAGGCGGCCCGCACCCAGCCCTTGCGGTCGACGACGAACAGCGGGCTCTGGTGCATGACCGCGAACGGTGCATTCGCCCGTTCGGCCACGGGGTTGCTCATGCGCGCCTGGAAGGTGCTGGGGGCGAGCTTCTCGGCCTGCGCGTTGCTGACGCTGTAGTAGCTGCTGTGGTAGCCGTCGTGTACGACGCTGCGCACCGTGCTGGCGGGACCGGTGAGGTAAGCCAGCCAGCGCGCGTCGGGGTTCACGCCCTCCTGGTCGAGGAACGCGCGGAGGTCCTTGGGGCCGGTCGCGCGGTCGATGTCGAAGGCGACGATCTGCACGTCCCGGGCCAGATGACGGCGCGCCAGCACCTGCTCCAGATTCAGCACCTTGGAGGCCGTGAGTGGGCAGAGCGTGGTGCAGTAGGGGTCCATGGTAACGACGACGCGCACCTTGCCGAGGAAGGCGCTGGATTGTACGTGCCGGTCGAGCTGGTCCACCAGCGCGTAGCTCGGAGCTTGGAAGAGCTTCGGGAGCGGCGCCGGAGCGCCCGCCAACGTGGCGAGGGGTCCGGGCCAGAGGAACAGCGCGAGGCCGCTGAGGAGCCCCACCGCGCCGCCGAGCGTGAGGTAGCGCCAGGTTCGCGGGGCGATCACGGGGGTCAGCCTACCGCCCGAAAGGTGTGAGCGATGAGCGCCCCGCGGCCGCCGACGGGGCCTTCGACGAGCCGGGACATATGTCCTGGACGGGGCAAATGTCCCTATAGCCTCGCGGCGATTCGAGCGAGCATAGCCCTCGTTGGCCGAGCGCGGCCACGGAGAACTCCGGAGCGAGTTCGGAATGAGGAGAGTCCAACATGAAGAGCGTTCGCAAGGGTGCAGTCCTGATCTTGGCGGCCTTCGGTTTCATGGCGCTGATGCCGGCGCTGGCGGCGAGCACCCCGGCTCCCGTGAGCCTGACCATGGTCATCATGCACAGCAACAAGGTCGCCGGCGTGCTCGGCAAGCCCGGTCCCGACGGCACGAACCACGACGCGTTCATGCCCTCCGACCTGGTCGTGGAGCCCGGCCAGCAGGTGACGCTCACCGTCATCAACTACGACGACGGCGAACACAGCATCACGGCGCCCGAGATCAACATGAACCTCATCGCCAAGGGCGGCACCTTCACCAAGGACGCCAACGGCAACGAGACCGGCTTCACGCCCGGCAAGACCACCTTCACTTTCACGGCGCCCGCCAAGGTCGGCTACTACCGCTGGTACTGCGCCATCCCGTGCGACGGCCCGACCCACTGGGGCATGAGCAAGGGCTTCGACGGCATGGGCCAGGACGGCTACATGGCGGGCTACCTGGTCGTTCGCTGAGCTTCCCCGGCGTCCGTCGCCGCTGACGCGGCGCGGACCGGGCGCGGGCGGGCACCGTGAGGCGCCCGCCCGCGCCGTCGTCTCGCGGGGTCAGGCGAGCGGTTCGAGCACCGCCCGCACGGGAGAGGCGTCCGCATGCGGCATGCGCAGCGGCAGGCAGATCAGGCGATAGCGGCCCGGCAGCACCCGGCTGAGCTCCAGCCCCTCAAGAATCGCGATGTCGGCGCGGAAGCACGCCTGGTGCGCGGGCAGCTCCTTGCTGTCCAGAGCGTCGACGCTGGGCGCGTCCGTGCCGAGCAGCCGCACGCCCCGCAGGGCGAGCGCCTCGATGAGCTGGGGCGCCAGCGGACGGAAGCTCGGGAACGCCTCCCAGCGTTCCGGCTGCCCCGTCTGCAACAGCACCCGTGGGGGCAGCGGCAGGTCCGGCAGAACGCTCGCGGGAACCGTGCCCTCGCCGCGGGCGTCGATCACCAGCGCCTCGCCCACCAGGGTGTCGAGCCCGACCGCGACCAGCGTGGCGCCGCTGCCCGCGTAGTGCCAGGGCGCGTCGAGGTGCGTGCCCAGATGGGTGGTGGTGCTGAGGCGCATCACGTTCACGGCGCTGCCCTCGTCGATGCTGCTGACCTGTTCGAGGCGGAAGGCGCTGTCGCCCGGCCACACCGGGTGCCCCTCGGAGAGCTCGCGGGTGATGTCGATCATGCGTCCATGCTAAACGTCCGGGCCACGCGCTTCTCACCCGGGCGGCGTGAGGTCCCGGTAGCGTGGCGGTCATGACACGCGCCATCTTCCCGGCCCGGCGACGTTCGCCGGTGCCGACCGTTCTCGCGGCCGCCCTCGTGGTCGCTGTCCTGGCGGCGGGGCGCGCACACGCGCAGACGGACGCGGCTCCCGTGACCGTCGTCGCGGCCGGCGACATCGTGTGCGATCCGGGCGCCCCACCGGCACCGCGAGCCTGCCAGCAGCAGGCCACCGCGGACCTGGTGCAGCGCATTCACCCCGACGCCGTACTGGCCGTCGGGGACCTGCAGTATCCCTACGGCACCCTGGAGTCGTTCCGCAAGGCGTACGACGCCAGCTGGGGGCGCTTCAAGGCCATCACCTACCCGGTGCCGGGCAATCACGAGTACTACCAGGGCGCCAACGGCTATTTCGCGTACTGGGGAGCCCGCGCCGGCGAGCCGTCCAAGGGCTACTACAGCTTCGACCTGGGGGCGTGGCACGTCCTGGCGCTCAACTCGAACTGCCCCGCGGTCGGCGGATGCGGCCCGGACTCGCCCGAAGTGCGCTGGGTCGCGGCCGACCTGAAGGCGCATCCCAGCCCGTGCACGTTGGCGTTCTTCCACCATCCGCGCTTCAGCTCGGGCCCGCACGGCAACGACGAGCGCATGGCACCGTTCTGGACGGCGTTGCAAGCGGGCGGCGTGGACGTCGTGCTGTCCGGCCACGACCACGACTACGAGCGCTTCGCCCTGCAGGACGCCAACGGCCGGCTCGACGCCGCCCACGGCATCCGCGAGTTCGTGGTGGGAACCGGTGGCGCGCCGCAGTACGTCGTCCTGTGGCGGCGCGCGCACAGCCAGGCGCTCGAGGTGGGTACCTTCGGCGTGCTCGAGCTGACGCTCAGGCAGGACGCCTACGACTGGGCCTTCCGGCCCATACCCGGTGGAAACTTCCACGACAGCGGCTCGACCGCCTGCCACGCCCCACCGCCCGGCTGACAGCCAGAGGTCGTCCCTGCGGGCCCGAAGGTCGGTTCAGGCGCCGCGGTGGCGCAGCAGGAACCAGCCGCCGCCCAGCACCAGCCCGATGGCCAGGCTCAACAGGCCGCCCGTCCAGAAGGTGAAGGTCTGGGTCGAGTACTGGAGCCACACGCCCAACGACGCCATGAAACAGATGCCGATGCCCAGGGCGTAGCCGCTCGCGGTCGTCCAATCGGTGCCGCCCGGTCGTTCGCTCATGCAGGCACTATACTCGCCGCGCCGCGCGCATGCCGGGCGGCAACTCTCATCGTGCCGCCGCCTCGACCGACGCGGCGACCTCTTGCGCCAGCCGTTCCACCAGTCCCTCGTCCGCGGCCTCGACCATGACGCGCACCAGCGGCTCCGTGCCGCTCGGCCGGAGGTTGATGCGGCCGGCGTCGCCCAGCCGGACGCGCGCCGCCTCCAGCGCCTCCCGGACCTGTGCGGCCTCCAGGACGTCGGCCTTGGCCGAGGCCGGCACGCGCACGCTCACCAGCTTCTGCGGATAGACGGGGATCTCGTCCATCCATGCCTCCAGCGGCTTGCCCGACTTGCGCACCGCGGCCAGGAGCTGCAGCGCCGTGAGGATGCCGTCGCCGGTGGGCGCCTTGTCGAGGAACAGCACGTGGCCCGACTGCTCCCCGCCGAGGCGCAGCGCGCGCCGCGTCAGCTCCTCATGGACGTAGCGGTCGCCCACCTGGACGCGGTGCATCCGCACGCCTCGCGCCTCCAGGTAGCGCTCCACCCCCAAGTTGCTCATCAGCGTGGCCACCACCTCGGTGTCGCCGGCGGTCAGGGCGCAGATCGCCAGGATGTGGTCGCCGGTCACCAGGCGGCCGCGCCGGTCGACCAGCAGCGCGCGGTCGGCGTCGCCGTCGAACGTCACGCCGACGTCCAGCTCGTGCGCCAGCACCCGTTCACGGACGGACTCGGGGTGGGTGCTGCCGCAGTCGACGTTGATGTTCTCCCCGTCCGGCCGGGCGTGGATCAGGTCGAGCCGCGCACCGATCTTCTCGAAGACGCGGGGGGCAATCTGGTGGCTCGCTCCGTTGGCGCAATCGAGCGCCACCCGCAGGCCGTCCAGGTAGGGCGCGTTGGCGAGGAGGTACTGCAGGTAGTGCCCCTCATCGATGCGGTAACGCGTGGCGGAGCCGACGGAGCTGCCCACCACGGGGTCGAGACCGTCCGCGTCCAGGTCCAGCAGGGACTCGATCTCCTCCTCGAGAGCGTCGGACAGCTTCTCGCCGGCGCCGTTGAAGAGCTTCAAGCCGTTGTCCCCGAAGGGATTGTGGCTCGCGCTCACGACCACGCCGGCATCCGCTTCCAGGGCGCGGGCCAGGTAGGACACGCCCGGCGTGGGCATCACGCCGAGCCAGGTGACGTCGGCGCCGCGGGACGCCAGCCCCGCCGACACCGCGTGAGCCAGCATCGGCCCCGAGCGCCGCGTGTCCATGCCCACCACCACGTGCGGGCGTGCGCCGCCGCGTCGCCGGAGTCCCTCCGCGGCCGCGACACCCAGCCTGAAGGCGAACGCCCCCGTCATGGGGGGTTCGCCGGCGATCCCCCGAATGCCGTCGGTGCCGAAGTATCGCCTGTCTGCCATGGGGGCCATTCTAGCCCGGCCGTGCGCCGGGGCGGGCCCGGGGGCGGATCTCCGGCTCGCCCCCGGCGACCGGCCCCACGACGCGCGCGGGCGCACCTCTCGGGCAGGCCCGGCCGCGCGCCTACTTGGCCTCCAACCAGTTGGGCCCCACGCCCACCTCGGCCACCAGCGGCACCCGCAGGCTGGCAGCGTCGGCCATCGCCTCGCGCACGGCCGCCGCCGCGGCGTCGGCGGCGGCGGCGGGCACCTCCGCCACGATCTCGTCATGGACCTGCAGCAGCAGGCGGCCGTCCAGCGCTCGCAGCGCCGGCTCGAGCCGCAGCATCGCCCGCTTCATGATGTCCGCCGCCGTGCCCTGGATGGGCATGTTGTAGGCCGTGCGCTCGGCGTACTCGCGGGCGCTTCGGTTCGGGCTGTGGATATCGGGGATCCCGCGCCGCCGGCCCAGCAGGGTCGTGACGTACCCGTTCTCGCGGCAGAAGGCGAGGGTGGCGTCGATGTAGGCGCGAACCCGGGGGTAGCGCTCGAAGTAGGTGGCGATGGTGTGCTCCGCGTCCTGAAGGTCGATGTCCAAATCGGCGCTGAGACGGCGCGGTCCCATCCCGTACAGGATGCCGAAGTTCACGACCTTGGCGCGCCTGCGCATCTCGGCGGTGACCTTCTCCGCATCGACCCCGTAGACCTCCGCCGCCGTCCGCCGGTGGACATCCTCGCCGCGTTGGAACGCCTCGATCAGCACGGGCTCGTCGGCGATGTGGGCCAGCACCCGCAGCTCGATCTGGCTGTAGTCGGCCACCAGGATGCGCGCCCCGTCGGCTGCGACGAAGGCGCGCCGGATCTCGCGCCCGAGCTCGCTGCGGACCGGGATGTTCTGGAGGTTGGGGTGGGCGGAGGAGAGGCGACCGGTCGCCACCACGGCCTGGTTGAAGGTGGTGTGGAGCCGGCCGGTCACGGGATCGACCAGCTCCGGCAGCGGGTCGAGGTAGGTGCTCTTGAGCTTGCTGAGCTCGCGGTGCTCCAGGATGAGGTCGACGGCCTCGTGCTCGCCCCGAAGCGGCTCCAGCGCCGTGATCGCCGTGCTGCGCTTGCCGGTGGCGGTGCGCCGACCCGCGCGCAGGCCCAGCTTCCCGTAGAGCAGCTCGGCGACCTGGTCGCGGGAGTTCACGTTGAAGTCCGGCTGCCCGGCCAGCGTCCGGACGCGCGCTTCGATGCGCTCGATGCGCTCGGCCAGCCCTGCGGACTGCCGCCGCAGGCGATCGACGTCGAGGCGGACCCCGGCCAGCTCCATCTCCGCCAGCACCGCCTGGAGGGGCCGCTCCAGCTCCTCGTAGATGGTGCGCTGGTCGCCCTCGAGGCGCGGCCCGAGGATCTTCAGCAGCTCGGCGGTGGCCACGGCGCGACTGCGGGCGTCGGGCCCCCACTCGCCCGCACCGTGACGGCGCGCCAGGCGCTCGGCCGAGGCCCCGCTCGGGTCCAGCAGGTACGCCATGAGCAGTGGGTCGTCGCCGGGCGTCGCCGCGAACCCTTGCCGCCGGGCCGCTACGGTCAGCGCCTTGGCGTCGCAGGCGTCCAGCGGCGTCGGGCGGCCCAGCACGGCGGCGCGCTCGGCGGGGCCGGAGGAGCTCGCCACCCGGTCCCGGCTGGCGAGCGCGAGGTCGGTGATGCACGCTGCGGTGGCCCGCTCGCCGTCCAGCACGAACCCGATCGCTCCGTCGGGCGCCAGGTCCGCCCAGACGGCGTCGCGGTACGCGGCGCGCTGCGCCAGGCCCAGCTCGTGGAGCACCGAACCGAACTCCAGCTCTCGCAGCAGCGCGGCGAGCGCTTCGCGGTCCGGTTCGCGGCGCGCCCAGGCCTCCGGTTCCACCGGCATGTCGAGGTCGGTGCGGATGCGGGAGAGCTCGCGCGACAGCGCCAGCGCCTCCCGATCGGCCGCGATCTTGCGGGCGACGGACGCGGGTTCGACGGCGTCGAGGTCCGCGAGGACGTGCTCGAGCGTTCCGTAGCGTTGCAGCAAGGTACGTGCGGTCACCGGGCCGATCCCCCGCACGCCCGGCAGGTTGTCGCTGCTGTCACCGGTGAGCGCGCGGTAGTCGACCCACTGCGCGGGCTCGACGCCGTAGCGCGCCTCCACTTCCTCGGGCCCCAGCGCGGCGGCGCGGTCGGGGCTCCGCACACGCACGCGCTCGCTGACCAGTTGCAGGGCGTCGCGATCGCTGGTGATCACCTCGACGCGGTAGCCCAGCGCCGCGCAGCGCGTGGCGATGGTGCCGATGAGGTCGTCGGCCTCGAGCCCCGCCGCCTCCTGCCGGGGGATCCCCATCAGGTCGAGCAGGCGCTTGATGACGGCGATCTGCGAGGGCAGGTCCTCGGGCGTAGGCGGCCGGCCGGCCTTGTACTCCTCGAAGCGCTCGTGCCGGAAGGTGGGCGCCGGGGCGTCGAAGGTGACGACCACCGCGGCATCGTCCTCCGCGAGAAGGCCGAGCAGCGTGCGCAGGAAGCCGTAGATGGCGTGGGTCGGTTGGCCGCTGGACGTGGAGAGGTCGCGCATCCCGAAGTAGCTGCGGTAGGCCAGGCCGTGTCCGTCGATGACGACGACCCGGGCGCTCCGAGCGTGACTGACCGATCCGTCGGCCCCTTGCCCGCCGGCGTCGTCGCGCGGCTCTGGGGCGCTCCCCCTGTCCGAGGCGGGCTCCGGGCTCGAGGCGGGGTCCGCGTCCGGGGCCGGGTCCGGGCCCGAGGCCTCGAACAGGGTGCCCTGCTCGGCGCCGTGGTCGCCCTGCTTCCTGGCGCCGTCGTCGTAGAGTGCCATGCCGCCAGCATAGCGTCGGGGAGGGCGCAGAGGGTTGCCCGCGGGCGCGCCGTGCCGCTCGGGACGCTCGCGAGGAACGTGGTAGCGTCCCGCATGGTCGCCAACGGACGTCGCGTCACGCCGACCGAGGGGCGGGTCTACACCAACGAGTTCCGCCTCTACGGCCTCCTCCACCTACCCGACTTCGTGAGCACCACCCGTCTGCTCAACCTGACCGATCGTCCCTACCTGCCCGTGACGCGCTGCATGGTGTACGACGCGGGCTTCCGGCACCCGCCGGAGAACGAGGCGCTGCAGTACGAGACCGACTTCGCCGCCGTGCCGAAGGAGCACATCCTCTGGGTGGTGGGCGGCCGCGCCGAGGCGCAGGCCGATCACGCGCGCCGCGAGGCCCGGATGGTCTACGTGATGTACGCCAGCTACGTGTTGACCGGGCGGCTCTACCTGATGCCCGACCAACGGGTGTCGGACTTCTTGCACATGGCCTTCACCGACCGCCCCTTCCAGGACCTCCACGATGCGCGCGTGCTCCTCCCACGACGCGACCTGCCGCTCGCGGACTTCGAGGTGTTGCAGTCCCACGCCTTCGTCACGGTGAACCTCAAGCAGGCGGGGGGCGTGTTCGACATCAGCCAGGGCGGCCGCGGCAATGGCGGGCTCCGCCTCGACGACGACCTCTAGGGCGCCTCACAGGTTCCAGCCGCCGGCCACCTCGAGGGTGATGCCGGTGACGTAGGCGGCTTCGGGCGAGAGCAGGTAGCGCACCGCCGCCACCAGCTCCTCGAGTGCGCCCGCGCGACCCATCGGCACCTCGCCGGTCGGTTGGGTGACGCTGTTCTCCATCACCCCGGGGCTCACCACGTTGACGGTGATGCCGTGGGCGGCTTCGCTACGGGCGAGTGCCTTGCTGTAGAGGATCACGCCGGTCTTGGCGGCGGCGTAGGCCACGATCGAGGGTCGCGCCTTGAGCTGCTCCGCGCCGGCGTAGCCGATGTTCACGATGCGCCCGCCCCCCAGCGCCCGCATGATCGGCACCGCCGTCTGGCAGGTGTAGAAGGTGGCGTGGAGGTTGCTGTCGAACATGGCGTGCCAGTGGCGCGCGTCGAGCTCGTCGAGCGGACCGAAGTGGTAGTTGCCGACGTTGTTCACGAGCACGTCGAGGCGTCCCAGCTTGCGGTGGGCGGTCTCGACCAGGGCACGCGCCTCCGCTTCGATGGTGACGTCCGCCTGCAGCGTCACGGCCCGGACCCCGAACGAGCGTGCCGTCCCGGCGACCTCGGCGGCCTCGGCGGCGCTCTCACGGTAGTGGACGGCGACATCGTGGCCGGCCTTCGCCAGCGCCAGCGCCAGCGCCCGGCCGATGCCGCGGGCCGAGCCCGTCACCAGCGCCGAGGGACGGCGCGCCGAGGGCTCAGCCATGGCGCTCCAGCGGCGGCGTGTCGAAGCCGCGTTCCAGGTAGTACCGCACCAGGACGACGGTCGGTGGGTTGAGATCCATGGTCGGGGCCTCCTCCGGCTCCACCCAGGCGTACGCCTGCGCCTCGTCGTTGAGGCGCACCCGCTCGGAGGCGCTCCTGGCGACGAAGTTCAACAACACGAAGTGCGCGGGCCGGTGGAACGCGCTGCTCTCCACGGCTTCCTGGACCGGCGCCCAGCGGATGTCGTGGATCTCCAGCGCGGTCTCCTCGCGCACCTCGCGGCGCACGGCCGCCGCCATCGTCTCGCCGTACTCGATCTTGCCGCCGGGCACTCCCCAACGGTCCCGCCACTTGTGGGTGCGGATCAGCAGGACGCGGCCGGACGGCCCTACGATCAGCGCGCCGACGGTGGCGAGCGGTCGCTGCGTGGCGGAGCCGGCGGTCATGCCGCGCTCCCGCGTTCCTCGCGCAGCGTCCTGCGCAGGCGGGCGACCCGCACGAACTGCACCGCCAGGACGTACGCGAGCTGGAGGAAGACGGCCACGACGTACAGATAGGGTCGCCCGAGCAGGCTGAGCGCCCCGAGCAGGGCGAGCTGGCTGCTAAGGCCCAGGTTGACGACGCTCGCGGTGGAGAACAGGTCGTTCCAGGCCAGGCGCAGGCGGGCGGGAGCCGCCGCCTCGCTGCGTCCCGAGGCACGCTCGAACAGCGCGGCGTCGAGGCGGCGCAGCCAGCGATCCTGGGGCTCGAGCAGGGCCCGGTACAGCCCCCTGGGCACGCTCAGTAGCCACGACGGCGCGCCCGGGGGGAGCGGCGGGGTCGCGGCGGGCGCCGGGGCCCGCAGCTCCCGGTAGCGCCCCTCCAGGTTGAAGTCGAGCGACAGCAGGAGCGTGAGGACCAGCAGGGCGAGCAGCGCCGGCAGGGCGGGGCCGTGCTGCGTGAGGGCGGCGAACAGGGCGACGTTGACGAGCAGGTCGGCGGTCGTGTCGAGGTAGCGACCGGCCTGGCTGACGCGCCCGGTCACGCGTGCGAGGCCGCCATCGACGTTGTCGAGCAGGGTCTTGAGCTGCAACAACACGGCGGCCGCGACGAGGGCGATGCTCGCCTGCCGTGCCAGCAGCACCGCGGCTGCCAATCCCAGCAGCGCGTGCGCCGCCACGACGGCCATCGGATCGATCCGCCTTCGTGCCGCCCACGCCACGCAGCGGTTCGCGAGCGGCTGGACCGCGCGCATGATCCACTCGCGACGCGGGCGGGGCTTGCTGGCCTCGGGGATGTCCACGACGCCTCATGCTAGCAGAGGCCCCGGCCGGCCGAACCCGTCCCTGCGCACGTTCCTACGGCCGCGACCGGGGCCGGGTGCGTGCCGGCAGGCTATACTCGCGGCGATGCTCTCGGGTCCCTTCGGCTCCGTGCCGGACGCACTCACCTACGTCGTGCTGCTCCTGCTCGCGTTCGCCCTGTGGCGTGCGATCTGGCGCGGCCGTAACCTCCCGGGCGTGCCGCGCGGGCGCACGTTGCTCGTCGGGCACCGCGGAACGCGCGGCGTCGAACCGGAGAACACCCTGGCCGCCTTCGCCCGCGCCTTCGACGACGGGCTCGACGGCGTCGAGTTCGACGTGCAGCGCAGCCTGGACGGCGAGCTGGTGCTCACCCACGACGAGGAAGTGGGGGGGCGGCCGGTGGCCGGCCAGAGCTACGGGCAGCTCCGCGAGCGGCTCCCCGAGCTGGCGACGTTGGACGAGCTCTTCGCTCTTGCGCGCCGCTACCCGGGGCGTCTGCTCAACCTCGAGATCAAGGCCAGCGGCTGGCGTACGCGCGGGCTCGAGCGCGCGATCGTGCGCGCCGTGAACGCCTCCGGCCTGGCCGACCGAGTGCTGGTGTCGAGTTTCAACCCGTTGTCGTTGTTGCGCGTGCGTCTGCTGGCGCCGCGACTGCGCGTGGCGCTGCTGTACGACGCGTCGACCGCGAAGCTGCGCGGCGGTCGCCCGCTGCCGGGGTGGTTGCACGTCGACGCCCTGCACCCGCACCATTCGCTGGTGGACGAGCCGTTCGTGCGTGAGGCACATGGGCGCGCGCTGGCGGTCAACGTGTGGACGGTGAACGAGCCGGACGCCATGCGCGCCTTGCGCGCCATGGGGGTGGACGCCATCATGGGCGACGATCCGAGCGAGCTGCGAAGCTCGACGGCAGGAGGGCAGGAACCATGGAACCCAAGCTGAAGCTCATCAGCTCCAACAACTTCGAGCTCTTCGAGGCGCGGCTCAACGACTTCATCGCCTCCCTCGACCGGGACACCGTGATCGTCGACATCAAGTTCTCGACCGCCGCGCTGGAGACCACCGTCGAGTTCTCGGCGCTGGTGCACTACCAGGAGACCGAGTCCTGGAATGGCTGATCCTCGCTGCGGCGCGGTGCGGGTCACGTCCCGCCGGCGCGCCGCTGGTCGATTCCTTCATACGTCCCCCGCGAGGCCGTGGAGTAGACTCGGGTGATGTCGACGACGCTCGTGATGGTCGTGGACGACGAACCCGGAACCCTCAAGGTCACGGAGTTGAGCCTCGTCGGTGCCGGGTATGCCGTCTTGACCTTCGACAATCCGCTGGAGGCGCTGGGCGAGCTGAACGAGGGGCTGAGGCCCGACGTGATCGTGTCGGACATCTCGATGCCGGACATGGACGGCTTCGAGTTCTACCGTCGGGCGCGCTCGATCGCCGAGCTGCGCGCCGTGCCGTTCCTGTTCCTCACGGCCATGGAGGACCGCGGATCGATGCGCAAGGGCATGGCGCTCGGCGCCGACGACTACCTCACCAAGCCCTTCAACAGGGCCGAGCTTCTGGAAGCGGTCGAGGTACGGCTCAAACGCATCGCGGAGCTGCGGCAGCCCCTCGAGGGCGCAGTGACCGCCAAGGGGTTCGGGCATCCGGTCATCACGCGCGACGGCGAGCGACTCGACTGGGACTCGCTCAAGGCGCTGGAGCTGCTGTTCTACCTGCTCGAGCACCGCTCCGGCGTCACCACCTTCGAGGTGGCCGAGGCGCTGTGGCCGGGCAAGAGCGAGTCCAAGGCCTCCAGCAGCTTCCACACCACGCTCTACCGGCTGCGCAAGGTCATGGGCGGCGAGCTGGTGGAGTCGGCGAACCGTCGCTACTACCTGCACAGCAAGTTCACCATCGAGTACGACGTCGACCGGTACCGCGGCCTCGGCCAGCAGGCGCGTGAATCGGGCGATCTGCGCGCCTACCAGGAAGCCATGCAGGTCTACAGCGGGCACTTCCTCATCGGGTTCGACTCCGCCTGGATCGAGACCATCCGGTTGAACCTGCAGGCCGAGCACCTGACCCTGCTTCAGGCGGCCGCAGAGCGCGCCGAGGAGCAGGACGATCTCATGCAGGCGACGACGCTCTACCAGAAGATGACCGAGCACGAGCCCTTCAGCGAGATCGCGTGGGAGGGGTTGGCCTCGGTGTGGGAGGCGCGCGGCGAACGCGGCAAGGCCAGCGATGCCCGCGAGCGCTTCGAACGGCTCATGGCCGAGGGCTGAGAACACCCGCGCGGCAGCGAAGCAGACCCGACAGGCACGGACGGTAGACTGGCGCAGCAGCCTGTGAGCTTTGCGCCCGGGTCGCGCAAGGCGCGGCGCCGGGCGAACGGGAGGGAGCACCATGTTCGGCATCGATCTGACCGGAAAGAACGGCTTGGTCATGGGGGTCACCAACCAGCGCTCGCTGGCGTGGGCCATCGCGCAGCCGCTGGCGGAGGCCGGCGCCCGTCTCGCGTTCAGTTATCAGGGGGAGCGGCTGCGCCCCACCCTGGAGAAGCTCACCGCGGAGCACGAGGGCACGGTGCTGGCGGAATGCGACGTCACCAGCGACGAGCAACTCGACGCCCTGTTCGACACGCTCGCGTCCGAGATGGGGCGCCTCGACTATGTGGTGCACGCCCTGGCGTATGCGCCGCCCGTCACCTTCGAGCGCCCCTTCCTCCACACCAGCCGGGAGGACTGGAGCACGGCGCTCGACGTCTCGGCCTACTCCCTCGTGGCCGTGGCGGACCGTGCCGCCCGCCTGATGGACGGCGGAGGGAGCATGGTGACGCTGAGCTACCTCGCTGCCGAGCGCGTGGTGCCGCACTACAACATGATGGGGGTCGCCAAGGCGGCGCTCGAGGCCAGCATGCGCTACCTGGCGTACGACCTGGGGCCTGAGGGGATCCGCGTGAACGCCATCTCCGCGGGGCCGGTTCGCACGGTCGCGGCCCGGTCCATCCGCGGCTTCGGCGAGATGTTCTCCGAGGCCGGCGCGCGCAGCATGCTGGGCCGCAACATCGACAGCCGCGAGGTCGGCGGCGCCGGCCTGTCGCTGCTGTGCGACGAGCTGGGTGGTGGCATCACGGGGGAGACCGTGTACGTCGATGCGGGCTACCACGCCATCGGGATGTTCCTGCCGGAGGCCGAGGAGGGCTGAGCGCCGCCGAAGCGGCGCGGGGGAGGCGTAGGCGCCCCCCGTCGCGCGGCCCGCGCTCGGTATACTCTCGTCATGGCCGTCCTCCATTCCTGGACCGGGGCCCTCGGGCGATGGCGCCACGGCGGCGTCTGAAGCCCGCACGATCGGCCGCCCGGCGGCGGCCCGGCCCCATGGTCCGGAATCGGAGAGACCCCCTTGACTGACCCCACTCGCGTCGAGAGCCGCGTGCGCCCGGTGTTCCGGGAGATGCTCGCGGACCTCGAGACCCCGCTCACGGCCTACCTGAAGGTCGCCGGCCACCCTTCGTTCCTGCTCGAGAGCGTCGAGCAGGGCGAACACGTGGCGCGCTACTCCTTCATCGGCACCGGTCAGCGTCGTCGCATCGAGGTGGAGGGCGACCGGGTCACCGTCACCGGCCCGGGCGGCACCGACCGCTTCACCACCCGCGATCCGCTGCGGGCGCTGTGGGACATGACGGTCCGCCCGGCGGCCGCGCCCCCCGAGCTCCCTCCCTTCTGGGCCGGCGCGGTCGGCTACGCCAGCTACGATCTCATCCGGCTCTACGAGCAGCTCCCGGACGCCAACCCCGACGAGCTGAACGTCCCCGACCTGCTCTTCATCGAGCCCGAGGTGCTGGTGATCTTCGATCACCTGGTGCGCCGCCTCTACATCGTCGCGCCCGCCGTCGACGGCGATCCCGGAGACGAGGCGCGTGCGCGTGCGCTGGTGGACGCCACCCACCAGCGCCTGCGGGGCCCGCTGCCCGGTGTGCCCGGTGATCGCGCCGGCCGGCTCAGCAGCTTCGCCAGCAACTTCACGCGCGAGGCGTTCATGGCCGCGGTGGAGCGCTCCGTCGAGTACATCCGCGCCGGCGACATCTTCCAGGTGGTCCCCAGCCAGCGCGTGAGCGCGGATCTCGGCGTCCATCCCTTCGCCATCTACCGCGCGCTGCGCTCGATCAACCCCAGCCCCTACCTGGGCTACCTCGATCTCGGCCCGGTCACGCTGGTCTCGAGCAGCCCCGAGAGCCTCGTGCGGAGCGACGGGGTGCGGGTCGAGACCCGCCCCATCGCAGGCACCCGCCCCCGCGGCGCCGACGCCGAGGAGGACGCGGCGCTGGCCGCGGAGCTGCTCTCCGACGAGAAGGAGCGCGCCGAGCACGTCATGCTCGTCGACCTCGGCCGCAACGACCTCGGCCGGGTCTCTCGCTTCGGTAGCGTGCGCGTGTCCGACCTGATGCGCGTGGAGCGCTACAGCCACGTGATGCACCTGGTGTCGCGGGTGGAGGGGGAGCTGGCGCCCGGGCGCACGCCGCTCGACGCGCTCGCCTCGACGTTGCCGATGGGCACGGCGTCGGGCGCGCCGAAGATCCGCGCGATGGAGATCATCGACGAGCTCGAGCCGGTGCGGCGCGGCCCCTACGCCGGCGCCTTCGGCTATCTGAGCGTGTCCGGCGCCATGGACATGGCGTTGACGCTGCGCACCGTGGTGGCAACGGGCGGCCGGCTCCACCTTCAGGCCGGCTGCGGCGTGGTGGCCGACAGCGATCCGGCGGCGGAGTGGCAGGAGTCGCTCAACAAGCTGGCGGCGCTGCGACGCGCCGTCGAGATGGCCACCGAAGGGCTCGGGTGACGCCGTGGCCCAGGTCCTGGTCATCGACAACTACGATTCCTTCACCTACAACCTGGTGCAGTACCTCGGTGAGTTGGGGGCGGAGCCCGTCGTGTGGCGCAACGACGCGTTCGACCTGGACGAGATCGCGCGCATGGCGCCGGCCGGCATCGTCGTATCGCCGGGCCCCTGCACGCCGGCGGAGGCCGGGCGGTCGGTCGACGTCATCCGGCGCTACGGCGCGCAGGTGCCGATCCTCGGGGTGTGCCTCGGCCACCAGGCCATCGGCGCGGCATACGGGGCGTCCGTCGTGCGTGCGAAGCGGCTCATGCACGGCAAGACCAGCCTGGTCGAGCACGACGGCAGCGGCGTCTTCGAGGGGCTGGCGAGCCCGCTGCAGGCAACGCGCTACCACTCGCTGGTCGTCGAGGACTTGCCGAGTGCGCTGCGCGTCAACGCCTGGTGCGAGGACGGCGACGTCCGCGTGGTGATGGGCGTGATGCACCGGGAGCATCCCGTCTGGGGCGTGCAGTTCCACCCCGAGAGCATCCTCACCGACACCGGACACGCCATGCTGCAGCGTTTCCTGGACCGGTTGTAGGGGACGCGCTCCGTGCCCTGCCCGTACATCAGCGTCTTGACCGTCGCAGGGGGGCGGCCCCGCGAGCTGCGGCGCAAGGCGGACGCGCTGGTGGCGCAGACGCTCGACCCGGAGCGCTTCGAGTGGGTGGTGTGTCTCAACGGCGGCGACGACGGCAGCTCTTCCGTCCTCGCCGCGCTCGAGCTGCCGTTCTCGCTCGATCTCTTCGTGACCGACGAACGGCTGCCCGCGGGGGCCGCGCGCAACGCCTGCGCCCAGCGCACCTGCGGCAGCATCCTGCTGTTCTCCGACGACGACTGCCTGCCGGCGCCCGACGCCCTGGAGCTGCACGTGGCCGAGCAGGAGAAGGGGCTGTGCGCCGCCATCGGCAGCGTGGCGTTCGAGGCGGGGGGCGAGCGGCGCTGGTGGCGCCCGGCACGCGTGGGCTTCTGGAACCTGAACGGCGCCAACAGCAGCGTGCCGGCGGTGACGTTCCGGCAGGTCGGCGGTTTCGACGGGGGGCTCGTGGGCTACGGGGGCGAGGACCTCGAGCTTGGCTACCGCCTCGCCCGTGCCGGACTGCCGTTCCGCGCGTTGCCGTCTGCTTCGGCCGTGCACCTGGGCCCCGATCCGCGGCGGGGCGGCGATCTGGCGAAGGCGCGGGCCGCCGGTGCCAATGCCGCCCGCCTGGCCGAGCGTCACCCGTCCCTTCGCTGGCGGCTCGGGCTCCACCCGCTCCAGCTGGCTGCGAAGCGCTTCGCGTTCGGCGTCGGGCTGGGAGCATGGTTCGAACGCCTCGGAGGCGGCAGCGTCGCCTACGAACGCGCCTACCTGGAGGGCGCGTGCGACCGTGAGATCAGCATCCAAGAGGAGTCCGCATGAGTGACCAGCTGCATCCGAAGTCCGACATCGCGCCGATCCTGGGGGCCGTCTTCAACGGCGAGACCCTCAGCCGCGACATCGCCCGCGACGTGATGGGCCGCCTGATGGACGGGCGCCTGTCGCAGATGCAGGCCGCGGCGTTGCTGGCCGCGCTGCGCACGCGCGGCGAGACGGTCGACGAGATCATCGGCTTCGCCGAGGCCATGCGCGAGCGCGCCATCCACGTGCCGGTGCGACCCGGCGGGGCCCTTCTCGACACCTGCGGCACGGGCGGCACCGGCATCGACACCATCAACATCAGCACCAGCGCGATGTTCGTCATCGCGGCCGGGGGCGTGCGCGTCGCCAAGCACGGCAACATCGGCGTGACCCGGAAGTCCGGCTCGGCGGACGTGCTGCGGGCGCTGGGCGCCGATCTCGACCAGAGCCCCGAGCGGCTCGCCGAGGCGATCGACCGCGTCGGCCTGGCCTTCATGTTCGCGCGCAACCATCACCCCGCCATGCAGTTCGTGGCGCCGATCCGGGCCGACCTGAAGGCCCGCACCATCTTCAACAACCTCGGCCCGCTCACCAACCCGGCGTCGGCGAACCGGCAGCTCATGGGCGTCTACGATGCCGAGCTGACCGAGCGCCTCGCGGACGTGCTGGCCGGCCTCGGTGTCGAGCGTGCACTGGTGGTGCACGGCGACCGTATCGACGACTTCACCGTGACCGGCCCGTCCAAGGTGACCGAGCTGATGACGGGCGGCGCGCGCCGCACATACGTGGTGACGCCCGAGGAGGTGGGGTTGAAGCGCGCCAGGCTGGAGGAGCTGGCGGGCGGCGACGCCGAGGCCAACGCCGCAGCGCTTCGCGGCGTGCTGGACGGGAGCATCGACGGTGCGAAGCGCGACGTGGTGGCCTTCAACAGCGGAGCCGCCCTCTACCTGGCCGACGCCGCCGACGACCTGCGCAGCGGCGTGGAGCGGGCCCTCGAGCTGATCGAGGACGGCTCGGCGCTGCGCAAGCTCGAGGACTACATCGCCTTCACGCGTTCCTGAGCTCGTCGGGGCCTCGCGCGGGGCCGCGTCGGCGAGCAGCGTCGCGTATACTCCAAGCGTCCGTGGCGGGGCTGCGGCACAATGGAGCTAGCGAACACGAGCGCGCGCCCCGAGGCGGCGCCGGCGTCGACGTGCGCGGGCGCCGGGGCACGGGGTGAAGGCGAGAAGGAGTGGCCATGGCAGAGAAGACGATCGGCAGCACCAAGGTGAAGACCGGTTTCGCCGAGATGTTCAAGGGCGGCGTCATCATGGACGTCGTCACCGCGGACCAGGCGCGCATCGCGGAGGATGCAGGGGCGACGGCGGTCATGGCGCTGGAGCGCGTGCCGGCCGACATCCGGGCGCAGGGCGGGGTGGCCCGCATGAGCGACCCGGGGCTGATCGAGCAGATCATCGATGCGGTGTCGATCCCGGTGATGGCGAAGGTCCGCATCGGTCACTTCGTCGAGGCGCAGATCCTCCAGGCGCTGGGCGTGGACTTCGTGGACGAGTCGGAAGTGCTCACGCCGGCCGACGAGGCCTACCACATCGACAAGTTCGCCTTCACGGTGCCGTTCGTGTGCGGGGCGACGAACATCGGCGAGGCGCTGCGCCGCATCGGCGAGGGCGCCGCGATGATCCGCACCAAGGGCGAGGCCGGCACCGGCAACGTGGTGGAGGCCGTTCGCCACGCCCGCGCCGTGATGGGCGAGATCCGGGCCATCCAGGCGATGCGCCCCGAGCAGCTCATGGCCTACGCCAAGGACCACGGCGCCCCCGTCGACCTGGTGCGCTCCATCCGGGAGACCGGCAAGCTGCCCGTCGTGAACTTCGCGGCGGGAGGCGTGGCCACCCCGGCGGACGCCGCCATGATGATGCAGCTCGGGCTCGACGGCGTGTTCGTCGGCTCCGGCATCTTCAAGTCGGCCATGAGCGAACAGGACGTCGCCAAGCGTCACGAGGCCTGGCTGCGGCGCGCCGAGGCCATCGTCAAGGCCGTCACCCATTTCGAGGACCCGGAGATCCTGGCGCAGGTGTCCCGGAACCTCGGCGAGGCCATGGTCGGCATCAACCTCGACACCCTCAAGGAGGAGGAGCTGCTCGCCACGCGCGGCTGGTGAGGACGGCACGCGCCGTTCCCGCGCGGGCGCGGGGGTGGCGGCGCCGCGCGGGACCGTGGATGAGGGCTCGCGCGCGACTCCTTAACTCCGGCTCATGGCCCGCCCTGGTAGCATGAACCTCGTGAAAGTCGTCCAGGGGCTCTACCTGCTCGCCCTCACGGCGGTCCTGTCGCTCGTGGCCCTGCTGGGCTCGTCGGCGCTGCACTGGGCGCAGGACCTGCCCTCGCTCGATCAGGTCGACGCGCTCGAGTACACCTCCAACACCGAGGTGTACGCGCAGGACGGCACGCGCATCGGGACGATCGTGCCGGCGGTGGGGAAGAACAAGGAGCCGACCAACCGGATCCCGGTCACGCTGAGCCAGGTGTCCCCGGCGGCGCTGGAGGCGATCGTGGCGTCGGAGGACGACCAGTTCTTCCGGCACTACGGGTTCGATCTCCCCGGCATCGCCAAGGCCACCTACCAGGAGTTCTTCGGGCACTCCAACCGCGGCGGCTCCACCATCACCACCCAGGTCATCAAGAACACGGTGCTGCAGAACATCGCCGGCGAGCGCTCGTTGGAGCGCAAGGCCAAGGAGATCATGCTGGCCATCGAGCTGGAGCGCCGCCTGACCAAGCCGGAGATCCTGCAGCGCTACATCAACGTGGTGTTCTGGGGCGGCAACGTCTACGGCATCCGCGCCGCGTCGCAGGCCTACTTCGGCAAGGACCCCATCGAGCTGAACCTGGCCGAGGGGCTCTACCTGGCGCGGCTCATCCCCGCGCCCAACGCCATGCACGACAATTTCGCCTCCGCCCGTCAAGGCATGCGTGACGTGCTGGACAAGATGGTCCGGCGCGGCACCATCTCCAAGGAGGCGGCCCAGAGGGCGTGGGCCTACAAGCTCGAGCCGCGCGGCTGGAAGGTCACCTACGACGACAAGGGCGACGTGGTGAAGGCCACGCGCACCGGCGAGAACGTGGTGGTGCAGTCGAGCATCAGCTCCGATCTGTCGCGCGGCGTGGTGCTGGCGGTCCGCAACTGGCTGACGCAGCGTTACGGCGAGAACATGGTGTTCGGGCGCGGCGGCCTCAAGGTCTACACCACCATCGACGTGCAGGCGCAGAAGGCGGCGAACGAGGCAAGCCGCACGACCCAGATCCCGAAGGGCGCCCAGATGGCGATCGTGGGCATCGACCCGAAGTCGGGCGGGGTGCTGGCGATGGTGGGGCAGAAGCTCGGTCCGAACGAGCCGCCGCAGGAGTTCAACCGTGCCATCCAGGCCTATCGCCAGCCCGGCTCGTCGTTCAAGCCCATCGTGTACGGCACCGGCATCGAGCAGGGAGCGCTGAGCCAGGCGAGCATCCTGGTCGACGACAAGACGATCTTCAAGGTCAAGGGGCAGCCGGACTACCAGCCCAAGGAGTGGGACAACGCCTACGACGGCTACCAGACGGCGCGCGAGAACCTCGACCGCAGCCGCAACATCCCCGCCGTGAAGGCCCTCGAGGCGGCCACGCCGGAGGCCGTCGCCGAGAAGGCGCGCGAGCTCGGGTACAGCGTCAAGCCCTACCTGGGCATGGCGCTCGGCAGCTTCGAGGTGACGCCGCTGCAGCATGCCGCCGCCCTGGCGGCCTTCGCCAACGGCGGCGTGTACACCGTGCCCTACTTCGTCAACAAGGTCGAGGACTCCCAGGGCAACGTCCTGTACGAAGCGCACCCGCGCCGGGCGCGGGTGTGGAGCCCGCAGACGGCCTACATCATGCTGGACATGATGCACGGCAACATCGTCGATCGCAAGCCGTACTGGGCGCTATCGTGGCGGGCCGAGGTGCCGGGGCACTGGCTGGCCGGCAAGACCGGCACCACCGACTCGGAACGCGACATCTGGTTCGTGGGGCTCACTCCCGGCCTGGTCGGCGCCGTGTGGATCGGGAACGACGACAACAAGCCGATGCCCAAGCACATGACCTACGCCGACGGCACCAGCCACCTGGTGACCAGCTCGCAGCAGCCGATCTTCGCGTTCAACACCTTCGCGCAGGGCGCGTTGCGGGGCCACTCCGCCGATCCCAACGGCTTCCCGGTCCCGGACGGCATCGTGTTCCACAACATCGACCTGAAGACGGGCGCGCTGGACCCGACCGGCACCAAGGCGGCCTTCAAGGCGACGACCGACCTGAGCACCCAGGGGTTCCTGTCCACCGTGAAGTTGCAGCTGCCGATCGACAAGCGCACCGGCAAGCGCGCCACCGTCGACACCCCACCCGACCAGATCAAGATGATCGAGGTCGATCCCAAGAACGTCGATCAGTACCTGCCGGCGGGCGCGCAGGTGGGCCCCACCGCGTCGAGCGGGGGCGCGTCCTCGACGAACGCCAGCCCGTCGCCCGGCGGGCCCTGACGCTCGACGGGCGCGACCGGGCCCGAGGCTCTCGGGTCGGTCGCTGAAGCGCGGCTCGCCGGAGAGGGGAGCACGGCCATCGACAACGACACCCTCACGGCCGTCCAGGGCCTTCTGGTGGGACACTGGACGGACGCCCGCGCCCGCACCGGCTGCACCGTCGTGGTGTGCCCGGAGGGCGGCTGCCTCGTCTCGGGCCTGGTGATGGGCGCCTCGCCGGGATCGCGCGAGACCGCCCTGCTGGCACCCGAGAAGACCGTCGAGCGCGCCGACGCGGTGCTGCTGACGGGCGGCAGCGCCTTCGGCCTGGCGGCCGCCGACGGGGTGATGGGGTGGCTCGAGGCGGCGGGACGGGGGCACGTCACGCCGTACGGCCGCGTGCCGATCGTGCCGGCCGCCGCGCTCTTCGACCTCAACGTCGGCGACGCCGGCGTGAGGCCCGACGCCGCCGCAGGCGCCGCTGCGGCCCGCGCGGCGACGGCTGCGGCCGTCGTGGAGGGGCCGGTGGGGGCCGGTACCGGCGCGACGGTGGGCCAGTTCGGCGGCCCGGGCGCTGCCGTGCGCAGCGGCGTCGGGAGTGCGGCGATGCGGGTCGGCGGCGCGATCGTCGCCGCGCTCGGCATCAGCAACGCGGCCGGCAGCATCGTCGATGCCGACTCCGGGGCCCTGGTGGCGGGACCGAGCGAGGCCCTCTCGGAGGCGGCGGTCGACTTCGCGCTCGCCCGTCTGGGCACGCAGACGACGCTCGTGGTGGTGGCTACGGATGCGCCCCTCACGAAGGCGGGGGCCCGGGCGTTGGCGCAGAGCGCGCACATGGGGATCGCGCGCGTCACCCGACCTTCGCACACCGTGTTCGACGGGGACACGACCTTCGTCTTGAGCACCGGAAGGGGGCCGTCGGCGCCACTGTACGGCCTCTCGGTCGCCGTGCAGACCGTCGTCGCCCGGGCGCTCGTCAAGGGCGTGCTGGCTGGCATGGACGCCTAGGCCGGCACGGGTGCGTCGCCCCGGGCCGCTCGGTTCGGGCCGTCCCCGTGACACAATGGCTGCCGTGGACGGTCCCTCTCCTTCCCGACGTGTCGGCGTGCTGGCGCTGCAGGGCGCCTTCCGCGAGCACCGCCTGGCCTTCGAGCGTCTCGGCATGACGGCGGTCGAGGTTCGCCTGCCGCGTCACCTCGAGGGTCTGCAGGGGGTGGTGATCCCGGGCGGGGAGTCGACGACCATGGCCAAGCTCATGCGTGATTACGGGCTCGACACCGCGCTGGAGCGCTTCTACCGCGGGGGCGGCGCGCTGTGGGGCACCTGCGCCGGAGCCATCGAGCTGGCCGTGGACATCGTGGGATACCCGCATCAACCGCGGCTGGGCCTCATGGACATCTCGGTCGCCCGCAACGACTACGGCCGGCAGGTGGCCTCGTTCGAGGCCGACCTCGACATCGACGGCCTCGACGCGCCCTTCCACGCCCTGTTCATCCGGGCGCCGCGCATCACCCGGGTGGGACGGAGCGTGCGCGTTCTGGCACGCTACGACGACGACATCGTGGCGGCGGTGGACGACCGTCTGATGGCCACCGTGTTCCACCCCGAGCTTCTCGGCGACGACCGCGTGCACGCCCTGTTCCTCGCTTCGGTGTGCAACGTGCGGCCGGAGCCCGCCCTCGAGACAGGAGAGCCATCGTGAGCAACCTCAAGGACCTGAACCCCGGCGTGAACGCACCGGACGTCGTCAACGCCGTCATCGAGGTGCCGTCCGGAAGCAGCAACAAGTACGAGTACGATCCCGAGCTGGGGATCTTCCGGCTCGACCGCGTCCTCTACAGCCCCATGCACTACCCCGGCGACTACGGCTTCGTCCCCGGAACGCTCGCCGAGGACGGCGACCCCGTCGACATTCTGGTGCTGATCACGCGGGCCACCTTCCCCGGCGCGGTGCTGCGCGCGCGGCCGCTGGGGTTCTTGGAGATGAGCGACGAGAAGGGCCGCGACCAGAAGCTGCTGGCCGTGCCGGTGGACGACCCCCGTTACGACGGCAATCGCCACCTCGACACCATCTCGCGTCACCGCCTGCGCGAGATCGAGCACTTCTTCACCATCTACAAGGAGCTCGAGGGGAAGCACACCCATGTCGACGAATGGCATGGCATGGACGAGACGCACGCGCTCATCGCCTCGACCATCGAGGCCTACCAGCAGCAGAAGAACGCCGCGCTGGAGGCGGAAGCGGACGGTTAGAGGGGGCGGACGCCGCCCCGCTGGAGGGCGCCGGCTCGGCTACAGCGCGATGCCGGCGTTGTTCTTCTCGAGAGCCCGCTCGGCGCGGTACGAGCTGCGCACCAGGGGGCCGGAGACGACCTCGAGGAAGCCGAGCTCGAGCCCGACGTCGCGGTAGCGCCGGAAATCCTCCGGCGGCACCCAGCGTTCCACCGGCAGGTGCGCCCGGCTGGGGCGCAGGTACTGGCCCAGGGTCAGAATGTCCACGCCGACGGCGCGAAGGTCGCGCATGGCCTGCACGATCTCCTCGTCGGTTTCGCCCAGGCCCAGCATCAGGCTGGTCTTGGTGAGCACGTCCGGCCGGGCGCGCTTGGCGAAGCCCAGCACCGCCAGCGTCTGGTCGTAGCCGGCGCGCGGGTCGCGCACCGGGTGCGTCAGGCGGCGAACGGTCTCGATGTTCTGGGCGTACACCTCGATGCCCGAGTCGAGCACCCGCTGCACGTGGTCGGTGTTGCCGGCGAAGTCGGGGGTCAGGGCCTCGACCGCGGTCTCGGGGCTGGCCTCCTTGATGGCGCGCACGCAGGCGGCGTAGTGGGAGGCGCCACCGTCGGGGAGGTCGTCCCGGTCGACCGAGGTGAGCACCACATAGGTGAGGCCCATGCTCTTCACGGACGTCGCGGCCAGGCGCGGCTCGTCGGGATCGAGCAGACCGGCCGGGTTCCCGGTGGCGACGGCGCAGAACTTGCAGCCGCGGGTGCACACCGAGCCCATCAGCATGATGGTGGCGGTGCCCGCGTTCCAGCACTCGGCGATGTTGGGGCAGCGCGCCTCCTCGCACACCGTCGCGAGGCGGTGGCCGGTGACGTTGCGCTTCATGTCCTGGAAGGCGCCGCCCGACGGGAGCTTGACCTTGAGCCAGGAGGGCTTCTGCCCGAGGCCGCCGTCCTCGGCGATCTCCTCATTGCGGCGGATTCCGCCCTCCACGGCCTTGACCTGCTTCTTGAACTCGCGTGAGTTGATCATGGGGTCGCCCGCTCTCCTACGCTCGTGCCCGGGTCCGTCGACGGCTCGCCGGGCCCGTCCTGCTCCGCGAAGACCGCGCGGAGCGCGTCCACCACGCGTGGCTTGACCTCGTCGAGGGGGACGCGGCGGCCGGTGAGCGAGGCGATGCTCGCCACGCCCTTGCCCTCCAGGCCGCAGGGCACGATGGTGTCGAAGTGACCCAGGTCGGTGGTGACGTTCATCGCGAAACCGTGGAAGCTGACGTCGCGCTTGATGGCCACGCCGATGGCGACCACCTTGTTGTTGCCGGCCCACACGCCCGCGTAGCCGGGGCTGCCGACCGCGTCGATGCCGTACTCGGCCAGCACCCGTACCATGGCGGCCTCGAGCTTGCGCAGGTACTCCTGCACGCGGCGGCCGACCGGGAAGATGGGGTAGCCCACGAGCTGGCCCGGGCCATGGTAGGTGACGTCCCCGCCGCGCTCGATGTCGAACAACTCGAAGCCGCGGGCGCGCAGCTCGTGCTCGGGCACGCGCAGGTGCTCACGCCCGCCCTTCTTGCCGAAGGTCACCACCGGCGCGTGCTCGACCAGCAGCAGGGTCGGCGGCGCCTGCCCGGAAGCCACCTGGGCGTGCACCCTCAGCTGCTCCTCCCAGGCGGGTCGGTAGGCCATGCGGCCCAGGTCGCGCACCACGAAGCGTTCCACACCTGGATTCTACCAGCGCCGCCTACCGTTCCCGGGGAAGCTGCACGTCATGGGTTCTCAGGGCACGAGACGGTAGATGGCGCCGCCGTAGTCGACCACCAGCAGCTCGCCGGCATCGTCCTCGCCGAAGCTCGCGATGTTCATGCCGGTCTCGAGCAGCTTCGCGACCCGCCAGGCACCCGATGCGTCACGGCGCGCGGTCCAGACGCGGCCGCTGCCGAAGTCGGCGAACAGGTAGGCGCCCTGCAGGGCGGGCAGCACCTCACCACGGTAGACGTAGCCGCCGGTCACGGAGTTCCCCCAGGCAGCGTCGTGGGGATAGGTCACGATCGGCGCCGTCAGGCCGCCGGCGTCGCAGCCCTGCGGAGGCCGGTAGCAGTGATCGCCCTCCATCACGTTCCAGCCGAGATTCTGTCCGCCCTGCGCAGCGGCAGGCAGGTAGTCGATCTCTTCGAAGGCGTTCTGGCCCACGTCCCCGATGTAGAGGTCGCCCGTCGCCCGG
>Ga0102962_1000265_pt1 | contig 28755 bp, 29 predicted proteins | sample SalPonF2_C_D2_MG_FD_84519 | JGI IMG/M metagenome (GOLD analysis project Ga0102962, IMG submission 84519) | Salt pond soil microbial communities from South San Francisco under conditions of wetland restoration - Salt Pond MetaG SF2_C_D2_MG ...
CTGAGCAGGCTTCCGAGAAATTCAAACCCGATCAGGTTGCATAATCGTTGTAAACTGACCGGAAGACCTAAAGGATACATGAGGCAGTTTGGGGTTAGCAGGATTGTTTTCAGGGAAATGGCTTCCTCAGGACTTATTCCTGGCGTTAAAAAAGCAAGTTGGTAATAAAGAGATAAATAATTAAAGAGATGACAGATCCTATTGCAGATTATCTTACCCGTATCAGGAATGCCGTGATGGCAAAACACCGGGTTGTTGAAATACCTGCTTCAAACCTGAAGAAGGATATGACCAGGATCCTTTTCGATAAGGGTTATATTCTGAATTATAAGTTTGAGGAATCAGGCCCCCAGGGTAATATCAAAATAGCCCTGAAATACCATCCTGAAACCAAAGTTCCGGCAATCAAAAGCATTGAAAGAGCCAGTAGGCCCGGCCTCAGAAGGTATGCCAACCATAAGGAACTCCCCAGAGTGCTTAACGGACTCGGAGTGGCTATTATATCAACCTCCCGTGGTGTTATGACCGATAAGGAAGCCCGTGAAAACAATGTGGGTGGTGAGGTTTTATGTTACGTATATTAAAAAGAATTAGAAATGTCTAGGATTGGATTATTACCCATAGAGATCCCGCAAGGCGTTACTGTCAGTGTCGACAAAACCAATGTTGTGACGGTAAAGGGAGCGAAAGGTGAACTTCAGCAGGAGGTCAATACCGATATCACCATTAAAGTGGAAGATAGCAGCATTGAACTAGCGAGGCCCACTGAACAAAAACGTCATAAAGCAATGCACGGACTGTACCGTTCCCTGATCTATAATATGATTCATGGTGTGTCGGAAGGCTACGTCATCAAACAGGAGCTTGTAGGTGTCGGCTACCGGGCTGAAACCAAAGGGCAGATCCTCGAACTCAGCCTCGGCTATTCACACGACATCTATTTTAGAATACCCGATGAAATAACTGTTGAGGCTGTCACCGAAAGACGAAGTAATCCGGTAATTACCCTTACCAGTGCCGACAAACAGCTTATCGGGCAGGTAGCGGCCAAGATCAGATCATTCAGACCACCCGAACCATATAAAGGCAAAGGTATCCGGTTTGTTGGTGAACAACTCAGAAGAAAAGCCGGTAAGTCTGCTAGTGTTTAATAGATAAATTAATATAACCATGGCTTTAACCAAGCGTGAAAGAAGGTTCAGGATAAAGAAAAGAATTCGTACCACCATTACAGGAAACGAATTGAAACCGCGTATGTCGGTATACAGAAGCAACAAGCAGATTTATGTTCAGATTATCAATGACGGATCGGGGGAAACACTGATTTCAGCATCCTCCAACGTGAAGGATATCGCAGAGAAGACTGAAATTAATAAATCGGAACAGGCTAAACTTGTTGGTAAACTAATCGCTGAAAAAGCCCTTGAGAAAGGGATAAAAGAAGTTATTTTTGACAGAAACGGTTATCTGTACCATGGCAGAGTGAAAAGTCTTGCAGACGCTGCCAGGGAAAACGGACTCAAATTTTAAAACGAAACTATGTCTACGAGTATCAGGAAAGTTAAGACAACCGATCTTGAATTAAAAGATAGGCTTGTAAGTATACAGAGGGTGACCAAAGTTACCAAAGGTGGTCGAACCTTCAGCTTCTCGGCTATTGTCGTTGTCGGCAATGAAGACGGTATTGTTGGTTACGGGCTTGGTAAAGCCAATGAAGTAACCACGGCTATTGCCAAAGGAGTCGAAGATGCCAAGAAGAACCTTATCAGGGTTCCGGTGTTGAGTGGTACCATCCCGCATGAACAATTAGCAAAGTATGGCGGAGCCGTTGTGTTCATGAAGCCGGCCTCCTCAGGTACTGGTGTTAAAGCCGGTGGTGCAATGCGCGCCGTACTCGAAAGCGTTGGTATCAAAGACGTACTGGCCAAATCAAAAGGTTCCTCTAACCCTCATAACCTCGTGAAAGCTACTTTTAATGCTCTGCTTGAACTCAGAGACGCATACACCGTAGCCCAGCACAGGGGAGTTACTCTTGACAAAGTGTTTAACGGATAAAAGTTCAGTCAAAAATGGCAAAGATAAAAATCACCCAGGTGAAAAGTAAAATCGGGAGTACTCAAAGGCAGAAGAAAACCCTTGAGGCTCTTGGCCTGAAGAAGATGCATCACAATGTTGAAGTGGAAGCTACCCCACAAATTCTGGGTATGGTGAACAAGGTGTCACATCTCCTGAAAGTAGAGAAATTATAAAAGAGTCGTTAACCTATTTATTTATAAAGAAATGGATTTGAGTAACTTACAACCGACCAAGGGATCAACCAAAAGCAAAAAACGCATAGGTCGTGGCGAAGGCTCGGGTTATGGCGGTACGTCAACTAGAGGACATAAAGGTGCTCAGTCGAGGTCAGGCTACTCCAGGAAAGTCGGCTTTGAAGGAGGCCAGATGCCCCTGCAGAGAAGGTTGCCAAAATTTGGGTTTACCAATATTAACCGTAAAGAATATAAGGCGATTAATGTCAGCGTGCTGCAGAACCTTGCCGATAAGCTGAATGTTTCCGATATCGACGTTAGTACATTAAGAGAAGCCGGTCTTGTTTCCAAGAACGATTTCGTGAAAATACTCGGAGACGGTGAGCTTAGCAAAAAACTGAATGTTAAAGCTCATGCTTTCTCAGCTAAAGCCAAAGAGGTTATCGAAGCTGCACAGGGAAGCGTCGAAGTAATTAAATAATCCGGCTAAAATAAAGACCATCGAATGAGAGCGCTAATCGAAACCATTAAGAACATATATAAGATCGAAGACCTGAGGAACAGGATCCTTTATACCCTTGGTATATTATTGGTTTACAGGCTTGGAACAAAAGTCGTCCTCCCGGGAATCGATCCAACAGCACTTGAAGGGTTAAGAAACCAGACATCACAAGGTGTTATGGGTCTTCTGGATATGTTCAGCGGGGGAGCATTCTCGAATGCTTCTGTTTTCGGACTGGGAATCATGCCTTATATTTCTGCATCTATCATTGTGCAGCTGCTTGGTATCGCTGTACCATACTTCCAGAAATTACAGCGTGAAGGTGAAAGCGGACGTCGAAAGATTAACCAGATTACCCGTTATCTGACGTTGCTTATCCTGCTGCTCCAGGCTCCCGGCTATATTGCCAACCTGCATGCGCAGGCACCCGAAGCCTTTACCCCTGGCTTTTCCAGGGTAGGTGCGATGCTTATTCTCACCGCGGGAACGATGTTCGTTATGTGGCTCGGAGAAAAAATCACCGATAAAGGTATCGGGAATGGTATATCACTCATCATCATGATCGGGATTATTGCCAGGCTGCCCTTCGCACTTGTCGCGGAATTCGGTGGCCGGCTCGAACAGGGTGGCCTTGTTTCATTCCTTTTGGAAATCGTGGTATTGTTCTTTGTCTTTATGGGTACGATCCTTCTTGTGCAGGGTACCCGGCGTATCCCGGTTCAGTATGCCAAACGCATCGTGGGTAACAAACAATACGGCGGAGTACGCCAGTATATCCCTCTGAAAGTAAATGCCGCTGGTGTTATGCCTATCATTTTTGCACAGGCACTGGTAATGATCCCCTTAACCGTCGCCGGTTTCGCAAGTTCATCATCGGCATCAGGTTTCCTGGCTGCATTCTCGAATTTCCAGGGATTCTGGTATAATTTTGTATTGGCAGTTCTCATTATACTCTTTACGTATTTCTATACAGCCATCACCATTAACCCGGTGCAGATGGCTGAAGATATGAAGAAAAACGGCGGTTTTATCCCCGGCGTCAAACCAGGCAGAAAAACAGTGGAATTCCTCGATACCATTATGTCAAGGATTACCCTGCCCGGCTCCATTTTCCTGGCAATCATTGCTATCCTGCCCACTTTTGCGGTCATGGCCGGCGTGAATAACCAGTTTGCCCAGTTTTACGGAGGTACCTCCCTTCTGATCCTCGTAGGTGTTGTGCTCGATACCCTGCAACAGATCGAAAGCCACCTCCTGATGCGCCATTACGACGGTCTGATGAAATCGGGCGGCAAAATCAAGGGAAGGACCGGTAGCGCAGCCGCTATATAGGTCATTAAAAAAGAGACGTTCTTTGATGATATACTTAAAAACCACGGAAGAGATTGAAAAACTGAGAGCGAGCAACATTCTTGTGTCTAAAACGCTCGCTGAAGTGGCTAAAAATATTAAACCCGGAAAAACAACCGCGGATATTGACAAACTGGCAGAAACATTTATCAGGGATCATGGTGCCGAACCAGCCTTCCTTGGCTATAACGGTTTTCCCAAATCGCTCTGCACATCAGTCAATGAACAGGTCGTTCATGGTATTCCGTCCGGTTTTGTTCTGAAGGAAGGTGATTTACTGTCGATAGATTGTGGTGTGATTCTTGATGGGTATTATGGCGATTCAGCCTACTCATTTCCTGTTGGAATGGTGGACGAAAGTCTTAGTCAACTGATGAAAATTACCAGGGAATCACTACTGCTGGGTGTTGAACAAGCTGTAAGTGGAAACCGTGTCGGAGACATTGGTTACGCTGTTCAAACTTATTGTGAATCTCATGGTTATAGTGTTGTAAGGGAAATGGTAGGACACGGTCTTGGTAAACATCTCCATGAAGAACCCGAGGTTCCCAATTACGGCAAGAAAGGTACTGGCGTAATGCTGAAAAAAGGAATGGTGATCTGTATCGAGCCAATGATAAATATGGGTAAACGCCATATTTTTCAGGAAGACGACGGATGGACTATCAGGACAAAGGACAGGCAACCTTCGGCTCATTTCGAGCTTGCGGTGGCTGTTGATGACGGGAAACCCGATGTATTGACGACATTTAGTTATATTGAAGAAGTAATAAAATAACCTTAGTATATGGCTAAACAAGCCTCTATTGAACAAGACGGTGTGATAACCGAAGCATTATCAAATGCCATGTTCCGTGTAGAACTGGAAAACGGACATGTCATAACAGCTCATATCTCCGGAAAAATGAGGATGCATTACATCAAATTGCTTCCGGGCGACAGGGTGAAGGTGGAAATGTCACCGTACGATTTAACAAAAGGTAGAATTACGTTCAGGTATAAATAAAAACATTAAAATGAAAGTTAGAGCATCTGTCAAGAAACGCAGTGCAGACTGCAAAATCGTCAGGAGAAAAGGGCGGTTATACGTGATTAACAAAAAGAACCCCAAGTTCAAACAACGTCAGGGTTAAGAATAATAAGAAAAATATAATAACCAGATAACTATGGCTAGAATTGTTGGCGTTGATTTGCCGAAAAACAAAAGAGGTGAAATCGGTCTTACCTACATTTACGGGATAGGCAGAAGTGCTGCCAAAACTATCCTGGCAAAGGCAGGTGTAGACAGTACCATTAAAGTGGACGAATGGAATGATGACCAGATTGCAAATATCAGGAAGGTGATCAATGAAGAATTTAAGGTGGAAGGTGAATTGCGGTCGTCCGTTCAACTGAACATTAAACGTCTTATGGATATCGGTTGCTACCGTGGTATCCGTCATCGTATTGGACTCCCCGTGAGAGGACAGAGCACTAAAAACAATGCCAGAACCCGAAAAGGGAAAAAGAAAACTGTAGCTAACAAGAAGAAAGCAACTAAATAAGTATTAATAAGATGGCTAAAAAGACCGGATCGTCAAGAAAAAAAGTTGTCAACGTAGAACCGACAGGACAGGCGCATGTGCATGCTTCATTCAATAATATTATTGTTTCCATGACCAATGGCTCCGGCCAGGTCATCTCCTGGTCATCTGCCGGTAAAATGGGCTTCAGAGGCTCTAAAAAAAATACCCCTTACGCAGCTCAGATGGCTGCACAGGATTGTGCGAAAACTGCTTATGACCTCGGACTCAGAAAGGTTAAAGTATATGTAAAAGGACCGGGTTCCGGCAGGGAATCAGCCATCAGAACGATCGACTCTGTTGGTATTGAAGTCACTGAGATCGTCGATGTGACACCATTGCCACACAATGGTTGCCGTCCACCGAAACGAAGAAGGGTATAATAAAAACACGTAAATACTTAAATAAATGGCGAGATATAGAGGACCAAGAACCAAAATTTCCAGAAAATTTGGTGAACCCATTTACGGGGCTGATAAAAATTTTGAAAAGAAAAACTATCCTCCGGGACAACACGGTTCAAACAAGAGGAGACGCAAAACATCTGAATACGGACTTCAGCTTAAAGAAAAGCAGAAAGCCAAGTATACCTATGGTATTCTCGAGAAACAATTCAGAAACCTGTTTGAAAAAGCCTCCGCCAGCAAAGGTGTAACCGGTGAAGTTCTGCTTCAGCTCCTGGAATCACGTCTCGATAATGTCGTTTACCGTCTGGGCGTCGCTCCTACCAGAGCAGCTGCACGTCAGCTTGTAACGCACCGACATATTACCGTGAATAACGAACTGGTTAATATCCCTTCTTTTACACTCAGACCCGGCGATATCGTTGGCGTAAGAGAAAGATCAAAATCTCTGCTGACAATCACCGATTCACTGGCATCACGCCGCAACACTTCCGCCGCATGGCTGGAATGGGACGGAAGTCAATATGCTGGTAAATTCCTTAACAAACCGGAACGAGAAGAAATACCGGAAAATATTAAGGAACAGCTGATCGTCGAACTGTATTCAAAATAATATAACTACACATTTTATTATGGCAATTTTAGCTTTTCAAAAACCGGATAAGGTTATAATGCTCGAAGCCGATGATCAATACGGTAAGTTCGAGTTTCGCCCGCTTGAACCCGGTTATGGCATCACCGTCGGTAATGCGCTCAGGAGAATATTGCTCTCCTCGCTCGAAGGATACGCCATAACAACCATCAAAATCGAAGGTGTTGAGCATGAATTTTCTACAATTACCGGTGTAATTGAAGACATGACTCAGATAATTCTGAACCTTAAACAAATCCGTTTTAAGAAGCAGATTGAAGATATTAACGATGAAAAAGTAATGGTCACTCTTACCGGCCAGGACGTTTTCAAGGCCGGTGACCTGCAGCGCTTCCTCAGTGGTTTCAAGGTATTGAATCCCGAACTGGAGATCTGCCACATGGAATCGGACGTGAAACTTCAGATGGAACTGTCTGTTAATAAAGGACGGGGTTATGTACCCGCCGATGAAAACAAACCTGTTGACGCTGAATTCGGACTTATGTCCATCGACGCAATTTATACCCCTGTGAAAAATGTGACCTACGCCATCGAAAATTACAGGGTCGAGCAGAAAACAGACTATGAAAAACTCGTGATGGAAATCAAAACCGACGGTTCTGTTCATCCGAAAGATGCTCTGAAAGAAGCTGCCAAGATACTTATCTATCACTTCATGCTCTTTTCCGATGAGAAAATCACCCTCGATTCGGATGAGAAATTTGCCAACGAAGAATTTGATGAGGAAGTTCTTCACATGCGTCAGCTTCTGAAAACCAAACTGGTTGACATGGATCTTTCGGTGCGCGCTCTTAACTGCCTGAAAGCAGCTGAAGTAGACACACTTGGAGACCTGGTTAAGTTTAATAAGAACGATTTGCTTAAATTCAGAAACTTTGGGAAGAAATCTCTGACCGAGCTCGAAGAACTGCTTTCTCAAATGAACCTGAATTTTGGAATGGATATAAGTAAGTATAAACTAGACAAGGAATAATTCAAAATGAGACACAGGAAAAGCTTTAACCATCTTAGCAGGAAAACCGGTCACAGAAAAGCACTGCTGGCAAATATGGCTTCCTCTCTGATCAAGCATAAAAGGATTACCACCACCACAGCCAAGGCTAAGGCATTGAGGAGTTATGTTGAGCCCCTGATCACAAAGTCAAAAGACGATACCACACATTCACGACGCGTTGTGTTCAGCTATCTCCAGGATAAAGACGCTGTTTCTGAGCTTTTTCGCGATGTTGCAGCTAAAGTAGCCGACAGACCCGGTGGATACACCCGGATACTGAAACTTGGTAACCGCCTTGGTGACAGCGCTGAGATGGCTATCATTGAACTGGTCGATTATAACCAAAATCTTCTCGGTGACACCGGTACCTCTAAAACAAGCTCACGCAGACGCCGCCGGGGTGGTAAGAAAAAATCTGAAGACACGGAAGCTACAACAGAAACACAGGTTGCTGATGTTGTCGAAGATGCCCAGGTAGTGGAAGAAACAAAAATAGATGCTGAACCTGCCGAAGATACAAAACAGACCGGGAACGAAGCACCGGTTGCAGAGGATGCTGATGACACGAAACAGGTGAAGGCTGAAGCTGAAGAAGCTGAAGGTGATGAAACCAGTGAAGAAGACAAAGAAGACACTAATAGCGACGAAAAGAAAGAATCGTAACGATTCCTTTAAACATAAATTTTTATTTAAAAGGGGTAAAGCTGTGTTTCTGTCTTTATCCTTTTTTTATGGAATAACATACTATTTTACTTAAAAAACTTTAATTATGGGACAAATTGTTGATGTTCATGCACGTGAAATTCTCGATTCGAGGGGAAATCCTACCGTAGAAGTGGAAGTTACTCTGGCCAGCGGATTTGTTGGCCGTGCAGCCGTTCCTTCAGGCGCATCTACCGGCGAAAATGAAGCTCTTGAAATGCGCGACGGCGATAAAGGCCGTTACAATGGAAAAGGTGTCCTTAAAGCCGTTGAAAATGTTAATACCGTCATCGCCAAGGAAGTGATCGGTATGAATGCACTCGACCAGGTTGGCGTAGACCAGAAAATGCTGGCCCTCGATGGTACCAGGACTAAAAGCAAACTAGGCGCCAATGCAATCCTCGGCGTCTCCCTGGCAACAGCCAAAGCTGCTGCCATGTATCACGACATGCCACTGTACCGATACATCGGAGGTACCAATGCCAAGATTCTTCCTGTCCCCATGATGAATATCATTAACGGTGGCTCACACTCCGATGCGCCTATCGCTTTCCAGGAATTCATGATCAGACCCGTCGGCGCTAAATCATTTCGTGAAGGACTTCGTATGGGCGCTGAAATTTTTCACGCCCTGAAAAAAGTACTGAAAGATCGCGGACTTACGACCTCTGTCGGTGACGAAGGCGGATTTGCTCCCGAACTCAAAGGTACCGAAGATGCCCTCGATTCAATCCTTAAAGCTGTCGAAGCTGCCGGTTACAAACCGGGAAGGAAATCAGAAGGCGGACAGGTAGCCATCGCTCTCGATTGCGCTGCTTCAGAATTTTTTAAAGATGGTAAGTACGACTACACCATCTTCGAAGGCGATAAAGGTGCTAAACGGTCGTCGGCTGAACAGGCTGATTACCTCGCCGAACTCATTCAGAAATACCCTATCGATTCTATCGAAGACGGTATGGATGAAAACGACTGGGACGGATGGAAAATCCTGACCGAAAAAATCGGCGACAAGGTCCAACTGGTTGGAGACGACGTCTTTGTGACCAATGTCGAATTCCTTAACAAAGGTATCGAACTCGGTTGTGCAAACTCAATCCTTATCAAAGTAAACCAGATCGGTACCCTTACCGAAACACTGGATGCTATCGAAATGGCCCATCGTGCCGGTTATACTACCGTTACCTCTCACCGTTCAGGTGAAACGGAAGATTCAACCATCGCCGATATTGCCGTTGCTACTAATTCAGGCCAGATCAAGACCGGCTCACTCAGCCGCTCCGATCGCATGGCTAAATATAACCAGCTTCTGCGCATCGAAGAGGAACTGGGTGAAAGATCTGCTTACGGGTATTAAAAGTGATCTTTGTATTTTTATCAAAAAAAGGGAACTCATCAGTTCCCTTTTTTTGTCTCTAACTACTAATTGCCACATCCTCCATAAAACCTGGCGAAAAGGGATCAACGACTACAACCGTACCTCACACTGCCTCTCCTGGATTGGGAAAACCACGTCCGCCTTTGGTAATTGCAACCATGCCGCCACCTTCACTAAACGTTGTGCTGCCGGGGGAATCATACGCTAAAAGCTGCGACACCCGAAGGATTCCCGGTGAGTATCGGGAGATACACTCCAGGCACTGAATGCCATTACCAACCTTCGCTTAATCTTTTTTTTCTGCACCAATTCCCCCACCAGGCGAGGTAAACAAATCCTTTAGCTATCTTGTTTTATCAAACAATTGTCCACAAATCAACAAATCTGTATCTGTATATATAAAAAATTATTATTTTTAACGTTCGTTCTCTGCTGATTTTAATATATAACCCCAAAAATACTGATAATATATGTCCAACCTTAAAGAGAAACTTTACGAAAAAATCCAGTCATGGCGCCCACGAACCGAGAAACTGTTGAAGGAATACGGAGATACGGTTGTTGACCAGGTTACCATATCCCAGGTTATCGGTGGGATGCGCGGCCTTAAGAGTCTTGTTACCGACATCTCTTACCTCGACCCCAACGAAGGAATACGTTACAGAGGTTACACGCTGCCGGAAGTGTTCGAGAAACTTCCTAAACCCAAAAATGCTGAAATGCCTTATGTTGAAGGACTCTTCTATCTCCTTCTGACTGGTGAGCTGCCTAGTGAGAACGATGTGGCAGAGGTTGCAGACGAAATCAATAAGAGAAGAATACTTCCACGATACGTGTACGAAGTTATCGATGCCTTCCCCTGCTGCAGCCACCCAATGGCTATTTTTTCCACTGCCATCCTGACAATGAGCAGGGAATCCTTTTTCAATAAGAAATATCATGCCGGGCTCAATAAACTGGATTACTGGGATCCGACCTACGAAGATGCCCTGAATCTGTTGGCCAAATTGCCCGAAATCGGGGCCTACATCTACCGGAAACTCTATCGCGAAGGTAACCGCATCCAGTCAAATCCCAACATGGACATGGGAGGTAATTTTGCTCACATGATGGGTATCGATAAACCCTACGATGATGTCACCAGGATGAACTTTATCATTCATGCCGATCATGAAAGTGGTAACGTCAGTGCGCATACCGGTCACCTCGTCGCCAGTTCACTGTCGGACATCTACCTGTCTATCTCGGCCATGATAAACGGTCTTGCCGGCCCTTTACACGGACTGGCCAATCAGGAGGTTCTGAGATGGATACAAGACCTTAGTGAGAAAATGGGTGGCAATATACCTACCGAGGCCGAAATGCAACAATACGTATGGGATACACTCAACTCCGGCCTGGTCATTCCCGGATACGGACATGCCGTGCTCAGGAAAACCGATCCAAGATACTCGCTGCAGCGCGAATTCTGCCTCAAACATATGCCCGACGATCTTCTCTTTAAGTATACAGATATTCTTTACAAGGTGGTTCCCCCAATACTGAAGGAACAGGGTAAAGCAAAAAATCCCTGGCCAAACGTTGATGCCCAGTCCGGCATCGTTCAGTGGCATTACGGAGTAAGGGAGTATGACTTCTATACAGTCCTCTTCGGTATTGGACGCGCTATTGGTATTAGCGCCAACATTATTTGGGACAGGGCTCTGGGGTATCCCCTGGAAAGACCCAAATCGATCAGTACCGGGATGCTCGAAAAAATTGCGATGGGCGTCAAACATGATGAAGATTGACCTTTTTGCTCCTGATTTGAGATGAACTGTGATACCGGGTAATTTATTTTACCCGGTATTTTCTTTTTGGCTACCGGGGCGTATTAAGAAAATCGATATCTACAGAAGGCTTGTTTGGTATAATAATTTTAACTTCGCTTTTAAAAATTTTGAAGATGTCATACGGTAGTTTACACGAATTTGTCGAACGGCTTGAAATGGCCGATGAGCTGGTGAACGTTAAGGTATATGCCGATCCGGTGCTCGAAATCCCTGAAATTACCGACCGGATGTCGAAGTCGGCAGGGGGCGGGAAAGCACTGCTTTTCACCAATACGGGAACCGGTTTTCCTGTGCTCATGAATGCCATGGGTTCATACCGCAGAATGTGCATGGCCCTGGGCGTGAATGAACTTGACGATATTGGCCGGAAAATGAATCAGGTGTTTCAACAGTTCTCCGGTGCCGGCGATGGCTTTGTGCAAAAGCTGGCTATGCTTCCCCGCCTTGGACACCTGGCATCGATCTTCCCTTCGGTCTCTTCAAAAAAGGCAGCCTGTCAGCAAGTTGTTCATCACCATCCCGATCTTTCAATATTGCCGGTGCTTAAAACCTGGCCTTTCGACGGTGGACGGTTTATCACCTTGCCTATTGTACACACTATCGATCCTGAAACCGGCGAACGTAATGCCGGCATGTACCGCATGCAGATTTTCGATTCGCGTACAACCGGCATGCACTGGCACAGGCATAAAACCGGTGCCTCTCATTTTGAGAAATACCGGAAGCTCGGAAAGAAAATGCCGGTAGCCGTTGCCCTTGGAGGCGACCCGGTATATGCCTATTCTGCCACCGCACCACTTCCCGATAATATGGATGAATATCTTTTTGCCGGCTTTCTTCGTGGCAAATCGGTACCCCTGGTAAAGTGTATAACCCAGGACATCGAAGTGCCGGCTGATGCCGACATTGTTCTCGAAGGCTACGTCGATCCGGCCGAAGATCTGCATATTGAAGGCCCTTTTGGTGATCATACCGGTTTTTACTCGTTGGAAGATTACTACCCGGTCTTTCATCTTACCTGTATCACCCAACGTAAAGAAGCCATATATCCGGCTACTATCGTCGGCATTCCTCCCCAGGAAGATGCATGGATTGCCAGGGCAACGGAACGGATCTTTATGCTCCCGATAAGAAAAACCGTAGTCCCTGAACTTACCGATATGGAAATTCCTGAACTGGGAGTGGCGCATAACCTCACCATTGCATGTATTGACAAGTCTTATCCCGGGCAGGCAAGGAAAGTCATGAATGCCTTGTGGGGTGCAGGTCAGATGATGTTCAACAAGGTGCTTGTGGTGACCGACGGCTCGACCGATATTCATAACCTGGAAGCCCTGGCTGCCAAACTGCGCACCATTGATCCGGCCAGGGATATCTCCTTCTCCGACGGGCCCCTCGATGTTCTGGATCATTCAGCCGATTTCACTGGCTATGGTTCTAAATCCGGAATTGACCTTACAAAAAAGGTTGAAGAGGAACTTTTACCCCGATCTGACGTAAAAGAAATGAAGCAGACCGACATCTTTACAGATGAAAAACTGAACAGGCTGATAGTAAACCACCTGTGTGTTGCGCCGGTAAAAAACCTTAAGGGATACTGTCTGTTGAACGTGGTAAAACAAGATGGCTATTCGTTCTCCGGACTGTGTGCGTCGCTTGCTGCTTCGGAAAAATTCGGGGATTTTACTTTTTTTGTGATCACCGATCCGGAAGTTGACCCGGACCGGATTAACGAATTTTTTTGGTATGTACTCAATAATGTGCAACCGGGGAGAGATGTCCATCTCCTGAAAGATACGAAAGGTGAAGTGCGGCTGTTTGTTGATGGTACTGCAAAAACAGCCCGTTTCGATGGTTTCCGGCGGCCATGGCCCAACCCGATAGTCATGGATGAGGAAACAATTAAACGGGTGAACAACAGGTGGCATGAATACAATACCGGCGTGTTGCTGGATTCGCCTTCGGCCGGATTCATGAAACTTACCAGAGGAAAAGGTGCTGTGGCTTTTAAAAATGATACCCATTGAACCCGAAAAAGCAAACCTCGTTAGACGGATAATTAAACTAGAATGCGAAGCGTAGTATACCTGATCATCTTTTTTATATTCATGTTTTCCTGCCATGTTAACGGTCAGGTCAGACAAGACCGTACGCTCAATGCCGAACTTTTTACTATTGAAGAGGGACTGTCGCAGACAAGAGTCAATGTCAATTATGTTGATTCTTACGGATTCCTCTGGGTCGGAACCAGTGACGGTCTTAACAGGTATAATGGCTATAACTTCAGGGTTTTCCGCCACCAGCCTTTTGATTCGGCCAGTATCTCCAATAATTATATACGATGTATTACCGAAGATGACAAGGGCAACCTTTGGGTGGGGACCAATGACGGCCTTAACTTTTATGACAGGCAAACAGGTGAATTCACCCAATATAAACATTCGTTTCTTAAGACTTCCGGTACGGTAAACCTGCAGATCTATGCTGTCTTTATCGATAGCAAGCATCATGTCTGGTTTAAAACCGAACGCCACCTTCACAAGCTCAACCTGCAGACCGGCGAAATAAAATCCTACAAGCACTTCTATAATGAACATGTTTCACCCCTGCTCGATATCAATTGTGAAATACTGGAAGATATTAACGGTCTGCTGTGGTTCGGAACGAAAGACGGCCTGTTTGCCTTTAACCAGTCAACAGGTAAATTCACCTATTATTTCCACGATCCGCTCAATCCGTTGACCATTTCTTCAGACCAGATAAGAACAGTTTTTGAAGATAAGAACGGTGAACTGTGGATAGGTACTACCGACGGACTCAACCGCTTCGACCGGATACACAATACATTTCGGAGGTTCTATCCCGACAGCGCTCCTTTTACAGGTAATCCTGTGAATGCAGTCAACAGCATAGAAGAGGACAGGGATGGTATGCTCTGGCTGACGACAAACGCGGGAATAAGCCGTTTCGATAAACGGAATTCGGAATTTGTCAACCATCATTCATTTTACATACGGAAATCGCCTGTAAAATTGTCTGCTTTCAATACAATTGTGATGGACCGGTCCGATATATTGTGGGCAGGCGGTTTCCAGGGGCTTATAAAGATTGATTTGAAACCCCGGAAATTCAGGCTGTATAACTCATCGGCCAGTTCTTTTCCACGGCTGACATCCGACATGGTATCGGCTATTTTCAAGGATGACCGGAACCGTTTATGGGTTGGCCTCTGGAATTCCGGGCTTGATGTAATTCAATGGCCCAAAGGTGACGTTACGCATTATTCACGAAATGAGGTTAATCCGTCACGGCAAATTATCAGTAATAATATCAGGAGCATCGTTAAAGACCGGCAGGGTAAAATATGGATTGGAACGAGTGAAGGGGTAAGCATTTATATTCCTGCCCAGGACCGCTTTTACACATTCAGTGAATACTTTCCCGAAATACCCGGTAATGATATTGACGGCCGGCATATTTTCGATATCACCCAGGACCGCCGGGGTGACATCTGGATAGGTACCGATGACGGCGCATTCAGGTACCAGAGGAATCTTAACCTGCTGTCACATATCAATAAAATCTACAATGACAGCATTCAGTCGGTTATAAAATCGGTTTACAGCATTGTTACCGACAAGGAAAATAAAGTTTGGTTAGGAACGACAAACGGTCTTATCTCGTACTCGCCCGGTAAGAATATTTTCTACCTTTATTCACGTCAGGACAGTTTAACAGGCCTCGCAGCCAGGACGGTTTATTCACTTTTCATCGATTCCAGGGGTGTCCTGTGGATAGGCACTCCCTCCGGCCTGAGCCGTTTTCATGATGAAGAAAAAACGTTTACCCATTATACTGAGAAAGAAGGATTGCCAAACAATTTTATTTACAAAATTCTGGAAGACAGCGATTCACTGCTATGGCTAAGTACCAATAAAGGGCTCTCACGGTTCAATCCGGAAACCGGCATCTTCACAAACTATACTACTTCGGAAGGATTGCAAAGTTATGAGTTTAACCTGGGAACGGGCTACTATGCCCATGATCATGAAATGTTTTTCGGCGGTATTGCAGGCTTCAATGCCTTTTACCCCGGCAAATTGCCCGTAAACCCGGAAAAACCCGAAATTGTCATCACGAGCCTTGAAACAATTGACGAACACGGGATCAGCAATCATCATGTTCCAATGAATAATCCAAAGATTATAGTTCAATATAACCAATCGTTTACCATAAGGTTCAGTGCTCTCGACTTTACAACACCTTCAAATAACAGGTATCGCTATTCGCTTAAAGAGTTGGGCAGGGATGAGAAATGGATCCCTCTTGGCAATCAGCATTCCGTTACCTTCTCAAACCTGACGTCCGGAGAATATGTCTTCAGGGTTACTGGGACGAACAATGACGGGATATGGAACGATGAAGGCGCTCAGGTACGGATAATTGTCGAGGCCCCATTCTGGAAAACGCGTTTAGCTTATTTTTCATACATCTTACTGGGTATTTTGCTCGTGTACGCTCTCACCCAGTACCGCACAAAAACCCTGAGACGTTCAAACCGCATTCTCAGGGAAAGAGATGTGGCAGCCAGGGAAGTGGCCCGTCAAAAAGACCTTTTGAGCAGACGAAATAAGAATATTGAAGACAGCCTCAAATATGCCCAGCGTATCCAGCAGGCTATGCTGACCACCTCCAGACTCTTTAAAGCCATCCTGCCCGGTTCCTTCATATTGCACAAACCCAAGGAGATTGTAAGTGGCGATTTTTACTGGATTTCTGAAATGGAAGACAAGGTTTTTGTAGCAGCCGTCGACTGTACCGGTCATGGTGTGCCAGGTGCCTTTATGTCCCTGATAGGATTTGAACTTTTCCGTAAAATTATTAATACCCAGCATATATTCGATCCGGGAGGCATATTAAATGGTCTGAATTCAAATTTTGAGGAGATTTTTGGCAATGTCGAAGATGTTGCCCTGAAAGACGGTATGGATCTGGCGTTTTGCGTGCTGGACAAAAAAACCAATATCCTGGAGTTTGCAGGTGCCTTTAATCCTCTTTACCTGATTCGGGAGAACAAACTCATCGAAGTGAAGGGAGACCGGTTTTCGGTAGGTGCCGATACCGAGCCCGACGATCCGATGAGAAAGGTCTTTACCAGTCATAAGATGAAGCTCGAGAAGGACGATATGATCTATATTTTCACCGACGGGTATGCTGACCAGTTCGGAGGTCCCGAAGGTAAAAAATACAAGTACAGACGCTTCCGTCACCTTCTTCTTACCATCCATCAGCTGCCTCTTGCAAAACAAAGAGAATATCTCGAAGACAGCATTGAAGAATGGCGCGGAAACCTTGAACAGATCGACGATATCCTGGTTATCGGTATAAAACCGGAATTTGGCAACGGCCAGGTACATGAATAAGCCGGTCGCAGCTTTTATTAATCACCCTCACCAATCACCCTTCCCCTTCTCCTCACGCTTTTTCCACGATGAACCTGGGAGACACGTGATGTCGGCCAACGTACCCCGCAGAATAAATAACGTATGTGGACAGGCCCTGGAGGAAGTCCTCCCGGCAAAGGGTCTCTTCATGGCATAATAAGTTGGAGCTATATCAAATATTGGGAATTAAAAAGCTTCACTATTGGAAATGTTGAACCTCTGGGGTTGCTGCTTTTTTTTCGGCAGACGATTAATTCTCCTCTTCAAGAAGCCGCTTCATCTTGCCAATCAGAACATCTACCTGGAAGGGTTTACTGATGTAATCGTTCATGCCAACCGCCAGGCATTTTTCGCGGTCGCCGGAGAGAGCATTGGCAGTAATGGCAATAATTGGTGTCTGGGTATTGGTGCTCGATTCGATTTCCCTGATCTTCTTTGTGGCAATAATGCCATCCATGACGGGCATCTGTATGTCCATCAGGATAATGTCGTACTTCGCGGTGCCGAATCTGTCGAGTGCTTCCTTACCATTCAGGGCTACGTCAACATTCCTGACTATGTTTTTCAGACTGAGTAGCACTATCTTCTGATTGATTAAATTGTCTTCAACAAGCAGAACATTGGAGTTGCTGAGGTCAACTTTCTGTATCTCTGTTATAGACAGTTTGTCGACAGGCTGGTCGATACGCCGGCTAAGATCTTTCTTGTACCTTAGTGTAAAGGTGAAGCGTGTTTTACTGTCCTTCTTATCGGTGACCAGATTGCCCCCTGAAAATTCGATAAGCCTTGCTGTATTTGGCAGTTCAGGCATAGAAAATGAAGCCGGGGATTCAGCGCAATTCTCATCCGGCTTCCCGTTGATCTTCCCGTTTCTTTTCGTCAAAAAGCACGTTTCAATGGAGAAAAGAATTTGAATATCATGTCTGTCATCGTTAAGTGGTGAAGCATTTATCATCAGTCTTAACGCGTTGCCTCCGGCTTGTTGTATTATGCTTTGGAGTAGATTGAGAAAAATCTGTTTGAGCAGTATCGGGTCACCAATTAAATAGTTGACGAGTAGTTCAGACACATTGTACTCAATGTCGATTGTTTCCTGATTTCGAAAAAGCTTAATGGTATTTGCGATCGTCGATTCGAGCTCGAAAGAGATATTGGTTTCCTTCAACTGCATCATATCCGTTTGCGACACATCAACAATCTTGTTCACGGCATCAACAAGGTTATTGGTAGAAGCCTGCAGTGTATCGATGAGATCCTTCTGGGAATTATCCAGGCTCGACGAGTTTACAAGGTTGTTCACAAGCAGGATGTTGTTTAATGAAGTCCTCAGCTGGTGCGAAAGCCTGGAAATAAATTCATTCTTCTCCTGGGCTTCATGAAGGGCATTCCCGATCTGTTCCTTATACGCCTGTGTTTCTGCGTTCCTTGTGTAATTATAAAGGTAGATGAGTAGTGTCAGGGAGGAATACCCTACCAAAATACTCGAGATAAAAAAGCCATTATTGTTAACCCAGGGAAAGACATCGGGCAGAAGAATGCCGGGTAAAAACAATACAGGCAGCACGATTGAGAAGAACAGTCCTTTTTTTATGCCCTGCAATGTCAAGGTTACTACAGGGTATATCAACAGCCACAGCCAGGCGTTTGGCATCACTGCATAAGCATAGAAACAGTATAAGAAGATAAGGCCCAGGACGGTTAGTAAAACTACTGATGACGTTTCAAACTTTTTAACAGGGGATATGATAATCCGGTTGACAAGAATTATGACAAAACCAGTCAGCAGCACCAGGGCACTCTGGAGATATCCTTCAAAGTAATACCTGAGTCCGACAAAGAGCAGAACCAGTAATGCTATATAGACTACCAGGATGTTCAGGAAAACTTTATGCTTTCGCTCACGATCCTTTAGGGGGATTTCCGGTGACAGAATCCTGATCAGGGTGTCGGAAAAATTCATATAAATCTGTTAATACTAAGATGTTTGGAAAAAGTATTGATTTTACTTGTACAATACCAGTTATTCTTTTACGGCAAACCCGTAAAAAAGTTTCTGCACAACAGCTAACCTCTGTAATATTTTAATCATATTATTTTAATACTTTCGTTTATATAATACATTTACAATTCATGAACCGGGTCATTATTCCCGATAATTTTGAACACTGACGCTATGAACCGTATTTCTGTTATTGCTACACTTTTGTTACTAGCAGCAAAACTTGCTGCACAGAGCAGTCAGCCAGGCATGGTGGAATTTACTCCCGATTTTAAATTCAGGGAGGGATTTTATATCGTCTATGATCAGGTAAAAAACAATGATCCTGTTCCGCCTGCCCGGCTTATCACTAATTACGACTATACTGCTTCCGACTTCTACCGGAATATCCTTAATGAAAAAAGAATATCCTTTTTTGACGTCAATGGCGCCAGGCATGATATTGCCATGAACAAAATTTGGGGCTTCAGCCGTAATGGCGTCCTTTATATCCAGGTTGGCGACGGATTTAACCGGATTACTATCGTCGGGAAAATATGTCATTTTGTAGCCAATGTCACCACGTATGATAACCGGTATTACGATCCGTACAACTATTATCCTTATTCTTCTCCCTACTCCATGTCGCCAGGTTCCTACAAAAACTCCGAAACCCGACAGTATCTTATGGATTTTGAAACCGGAAAGCTCTACGATTACGATGTAAACAGCGTTGAAATACTTCTTATGAAAGATGCTGAACTGTATGACGAGTATATGGGATTAAGAAAACGAAAAAAAAAGCAACTAAAATTCTTCTATATACGTAAGTTCAATCAACGGAATCCAATTTATCTGCCGGAATAGAGTGAACGGATTTTCCTTTCCGTGCAATGTGAGATCCCGGCTATGGCCTGTTTATTATTTCATCATCTTTCAGCACCGCAGAAAAGATTCTCTGTTGAGGATTTTCATACCACCCCACCGAACAAAGGGTATCGTTCGGAGGTGTGCTAAGGACGGGAATAAGCCAGGAAAACGTCATCGCAGGAAGGGTAATGTGACTATTTTTTTACTTTAAACATACCAAATAAACATGAAACGAATATCTCTTTCTTTGCTGCTACTTGCAGGCTTTAACTTTGTTTTTTCCCAGAGGGAATATGTGCCCGACAAACATGATCTCGATCATTTCATGACAACCAAAACATACGTGGTACTTGATCAGAGCCCGATGTCCGATTTTAACTTCGAGATCAAGGACATGATGAAGCAACTCTGGAACATAACCGATTTCGAGTTTATTAAAGCCTCTGAATTTCCGGAGAAATCGCAGGATCCGAATTGTTCTTTTCTCTATACTTCACTTGTAAGTTTCGAGAAAGACAAAACAGACTCCCGTTATGTCTTCCTTCACCTCTCGTTAGGCGGACAAAATCTAACCATTGATGATCTCAAAGATATCGCGTCGGTACCGCTGGGATATTTCGGTGTCGATCCCGAGAGTTATATCTACAAACTGGGAATTATTTTGAAGTTTATGCAGAACCATATTAACCTGATGCGCGAACATCCGGAATATATTTCCGCCAATGTTTTCAAGCATTATAACGATAATATGCAGGATGCCCATGGCAAAACCCTGTACCTTATTGCCGATGAACTCAGCAAGGAAATCAGCACCGCCGCCAGGATAAAGCAGGTGTATCCATATAAATTCAAGATTGTTTCACGCGATGAAATTCACCAGGCCATTCTTGACGGTAACAATGATGTGGTTTTTCTTCATAAAGTAGGCCCGGAAGGGAAGAAAATGAGAGCCCGGTGCTATAACATCCTTATTGGTGCCGGTGATGCTATGTTTTACTATTTCGACTACCACATGATTTCACCCAAAAAACCGGATGGTTTGCTGAAGTCTGATTTGAAAAAACTTGCCCGCTGATCCTCAAGTAGCAAAATACATGTCAAAAGTCATTTTTTAGCTCTTTTTTGCGGTATACTTTTACGCAAATTTTAGGTTTAATTTGCATTCAAAGTTAAATATAGAAGATTTCTTTTAGTTTAATTTGAATTATTTAGGGTTAGCAGAAAAAATTAGTGTTCACCAGGAACACTGATTGAACAAGCCACCTTCCTTGGAGGGTGGCTTTTTTCTTTTCCCAATCTTTCTTAATTTCGCGCTTCGGGAATGACCGAAGAACCGGTTGATTTCCCATAACTTATTTTAAACCACATTACAGCCATGTCTGGAACCAGGCCATCTATACCAAAAGGCACCCGCGATTTTACGCCCGTTGAAATGGGAAGAAGGAATTATATTTTCAGAAACATCAAACGTGTTTTTGAGAATTTCGGTTTTCTTCCCATAGAAACACCTGCTATGGAAAATTTGTCTACTCTTCTCGGGAAGTACGGTGATGAAGGTGATAAGCTTCTTTTTCGTATTCTCAATTCGGGTGATTTCCTGTCGAATGTTTCCGGTGATATGATCAGGGAAGGGGATTCTTCCACACTTTCATCGGCGATTTGCGACCGGGGTTTGCGGTATGACCTGACTGTGCCTTTTGCCCGTTTTGTTGTTCAACACAGGAATGAGATATCTTTTCCTTTCCGTCGTTACCAGGTTCAGCCTGTATGGCGTGCCGACCGTCCACAGAAAGGTCGTTACCGGGAATTTTACCAATGTGATGCCGATGTCATTGGCAGTGATTCCCTTATTAATGAAGCTGAGCTGGTCCAGGTTATCGATGATGTGTTCAATGCCCTGCATATCCGGGTACGCATCGTTCTTAACAACCGGAAAATCCTTGCCGGTATTGCCGGTATACTCGGTGCCGGCGAACGACTCACCGATTTTACCGTGGCGCTCGACAAACTCGATAAAATGGGAAAAGAGAAGGTCCTGGAAGAATTGAAAAATAAAGGCTTTACAGAGGAGGCTCTGGAGAAACTGGTTCCGCTTATTGACTTCAGGGGCAATAATGAAGAAAGAATCCGGTTTTTTGAAGATTTCCTGGCAACCTCGGAAACGGGTATGAAAGGCGTGGAGGAGATAAAGACCGTATTTGAACTGGCAGGCAGCCTTGGGATTAAGAACGAAGTTGTGTTTGATACCTCCCTGGCACGCGGACTTAATTATTATACCGGGGCAATTTTTGAAGTCAAAGCACTCGATGTTGAAATAGGCAGTATTTGTGGTGGTGGCCGTTACGATGATCTGACCGGTATTTTTGGAATGCCGGGAGTATCAGGTGTAGGCATCTCTTTTGGTGCCGACCGGATCTACGATGTTCTCCTTCAGCTTGGGGCCTTTCCTGCCGATACCGCTTCAGCCGTTAAATTGTTATTCGTAAATTTTGGGGACAGGGAAAGTCGTTATATCCTGCCCCTCCTCTCAAAAATAAGACATGCCGGCATCAACGCAGAGCTTTATCCCGATGCGGCAAAGATGAAAAAACAGCTTACTTATGCCAATAATAACCAGGTCCCCTTTGTGGCTCTCATTGGCGAAGAAGAGATCTCCAAAGATCTGATTACATTCAAGGATATGGCCACGGGTGAACAGAAGGCCATGGATGTTAATCAGCTGATTTCTTTCCTTTCCTGAGCGCTTTTTACCTGATGTGCAACATTGTTGAGCTTTCCAATGCTGTATAGCATTGGCAAATCCCTTTTTTTTTCGGTAATTCGGGGTCTAAAAATCTGAATAAGATGAGGAATAGTCATAAAATAGGCCCGGAGAAGGTTGGCTTTAAGGAGGCTGCACCCATTGCCGCTGGCGAAGTTAAACTTGAGTTGTCGGAAACTGCTGCAGGCAGGATAAAGGCTTGCCGCGAGTATCTCGATAAGAGGCTTGAAGGCGGTGAGGAATTACTTTATGGGATTAATACCGGTTTTGGTTCATTGTGCGACCGGGTCATCAGCAGGGAAGATCTCGGGAAGCTGCAAAAAAACCTCGTAAAATCACATGCCTGCGGGGTAGGTGAGGAGGTGCCCGCTGAGATTGTAAGGCTAATGCTTTTTTTGAAAGCCCAGTCATTATCGTATGGCAATTCGGGAGTTCAGCTGCAAACTGTTGAGAGACTTATCGACCTTTACAACAATGATATTCTCCCGGTTGTATACCAATACGGTTCGCTCGGGGCATCGGGCGACCTGGCTCCCCTGGCACATCTGAGCCTGCCCCTGCTCGGATTGGGTGAGGTATATTATAAAGGTGTGAAAAGACCGGCCGGCGAAGTACTGCAGGAAACAGGGCTTACTGCCATTGATCTTAAATCGAAAGAAGGACTGGCCCTGCTAAACGGAACCCAGTTCATGAGCGCCTATGGTGTATATCTCTGCCTGAAAATATTTAAGTTATCTGAATTTGCCGATATTATCGGGGCACTTTCGCTGGATGTCTTCGATGGCCGAATTGAGCCATTTCATCCGCTTATCCAGGCTATAAGACCCTATGAAGGACAGAAGATTACTGCCGAAAGGATTAGCCGGATACTGGAAGGCAGCGAGCTGATGAACGGGACGAAAAAGTATGTCCAGGATCCCTATTCGTTCAGGTGCATTCCCCAGGTTCACGGTGCCTCGAAGGATTCCATTAACTATGTGGCTTACGTGTTCGAAAATGAGATAAACTCGGTAACAGATAACCCGACCATTTTCCCGGAAGAAGACCTTATCATTTCTGCAGGGAACTTTCACGGACAGCCCCTCGCCCTGGCCCTCGATAACCTAGCCATCGCCATGTCCGAGCTGGGGAATATCTCCGAACGGCGTACCTATCAGCTGGTCTCCGGAAACAGGGATCTGCCTCCTTTTCTTGTTGCCAACCCTGGACTTAACTCGGGATTCATGATCCCGCAATATACAGCTGCTTCAATGGTGAGCCATAATAAGCAGCTCTGTACACCTTCGTCGGTCGACAGCATTGAGTCTTCCCAGGGGCAGGAAGACCATGTGAGCATGGGCGCCAATGCCGCCGTTAAAGCGTACAAAGTTATGGAGAACCTCGAGCGTATACTGGCTATCGAACTCTATAATGGTGCGCAGGCACTTGAGTTCAGGAAACCCGTCAAAACTTCCCCGTACCTCGAGAAACTTATCTCAGACTATCGCAAGCATGTCAGTTTTTTGGAAAATGATGAGGTAATGTATACCGACATTAATAAAACGGTTGAATTTCTGAGAGAAAAAGAAATTTGAACAAGGTGGGTTATGTCACTACCCAACCACGAAAATCATCATCACTCATACCTCAGGGCATCGACGGGACTTCGCATGGCTGTGCGTAAGCTTTTAATGCTGACTGTCAGAAGTGCAACGGTAAGTGAGAAGACAGCAGCAGCGATAAAAACAACAGGTGAAATCTCTGTCTTGTAAGCAAAGTCTTTCAGCCAGATGTGAACAATGTACCATGCTACCGGCAAATAATGACGATGCACCGCGGTGCCATTTATACCGTGTCGGATGCGGAAACCGGTACTTCTTTCTTTTTGGAATTCTGATCAGAACCGTCCCCCGGGACCACCCGGGCCGCGTCCGTGCCTGCCCCTGATCTGGTTAAGCAGGTATTGTTTGAACTGGTTCTCTGCAACATATATCAGCAAGACTTTGCCGGGAGGTAAAATATTTCGGAATTTCTTGTTGTATTCAAGGAAAAGCTCGTGTTCTTTATCCTGGTTTTGGATATATTTCCTCATCGTTTCATTAATCTCTGATTCCGTCATGTTCTCACCGTTGAGGTTTACCGACCTTAAAAGATTTCTGCCTTCCATACGGTTGTTTTCACGCCTGTTTGAATAATCGTCGTACACCGGCCAGAATTTCTTTGCTTCCGCAGGACTGAGGTTTATCTTCTCTGTGAAAAAAGCCACCTGCTGAGCTTTTAAGCGTTCCTGCACAGGACTGTTCTGCGAGAAGAGCATATTTACTGGCAGGACTGACATGAGAAAAAAAATGAAAACTTTTCTTAAGGGTGATTTTAGTGTGATCATGTTGCCTGGTTTTAGTGTAAATCTTCCATGATAAGGCCTAAATCAACGTCTTCATTAACGAGGTAGGTGATGACTGCCGTGGTGTATGCCGTGTCTTCCGGTGTACTTTCCGGAGTTGCATTTACGTCGTAATAGTCCGATAACAGGTCTATGTCATAGTTCTCGAGATTGTTTTCCACAGCCTCGGCATAGTTGATATTCTTTGAAAACCGTTCGAACGGGATGAAACGCATTATTCCGTAGGCAAAAACAGCCAGCAGCAGCAACGAGGCTGCCAGGGCCATTTGCGACCTTGCTGTTTGCCACCACGGCTTGCCCGTTTCGGTTTGTTGCGCTTCTTCACGGGCAATGCGGTCGTGCAACCTCATGGTAAAATCTTCAAAATATCCTTCCGGAGCTTTGAGCGGATTCTCCTTTGGGATGTCCTCAAGACGGATCTTATGTGGTTTTCTGCCTGGCATTATAAAGGCTTTGTGTTTTGACGGTTAAAGATAAAAATGGTTTAATCTTCATTCATGAAATTCTCTATTTTTCTAACGGCATGATGATAAGAGGCTTTGAGTGCTCCCGTAGAGGTAGACAGGATCGCGGACATGTCCTCATATTTCATTTCCTCAAAATACCTCATTGTAAATACCAGCCTTTGTTTTTCCGGCAATGCCGCCACAGCCTCCTGTAATTTTTTCTGAATGGCGTCGCCACTGAAAAATTCATCATCGACAAGGGTATGTGAGAGTGTTTGTTCGACGCTTTCCCAGGGAGCAAAGCGGCTCCTTCGGGAATTCCGGATAAAAGTCAGGGTCTCGTTTGTAGCGATCCTGTAAATCCAGGTGAAAAGATTTGATTCTTCACGGAAATTATCAAGATTCTTCCAGACTTTAATAAGTGTGTTTTGCAGGATATCGTCGGTATCATCATGATTGAACACCATTTGCCTTATATGACGGTACAGGCGTTCACGATAGCGCATTACAATGAGATTGAAAGCCTTTTCTTTTTCATTGTATTCTTTAAACAGCCTTACCAGTTCTTTTTCGGAATATTCCTGCATTGGAGACCTTTATCAAGCTAACATGTTTTTGACGCCATCTTCCCGATAAGGTTTAATGAACCTTTTGAAAGAAGTTATCAATGTAGGAAATGTTTGCCATTTCTTCAAAGGCGGCCGGCATCTCCACGTCATATCGTCCTGTCTGGCAGGGAAATGATTGACTCCTGGGCGATACCCGGTATGAACTAATAAAGGTTAATGGAAATGTTGTCAGCTTCACCCACCCGGAAATCCCTGGAAATGGTGTAGAGCGTAAAATTTGATGACGCCGGACGAAATACAACCCGGTAATACCCCGGTTGCATTAAAAGGCTTTGTTGCCTGAGGGCTGGATTCAGATTTGCGATCCATCTCTGATCACCGTTTTCCAAGACATAAACAGCGCCAAATCCGTGGTTGGTGGAATTGAATAAGACCGTACCCGGTCCGGCGATTTCAAGCGTGGTGGTATGACTCTGAAGTACTTTGACATCGTTGATGTTAAGGCGGGGCAGGATGGGTAATTCAATATCGTAACGGCCCGTTATGTATTTTTCCATCTGCCCCACCCGCTGATTATTAAGGGTCTTCATCTCACCATGTTTTCTGATGATGATCGGAACATCCTTGTATTCATTTCCCCGTGAAGTTTTAACGATCAGGTAACCCTGGGGAGCGTATACCGAAATAGTAGTATGCTCGCCGGGAGTGATGGTGATGCTGTCTGTCTCTACCGGCGGGATGGTGTGTACCTTTAGCCGGTATGTGATCAGGGGATCCAGTTCAAGGGTGTCCGGATTTCCTTTTTCATTCATGGTATGGACGTAATTATGAACGATACGTCCCGAGTAGCGGTCGTAGAATGTCATGCCCACATTGGTCTCGGTGGGGTTCCCGTCTTCGTCGAGAAGGTTTACCTGGGCGGTAGTTTCGTTGAGGACCTGGTTAATAACAAAGCCGAGTGTCTGTTTGAATTTGTTCTCCTGCCTGGCATTGTAGTAATAGCCGACGCATTCAAACGTCTCCCTGAAACCTGGATCAAGCCCGATGCCAATGACAAACGGCTTGAGAATAATACCTTCCCGCTGTAACTCCAGCGACACAGCACATGGATCGCCGTCGCATGCTTCAATCCCGTCGGTGATAAGAACAATGATGTTCCTGCATTCCGGGCAGGGGGGGAAATCATTTACTGCCAGGGCAAGTGAATGGGCTATCGGAGTCGTTCCCTTTGGCGTTATATGCCGGAGCTTCTCCCGTATCCTGGCCGCGTTGTTGGGCGCAAACGGTACCTCCAGCCTGGTGTCGCTGCAGTCCTGTGGTGGTACAGGGCTCTGGTGCCCGTATACACGCAAAGCCATCTGTACATTGTCAACATGCTCAAGACTGTCGACAATATCGGTGAGGATCTTACGGGCAATATTAATCTTTTCATCACTCTCCCAGGTCCCCGACATACTTTGGGAAGCGTCGAAAACAAACAGGATACGCGTCAGTTGATCCGGCCTCCTGTTCGACAGGTTCTGTGCACAAATATCGGGGGCAACCGACATGAAGGCAAATACCAGAATCAGTAATCGTGTTTGTTGCAGGGCATACATCTGCTTCTATAACGTAAATATTGTAAAAAAAGTTTTTCTGTCGAAAGTTAGCCCTTATGATGTAAACAACCTATAATGTAATTTTAAAGTTTTAAACCTGTGCTTCACTATTCGATCGTGTCCGGAGAAAACAGGTGATGGATTTTTTCTGCCATATATTCATCTAAAAGTATGGCATACAACGTTGTGCTGAAAATGATTTTTATTTTCAGAACCGGAAGGTTTTGACTTCCCTGCATCGTTAGGTTGCATTTCTTGCTTGCAGCATAAAAAAGTTCGTCATAACCTGAAAATTGACCCCATACATTGGAGGCATATTTCATGAGCCTGAAATGTGAGCGGATTTTACCCAAAATGATGTTTCATTGTTTTAGGAAGATCATCTTTCTCTGATCAGGTTTCAAATTTTTAACTATGTTTGTTAGTATGAAAGATATGGCCTTACTTTGAAAGATTGTTCTTCTTCTTTTCTGATGGGCTCATACTTCAGGTCAGGAATAATCATAAACTAATTCATTAACCCCATGAAAAAACAACTGATAGCTTTTGTACTCACAGGTATGTTTGCATTACCCCTGTTTTCTCAAACCGGCAAGGTATATGACAACCTGGCGATGGAAAGCAAAATTCTGAAAAGTGAGCGAAAATTTGCCATTTATCTGCCCCCCGGTTATGAAACATCAGAACGCAGTTATCCTGTATTATATCTGCTTCACGGTTCGGGAGACGATCAGACAGGATGGATTCAGTTTGGCGAAGTGCGGAGGATTGCTGACGAAGCCATTAAGGACGGAAAAGCCACCCCGATGATCATTGTCATGCCCGATGCAAATACAGGCAGGAGGGGATATTTTAATGACATCTCGGGCGAGTGGCGGTATGAAGATTTCTTTTTCCAGGAACTGATGCCTTATGTGGAGTCGACTTACAGGGTTAAACGCGAAAAACGTTTCCGGGCCGTGGCCGGACTTTCCATGGGCGGTGGTGGTACGCTGATGTATGCCCTTCATCATCCTGAATTGTTCTCATCTGCCTGCCCCCTGAGTGCCTCGGTGGGTCCCCTTACCCTTGAGAACGCAAAGAA
>Ga0102962_1000266_pt1 | contig 28719 bp, 24 predicted proteins | sample SalPonF2_C_D2_MG_FD_84519 | JGI IMG/M metagenome (GOLD analysis project Ga0102962, IMG submission 84519) | Salt pond soil microbial communities from South San Francisco under conditions of wetland restoration - Salt Pond MetaG SF2_C_D2_MG ...
CGCGACCGAGGTCGAGATGAAGGAGAAGAAGGCGCGCGTCGAAGACGCCCTGCACGCCACGCGTGCGGCGGTCGAGGAAGGCGTGGTGCCCGGCGGCGGCGTGGCCCTGATCCGCACCCTGGGCGCGCTGGAAAAGCTCAAGGGCGACAATCAGGACCAAGACACCGGCATCCGCATTCTGCGCCGCGCTATCGAGGAGCCGTTGCGCCAGATCGTGCAGAACGCCGGCGGCGAGGCGGCCGTTGTCCTGGACGCGGTGCGCAGCCACAAGGACAACTACGGCTACAACGCCGCCACCGAGCAGTTCGGCGACATGGTGGAACTGGGTATCCTGGACCCCACCAAGGTCACCCGCATGGCGTTGCAGAATGCCTCCTCCGTGGCTGGCTTGCTGCTCACCACTGAAGCGATGGTGGCCGAGCTGCCCAAGAAGGAAGAGGCCCCTGCCGGCGGCGGTGCCGATATGGGCGGCATGGGCGGCATGGGCGGCATGATGTAATTCCGCCTGTGTGCGACAGACCGACTTCGCTCGGTTGCTTCGGACCCCGCCCCGCAAGGGTGGGGTCTTTTTTTTGCCGTTTGTAGGTTCCAGGCAGGCCGCTGCCTTGCGCACGATGCCCATGCTACGCTTGCGCGCATGAGCCAACCCCCGGATTTTTCGTCCCTGCCCGACGAGGTGCGCGGGCTGGTGCAGCGCCAGTGGGAGGAATGGGCGGCCGACCCCACCGGCTGGCCCGAGTCCGTCCTCGCCTCGCTGCCCCGGGTATGGGCCTGCAGCCGTTTTGTCGCCCAAGTCTGCCTACGCGATCCGGCGCTCGCCCAGGGTCTGGTGACGAGCGCGGATCTGGAGCGGTCTTACGCCACTGGCGAGTTCGCGGCGCGTTTGGCGGATTTGGCGCTGTCCCAGGTCGATGAGGCAGGGATGATGGCCTCGCTGCGGCGTTTTCGCACCCGGGAGATGGTGCGGATCGCCTGGCGTGACCTGGCGGACTGGGCGCCTCTCGGCGAGACGTTGCGCGAGCTCTCGGACCTGGCCGATGCTTGCGTGGATGCGGCGCTGCGCTGGCACGACGCACGACTGAGCGTGCGTCACGGGGCTGCGCACCAGGGCGGGGCTGGGGCATCAGGGCTGGCGGTACTGGCGATGGGCAAGCTGGGTGGCCGCGAACTCAATTTCTCATCGGATATCGACCTCATTTTCGTGTTCGCCGAGCCGGGCGAGACTGATGGCGCGCAGCCGGTGGACTATGCGGATTACTATCGGCGCCTCGCACGGGCTGTGGTGAGAACGCTGGATGAACCCACAGACGTCGGTATCGTCTTCCGCGTCGATACGCGGCTCAGGCCGTTCGGCGACAGCGGCCCGTTAGTCATGCACGCCCAAGCGATGGAGGACTACTACCAGTACCACGGGCGCGAGTGGGAGCGCTATGCGCTCATCAAGGCGCGCCCCTGTGCCGGCGACCGCCTCTTGGGGGAGGAAATCCTGCGCCGCCTGCAGCCGTTCGTCTATAGACGCTATCTTGATTTCAACGCCTTCGAATCATTGCGCTCCATGAAGCGCCTGATCGAGCGGCAGGTGGCGCAGAAGGGCCTGCAAGACAACATCAAGCTGGGTCCGGGCGGCATTCGCGAAATCGAATTCATCGTACAGGCCTTCCAGTTGGTGCGCGGCGGGCCGGAGCCGGAGCTGCAGGGGCGGGCTCTGCTGTCCGTGCTGGACAAGCTCGGGCGCCAAAGCTTGCTCACCGAGCAGGCAAGCGCCGAGCTGCGCGACGCCTACTGTTTTCTGCGCCGCGTGGAAAACCGCCTGCAGGCCTGGGCCGATCAGCAGACGCATGAACTGCCGAGTACTTCCGGCGCGCGCGAGGTGCTGGCGTTGGCGATGAACTGCAACGGCTGGTCTGCGCTGAGCCAGGCTCTGCAGCGCACCCGGCGCCGCGTGCATGAGCACTTCGAGGCCGTCTTTGCCGCCCCTCACGCGGAGGGCGAGGCGGACGATCCATTCATGCGCGACGCCGTGTCGTTGTGGAACGCCGAGTTGGAGTCCGACGCGGCGCACTCGTTCCTGGGCGAGATGGGTGTGCGCGATCCGGCGCCGGTGCTCGACGCCATACAGGGTCTGGGCCGCTACGCGGAGCGCAGCATGGGCGCCGGCGCGCGCCGGCGCCTGGATCAACTGATGCCGCTGTTGCTGGGCGCCGCCCGGGAGGCGGACGATCCCGGCACCGTGGTCGTGCGCGTGATCGAAATTCTCGAAGCGATCGCCGGGCGCGCCACCTATATTGCGCTGCTGGTGGAAAATCCCATGGCTTTGTCGCAGCTCGTGCGCTTGTGCGCGGCGAGTCCGTGGATCACCCATCAGCTCGCCCGCCACCCGGTGCTGCTCGACGACCTGCTGGATCCCCGCACGCTGCACACGCCGCCGCGGCGGGCGGAACTGGAGCGCGGCCTGGCAGAGCGCATGGCGCGCGTCGAGGCGGGCGATCTGGAAGCGGAGATGGATGCGCTGCGTCACTTCAAGCAAGCCAACGCCTTGCGTGTGGCAGCCGCAGACATTTCCGAGGCGGTGCCCCTGATGGTGGTGAGCGATCACTTGACCGAGCTGGCGGAGGTCTTGCTGGCGGAGGCGCTGCGCATGGCCTGGGACCACATGAGCGCGCGTTACGGCCGGCCAGTGGTGGCGTCCGAGGGGCGCACCGCGGGCTTCGCCATCGTTGCCTATGGCAAGCTGGGCGGTCTCGAGCTGGGCTATAGCTCTGATCTGGATCTCGTTTTCCTGCATGACAGCCCGCCCGACCAGCTCACCACCGGGCCCAAGGCCGTGGACCACCACGTTTTTTTTGTGCGCCTGGGCCAGCGCATTATCCATATACTGTCGACGCAGACCGCGGCGGGGCAGCTCTACGAGGTGGACATGCGCCTGCGCCCCAGCGGCCAGGCGGGTCTGCTGGTGAGCGGCCTGGAGGCCTTCGAGCGGTACCAGTGGCGCGAAGCCTGGACCTGGGAACATCAGGCGCTGGTACGTGCGCGCCCGGTGGCCGGCGACGATGCGCTCTCCGCCCGCTTTGCAAAGCTGCGCCACGAGGTGCTCAGTCAGTCGAGGGATGCGCAAGCGCTGCGCCAGTCCGTGCTCGAGATGCGCGGCAGGATGCGCGAAAATCTTGAGACACGTGCGCCCGGGCGCTTCGACATCAAGCAGGGGCGAGGCGGCCTGACCGATATCGAGTTCATCGTCCAGTACGCGGTCTTGCGCTTCGCCGCAAAGCGTCCGGAGCTGACGCGTTACACGGACAACATCCGCATCCTCGAGAGCTTGCGGCAGGCGGGATTTGCCAGCGCCCGCGCGGAGCGCACGCTGGCCGATGCCTACCGCGCGTATCGCGCCCGCTTGCACCGGCTCGCGCTCATGGAGGCACCCAGGTTCTCGGCTGACGAGGACTTGCGCCCGGAGCGCGAGGCGGTGAGCGCGCTGTGGGAGGCATTCGTCGAGGGCGGTGGCGACCTGCAGTGAAAGCATGCAGAGCGGTCGCCCGGAGGTACCGCCGAGAGTCGATTTATGGTGAAATATCGGCTTATCCAACCACCGCAGGCTGACTGCAAGCCCGGCTAGAACGGGACCGGTATCAGGAGATGTTCATGACCTCGTTTGCGGACCGTGACGGCGTCATCTGGCTCGACGGGCAACTCGTGCCATGGCGCGAAGCGACCACCCATGTCCTCACCCATACGTTGCACTATGGCATGGGCGTATTCGAGGGGGTCCGCGCGTATGATACCGGTCGGGGCACGGCGATCTTCCGGCTGCAGGACCACACGGCGCGGCTGTTTGGTTCCGCCAAGATCCTGGGCATGGCCATGCCGTTCGATCGGGACACGCTAAACGAGGCGCAGCGCCGGGTGGTGCGCGAAAACGGGCTGGCCTCGGCCTACCTGCGGCCCATGTGCTTTTACGGCAGTGAAGGCATGGGCCTGCGTGCCGCCGGCCTGTCCACCCATGTCATGGTCGCGGCCTGGACCTGGGGCAGCTATTTGGGCGAGGACAACATGAGCCGGGGCATTCGCGTGTGTATCTCGTCGTTCACGCGCCACCACGTCAACAGCGCCATGTCCAAGGCCAAGGCCAACGGTCATTACTTCAATTCCATGCTGGCGCAGCAGGAGGCCTCGCGCAACGGTTACGATGAGGCGCTGCTGCTGGATACGGAAGGCTATGTGGCGGAGGGCAGCGGGGAGAATTTCTTCCTGGTGCGCGACGGCATGTTGGTAACACCCGACCTCACCTGCGCGCTGGACGGCATCACCCGGCGCACCGTGCTCACGCTGGCCGGCGAAATGGGCATCCCGGTGAAAGAAAAGCGCATTACGCGCGACGAAACCTATGTTGCCGACGAAGCTTTTTTTACCGGCACAGCGGCCGAGGTCACGCCCATTCGCGAGATCGATGGGCGCCCCGTCGGCGACGGCAAGCGCGGGCCCGTTACCGAAGCGCTGCAAAGCCGCTACATCGACCTGGTGAGCGGGCGCCGCGACGACCACACGGAGTGGCTGACCTATGTCTGACATGTCCAACGAGCGCTACGGCTTCGATCAGAGCGAGCGCCGCAGCTGGGAAGACCCGGAGCTGAAGACGTCCAATGCCGAGAAGAGCGTGACGATCAAGCGCTCCGATCTGCCGCTTTATTGTCCGCTGCCCGGCACTACGTTGTGGAACTCCCACCCGCGCGTATTCATCGAAATCGAGAGTCGCGGCCACGCCCTGTGCCCGTACTGCGGCACGCGGTTTACTCTCGCCGACTGACGCCGCCGCGCACCCTGCCGACACCCCAGTGAGCGCCATCCCGGAGTTCCACGGCGTCGCCGTCGCCGTCGTCGGCGACGTCATGCTCGATCGCTACTGGTACGGGGACACCGCACGCATCTCGCCGGAGGCGCCAGTCCCTGTGGTGCGTGTGGGACGGCGCGAGGACCGCGCCGGCGGTGCGGCCAATGTGGCCCTCAATCTGGCGGCGCTGGGCGTGACGGTCTCGCTCGCCGGCATGGTGGGCAGGGATGAGGCGGGGCAGGCGCTTGTCGAGCTATTGCGGGCGCACGCCATCGCCGCGAACCTGATGTCGAGCGCGAGCCTCGCCACCATCACCAAGCTGCGCGTGATCAGTCGTAGCCAGCAGCTCATACGTCTCGACTTCGAAACGGGCGCCGAGGATTTTGCCGCGGAGATAGACGCTGAAGCCGCGGGCCGTTATGCCCTGGGCGCCGCCTCGGCAGCGGATGTGGTAGTCCTCTCCGATTATGGCAAGGGCACTTTGAGCGGGGCTGGCGCGCTCTGCCGCGAGCTGCGCGCGCAGGGCAAACGCGTGCTCGTCGACCCCAAGGGAGCGGACTGGAGCCGCTATCGCGGCGCCAGCCTGATCACCCCCAACGTGGCTGAGCTGGAAGCGGTGGTGGGAGCGTGCCGGGATGAGGCCACGCTGGTGTCCCGCACCCAGCAACTGATGCGCAACCTGGAGGTGGACGCGATACTGGTGACGCGCAGCGAACAGGGCATGACGCTGATCGAGGGCGAGCGCGAACCGGTGCACCTGCCCGCGCGTGCGCGCGAGGTGTTCGATGTCACCGGCGCCGGAGACACGGTTATCGCGCTGCTTGCCGCGGGCGCGGCGGCCGGGCTCGATTGGGCGGCGGCGGCGCGCTTGGCCAACCTGGGGGCGGGCATCGTGGTCGGCAAGCTTGGCACCGCCAGCGTGAGCGTCGCCGAACTGCAGCGCGCGGTGCGGATGCAGGAGGCGCATGCCGCCCGCGGCATGGTGGATGAACCGACCCTGCTCGCACTGGTGCGGGAGGCGCGTGCGCACGGCGAGTCGGTGGTGATGACCAACGGCTGCTTCGATCTGCTGCACCCGGGACACGTGGGTTATCTGGAGGCCGCGCGCCGGCTGGGAGACCGCCTGATCGTCGCGGTGAACGACGACGCATCGGTGCGCCGACTCAAAGGGTGCCACCGTCCGCTCAATCCGCTTGCCCACCGCATGCGGGTGTTGTCGGGATTGGCTGCCGTGGACTGGGTGGTGCCTTTTTCCCAGGATACCCCCGAGTCGCTGATTTGCCGGGTTCTGCCCGATGTGCTGGTGAAGGGGGGCGATTACCGCGCGCAGGATGTGGCGGGCGCGCGTTGCGTCATCGACCACGGCGGGCGGGTCGAGATACTCGACTACGATCCGGCCTATTCCACGACACGCATTATCGCCAGCGCGCGCCAGCCGCGGTCCCGCGGATAATCGTCAGAGGCTTCTAATAACGGGCCATGCCCGGCTCGACGTCGCGTGCCCAGGCATCGATTCCTCCCTCCACATTGGTCACGCGGCCAAATCCGTGGCTTTCCAGGAAGCGCGCCGCGTACAGGCTGCGCATGCCGTGGTGGCAGAGCACGGCGACCGGCCGGTTGGGGTCGATCTCGCCGAGCCGGGCGGGGATTTGGCCCATGGGGATATGGATCGAGCCCTCGATGTGCGCGATGGCATATTCCCAATCCTCGCGCACGTCGAGCAACTGCATGCCTGGTTCACGGCGGCGCGCCTGCAGCGAGCGCACGTCCACGGTGTCCATGTCTAGCTCCGCGAATGGTCAGGGTGTGGTTGCCATCGGCGCACCGAGCGCCTGCTGACGGCGATTCTGCGGGTTAGCACGAGATGCGTGCTGCCGAGGCCCGTTTTGGGCGGGCTAGAAATCGAAGTCAGGCCGCTCGCTGGGGTCGATGATGCCGGGAATCAGGGTGTCGAACAGGCTTTCCGAGGTCCAGCCATCTTTGCTCACGCGTGTGAACAGCCACGCTTCCATGACCGGCGGCGTACCCACGATCAGCAGAAGCCGGCCACCTTCGCGTACGTGGCGATGGAAGTCCTCGCGCAGCTTCGGCAGGGCGGCCTCCACGACCACGGCGTGAAACTGGTCGCTGCGGTCCAGGCCGTGCGCAGCGTCGGCCGTGACGCATTCGACGTTGTCGATGTCCAGCGCGCGGATGCGCTCCTGGGCCGGCTCGCGGAACTCGGGAACGATGTCCACCGAGAGCACGGAGCGCGCCATGCGCGCGAGGCACGCCGAGAGATAACCGGTTCCGGTGCCGATGTCGAGCACGGACTCGTTGCGCGCCGGGTGCAGCGCCTGCAGGATGCGCCCCTCGATCTTGGGGTTGAGCATGACTTGTCCGTGACCGATGGGAATCTGTATGTCGGCATAGGCCAACTTACGGTAGCGCTCCGGGGCGAAGTGCTCGCGCGGCAGCGTTTCCATGACCTCCAGCACGCGCTGGCTGAGCACGTCCCAGGTGCGCACCTGTTTTTCCGCCATCACACGGCGCGCCGTGTCGAAATCAAACCCGCTCTCGGCCATGGCTCGCGTCCACCCTGGTTGTTTTGTTGCCGGTCTCTGTCATGGCGGATTTTAGCATGGCTCAGCCCCGGACCGCGGCCGTTGTCGGCTCAGCCGGCTGTCGGCGGGACATGCATACCGCGGCGCGCGCCGGGCGGTGCGGCCGGCACGCCGTGAAAAGGCGGGCGTTCGCGGGTGGCGAGCATGCGTGCGTGTTCCGCCCCATGCGCGCGCGCCGGGCCCACATAGCCCATGGCCAGCATCCGCCGCAGCACGTGATCGCGCCGCTGCTTTGCGGCCCGCGGGTGGCGGTGTGGGTTGAGCCGGCGGGGGTTCGCCGCGAGCCCCGCCAGCGTGGCCACCTGCGCCAGGCGCAGTTGGTTGAGCGGACGGTGGAAGTAGTGGTGCGCGGCGGCACGCACGCCTGTCGCATGCGGGCCCAGATAGATGCGGTTGAGGTAGACGTCCAGAATCCGCCGCTTGCTCCACGCGCGGTTGAGCCGTTCCGCCACGACGAGCTCTTTCAGCTTCCTGCTCAGAGTCTTGTCGCGGTTGAGGAAGAGCATGCGCGCCGTCTGCTGGGTTATGGTGCTGCCCCCCTGAAGCGGGCGCATATGGGTGAGGTCCACCCAGGCGGCGCGGGCGACGGCGGCATAGTCGAGCGCGCCCTCGTGATAGAAGCTGCCGTCCTCGGTGGCGATGAACGCATGGCGCACCTGCGGCGGGATGGCCGACAGCGGCACCAGCGCCCGGTTCGGCTGCCACGCCTGCAGCTCGGCCACCGAGGGCAGGGAGCGCGCCAGCCAGGCCGTCCAACCGGCCACGGCGCCGACGGCGAGGGCGATGACTACTGTGACGATAATGGCGATTCGGCGTAGCAAAGGAGGCTCTGAGGCGGCGCTAAGAGGCGCGTTCGCGGCGCCGGCGGATGACGTTGCGCTTGCGGGCGATGGCCGCGTCGCGCACTTCCAGCAAGCGACGCAGGGGCGGCCCGTCGGCCCGCTTGACTTCCTTGGTGACGATATAGGTGAAATAGCGCTCGATGCCGATATCGTCCGCGAGCAAGTGGTCTATGAGCTGCTGGTAGTGTTCGATGTCGAGCACTATGAGCTTGAGCAGGTAGTCCACGCCGCCGCCGGTCGCATAGCATTCGACAATTTCCGGTACGGCTTGGACGGCGACCTCGAAGCGCTCGAAGTCGCGCTCGTAGTGGCTCCCCAGCGTGACCTCCACCAAAACGGTGGAGGTGTGTAGCAGCCGGTCCAGGTCCACGCGCGCATGAAAGCCCCGGATGAAGCCGTGCTTCTCGAGCCGCCGCAGGCGCTCCCAGCACGGGCTGGGGGAGAGGCCGATCTCCTGCGCCAAGCGCAGCTTGGTCATGCGCCCTTCACGCTGTAGCGCAATCAATATCTTGAGATCGAAATCGTCCAGCGTCATGAAGGCGGGGCCAATGCGTGAAGCCTCGCCCATGATACTACAGCGCCCCTACCGTCACCGTGGTGCGGGTGCGCGCTGGGCCGTTAGCCGCTCATCCCGAGTAGTCGACCGCGACGACCGCGATGGTGTCGCCGCGGCGCACGCGCCCGCGCCCGGCACGTGTGATGAGCAGCCCGTCGCGCTCGGCGCGCACTTCCACCGCCGCCGCGGCGGGGTGATCCGGATCGTAAATGCGCCCCAGCAACTGCTCGGCCCGGACCTCGTCCAGCACCTCGACCAGCGGCTCGTACAATCCGTCATTCCACGACATGACGTAGCCGCCCTGCTCCGGGCAATCCATCAGGCGTGTCGTCGGCAGGCCGTGGGTCGTGGGGGATTGGGGTTCGCCGGCGATGACGCCGAAGTGGCGCAGCACGTTGCGGATGCCCAGATCCGCCACGCGCGCCGTCACCGGCGTTACGAATCCGCCGCCGCCGAGCTCGGTCGACAGGAAAATCTTGCCCATCTCTTCCACTGCGGTGTCGAGCATGCCGCCGCTGTCGAGCTCGCGCAGCACCAGGGCGACCGGCGCACCGAAGTGCTTGAGCGCATCCATGGTGCGCTCCATCTGGTCCTGATCCTCCAGATGGTGCATGACCACGGAGGGCGCGAAGATCATGGAGTTGCCCCCCGAGTGCATATCCACCACCACGTCGGCCAGCGGCAGCAAGGCGTTATACACGTAGTGGGCGATCATCTGCGTGATGGAGCCGTCACGCTCGCCCGGGAACACGCGGTTCATATTGCGCCCGTCGATCGGCGACAGGCGCGTACCGGCCTGCAGTGCCGGGTAATCCAGGCCGGGCATGATGATGACGCGGCCCTGCACGTCTTCGGGGCGCAGTTCGCCGGCGAGCTTGAGCAGGGCGATGGGCCCCTCGAACTCGTCGCCGTGATTGCCGCCGGTGAACAGTACAGTCGGCCCGTCACCGTTGCTTATGACAACGATGGGGATCAGCAGCGTCCCCCAGCCCGAAGCGTTGGTGGAATTGGGGGCGCGCAGATAGCCAACCTGCTTGCCCGTGCGCTCGAAGTCGACATCAGTGCTGATTTTGGAAAATGGTTTGCTCACGACGATTCCTCGTAAGGTTCTGGTGGGCGGGAGCGGCCTTTGCGGAGGCGCTATTAATAGCATTATGTAGCACGTTACCCGCGAGGATTTAAAGTCTCAGAGAAACAAACGCTTAGGATTGCTGCCAAAATTCCTGTCGAAGCGCGGGGCCGAGGGCAGAAAAAGTCTCTGCGCGGCGTGCGCAGTTCGGAAACTAAATTCTGGCCCGGCTTGGTATCGTGGCACCCGGTTTCCGCGGCGCGGCTGCGGCGTTGTCGGCTTTTGTTTTGGAGAGCGAGTCATGATCGTAGGCGTGCCGAAGGAGGTTAAAGTCAGGGAGTATCGCGTCGGGCTGGTTCCGGCGGGCGCGCGCGAGCTGGCGTCCCGCGGCCAGACGGTGATTGTGCAGACCCGGGCGGGAGAGGGGATCGGTTTCTCCGATGACGACTACCGAGCTGCGGGCGCCCACATCGCCGCCGATGCCGAGGAGGTCTTCGACCGCGCGGACCTGGTGGTCAAGGTCAAAGAGCCCCAGCCGCAGGAGTGTGCCATGCTGCGCCCCGACCAGGTGCTGTTCACCTACTTGCATCTGGCGCCCGATCCTGAGCAGACGCAGGCGCTGCAGCGCTCCGGCTGCATTGCCATCGCTTACGAAACCGTCACCTCCGAGCGCGGCGGCCTGCCGCTGCTGGCGCCCATGTCCGAAGTGGCCGGCCGCATGGCGGTACAGGTGGGCGCGCGCTGCCTGGAGAAGGCCTCGGGCGGCCAAGGGCTGCTGCTGGGCGGTGTGCCGGGCGTTGCACCGGCCGATGTGGTAATTCTGGGCGGCGGAGTCGCCGGCAGCAATGCACTGCGCATGGCGGTGGGTCTGGGCGCGGATGCCACCGTCATCGACCGCGACCTCAATCGCCTCAAGCAACTCGACGATCAGTTCGGTGGCCGCGTCAAGACTGTATTCTCCACCGATGCATCAATCGAGCAGGCGGTGCTGGGCGCTGACCTGGTGATCGGCACGGTTCTGGTGCCGGGCGCAGCGGCGCCCAAGCTGGTGACGCGCGAGATGGTCTCGCGCATGCGCAAGGGCTCGGCTGTGGTCGACGTGGCGGTCGATCAGGGCGGCTGCTTTGAGACCACACACGCCACGACGCACGACCACCCGATCTTCGATGTCGAAGGCGTTGTGCATTACTGTGTGGCGAACATGCCGGGCGCGGTGGCGCGCACGGCCACGCTGGCGCTGACCAACGCCACCCTGCCGCACGTGATCGCGCTGGCGACCAAGGGCGTCTGGGTGGCTCTGGCCGAAGACCGCAACCGCCTGAACGGGCTCAATGTTTGCCGTTCGGTGATCACCCACCAGGCGGTCGCCCGCGACCTGGGCAAGGAATACACACCGGCCCGCAAATTTGTCGAAGCCGAGATTCGCGCCGCCTGAGATCGGCAAAGGACAGGAGGAAGCTATGGACCTTCATGACGAGCAACTGTTTCGCGAGCAGGCGTTTATCGCGGGCGAGTGGCGCTCGCTGGACAGCAACGCCACCGTGGAAGTCACCAATCCGGCCGATCAGGCCATCATCGGCCGGGTGCCGGCCATGGGCGTGGATGAAACGCGCGAGGCCGTCGACGCCGCCGCCGAGGCGCTGCCCGGCTGGCGCGCCCTGCTGCCCCAGGAACGGGCGGAAGTGCTCATGCGCTGGTTCCGGCTGATGCTGGAGCACAAGGAGGATTTGGCCCAGATCATGACCGCAGAGCAGGGCAAGCCCCTGCACGAGTCGCGCGGGGAGATCGACTACGCCGCCAGCTTCATCCAATGGTTCGCCGAGGAGGGCAAGCGCGTATACGGGGAAAACATCCCCAGCCACCTGCCCGACCGGCACCTGATGGTGGTGCGTGAACCCGTGGGCGTGACCGCGGCGGTCACGCCCTGGAACTTCCCGTCGGCGATGATCACGCGCAAGGCGGCGGCGGCACTCGGCGCGGGCTGCCCCATGATTGTGCGCCCCGCCTCGGAGACGCCTTTCTCCGGCCTGGCGCTGGCTGTGCTGGCCGAACGCGCCGGCTTGCCCGCCGGGGTGTTTCAGGTGCTCACCGGCAGCTCGCGGCACATCGTCGGCGAGCTGTGCGCGAACCCGACCGTGCGGGCGCTGTCGTTCACCGGTTCCACCGAGGTTGGGCGTTTGCTGCTCGCCCAGGGCGCGGCGACGGTAACCAAAATGTCCATGGAGCTGGGCGGCAATGCGCCGTTCATCGTGTTCCCGGACGTGGATCTGGACGATGCGGTGCAGGGCGCCATGGACGCCAAGTTCCAAACCAGCGGGCAGGACTGTCTGGCTGCCAATCGCATCTTCGTGCACCGCGACATCTACGGCGAGTTCGTCGAGCGCTTCGCGGAGAAGGTCAAGGCGCTGCGCGTGGGTGCGGGCACCGAGCCCAACGTCGATATCGGTCCGCTGATTCACCACCGCGCGCTCGACAAGGTGCAGGAGCATGTCGACGATGCCGTCGGGAAGGGCGCCCGCCTGCTTGCAGGCGGCGGCCAGAATGAGCGCGGCGGCCTGTTCTTCCAGCCCACGGCACTCGCCGACGTCACCCCGGAGATGAACATCTTCCGCGAGGAGACGTTCGGCCCGGTCGCTGCGGTCATGCCCTTCAGCGGCGAGGACGATGTGATCGCGCTGGCCAACGACACCGAATACGGGCTGACCTCTTACGTCTATACCCGCGACATGGGCCGCATGATGCGCATGATGCGGCGCCTGGAATACGGCATGGTGGCGGTGAACTGCGTGAAGGTCACCGGTGCGCCCATCCCGTTCGGCGGCGTCAAGCAGTCGGGGCTGGGGCGGGAAGGCTCCCGCCACGGTATCGAGGAATACACCGAACTGAAATACGCCTGCATCGGCGGGCTGGACCGGTAAGTTTTTGCAATTTCAGCTGAGGAGGCAGCGATACATGAGTGACCAAGCGACACAGCCGCAGCAGGCGCAGGATCTCAGGGACGTCGATCGCCGCACCGTGTTTCACCCGTTCACCCAGTTGCACGACCACGCGTCGGGCAAGAGCGGCGGCCCGCGCATCATCGAGACCGGCCGCGGCGTTCGCATCCAGGACAGCGAGGGCAAAGAGCTGATCGACGCCTTCGCCGGCCTGTACTGCGTCAACGTGGGCTATGGCCGGCGCGAGATCGCCGACGCCATCTACGAGCAGGCCAAGCAGTTGGCTTACTACCATACCTACGTGGGCCATTCCAACGAACCGGTGATCCGCCTGTCCGAGCGCATCATCGACATGGCGCCCGCAGGCATGAGCAAGGTCTACTACGGCATGTCCGGCTCGGACGCCAACGAGACCAATGTCAAGCTGGTCTGGTACTACAACAACGTGCTCGGGCGCACGCACAAGAAGAAGATCATCTCGCGCCTGCGCGGCTATCACGGCGCGACCATCATGTCGGGGAGCCTGACCGGTCTGCCGGTCTACCACAAAGCCTTCGATCAGCCGTTGCCGCAGGTGCGCCACACGGTGGCACCGCATTACTACTGGCAGGCCGAGGCTGGCATGAGCGAGGAGGAGTTCTCGCAACACTGCGCCGATGAGCTTGAAAAGCTCATCATCCGCGAAGACCCGGACACGGTGGCGGCCTTCATCGGTGAGCCCGTGCTCGGTACCGGCGGCATCATCCCCCCGCCCAAAGGCTACTGGGACAAGGTCCAGGCGGTGCTGAACAAATACGACATCCTGCTGATCGACGACGAGGTTGTGTGCGGCTTCGGGCGCACCGGCTCCGCATTCGGCGCCGACCTATACGGCATCAAACCGGACCTGATGACGGTGGCCAAGGGCTTGACCAGCGCCTATGTGCCGCTGTCGGGCTCAATCGTCGGCGAGCGCATGTGGGAGGTACTCGAGGAAGGCTCCGACCGTCTGGGCCCGAACGGGCACGGCTACACTTACTCCGGCCACGCGCTGGGCGCGGCAGCCGGCCTTGCCAACCTGGACATCATCGAGCGCGACCGCTTAATCGACAACGCGCGCGATACCGGCGCCTATCTGCAGCAGCGCCTGCACGAGGCGTTCGACAATCACCCGCTGGTGGGCGAGGTACGTGGTGCCGGCCTGCTGGCGGCGGTCGAGTGCGTGGCCGACAAGCAGCGCAAGCTGCGCTTCGACCCCACCCTGAAGGTCGGTGCCCGCCTGGCCGCCGCTTGCGTGTCGCGGGGTGTGATCGCTCGCGCCATGCCCCACAGCGATGCGCTGGGCTTCGCGCCGCCGCTGTGCATCACGCCGGCTGAAGTCGACGAGGTGGTCGCCACCACCAAGAAAGCCGTGGATCAGGTCACCGACGAACTCGTGCGCGAGGGCGTATGGAAGGTCTGAGACGTTCTTGAGCGCAACACCGGGTGGGCGGGCGTTTGCATAGGCCCGTCGTGCCCTCTAGCCAATAAGGATGCGCCACGGGGATCAGCGGCAAAAGCCGGCCGCTTTCACCGAGCACTCGATTAAGCCCCGTCCGTCAAGCGCGGGCGAGGCTTCCCGCGTCACAGCCTCAGCCGATGATCTTTCCGTCCGCGAAGAACCAGGCGATGAACAGCAGGGTCGGGATCAAGGGCAGGAGCATCCACCATAAGGTCGAGAGAAACCCCTGGCCGTCGTGGTAAGCTGTTGAAGTCTGGTCGTGCTCGGCCATGAAACCTCCTCCGGGTCGGGACTGGACACGCATCTTATTGTGATCTCAAATAAATAGGACGTCGACAAAGCCGGGAAAGTTTCCAGTACCCTCCGCCTTCGTGCGCCCCCGGGGGTGCGGAGGGGGTGCTCATGGTGCGTTGTCGTGTCGACCATACACAGCGAGCAACGAGGCCTTAAGAGCTATGACAGAACGTGTGCAGGTTGGCGGACTGCAGATAGGCAAGCCGCTTTACGATTTGGTGGAAAGTCAAGTCGCGCCCGGTACCGGTATTGAGCCCGAAGCGTTCTGGGCCGCGCTGGAGCGTATCGTCGCAGACTTTGGGCCGCGCAACCGCGCGCTGCTGGCCAAGCGCGAGGAACTGCAGGAGAAAATAGACGATTGGCATCGCAGCCATAAGGGCCCGGGCTTCGACTTCAAGGCGTATAGGCAGTTCCTCGAGGACATCGGCTACCTGCAGCCCGAGGGCGGCGATTTCGAAATATCGACGAGCAACGTGGACCCCGAGATCGCCACCGTCGCCGGGCCCCAGCTGGTGGTGCCGGTCAACAACGCGCGCTATGCGCTGAACGCGGCGAATGCCCGCTGGGGCAGCCTCTACGATGCCCTCTACGGTACCGACCTCATTCCCGAGAGTCCGGGGCTGGAGAAGGGCACCAGCTACAACCCCAAGCGCGGCGCAGAGGTGATGGAGCGCGCCGGGCGCATTCTGGACGACGCTGTGCCCCTGGCGCAGGGGAGCCATGCCGACGCCAAGCGCTATGCGCTGCACAACGAGGGCGGGCGCAAGGCCTTGGTGGTCACGCTGGCCAGCGGTAGTCAGACGGGTTTGCGCGATCCGGCCCAGTTCGCCGGCTACGTGGGCAGCGACGACGCGCCCAGCAGCGTGTTGCTGGTCAATCACGGCTTGCACGTCGACATCGAGATCGACCCGGAGCATCCGGTGGGGCAACACCACGCAGCCGGGGTGAAGGACGTGGTGCTGGAGGCCGCTGTCACCACGATTCAGGACTGCGAGGATTCGGTCTCCGCTGTCGACGCCGAAGACAAGGCGGGGGTTTACGGCCATTGGCTGGGCCTGATGAAAGGCGACCTCGAGGAGACCTTCGACAAGGGCGGCAAGACGATCACACGCCGGCTTCACGCCGACCGCGAATACACCGCTCCGGACGGGTCCGCACTGAGCCGGCAAGGACGCAGCCTCATGCTGGTGCGGAACGTGGGCCACCTGATGACGACCGACGCGGTGCTCGATGCCGACGGCAACGAGATCCCGGAGGGCATCCTGGATGCCATGATGACCTCTTTCGTGGCCATGCACGATCTCAAGCACACCGGCAGCGTCACCAACTCGCGTGCGGGCAGCGTCTATATCGTCAAGCCCAAAATGCACGGGGCCGAAGAGGTGCGCTTCGCCTGCGAACTTCTCGATCGTGTCGAAGACGCCCTGGGGCTGGCGCGCAACACGCTCAAGATCGGCGTCATGGACGAAGAGCGTCGCACCACCATCAATCTGAAGGAATGCATCCGCGCGGCTGCCGAACGCATCATCTTCATTAACACCGGGTTCCTGGACCGCACCGGCGACGAGATACACACCAGCATGGAGGCCGGGGCGGTTATCCGTAAAGGCGAGATGAAGGGCTCCAAGTGGCTCAACGCGTATGAAAACTCCAATGTCGACGTCGGGCTGGCATGCGGGCTGCGCGGCAAGGCGCAGATCGGCAAGGGCATGTGGACCATGCCGGACAAGATGGCCGACATGATGGAGGCCAAGATCAACCACCCGCAGGCCGGGGCCAACACGGCGTGGGTGCCTTCGCCGACGGCGGCCACACTGCACGCCATCCATTATCACCGGGTCGACGTGATGGCGCGCCAGGCCGAGATTGCCAAGCGCAAGCGCGCCAGCGTGGACGACATTCTCACCATTCCGCTGCTGGGCGATGAGCGTCCGGCGGCTGAGGAAATCCAGCAGGAGCTGGACAACAATTGCCAGGGCATTCTCGGCTATGTGGTGCGTTGGGTGGACCAGGGCGTGGGCTGTTCCAAAGTGCCCGACATCAATGACGTCGGTTTGATGGAGGATCGCGCCACGCTGCGCATCTCCAGCCAGCATGTGGCCAATTGGCTGTATCACGGCATTTGCACGCGGGAGCAGGTGATGGAGACGCTCAAGCGCATGGCCGCGATCGTGGACCGCCAGAATGCGGGGGATTCCAATTATCGCGACATGGCGCCCAACTTCGATGACAGCGTGGCTTTCCAGGCCGCCTGCGACCTGATCTTCAAAGGCCGCGAGCAGCCCAGCGGCTACACGGAGCCGGTTCTGCACGCGCGCCGGCGCGAGGCCAAGAGGAAATACGGTCAGTAAAGGGCCGCGTCGCGTCGCTCACGATGGGGCCCCGGGCCATGGCCTGGCCGGGGCCTGGTCACTGGCGCCCTGCCTGAGGCGGCGCGATGGGGTGAGGCTGCCGGCGGTGCCTGCCGTCAGCCGGCGCGGAAGCGATCGGGGTTGCGCTGATAGAAATCGCTCAGCATGCGCAGCGAATCGCCCATCCGTTGCGCGCGTTCGAACCACAGACCGGCCAGGTCGGGCGGCAGGTGGTCTTCCAAGGTGCGGCGGAACAGGGTGAGCCAGTCGTCTATCAGGGCATGCGTGACGCCGACGGGCGCATGTTTTTCCCCGATGCGGTAGCGATAGGGCGCATAGGCGTCTCCGCCCAGACTGATCCACCAGAAGTGCGTGAGCCGTGCCTTGTGGTGTTCCCAGTCGGTGACGACGGCAAACGGTTGCGCCAGCGTGGGGTGCCACTGTATGCGGTCGTAGAAGTCGTCGACGACCGCGCGCACCGCAGGCCAGCCGATGAGGGCGTACGTTTGGCGCTGGCGTTCGGCGCTTGTGCGCGTGGATCGAATCGGAATGTCGTGAATATCGTTCATGGCGCCTGGGTATCCGTCTGTGCGCTGGTAACGCCCGGGCATCGGCGCCTGCCGGCCGTCCGGCGCGATCGGCGCCACCTTTTCGGGAAAACGATTATACTAGAACATATATAGTAAATGCAGCTTAACGATTGTGAGCACGGCCTGCCCATGTAGCCGGTCCCGCGGCGCGCCATAATGGGCTGCGTCCGCAGGGCGCGTTCTCAAAAGCTGATCGAGGGCTGATCATGCGGCTAACCAGCTATACGGATTACTCCTTTCGCGTTCTGATCTATCTCGGCATGAGACAGGGCCGGTTGTCCACGATTCGCGAGATATCGCAGAGCTACGGCATCTCCCGCCATCACTTGGTCAAGGTGGTGCATTTTCTCGGCACCCTGGGCTACGTCCACACGATGCGCGGCAAGAACGGCGGCGTCGTGCTCGCGATGGCGCCGGAGGCGATTAACCTGGGGGAGGTCGCGCGCGCGACCGAGGACAACTTTCATCTGGTGGAGTGTTTCGACGCCGAGGCGGGTCACTGCCGGATCACCTGCGCGTGCCGGTTGCAGTCGATCCTGGATGAAGCCCTGGAAGCTTTTCTCGGGGTCCTGGATCGCTTCACGCTGGCTGCACTGTTGACCGACCCGGCGACCCTGTCGCGGCTGCTCGGTGTGCCCGTGCACGTCGAGCATCCCCGGCCCCAGGCCTGATCCCGCCAAAGTCTGCGCCGGCCCAGGGCCGAAGCGCGGGACTTCGTGTTAGACTATTCGCTTATCGCCGTCAGGTACCCGGCGGCGCCCCGTCTCCCGGTTTGTCATCGAATCTGCTCGCCTGCGGCCGCACCAAGCATGCCGCGCGAGTCATAAGCCATGTACGCATTATCGATCCGTAATCTGACCAAGACCTACAAGAATGGTGTGCGCGCGCTTAAGGGCGTCGACCTGGACGTCGAAACGGGCGATTTCTTCGCGTTGCTGGGCCCCAACGGGGCGGGCAAAACCACGCTTATAGGCATCATTGCCTCACTGGTCAACAAGACCGGCGGCACGGTGAAAGTGTTCGGCCACGATATCGACCGTGAGTTGGCGCTCGCCAAGTCGGAGCTGGGCCTGGTTCCCCAGGAAATCAACTTCAACCAGTTCGAGAAGGTTCACGACATCGTCACCAACCAGGCGGGCTACTACGGGGTTCCCCGCGCGGTCGCGAAAGCGCGCGCCGAGAAATACCTGCGCCAGCTCGGCCTTTGGGACAAGCGGGAGCAGAGCGCCCGCAACCTCTCCGGGGGCATGAAGCGCCGGTTGATGATCGCCCGCGCGCTGGCGCACGAGCCTCGGCTGCTGATTCTGGACGAGCCCACGGCCGGCGTGGACATCGAGATCCGGCGCTCCATGTGGACCTTTATGCGCCAGATCAATGCCGAAGGCACGACCATTATCCTCACGACCCACTATCTGGAAGAGGCGGAGAGCCTGTGCCGCAACATCGCCATCATCGACGGCGGCGAGATCGTGGAGCGCGGCGGAATGAAGGAATTCCTGAACAAGCTGCAAACCGAGACCTTCGTGCTCAACCTGCGCCAGCCGGTGAAGTCAGCGCCCAAGGTGGACGGTTATCCGTTGCGCCAGATCGACGACACTACGCTCGAGGTCGATATCTCCAAGGACCGCAACGTGAACGACCTGTTCGAGCGCCTGACGGAGCAGGATCTGCAGGTGCTGAGCCTGCGCAACAAGGTTAACCGCCTGGAAGAGCTGTTCGTCCGCCTCACCGAACGCAAAGGAGAGTGAGCGTGTCGCGCGCCTATGTGAACTACGTCGGCTTCCAGACGCTGGTGATCAAGGAGGTCAACCGGGTGCTGCGCATCTGGATACAGACCGTGGTGCCGCCGGCGATCACCATGACGCTTTACTTCATCATCTTCGGCAACCTGATCGGCAAGCGCGTCGGCCACATGGGCGGCTATAACTACATGGCCTATATCGCGCCGGGCCTGATCATGATGTCGGTGATCACCAACTCCTACTCCAACGTGGTGTCGTCGTTTTTCGGCGCCAAGTTCGCCAAGCACATCGAGGAACTGCAGGTGTCGCCGCTGCCGGACAGCCTGATTCTGCTGGGCTATATCGCCGGCGGGCTGTGCCGCGGGTTGCTGGTGGGGCTGCTGGTGACGATTATCGCGCTCTTTTTTACTGATCTGCATATGGCGCATCCGTTGGTCACCGTCTCCATCGTGGTGCTGACCTCGGCGGTGTTCTCCATGGGCGGCTTGATTAACGCTATCTTTGCGCGCAAGTTCGATGATATCTCCATCGTGCCCACGTTTGTGCTGACGCCACTGACCTACCTCGGCGGCGTTTTCTACTCCATCGACCTGCTGCCGACATTTTGGCGCGACATGTCCAAGGCCAACCCGATCCTCTACATGGTCAACGCGTTCCGTTACGGCATCCTAGGCGTTTCCGACATCGGCATCGGCACCGCCTACGCCATCATTCTGGCGTTTACGGTGGCGCTGTTCGCCGTCAGCCTGCTCTTGCTCAAAAAAGGCGTGGGGCTTCGCACCTGAGCAGCGGCGCGGCATGATGAGGCGCCGTTGGCGTCAGTCGTGAAAGCGGCGGCCCTCGGTGACCGCTTGCACATAGCCTTTGCGCACCACGAAGTCGCCGAAGCGCTCGCCTTGTCGGCGTTCCTGGGCGTAGCCGTGGATGATCGGCGTGAGGGTGGCCAGGATTTCTTCCTCGCCGATGTTTTCGCGATAGAGCTTGTTCAGCCGCTGGCCCCAGAAGCCGGCTCCCAGGTAGAGGTTGTACTTGCCCGGCGCCTTGCCGGTGAAGCCGATTTCGCCCAAATAGGGGCGCGCGCAGCCGTTGGGACAACCGGTCATGCGTACCACGATCGGGTCGTCGCGCAACCCGGCTTCGTCCATCACGCGTTCCAGCTTTTCCAGCAGGCTGGGCAGATAGCGCTCGCTCTCCGCCATGGCCAGCCCGCAGGTGGGGAAGGCCACGCAGGCCATGGCATTCAAGCGCAGCGCGGATAGGCGGCTGCCCTCCTCCAGGCCGTACTCCTCAATCAACGCTTCGATTGCCGCCCGCTTGTCTTCGGCAATGCCGGTGATAATGAGATTCTGGTTGCAAGTCAGTCGGATATGACCGTCATGGCGGCGTGCGATCTGGCGCAGCCCGGTCATGATCCGTGTCTGTCCGCGGTCGGCAACACGCCCGTTGGGCACATACAAGGTGACATGCCAACGGCCGTCGTCGCCCCGCACCCAGCCGTAGCGGTCGCCATTGCTCTCGAAGGCGTATGGCTTGGCCGGTTCCAGTTCTGTGCCCAGCCGGTGCGCCAGTTCGCTCTTTAGCCAGTCGAGCCCGCGGTCGTCGATGGTGTATTTGAAACGCGCATGCTTGCGGTTCTCGCGATCGCCGTGGTCGCGCTGTATGGCGACGATCGCCTGCGCCACATCCAGTGCCCGCTCGGCGGGGCAGTAGCCGATGACGTCGCCCAGGCGCGGATAGGTGGCGGGCTCTGCATAGGTCATGCCCATGCCCCCGCCCACCGAGACGTTGAACCCTTGCAGGCGGCCGTGTTCCACCACAGCGATGAAGCCCAGGTCGTTGGCGAACACGTCGGCATCGTTGAGCGGCGGGATGGCGATGGCGATCTTGAATTTGCGCGGCAGATAGACATCGCCGTAGAACGGCTCTTCGTTGCCCACGCTATGAACCTTTTCCCGGTCCAGCCAGATTTCGCCGTAGGCGCCGGACTGCCAGCAGAACTGACGGCTCAGGCGGCAGGCCCAGTCGTAGACCTGGGCGTGCACGGCGGATTCGTACGGGTTGGTGTTGCACACCACGTTGCGGTTGACGTCGCCGCAGGCGCCCTGGGTATCAAGTGCAATTTTATTAATGGCTTGAATAAGGTTCTTTAGATTATGCTTTAAAACGCCGTGGTACTGGAACGTCTGCCGTGTGGTCAGCCGCAGCGATCCGTCCGCGAAGCGCTGGGCGATGTCGTCCAGCGCCAGCCACTGCTGCGGCGTGAGCACGCCGCCCGGCAGGCGCAGACGCACCATGAACTGGTAGTAAGGCTCGAGCTTTTTGCGCCGCCGCTCGTCGCGCTGATCGCGGTCGTCCTGCTGGTAGATGCCGTGGAATTTGGTCAGCTGCGTGTCGGGCTCCGCCAACGCGCCGGTCGCCTCGTCGTGCAGGCCTTCGACGATGGTGCCGCGCAGGTGACGGCTGGCGGCCTTGATCCGCTCGACCTCCGAGGGCTGGTAGTCCTTGCTCATAAGCGATGCCGATGTGTTTGACGGACGCTAATAAACGTCGCGCTGGTAGCGCCTGCTCTGTTGCAGCTCGCGCACGTACATCTCGGCGGCGTCTTTTCCCTTGCCGCCTTGCTCGGCGACGATATCGATGAGCGTGGCGTGCACGTCCCGGGCCATGCGGTGGGCATCGCCGCAGACGTAGAGGTGCGCGCCTTCCTCCAGCCAGCCGTAGATGTCGCGCGCATTCGCCCGCATGCGGTGCTGGACGTAGGCTTTGTCCCCGCGGTCGCGCGAGAATGCCACGTCCAGACGCGTCAGCAGGCCGCGCCTGCGCCAGCTCAGCCACTCGGCTTGGTACAGAAAGTCGCTGCGCAAGCGCCGGTCGCCGAAGAACAGCCAGTTGCGGCCATCAGCGCCTTGCTCTTCGCGCTCCTGCAGGAAGGCGCGGAACGGGGCGACGCCGGTGCCAGGCCCGACCATGATGACCGGCGCGTCGGGCGATTGCGGCGGCTTGAAGTTTTTGTTGCGGTCGATGTAGATGGGCACCGTGTCGCCGATCGCCATCCGCTCGGCCAGCTGTATGGAAGCCACGCCTTTGCGCTCGCGCCCGCGGCTGCGGTAGCGCACGGCGGCAACGGTCAAATGCACCTCGTCCGGGTTGGCCTGATAGCTGGACGATATGGAGTAGAGCCGCGGCGGCAGCTTGCGCAGCACGCGCACCAGCCCGGCCGCCGTCAGCCCGCGCACCGGGTATTCCTGCAGCAGGTCGATGAGATGATGCTCTTGCAGGAATGCTTTCAGATCGGCCGTGCGCTCGTCCTCAAGCAGGCGCCGCAAAGCGGACGATTCGGCGATTTCCGCATAGTTGGCCAGGACGGGCCGGGTCAGTGTGGTGATCTCGTAGCCGTGCGTGAGCGCTTGCTCCAAAGTCGTGTCTTTATCCGCCGCGATGCTTTCTTCAGGGGAGAGCGCCAGGGTGTCGATGATCTCGGCCACCAACTCCGGATCGTTGGACGGGACCACGCCCACGGAGTCGCCCGGTTCGTACGCCAGCCCGGAACCTTCCAGCGACAGCTCGACGTGGCGCACCTCCTTGTCCGAGCCGCGCGCGTTGAGCACGAGGTTGTCCAGCACGGCAGCCGGGAAAGGGTGCTTCTTGGAATAGACGGGCGCGGTCGTCGCGTGGTCGTCGCCCGGCCGTGCAGCGATGGGGGCAGTGGGCTGCAAAAGCTCGGAGAAAGCGTCCAGCACGGCCTCCATCCAGGCTTTTGCGGTTTCCTCGAAATCCACGTCGCAGTCCGCGCGGGGATGCACGCGCGTCGCGCCCAACGCTTCGAGGCGCTCGTCGAAGTCGCGGCCGGTCTGGCAGAAGTGCTCATAGCTGGCGTCACCCAGCCCGAGCACCGCGAAGCGGGTGTCTTCGAGCCTGGGCGCCTTGGGCCCGTTCAGGAGCTCATGCAGCTCCAGGGCGTTGTCGGGCGGGTCGCCCTCGCCGTGGGTGCTGGCGATAACCAGCAGGTTGCGAGCCTGCTTGAGGTCGCGCTTGCGGACACGGCCCATATCGGCGACGTGCGCCCCGAAGCCGCGCTCGCCTGCGAGCTCGGCCAGCCCGGCTGCGATCCCTTCGGCATTGCCTGTCTGCGAGCCGAACAGAATAGTCAGCTCCGGCGCATTTGCGGCGGCGTGCGGCTGAATCGGGTCGACATGCTCATTGGCGGCATTGATGCCGGCGAGGTAGCCGCTGACCCAGACGACTTGTTCGGCCGAGAGGCGTTGCAGCAGGCGGTTAAGCTCCTCGGCCTGATCCGGGGCAAGCGGACTCGATGATGCGTCCAGCGGCTTTAATGGCATGGTGGCAGCCCTGCAGAAAGACAAACCTAATCGTGGCAAACGCCGCCATCATACCGGCCGTGGTTTATAGTCCAAAGGTATGAATTGTTATTCTTTGATAACGAAATAGAATAAAACGTCGGTGCGCAAAAAAAACGGGGCAGCCGCGGGTGGCGGTTGCCCCGGTTTGTCTGAGTCCGTCCCTGGAACCGTCCCTGGCCCCCCGGCGGCTAAGCGCTCGGGTTCCTTGCCCACTCAGTGTACGCAGGCCCGGCGGGCCCGGCTATTAGGCCAATTACCCGAGTTTATAGGGAGTTCCCTAGGTCAAGGTGATGCGTGCGCGGGGTCTGATCGGTGCCACCTCTAGACGCCGTAGTACTCGCGGTACCACTCTATGAAGCGCGCCACGCCTTGTTCGATAGGTGTAGACGGACGGAAGCCGACGTCTCGCGCGAGGCTGCTGACGTCCGCCACTGTCGCCGGCACGTCGCCGGGCTGCATGGGCAGGAGGTTCTTCTCGGCCTCCCGGCCTAGCGCTTTTTCGATTGCGCGGATGAAGTCCATCAGTTGCACCGGGCTGTTGTTGCCGATGTTGTAAATGCGGTAAGGCGCGTAGCTCGTGCCCGGATCGGGATTGTCTCCGTTCCATTCGGGATCGGGACCGGCCGGACGGTCGGTGACCCGGAGCACCCCTTCGACGATGTCATCGATATAGGTGAAGTCGCGCGCCATGTCGCCCCGGTTATAGACATCGATGGGCCGGCCTTCCAGGATCGCTTTGGTGAACAGGAACAGCGCCATGTCGGGCCTTCCCCACGGACCGTAGACGGTAAAGAACCGCAAGCCCGTGCAGGCCAGCCCGTAGAGGTGGGCGTAGCTGTGCGCCATCAGCTCGTTCGATTTCTTGGTGGCCGCATAAAGCGAGACCGGGTGATCCACGTTGTCCGCGACCGAAAAGGGCATGTGCGTGTTGGCCCCGTAGACCGACGACGATGAGGCGAACACCAGATGGTCGACGCGGTGGTGGCGGCAGCCCTCCAGAATGTGCAGAAATCCGTCCACGTTGCTGCTGATGTAGGCGTGCGGGTTCTCGAGCGAATAGCGCACCCCGGCTTGGGCCGCCAGGTGGATGACTGCGTCGAACGGGTTCTCCGCGAACAGCGTTTCCATACCGGCCCGATCCGCCACGTCCAGACGCTGAAAGGTGAACGCCTCGGAGCGTGCCAGCCGTGCCGCGCGGTCGAATTTCAGCTTGACGTCGTAGTAGTCGTTGAGGTTGTCGATCCCTATGACGTGATCGCCGCGCTCGAGTAGCCTGCGGGCGACGTGGTAGCCAATAAAGCCCGCTGCGCCGGTTACCAAATAGCGTTTTGCCTGCTGCTGGTTGTGGTCGGTCATCATACGTCCTGAGGGAGTGGGTTCATGCCTGTGTTAGAGCCGCCACACGCTGAAGCCGAGCGCGCTCAGCCGCTCGCGCTCGAAAGCGGCTTTTACGTCGATGAAGGGCAGCCGCTCGTTGCGCCGCCGGCCCCACAGCGCCTCCAGGTCCACGTGCCGCACCCCGTCGTGAGCGACTGCTGCAATCACGGCGTCCAGCGGTTTGACAGCTTCCAAGTCGGCCAGCTCTATACCATATTCGCGCTCGGCCTCCTCGGGTTCCACGATCGGGTCCCACACGGCCACATTGGCGCCGAAAGAGCGCAGCTCGCGGATGATGTCGATGACGCGCGAGTTACGCAGGTCGGAGACGTTCTCCTTGAAGGTCAGGCCCATGACCAGCACGGTGGCGCCTTTCACGGGCGAGCCCGTGTGGATCATCTGCTTGACGGTTTGTTCCGCCACGTATTTGCCCATGCCGTCGTTGATCTGGCGGCCCGCTAGAATCACCTGTGGGTGGTATCCCAGCATTTGTGCCCGATAGGTGAGGTAGTAGGGGTCGACGCCGATGCAGTGGCCGCCCACCAGGCCGGGCTTGAAAGGGAGAAAGTTCCATTTGGTCCCGGCCGCGCGCAGTACCGCAGCCGTGTCCAGGTTCAGCTTGTCGAAGATGATGGCCAGTTCATTCATCAATGCGATGTTGAGGTCCCGTTGGGTGTTCTCGATCACCTTGGCCGCTTCCGCCACCATGATGCTTTCGGCGCGATAGACGCCGGCGCTCACCACCTGTTCGTAGAGCGCGGCCACACGCTCGAGGGCGTCGGCGTCCTCACCGGAGACGACTTTGACGATGCGCTCCAGCGTGTGCTCGTGATCGCCCGGGTTGATGCGCTCGGGAGAGTAGCCGAGCTTGAAGTCGCGGCCGCGCTGCAGGCCGGATTCGCACTCCATGATGGGGCCGCATACCTCCTCGGTGACGCCCGGATAGACCGTGGACTCGAACACCACCAGTGCCCCGGGCTTGAGGTTGCGCCCCACGGTCTCGCTCGCCGCAATCACTGCGCCCAGATCGGGCTGGTGCGCTTCGTTGACCGGCGTGGGCACGGCCACGATGACGGAATCGGCGCGGGCGAGATCGGCGGGCTCATCGCTGAAGACCAGGCGCGCGGCGGTCTGGAACTGTTCGCGGGTGGCCTCGCCGGTGGCGTCGATGCCGCGGCGGTAGTTGGCGATCTTGCGCGCATCGACGTCGAAGCCGATGGTTTCCACGGTGCGCCCGAAGGCCAGAGCGATGGGCAGGCCCACATAGCCCAAACCCACGATGGCGACCGTCTGCTCTTTTGTTTCTTGCATGAAAGTGTCCTTGTTGTTGCGTGCTCCGCTTCAGCGTTGCCGGCGCAGCGCGTGCCGACCGGGGCAAGCATAACGCAGCGTCGCATCGGCGTGACCGCCAGCCACGTGTAGAATACGCGGCGTTCGAGGCGGAGCGGAAGCGGCATGAAGATCACCATTTTCGGAACGGGCTATGTGGGCTTGGTCACCGGCGCGTGCCTGGCGGATGCCGGCAACCACGTGATCTGCGTGGACATCGACGCCGACAAGGTGGCGCGCCTGAACCGCGGCGAGGTGCCCATTTACGAGCCCGGGCTGGAGGATATTGTCGAGCGCAACCGGGAAGGCGGCCGGCTGCGCTTTACGACGGACGTAGCCGAAGGCGTGGCCCACGGCCTGTTCCAGTTTATCGCCGTGGGCACCCCGCCCGACGAGGACGGCTCCGCGGATCTGCAGCACGTGCTTGCGGTGGCGCGCGCCATCGGCGAGCGCATGGAGGGCTACAAGGTCGTCGTGGACAAGTCCACGGTGCCGGTGGGCACTGCCGAGAAAGTGCGCGGGACGGTCGCCACCGAGCTCGCCGCGCGCTCGAGCACGGATGAATTCGACGTCGTTTCCAATCCCGAATTTCTCAAAGAAGGCGCCGCGGTTGACGACTTCACCAAGCCCGACCGCATCATCGTCGGTACGGACAATCCGCGCACCACGGAGCTGATGCGTGCGCTGTATGCCCCGTTCAACCGCAACCACGACCGGCTCATCGCCATGGACATCCGCTCGGCGGAATTGACCAAGTACGCCGCCAACGCGATGCTCGCCACCAAGATCAGCTTCATGAACGAGCTCGCCAACATGGCCGAGCGGGTGGGCGCCGACATCGAGCGGGTGCGCGTCGGTATCGGCTCCGACCCGCGTATCGGCTACCACTTCATTTACGCAGGGTGCGGGTATGGCGGCTCGTGTTTTCCCAAGGACGTGAAGGCGCTGATCGGCGCCGGGCGGGCGATCGGCTATGAATCCGAGCTGTTGGGCGCCGTGGAGAATGTCAACGAGCGCCAGAAGCGCGTGCTGTTCGACAAGATGCGCGCCTTCTACGGCGACCGCCTCGCAGGCAAGACCATCGCCGTGTGGGGGCTGGCCTTCAAGCCCAATACGGATGACATGCGCGAGGCGCCCAGCCGCGTTCTCATGGAGTCCCTGTGGGCGGCCGGGGCCCGCGTTCGCGCCTTCGACCCGCAGGCGATGCGGGAGACACGGCGGCTCTATGGCGAGCGTGACGACCTGCGCCTCGGCGATAAGCCGGAGGATGCGCTGGAGGGGGCGGATGCGCTGGTGATCGTGACCGAGTGGCCGGTGTTCCGCAGCCCCGATTTCGAGCTCCTGGCCGAGCGCTTGCACGACCGGGTGGTCTTCGACGGGCGCAACCTCTACGATCCGGTGTTGTTGGCCAGAGCCGGCCTGCACTATGTGGCCATAGGCCGTGCCGGTTCCGCTGCCACTTGAAAATGCAGGGCGCGTCCCTATTAAGTTTCAGTGCCCGGCGTGCAACGGCGCTCCGGGCGGGCGGCCCGTCGGGGTCTGCTCAAGCATTCTAAGGAGTCGGGAGGGTTTCGGGAGATGCCGCTTTACGAATACGTGTGTAGTGCCTGTGGCGAGGAGCTGGAGCGTCTGCAAAAGATCAGCGATCCGCCGCTGAAGGACTGCCCGGCCTGCCAGCAGCCCGAGCTTGTGAAGAAGATTTCCGCGGCCGCTTTTCGCCTGAAAGGCGGTGGCTGGTACGAAACCGACTTCAAGCAGGGCCAGCGCCGCAATGTGGTCGGCGACGGGGACAAGGGCGAAGCCAAAGAAGCCAAGCCCGACGACAAGGCGGCATCGGCGGACAAGGGTGACTCCAAGTCCCAGTCCAAGGGCGACAAGTCCGAGGGCAAGAAAAGCAAGAGCGAGGCGAAACCCGCCCAGGATGCGGCCGCCACTGGCTGAGATCCGCGACGTACGGTTAGTCGGGTTTGCCGGCCGGAGCGCGGTCGGCAGCGCGTGGCCGCGGCATCGCGTGGTACGGCCCTGGCCGGGTTCGCAGTTCTTGCCTGAGGGCTGACAGGAGGTGCCGTGCTGCGTCGTTGGTTCATCGCCGGGTTGCTGGTGTGGGTACCGCTGGGCGTGACGATTTTCATCGTCGGTTTCCTGGTGCGCCTGCTCAACAGCAGCCTGCTTTTGCTCCCGGCGCGCTACAATCCGGAGCGCTGGCTGGGGTTCCCGTTGCCCGGGCTGGGCGTGGCGCTGGGACTCGTGGTCGTGCTGGTGACCGGCTTCCTGGTCGCCAATTTCGCGGGCCGGCGCGTTCTGGCGCTGGCGGAGCACCTGCTCGACCGCATCCCGCTGGTGCGCTCGGTGTACGGCGGCGTC
>Ga0102962_1000267_pt1 | contig 28693 bp, 24 predicted proteins | sample SalPonF2_C_D2_MG_FD_84519 | JGI IMG/M metagenome (GOLD analysis project Ga0102962, IMG submission 84519) | Salt pond soil microbial communities from South San Francisco under conditions of wetland restoration - Salt Pond MetaG SF2_C_D2_MG ...
CGTAACTCTCTGATAAATTTAGAGATTAAATTCACGAACTCTCCCTAAAGAAGCGCGGAATGTAGGCTTTATGGCCGTTAAGCGCAATGACCGGCCGCGCGGCGCCACATATTATCGTATCGCGCGCATCCTCTCACTCGGGACGGCGCTGACCTCGTACCGGATCACGGGCACGGCCAAATCGCATGCGAAAGCTTGGCTGGTGCCAGCATGATGCCGGCATAAGCCCTGCACGTTGCCGCCCACCGACAGCCACGGTCGTCAAAATACCGCCTGGGCCGCATCGGTTATTGATTCAGATCAAATTGGCAGTGTTGGCTGTCATCCCTTGCCCCTTGCGCACCCGCGAAAGCGCCAGGCCCCCTCCAGCGACAGCCGGCAAGCCTTTGAGCTGGCGCATGATCGATGGAACGAACGCGGCGCGGGCAACGGAGCAGGCCCTTTAAACGGAATGCGCGAGCGGCGACAGCAAGCCGCGATATCGCGAGAGCCGCGAGATATTGCGCAGGATCAACAACGTCCTGAGGCGCTCACTCTAAAGTGGTGTTATGCAATCAATTGAGCGGGCCTTCGCCACCCGCCTGGATAATCAGGGAGTTCACCGTGACCGCTGCTAATAAGCTCACCCTGGCTCTGGCCTGCGGCCTGGGCGCTTTGACTGTCTTGCCCGCATCCACAGCCTGGGCTGCCTCCCCGGCCTCGACCGAGCCGCTGACCACGCAGACCGAACGTCCGGCGACGGGCACGGTGCCCGCCTCGGCCTACCCGAAGCCGCCGCCCGGGCCGCCGGAACGCAAGCGCGCCGGCTGGCCCATCGGCAGCTTCCTGCTGCTGCCCGAGCTCAATGCCCGCCTCGGATACGACGACAACGTCTTCGCCACGCCCACGGACGAAAAAGAAGACGCGCTCGCCATTTTTTCGCCTAGCGTGTCATTGAAGTCGAACTGGCGACGCAACCAGTTGAGCCTGAGCGCGGGCAGCGACTTGGGCCGCTACCGCCGCTATACCAGCGAGAACTACAACGACTACTTCATCAACGGCTCCGGCCGCTTCGACCTGACACGCCGGGCGAACCTGTTCGGCGGCGCCGGCTACAGCTACAACCACGAGGCACGCACCTCGCCCGACGCGGTCAACGGCACCGAACCCACCGTCTACACCGACACCCACGCATTCGCTGGCTCGGCGTTCGGCATCGGCCGTTTCGATATGCGTGTGGGAGCCAGCGCCTCGCGGCTGAATTTCAGCAATGTGCCCTCCAGCAGCGGGGAAATCCTCAACGACGGCCGCGACCGCGACGTCGCGCAGGCGGGCGGGCGCGTGTCCTACAACCTCAGCGCGCGGCTACACCCGTTTCTCCAGGGCAATTACGACCGCCGCCTGTACGTCAACTCCGCAGATCAGTACGGCTACCGGCGCGACTCCAACGGCTATCGCGTCGCTGCCGGCGTGCGCTTCGACTTCAAACCCAACCTGGAGGGCGAAGCGTTAGCCGGGTTCATGCACCAAAGCTACGAGGACCCCGGCTTCAGCGCGGTCGACGCACCGGACTTCGGCTTGCGTCTGGGATGGCGCAAAAGCGCCGTCTCGACGCTGGGCTTTTTTGTGGACCGGCGCCTGGAGGAGACCACGGTCCCCGGCAGCGCCGGCTACATCAGCACGCGGCTGGGCGTGAACATGGAGCGCTCGCTGGGCCCGAAGTGGTCGGTCAACGCCCATGCCGCGGTGATGAACGATGCCTACCAGGACATCCCGCGCACCGATCGGGTGACGGACGCGGGCGTGGGCTTGGCTTATCAGATCACGCGTCATCTAGCGCTCGAAGCCGATTACCGACTGCTCAACCGCAACTCAGACGACCCCACCGCCGATTACTTCAGCAACCAGATCTTCGTCGGCGTTCGCAGCCGGCTTTATCCACTGGCGAGCGCGCCGTATACGCCCGTGCTGGGCGGACGCGGTAAAGCCTCAACGGAGGGGCTGGATATCTCGGGGCTGTACTTCGGCGCCGAGACGGGCTACGGCTCGTTGAGCACCGAGCTAAGCGGCGCACGCGGCGAAGAAGGCAGCGAGACCGCCGAATACGGCGATACGGGCGCTTCCTCCGAGTTGTTCGCCGGCTACGGGTTCATGCACAACCGCTGGTACTGGGGCATAGAGGGGCATGGGGACACCAGCGATGCCGACTGGTCGCATGAAAAGCCGGGCGGGCGCATTTTCTCCGTTGAAAAGCATCAGGGCTACGGCGCGGATGCGCGCCTGGGCTACATGCTCGACACCGGCGCACTGCTGTTTACAAGCATCGGCGGCACGTGGACCCAGTTCGAGACCCGCTACCAGCTCGACCCCACCAGCCCCTATGTGCGCTCCGACGACACCGTATTCGGCCGCCGCTACGGTCTGGGCGTGGATGTGCCCGTCTCCAGCCATATGTTCGTGCGTATGGACTACACCTATACCGATTACAACAACTACTCGGTGAACTACGGATCGGGGTCCGAGACCTTCGACAACAGCGAAGGCCTGTTCCGGGTAGGGCTGGGCTGGATGTTGGCCGGTCACGACATCAGCGCGCCGCAACGCCGTCCCCGAGTCGCCAAGGCGGGAGGCCTTTACGCCGGGGCCGCCGTCGGTTACGGGGCCCTGAACACGCCCATTCATGCCGACCAGACGCAGTCGAGCAGCCCGCCCACGACGCTTGATGCCGACTTCAGCAGCCGGGGGATGACCACAAACGTATTCGCCGGCTACGGGTTCACCCTCGATCACCTCTACCTGGGCCTGGAAGCAGATACGGAAATCGGCAAAGCGAATTGGGCGCACACACGTGAGCCCTCGGGGCGTTCATTCTCGGTGGACAAGAAAGGCGATCTGGGCGTAAGTCTGCGCGTCGGCTGGGTGCTCGACAACGGCACACTGTTCTATGCCGACGTGGGCAGGGTACGCAGCAAGTTCCACACCACCTACATCAAGGGCAACAATTCGGCATATTGGATCTCGCGCGACGACAAAGAGACCGGCACGCGCTACGGCGTCGGCGTGGACGTGCCCATAACCCAGGCTTTCTTCCTGCGCCTGGATTACAGCTACACGCACTACAATCCGTACCAGTTCACTACCGGGCAAGCCTATTCCGACACCGTGCGCTTCGACAACAACGAAGCCATGTTCAAGCTCGGACTGGGGTTCAGGCTGTAGACAGATCAAGGCTCCCTTACCCTGCGCCCTATAATCAGCATTGCGGGACGCAAGGGCTTTTTTAAAGGCGCTTCTGGTACGGAAAAAGGCGCATGTCTTTAAGCGATCCGCCCTTTTCCGCAATCATCCCCGAGCGCGCTTTTTCTGGATGCTTTGACGCGTGTCAATCCAGATCCGTGACGCAGGCTTTATGATTTATTTGCATCCATGAAGACGACATCGTGCCGCCATCGGTATCCAATCAGAGCCTTGTACCACCACGAGCATTGAATCATGAACATTAACACTCGCTCCGTGAAATGCGCACTCCTTGTGACAGGCGTGCCAGCCCTATTGCTAACGATTGCAGGCTTGGGCATTGTCGCGATGATGCCACCTTCCCTGAGTCCCGTGCCCAGCGTCCGGGCCGCCGAGAGCGGTCACGAAGGCGGCTGTTCGGATTGCGGGGGTGAATCCGGCGGCACCCACGGCTCTGGCGAGCACGACGCAGGCGGCACTCACGGCGGCGAAAAGGGCTATGGGCGCGGCGGACCGGGTGGCCACGCCGAGGGCGGCCACGATATCGGCGATACGATCTTCCGGAGCCAAGGCCACCGTGGCGGCCCGGAAGGGCGCGGATCAAGCAGCGCCGAGGCCGGCATCGGCGACACGATCTTCCGCGGACAAGGCCGCCGCGGCGGCAACACCACCCACTCCGCCGAAGAAGAGTCGGACCGCCCGAGTTGGGCTGGCGGCGGGGGCAAACCGAATACCGGCCGCTCCGTCACCGGAGGATCCAATCGGGGGAGCATTTACGGCGATCTCTGGGTGATTCTGCGCGACCCGGTGACGGGTGCGCCTATCCTGGATAGCAATGGGCACGTCCAGCCCATCCTCGGTGACGGCACCATGGTACAACTGACGGCCGAAGGGGATCTTCCCGACGTCTATAGCGACCAGGTCCAAACCGTCGAGTTCAGCCGCCTCAACGTCTCGCGCTCGCCGAGCAAGGTGACCGACACCGCGCTACAGCGGGCCTTGGATACCATCCGTACGGCCGACGAGATCACCTACGACGCCGCCGGCCGCCTTGTCGCTATCAAAGACGGTGAGGCGAAAACGATTGATTCCCCTCTGGAGAATCTTGCGCTGTACGAGGATGCTGTTAAAAACGGCGCGTTCACCGCCCAGCAGGCCGCTGCTTTCCTGGGCGCGGCCGCAGACAAGACCCAGCCGATCAATCTCGACATCGTGGTCTACCTGAACACCATCCTGGGGCTCAACGGCACCAGCGGCACCAACTACGTGGACTTCACCCACTTCACCTACAATCGCGCCAACGTGTATTCGGGCGATGTGACCTACCTGGTTGCCGACGGCGATGGCACCTACCATACCGCCATCAAACCGATCATCGAGGCCGTGTTCCATAACCAGAATGTGGACAAATCCGGCGCGGACGCTTTCGCCCAAGCCGCGGACGACGCCCGTGCCGTGATCCAGTTCGTCCACGACAACACGGTCGGTAACGAGTAGGCCAGCGGCTTCACTCACTCGGATTTCAGCCGCGCGCCAGTCGGCGCAGGGCGAAATCTTCAGAACATATCATTGCTTGCATTTCACGAACCATTCAGAATAGCAACAAAGGCACATGGAATTATCACAAAAACATAAATTCCAAATACCAAGATAAAAGCGTGAACGTCGTTAAATGGTTAGTCGATTAGCGGCGGTTTCACCGAATGCTCTACCATCCGCTAAGTAAATCCTTTCGCTACAATTATTGACGGCGATCAATCAAAAACGAGCTCAGCTTATATACGCTATGACTGTCGCGTTAATTAAGGGTAACGACGACGGTGCAGGCGGCCCAAGGCCGCACCTTACTGAACGTCAACCATATGGGTCACAACCATGAAATATAGGAACGTCTCCAAGATACGGCCGGCCGTGCTGGCAGGCTTCGGGGCACTGCTTCTCTCCGCGGCGAGCTTCGGCTTGCAGCCAATCGTCGGCCCATCCATCGCTGCGCTGTCAACCGCGCAAGCAGCCCAGGGCGAAGGCCATGGCAATGGTGCGGGTGGCTCAAGCAGCTCGCGCGGCCAGGGTCAGGGCGCCAGCGGCATCGGCGATAGCATCTTTCGCGGCCAGGGCCAGCGCGGCTCCAGCCAGCCACAGGCCAGCGAAGAGGAAGACTCCGACCGCCCGAGCTGGGCCGGCGGCGGCGGCAAGCCGGGAACTGGCAAACCCGCCACGGCGGGCACCAATAAGGGCACCGATTATGGTGATCTCTGGGTGGTGCTTAGAGACCCGGTCACGGGTGCTCCGATTCTGGATGAAAACGGCAACGTCCAACCCATCCTCGCCGATGGTACCGTGGTGAAGTTGACATCGGACGGCACGCTGCCGGACGAGTATACGGATCAGGTCCAGACCGTGGAGTTCAGCCGGCTGAGCGTGTCGCGCTCACCGAACAAGGTCACCGATAAATCGTTGCAGGAAGCGCTGAGCGCCATCCAATCGGCAGATGAAATCACCTACGACGCCGCAGGGCGCATTGTGGTTATCACCGACGGTGAAGCGAAGACGATTGACTCTCCGTTGGAGAACCTGGCGCTGTATGCCGATGCCATCAAGAATGGCACGTTCTCGACGCTGCAAGCCGCCGCATTCCTGGGCGCTGCCGCTGATAAAACGCAGCCGATCAACCTCGATATCGTGGTTTATCTGAACACGATCCTGGGGCTCAACGGCACGGACGGCACCAACTACGTCGACTACACGAACTTCACCTACGACCGTTCGCAGGTGTATTCGGGAGACGTGACCTATCTGCTCGCCAACGGCGACGGCACCTACACCACCACCACCAAGCCCATCATCGAGGCCGTCTTCCACGATGAAACCGTGGACAAGACCGGCGCGGATGCCTTCGCCCAGGCGGCCGATGACGCCCGGGCCGTGATCGAATTCATCCACGACAACACCATCGCCAGCGAATAACGCAAGCGACACTCATCATAGCGTTAGCCAACATGGGGCCGTGCACCGAGAGGTGCACGGCCTTTTCTTTACGCAAACACCAGAACGTCGTAAAGCGGCCGCGTTGCCCGTTCCACGTCAAACCGCGCTTGCGGCGCACGCTCGAGCTATGCCTGCTCTTCGATGCGGTGAACGCGGTACTCGACGACCTGGATGAGCGCCACGCCCGCGTCCTCATTCTCCCCTTGTACTACGCTTTCATCCGCCCGTTTCGAATCCAGGAAACACCGCGCAAACTGCGCCGCCCCGTCACGCTGGTGACTCAACGCCTTGGCTGGGACTGCATCCCGGACGCGAGGTCGTGGCGGATCTGCCCGACGAACTGCGCACGGCCGCTAACAGCAGGTCGGGACAGGCCCTATCCGGAAGGCAATATCCGCTGCCAGCTTTCCTTTGCTCCAGCTCTTTGCGACCGGACGGACACGTTTCGAAGCGGCGTTATTTTTCACAAGTGCGAGTGAACAGCTTTGTATGTTCGGCCAATCGAGGTCCATGGACAAAATCCAAAGCCGGCTCGCGCACGGCCACTAACAATCCATCAACAATTATTCTCGAAACTGACAGACAACGGCCCGCGCAATAAGGAGGAGATTGCATGGACCCGGACGCTCAGCAGGAGGCGCCGATTACCGACGCCGAAGCCGCCCGCCTCAGTGACGGGTTACTCCACCCACAGTCCACGCCCCGTGCGGCATCGAAGTCGCTCCAAAACCCCCGCCCCCGCCGGGTGCTGCCAGGCATGCTTATCGGCTGGCGCGCTGTCGGCGCGCATGCCATCAGCGGCCCGATCGGCGTTCTCTCCCGGCTTTACGCGCGCGCACGAACCCTGCGGCTGGTGCAGGTACGCCGGAGCCTGCGCAGGCTCTTGGTCGCCATTAAAGAAGGACGGTAAATACCGGCGCCAATCTTTATCGGGCGACACGATCCGCGCCATACAGCGCGAACGCACCTCGACCGGAAGAAAAAATCTCCGCTGCCGCCCATATTCGAATACGCATGATGGCGCTCGCAGTCACCTGTGCACAAAAGACTACACCGTGGCCACAGGCGTCACCGGCGAGCCGGCGGCGCCGGGCAGGCGCAGCGGCGGGGCGGTGAGCAGGAAGCGGGTGCGCTGATGCGCCTGCAGCCATTCGTTGAGCTCTTTGAGATACCACAGCTCGCCCAGGTGTATGCCGAGCTTGAACAGGCAGTGCGCGTGCAGCGGCAGCGCCGGGTAGCGCTCGGCCTCCGGCGGGTGGGCGTACGGGTACTGTTCCACGGCGAAGTTGTCGGCCGCGATGGCCGCGAGCTCGCTGTCGCTGATCCAGCGCAGCAGGCGCTGGTCGTGGCCGTCGAGCACCGCGCAGGCGCGCTTGAGGCGATCCGCATCCGGCTCCTTGCCCATTTCCAGCAGCAGGTCGGCGAAGCCGGTGTACAGACAAAGCAGATCCCCGCGCGCGACCTCCACCCCCTGCACTTCGAGCGCGCGCATGAGATCGTCGTAGCCCACCACGCGGCGCTCCATCCCGAAGGCGCGCTTGAGGTCGACCATGACGCCGCGCCCCTGCACCCCGGTCTCGGCCATGGTCTCGATGCCGAGGGCCTGCGAGCGAGGGCCCTGCGGGTGCTCGGGGCCGAGGATATGCTCGCCGGCCCGGTAGCCGTTGTAGTAAACCGGCTCGGCGGTGCCGTCGCCGTCGACATCGAAGTACTGCCCGGCATGGGACAGCCCGTCCCACTGGGTGGAGTACTGCGGGAACAGGCTGACCTCTTCGTCGCAGATGAGGTCGGTGAAGTGCGGGTCGGCATCGGCTGTCGGGTAATTGTAGTTGTAGTGCGAGCCGCGCTGGACCACGCTGTAGCGCGGAGGCCGTCGCGTGGCGATGAGCACTTGCCCGCCCGGGTAGTCCAGCGGCAGGCTGAGCACGAACACGCGGCCCTCGCGCACTTCGCGAAACGCCTGCAGGCGCAGCGCGGGGGTGATCAGATTCAGCCGGCCCACCTGGTCGTCGGGGCCGAAATCGCCCCAGTTGGAGCCCGGCGGGCGTTGCTTCCAGCGCTCGGTCATGGGTCGCTCCTATGGTTGTTTGTCGGCAGCGGTCGCGAGGGTCTGCCCGGCAATGATGAGCTTTTGCACCTCGCTGGTCCCCTCATAAATGCGCAAAGCCCGGATGTCGCGATACAGCCGCTCGACCGGGTTGCCGCTGACCACGCCCAAGCCGCCGAAGATTTGCACGGCCTGGTCGATGACCTGTTGCGCCGCTTCGGTGGCATACAGCTTGGCCATGGCCGCCTCACGCGTCACGCGGCGGGCCTGCGTATCCTTAACCCAGGCGGCGCGATAAACCAACAGCGCCGCCGCGTCGATGGCGACGGCCATGTCGGCGATCTTGGCCTGGGTCATCTGATACTCGCCCAGCGCGCGTCCGCGGATGCGGCGCCGGCAGGCACGCCCTACCGCCTCGTCAAGCGCTCGGCGGGCAAATCCGAGCGCCGCCGCGGCCACGCTGGCGCGGAAAATATCGAGCGTGGCCATCGCCACCTTGAATCCGCCGCCGGGCTCGCCCAGCAGGTGCGACGCCGGCACCTCGCACGCGCTGAAGCGCAGGCGTCCGAGGGGATGCGGGGAGATGGTGTCGATGCGCTCGCTCACCTCCAGTCCGGGCGACTCGGCGTCCACCAGAAACGCCGAAATACCCTTGGCCCCGGGCGCTTCACCCGTGCGTGCGAACACGACGTACTGATCCGCCAGCCCGGCGTTGGAAATCCAGGTCTTGGCGCCGTCCAGCACGAAGACGCCGTCCCGGCGCACCGCGCGCGTCGTCATGTCGGCCGGGTCGGAGCCGGCTTCATCCTCGGAGAGCGCGAAGGCGGCGATGCGCCGGCCCCGGGCGATATCGGGAAGATAACGCTGGCCCAGTTCCCGCCCGCCGAAAAGCGCGATGGGTGCACTGCCCAACCCCTGCATGGCAAACGCGAACTCCGCCAGTGCATCCTCATAAGCCAGGGTCTCGCGCACCAGACACAGACTGCGCACATCCAGCGTGCGGCCCTGCGCAGCCACGGCGTAATCCAACCACCCGGCCTGCCCCAGTCTCAGCACATGCCCGCGCAGGGCCTCGTCGACCTGAGGGCGCGTCCGGGGTTCGCCCTCGGATGAGCCACCCTGCGCGTCAATCCACTCCCGTAGCGCCGCCCGCAGGCGGCGGTGCTGATCGCCAAAAAACGGCCAGTCGAGAAAAGCGGTATCCATATGTCATGCACTCCCGCGCCGCATCAGCCCAGCGTGCGCGCCATCTCGCGCAGCTCGTTGCGCTGCACTTTCGCCCCGTTGGGCCCCACGCGCGTCGGAAAGGCGCTGACGAAATGAACCCGGGCCGGAACCTTGAACTTGGCCAGCCCGCGCCGGCAAAACTCCATCAGCTCGCGTTCGCTGCAATCCTGCCCTGCCTGGCAAATCAAGAACGCCACGGCTTTGCCCGCGGCGTCCCCGGCGCCTTCGACGACGACGCAGGCTTCCACGGCAGGATGGCGCTCCACGTAGGCCTCGATCTCGCCCGGGGCCACCAGGAATCCGCCCAAGCGCAACGCGTCTCCGCCGCGGCCCGTGAACACGAAGCCCGAACGTCCGGTCATGTAGCCGAGATCGCCGGTACGGAAAAACCCATCGTCGGTGAAAGCCTTACGGGTTGCCGCGGCGTCGCCGTAATATTCGCGCATAACGCCGGGCGCCTTTACCTGCAGCTCGCCGACCTCGCCCTGCGCCAGCGCGACCCCGCTGCCGGGATCGCGCACACGCACTTGCGCCTGCGGCGAAACGGGCTCGCCGCCGGGCTGGGAAAAGAGCTCGTCGTCGTCTTCCGGCTGAATGGCAAACAACGCCTGCGTCTCGCTCATGCCGTAAAGACCGCGCAGCCGGAGACCGCGTTGCGCCGCCTGCTGCGGCAGCTCCGGCAAAGCGGAAAAGCGCGCATAGCCCGCGTAGCGCACGCTCGGCATGGGCACGGCGTCGGTGCTCGCCTCCAGCATGCGCTTGAACATTTCATTGCTGCCGTTCAGATGCGTCACACGATGGCGGTTCACCTGACGCAGCGCCTCTGCTGCATCGAAGTACGGCATCAGCGCCATTGGCCGACCCGCGGCAAGCGTCGCAGCCGCCTGCGCCAGCCCGAATGCACCGCAAAAGGGCAGCATCTGCAGCAGCGTGACGTCGTCGGCGGTGTAGCCGTGTGCGGCGGCGACGTCGAGCGCATGACGCGTGATGCCCGCCTGATCGTGCAGGACGAACTTGGGCTTCGAGGTGGTGCCGGAGGTGGTGAGAATGTTGCACGGGCTCTCCGCCTCGCCGCGGCCGGCCGCCAAGGGCTCGGTTTCGAGCAGCCGGTCCAGCGCTGTCTGATTGCGCCCCCGCAGGAGGGGCATGTGATCGGCATCCGCGCGGTCATGGCAGACGATCACGCTGCGCAACGCCTCCAGCGCGGCCGCATCCACGTCGCGGAGAATGCCGGCGAAGTCGATGTGCTTGAATCCCGGCCAAAGCGCCAGCGCCTTGCACCCGGCGCGGCCCAGGATATCGCCGACCTCGGCGCTGCGAAAGCGCGTGTTGACCGCGACCGCGACGGCGCCGAGCCGCGCGCAGGCCAGATAAAGCACCAGCCACGCCGGCGTGTTCGGCAGCCACAAGGCGACGCGATCACCGGCACCGATGCCGAGCTTTTCGAGCCCGGCAGCCGCGCGGCGGCTTCGTTCGGCGAGCTGCCCGTAGGTAAGGGTACGGTCGCCGTAATAAATTGCCGGGCGAGCGGCAGGCAGGCGGTCAACCAGCCCGTAGACGGTGTGTGCAGGCTCTTGATGACTCATGCTCATGTTCTCAGAACAGCGCCCACAGCTCCTGTGAGTCGCTCAGCTCGTCCGGGCGCGCCTCGCGGATCAGCTCGCCCTCCTTCATCAAATAGATGCGGTCGGACACGGCCAGCGCCTGACCCACGTTCTGCTCCACCAGCAGCACGCTCAGTCCCTCTTCCTCGCGAAGCCGGCCCACCAACTCCATGATGTCCTCCACCAGTCTCGGGGCCAGGCCGGTGGACGGCTCGTCCAGCATGAGCAGCGACGGCCCCGCCAGCAGCGCCCGGCCGATGCTCACCATCTGCTGCTGGCCGCCCGAGAGATTGCCGGCACGCTCGGACCAGCGTTCCTGCAGCATGGGCAGGTAGCGGAAGGTGCGCTCCAGGCGGCGATGCAGCTCCTCCCGGGCACCCGCGCCATGCAGCCCCGAAGCCCAGAAGCCCATGTGCATGTTCTCCGCGACCGTGAGGCTGGGAAACACGCCCTGCTCCTGGGGCACCAAGGCCATGCCCATACGCGTCAGCTCCCGTGTCGATGCTCCGGATACCGCTTGCTCCTTGAATCTCACGCGGCCCGAGCACCACCGCCCCAAAGCCCCGAAAAGGCCCTTCAGCAGCGTGGATTTGCCGGCGCCGTTGTGCCCGAACAACGCCACGATTTCGCCCCCCTCCACGTTGAGAGCGACGTCGTGCACCACCGGCACGTCCGGATAGCCGGCGGACAAGCCTTCTACCTCCAGCAGCATGGCGTGCGCCCCGTCATTGGGCTGAAACCCCGAAATAGATCCGGGTCAGCTCTTCATCCGCGAAAATCTGTTCCGGCGTACCGAACGCCGCGACCTCGCCCTTGTTGAGGAACGCGATGCGGTCGGAGACTTCGCGCACGATGTCCAGATTGTGTTCGATCAGCAGGATGGTATGCCCGTCCTTCTGCAGCGAGCGCAGCAGCTCATGAAACATCACGCGCGAGGGACCATCCAGCCCGGAAGCGGGCTCGTCGAGCAGAAACAGCTCGGTGCCGACCGCCATGATGCGCGCCAGATTGAGAAACTTCTTTTCCGCATAGGAAAGATCCGCCGCGCGCACCCGGCGTTGCTCCCAAAGCCCAACCCGCTCGAGCACGGCCTGCGTGCGGGCGTGATCGCGGCCGTCTTTGCGCCGCCACAACCGCAGGCTGTTCTCAAGGCTCACAAGAACATTTTCGTACACGGTCATGTTGTTGAACAGCCGCAGGTTCTGGAAAGAGCGGGCTATGCCCAGGCGGGTCACGCGCTGGGGCGCCAGGCCGACCAGATCGTGCCCCCGGTAACGGATCCCTCCGGCATCGGGGCGCAGAAAGCCGGTGATCAGATTGAACAAAGTCGTCTTGCCGGCGCCGTTGGGGCCCACCAGGGAGGTGATCCGCCCCTCCTCCAGCTCAAGCGTGGCGTTGTTGATGATGAGGTTGCCGCCGAACGCTTTGCACAGGCTGTCGATTTCCAGTTCCGCGGTCATTCATCCCGCCCTGTCAGAAGGCAGCGCCCGCGCAGCGGCGGTTGCCCGCGGCGACCGCCTTCCGCGCATGAGCTTCCACACGCTGGCGATACCGTCCGGCCAGAACACCATGAGCAACACGATCGCGCCGCCGTAAATGATTTGCTGCACCGGGCCGATGATCTGGCTGGGAATGTTCATGAATGTGAGCAGTGCCGGAAACAGCGTGATGAACACTGCACCGATGATCGGGCCGGCCATGGAGCCGGCGCCGCCGATGATCACCATGGCCAGCAGCAGCACCGAGTAGTCCAGCGTGAAGCTTTCGGGGTTCACGAACGCGATGTAAAAGGCGTAGATGGAACCGGCGATGGCCGCCAGCGCGCCCGATAAGGTGGTCGCCGCCACACGCAGCACGAGCGGGTCCTTGCCCAGCGCGATGGCTGCCGTTTCGTCGTCGCGAAAGGCCTTGAGCGCCCGGCCGAAGGGCGAGTGCACCAGCAGCGCGATGACCGTCAGCACGAACGCCACGCACAAGGCGGTGAGGATCATGTAGTCCACCGGGGAGGCCATCTGCCAGCCCAGCAGGCGGGCCGTGGGCACGCCGGTCAAGCCCCCCATGCCGCCGGTGACGCTGTTCCAGCTAGTGAAGATGGTGGAGGCCACGATCTGAAATCCGATCGACGCCACCACGAAATACTCCTCGCGCACCCGCAGCACCGGCACGGCCAGAATGAAAGACACCGCGCCGCTCACAGCCATGGCCGCCAGCGTGGCGATCAGGAAGGAATGCGTGTAGCCCAGCGCGACGTGGGCGGCCGTGTATGCGCCGACGCCGTAGAACACCGCGTGGGCGACCGAAAAAATGCCCGCATAGCCCACCATGAGGTCCAGCGACGACGCCAGGATGATGGCAATCCCCAGCAGGACCATCATATTCGCAATGTAGGCGGCCAAATCGGCTCTCCCCTCTTATGCTGCGGCGCCCGCCGGGCGCATCACGAACGGCGCGAGCGCGTTGCCAGCAGACCGGCCGGTTTGACCATCAGGAACAGCAGCAGCACCCCGAAAGTGATCGCCGGCTTCCAGCTCGACGACAACTGCCACACGCCCACGTTTTCCGCAACGCCGAGCAGCAGCCCGCCCAAGGCAGCGCCCCACAGGTTGCCGATGCCGCCGACGATCGCGCCGGCGATGGCCACGAGCGTGATCACCGCGCCCATGGACGGCTGCAGCCCGGAGGTGTAAGTCATCAGCACGGCGGTCGGCACCATCAGCGCCGAGCCGATCAAAAAAGCGGCGGCGCTGTAGCGCCGGTCCCCCAGCCCGAACAGCCGCACCAGCGCGGGGTCGTCCATCATCGCCCGCAGCACCACGCCGGTCCGGGTCTTGCGGATGAACCACTGCAGCAGAACGATCAGAACGATCGCGCACGCAGCCGAAAGCAGATTGGCTCTTGAGATCAGCACGGGACCCAGCAGAAATCCCCGGCTGAGGGGGGAGCTGAGCGTATAGAAACTGCTGCCGAAGATCAGCGCCACCACATTGGTCGCCACGATGAGCAGGCCGAAGGAGGCCGCGAATATGGTCAGAAAGGACGCCTCCGTGCGCCGCATGGGCTGATACACGAAACGGTCCACGCCGACGCCGAAGGCGACCGCCACCGCCAGCGCCGCCAGCAGCCCGAGCGCCACCGGCCAGTGCCAGGCCGCCGTCGTTTGATAGAAGGCGTAGGCGCACAGAAGCATGGTCCCGCCATGGGCAAAGTGAAACGTACGCGTGGTCGCGTAGATCAGCGCGAAGCCCACGGCCGCCAGGGCATAAAGGCTTCCGACCGCAAGCCCTTGGATGAAAAGCTGCAACACGATCATGCCGCATCGTCTCCACGTGGCGTCCCGTCGGATCGGCCGTTCGGCCCGCGCCGCAGGCGCAAAACGGCGGGCGCCGGCACGGGCCGGTGCCCGCCCGCGTCAGGTCACGGCTTAACCACAGTCATCGTTTCGGGCTTGCCGTTTTTCAGGCGGTTGATGGCGATGGGCATCTGCACCGTCCCGTTCTTGCGGAACGACACCTTGCCGCCGACCACGTCGAAGCTGGCGATGCTGTGCAGCGCCTTGAGCAGGTTCGGCCCTGTGAACTTCTGATTATGATCCTGCAGGTATTTGATCAGGTCGGCGTAAACGATGACCGCGTTGTAGTAATTCACCTGATAATAGTTCGGCGCGCTGCCGTACTTCTTCTTGAAGTCCGCCCGGAACTTCTTGGTCATCTCGTTGGCGCTGTAGTTGACGTGCTCCGCCGTAAAGATGGAGCCCTGCGCCGCGTCCAGCTTTTCGGTGCTGGGGATGCCGAATGCCGAATAGCTCAGAAGCTGGGCATTGACCCCGCCGTCGCGCAACTGCTTGGCCAGCACGTTCTGCTGCTGCCCGTACGAGGCGAGATAAACCGCATCGGGCTGGGCCGCGCGTATCTTGACCACCTCGGACTGAAAGCTGGTGGAGGACGGGTCGATGGAAACATCCGACACGATGTCGCAGCCGAGCTTTTTGCACTGACTCTTGATGACGCTGTTGACCCCGTTGCCGAACGGATCGTTGACGTGGACGACGGCGATCTTTTTGATCCCCATGTGGTGCACCGCATAGGGCCACAGCGCCTTGACCTCGTCGTTGGACAACGGAATGTCGTTGAGGAAATAGCCGCCGATCGCCAGCTCCGGGCTGACGCCGCCGCCGTTCACCATGAGAACGTGCTGGCGGTTGCCGATCGGAGCTATGGCCTTGCTGACGCCGCTGAACGCGGTCAGCGTGAACTTGACCTTATTTACGTTGACGAGCTTGTTCATGGCGACCACGGCCGGCTGCGGCAGCGCCTGGCTGTCGGCATAGACCACTTTGAGCTTGCCGTTGATCTTTCCGCTTTTGTTGACGTCCTCCACGGCGAGGTTAGCCGCCTGGCTGAAAAGCTTGCCGTAGATCGAATTCGGCCCAGACAGCGGGAATATCGCCCCTAGCTGGTAGGTCTTGGTTGCCGCCGTCGCCGTCCCCGACAACGCCAATCCCCCCAGAAGAACCATCGCTGCCGCCATTCCGGCCGCCCGGCCCAACCAATGTGCGCCACATGCATGTTTCATGCTCGATCTCCTCCAGTTACTTCCGTAATGGTTATTCAGGCCTCGGCGCGCCATGCCCGGCCCGGGGTGGTTCGACACTCGCCAAGGCAGGAACGGAACTCGGTCACGACACCTGCCCGCAGGTTCCAGCGTCCTGCTAACCTACAGCGCCGCCCATGGACGGTCAACGAACCCGTTGAGGCGCGTCGAGCGCGTGCTGCCGGCACGAATCGGGACGGCAGAGGCGCCTGCGCTGCCCGGACCAGGGGATTGGCCCGGGAGCAGAAAGCGCGGCGCTCACGGCAGCGCCTCTGCATCGACCAGCTCTTTTGCCATCTCGCGCAGCCTCGCCTTCTGAATCTTCTCGCCGTTGGCGCTGCTGGTCGTGGGGAAGCGTTCGAGCGCGGCGATGCGCACCGGCACCTTGAACTTGGCCATATCGGAGAGGCAGGCGCGGATGACGGCCGCCTCGTCAAAGCTCGCGCCGGATTCGGGTATCACAAACGCGACCGGGCGCGGCCCACGTTCGGTATCGACCGCCACCACCTGCGCCAGCCTGATCGCCTCGAATGCCTCCAGATAAGCCTCGATCTCGCGCGGATTCACGAGAAAGCCGCCCAGGCGCAGCGCGTCGCCGAGGCGGGCCAGATACACGAAGCTGTCCGGACCCTCGGTATAGCCCAGGTCACCGGTGCGCGCGAAGCCGTCCGCGATCATCGTCTCGCGCGTGGCCTCGGGGTTATTGAGGTAGCCGATCATCACGTTGGGGCCGGCGATCTCCAGCTCGCCCTGTTCGCCGTCGGCGAGCAGCTCACCGCTCTCCGGGTCGCGCACGCGCACCCGTATCTCCGGCGACGACGGCTTGCCGCCGCCCAGCGCCCAGCGCCTCGGTCCGGAGCCGTCCGCCGCATAGCTCATCAGCGCCTGCACTTCCGAGGAGCCGTAGGTCTGGAACAGCTTGATGTCCTGATTCACGGCCCGCTCCACCAGCGCCGCGGCGTCGGTGCTGAAGTTGGCGAACGCGCCTTCTTTCAGGCTCGCGATGCGGGACGGCGGCCGCGCCGCGTCGAAGATGCGGCGAAACATCTCGTCCGAGCCGGACGTGTGCGTCACCCGGTGGCGCTCGATCCGGGCCACGGCCTCTTCGGCATCGTAGACGGGCAGCAAGACGGCGGGCCGGCCGGCCGCCAGCGCCCCCATGATGGTGTTGAAGCCGAACACGCCGCAGAACGGGAGCATGCCCAGCACGACCGTATCGGGCGTTTGACGATAGGAAAAGGTGTCGGCGACGGCGCGCGCATGGTGTGCGATGGCTGCCTGCCGGTGCAGGACCAGTTTGGGCGCGGAGGTCGTCCCGGACGAGGTAAATGCGTTGCACGCCAAATCGGGCTGGCCGTCGTCGCTGGGATATTCATCGCGGCCAAGCAGGTCCTCGTAAGCGACCGCGGGCCGGCCCTTGATGCGCGCCGGATGCGTATCGCCGCCGACCAAAACCAGCGCTTCCAGATTGGCCAGCCGGGCCTCGTCGAACTGCTCAACCAGGCCCAGATAATCCGTGCCCTTCAGGCTCGGCTGCAGAACCAGCAGGCGCGCCCCGCTGCGTTCGATGATGTCTTCCACCTCATGCCGGCGGTAGCGGGTATTGATGGCCACGGCCACGGCGCCGAGGCGCGCCAGCGCGAACTCCAGCTCCACCCAGGCCGGCACGTTCGCCAGCCATACCGCCACCTTGTCGCCGCGGCCCACGCCCAGGCCGGCCAGTCCGGCGGCAACCTTGCGCGCATTACGGGCCAGGGCGGCGAACGATTGGGATTCGTCGCCGCAGATCAGCGCCGGCGCATCGCCCCGTTCGGCGGCCACGCCCTCGAGCAGCGCGCCGAGCGTCTGCGTTTGCAATGCCTCAAGGTTCATTTCCACGGTCCACGATCGATTTCCCGCTTTTGAAGCCAGCCTATGGCCGCCGGACAATCCTGCCGCGAAACGCGTCCCTGCACGCAGCCGGCGTTGTGAAGCCGGCGCAAGCCTGGTGCCGCATCTTCCACGATGGGCGCACCTGCGGCAAGAATGAATGGGGCCGGTCGCGCCTAAGGCTTGTGCTTGACCTGGACCTCGCCCGTGTACGGGATTTCATGTTCGGCCATGTCCCAGATCTGGCGCGCCGCCGGATACTCCGCCTCCTCGCGGATATGCCCGACCAGCCCGGCCGAGCGGCTGACAACCGCAAAGCCGCGCATCACATTCCAGGGAACGCCGATCTCGCTGAGGATGGCCGCGATAGCCCCCGTGGCGTTGATGGTGATGTGCTTGCCGTACTCGCGGTCGATCACTGTCGACAGCGTCCGTATGGCGGCGATGTGGCGGCCGGGAACGCCCTGGGACTCGGCAAAGTCCAGCAGTTTGGCCGAGCGCGGATCGTCGGGTTTGTGCAGATGATGGCCGAAGCCGGGAATGGGCTTGCGCTCGGCGCGCGCCTTCGCCACCAGGCGCTGCGCCGCGGCCTCCACGCCGTCCTCCGCGTGGACCATCTCGTCCAGCAGTTGCGCGCAGCCCTCCATCGTGCCCACGAACACGCTGCCCACCGCGAGCAGGCCTGCCGCCACGGCGGACTGCATGGATTCCGGCGAGCTGATGTAGACCATGCGCGTGGCGATGGCGCTCGGCGTCAGCCCGTGCTCCATCAGCGTCACCAGGGCGGCGTCGAGCACGGCCGCCTCCGCCTTGCTCGGCATGCGCTGCATGATGTGAAAGAAGCACATCTCGGTGAAGGTGAGCTTGCCAATCAGGTCCTCGACCAGATTCTTGTCGCGGACATAAATGGCGTCGTTGGAATAGGTGGATATCTTGGTCTGGGCACGCGGCTTTTCGCTCATGGGCTACCTCTGATGCGGCAATGGCAAATGCTCGGCGGCTCGAATGCGCCGCCTAATCGATCCCCCAGTTTTCGCGGGCGGCCTTGAGGCTGCGGCCCCCGCACACAAACAGGCACTGGCCGGTTATGTAAGACGCCTCGTCCGAACACAAAAAGGCGACCGGCTTGGCGATGTCGGCCGGCTCCCCCAACCGCTTCAGCGGCGTCGCCTTCAGCGCGCGGTCGTGAAGCTCGGGGCTGGCGCCCGCGGTCATGGGCGTCTCCACGTAGCCCGGGGCGACGGCATTGATGTTGATGTTGTACTCGCCTTTCTCCAGCGCCAGGGACCGGGTCATGCCGATGATGCCGGCCTTCGACGATGCGTAGTTCGTCTGCCCGAAATTGCCCAGCGCGGCCCGCGAGGAGATGCTCACGATCCTGCCGTCGCGCTGGCGCTCCATGCGCGGCAGCACCGCGAGGGCGCAGTTCCAGGCGCCGCCCAGATTGACCGCAAGCACGCGCTGCCAGTCCCGGCGCTCGAGGTTTTTGATCTGGCGGTCGCGCAGCGTACCGGCGTTGTTGACCAGGATGTCGATGCGCCCGTGCCGGGACGCCGCCTCGTCCACCATGGCGGTCACTTCCCGGCGCTCGGCCACGTTCACGCCCCACGGCGAGGCCTTCGCGCCCGCCGCCGTGATCTCCCCGGCAACGGCCTGCGCCGCCTCGCTGCGCAGATCGGCGACGATCACGTGCGCGCCGCGCTGCGCGAGCGCCCGCGCGATGGCCTTGCCGATGCCGCTGCCGGCACCGGTCACGATCGCCACGCGCCCGTCCAGGCTCACGCCTGCCCCTCCGCCGGGCGGCGCTTGACCATCAGCGTCATGGTCCCCTCCTGCACGACCGCGCCGTCCTGGTTCAGCAGCTCGATGCGCCGGATCAGAATGCCCCGATCCGGCTTGGAGGTTTCGCGCTTGTCCTGCACATGGATGACCGCGTGAATCGTGTCCCCGAAGAACATCGGTTTCTTGAAGTTCCAGTTGATGTTCAGCAGCGCCATCGCCGTACCTTCGAAGATGCCGAGCTGCGCGCCCAGGCCGGTGACGATGGAAAGGCCGAGCAGGCCGTGGGCGATGCGTTCGCCGAACATCGTCTCGCGCGCGCCGACGGCATCGGTGTGCAGCGGGTTGTAGTCGCCGGACAGGCCCGCAAAAGTCATCACGTCGCTTTCGGTGACCGTGCGGCGCTGCGTGGTGAACCGGTCACCGACGTTGAAATCCTCGAAATAGAGCCCCATCGGCGTCGCCTCCTCCGAATCAAACCTAGATTTGCTGCTGCCCGAGGCTCGCGCCCGCATCGACGTTAATGAGCGCCCCGGTCACCGCCTGCGCCATGGGCGAGAGCAGAAATGCCAGCGCATGGGCGATGTCGTCGGCCTCAATCGCCCTATCCAGAAACGCAAACGCCCGCTGGCGCTCCATGCGCGCCGCCGCGTGCTCTTTCGAATACGGCGTCTGCGGCGGCACGGTCACCACGCCGTTGGCCGTCGCCCCGCGCTTAGCCAGCTCCATGGCGAGCGTGCGCAGGAATGCCGAACCCGCCGCCATCGCCGTCGTGGAAAGGGACGTCCCCGCGCCGGCCCCGCCGTATAAATCGCGCCACAACACTCCGGCCACGCGCCCGCCGGGCTGCCGGGTGATCAGCGGCACTACCGCATGGCAGACGCGGTAAAGCTGCTCCAGAAAATCGAGCGCCTGCCGGTGATCGCTGTCGGCGGGCCCCTCGGGCCATAGCGGCGGCACAAAGACCAAAGCCGAAGGCTTCAAATCGCCCAACTGCGCCTGCAGGTCGCCGTCCTCTTCCGGCAACTCGCCCCAAGACTTGGCGACGGATACATAGTGCGCTTCGCAGCCCGCGCCAATGGATTTGGCTAAGTCCGCATCCTCAGTGAGGATCAACAGCATCTTCTCCGCCACTGGAATCTCCTGATTTCGTTCTTCGACGCCGGCTCTGGGACTGTTCGACCGCGGGATCGTCACATTCCTAGCACGGGGTACGGTCGGCCGCCGCACTGGGCGCTATGAACTGGCCGCCTCGCCAACGACGGCTGTTCATACTGTCCAACGGCCATACCGTTTGCAAATTCGCCGCCGAAATCAGTAGATGTGCAATGCGTGGCTCGGCGATTTCGACAAACCGCGCGATGGGGTACGCGACGTGCTACATGTGCGGGATTTTATACAGCGCGCCCAGCATGAGCGCTTGGTACCCCTCGACAGGGCCGATGATGAGCCTTTCCGGGTGCGCGACATGACCGGCTGCATGGACAAACCGCACGGCCTGGCATTGCTCACCAACGAGGGCTTCAAAGAGACGCGCAACGGCGACCCGGTGCCCGCCGTTCACATAGAGCAATCCCCGACTGAGGAGCTCTGTGAGAACGACGGCGAACGGCTGAAAAGCCGGCACCGCGCGTCAGTGGGCGAACGGCAGCGCTTCTTTAGCTGTGCGGCTCTCCATCCTGGAATACGAATTGTGTACCTAGGTGCTGGCCGCGGCCAACGCCACGAGAGGGCGTAAAGCGCCCGTGGCCACCGGGCCACAGCCGGGACAGATGACGGCGCGACGCCATATAGCGCTAGAGACGGCGCCGGAACCGCTGTCCCGCGTTAACGCTCGTTTCGCTTCCGTGCGCCTTGATCGACCGTGGACCGCCCCACCCACTAGCAACCATGCTTTACCACCCCCACCATGGGCATTCTTCACTGGCCCCAATCACTACGCAAGCTGAACCCTTCTCGGCGACCTCATCACAAGTTCCGCTTTACTACTCCTCTCTCTACAGTTTCCGCAGGAGCTGTTGCGCTTCTTGCTGAAATATTGCTAAAGACCACACTGAGCGTACAACCCTATTGACATCTACGACTTTACGCAGAAACCGCCTAGCTCGCGCCTGATCGCCACGCTCCAAAAAGCAGCGCCCGATCTCCAAATTCATTTTCTGCCGTATCGCATCCTTCTCGTCCTTATTGGGCGCCTCTGAGACAGCTTTCTCATACAGCGTACGGCCCCGCTCAAGATCGCCCCGACGCAATGCATACAAGCCCTTCGTCGCGTACACGTAAACGCAAGTACGGGGATCGACGTCCGTACGCAGCTTACCTATCAATCCTTGGGCCCGCTCTATATCACCCCCGTCCAATAGCACAAAAATCAGATTATTAAGTGCCGTATTCCGTTCATTATTACCGAACTCATCCGACGCCTTCGCCAACGCATATGCTGCATCTGCGTACTCTATTGCATCCTTTATATCTCCAGATACAAACCTACAGTATGTCGTAAGCAATTCAGCTAGAGCGAGGCGTGCACGGACATGCGTCCTAGTGCTCTTAAACATCCGGGTCGCGACGTCAAGCGCCTGCTCGTTTTTATCCTGAACTGCGTACACACGTACTAAGCTAACCGGGATTCTCGCTAATATCTCGTCCTCTAAATAAGAATCGTCAGGCGCTTCACTAACAAATGTCGCAAGCAATCGTTCCGCAAGCACATACTCATGTGCCTGATACAACAAATTTGCCAAATTTAGAAGTGCGATACTTGCACCACGATGTTGATAAACACTTCGGACGCCCCCTACGCTGTCAATTGCTCTCTCAAAATAGCGAGAAGCCGTCGATGGCTTTCGGGATGCCCATAGCACTCCTAGATTATTCCATGCATCAGGCTGATTCAAATTTTTCGTCACTTTCTCTAATAACGAAATTCCCTGTTTTAGCTTTTTCTCTTTCAAGTATACGTGAACGAGCCGATTAATAAGTTGCGGCTCAGCAGAAATAATATCAAAGTATAGTTTCAGATAGCGTTCCGCGGTTACGAGTTCCCTATTTTGTTGTAAAGAAAGATCACAGAAAAAAGTTTGCGCGCGCTTATTCCAAGGATTAATAGCCAACGATTTTTTCGCTTCCAATAGCGCTCTCTCCGGTCGATTCAGCAGAAGGTGCGCTATAGCCAAATTGAGATATGCGGCACTAGAATTTGGCTTATCTTCCAAGACAACGCGGTAATGCCTGATCGAGCGCTCATAGTTCCCTTGGGCAAGTGCTATGGTTCCGGCCAGCAACCGACCACGCCAATCGCGGCTGTCTTTGTCTATTGCCCTCTCGACCAATGAGTCGGCGTCGTCAAAGTTTTGAGAATTTATAGCCAACTCTGACAGTCGCAACAACGCATCTGTGTATCCCGCCGCAGCTAATCCATTAAAAATATTATGGGCTTTTTCGTCGTGGCCGGCGTCGAGCAGGGCATCGCCAAGCAGTTGCTGGAAATATGGTGTATTTCCAATTTTCGCAGCTAGTTCGGCATATTGCACAGCATCGTCTTTATGACCACAAAGCTGATACAAACTCGCTAAACGTGTCAAGAAAGTAGGAGAGTCCGAAAAACGGTCTTTGAACTTGAGCAGGTCCTCTAGTGTGCGTTCACACATTGACTCGTAAAGTGAGTCAAGTGAGTGCGAAGTCGTAACTTCCACCCGTGCTTGCATGCGTCGTCCGTAGCGCACGTTGCCAACCGGCGGAAGAACAACTGAGCTTCGGCGCGTACCCTGCTCGACGGCACGTGCTTCCATATCAATTGGTTCAAGCGCCACGTCAGGCGATTCACCGTCTTTGTGTGCGTCTAGCATGATTCTGTTCCATTCAAGGGCCGCTTCTCCAAGTACCGGGCGAGTCGATGGTCACGCTGTGCAAGCTTTTCAAGTCGGCGAGCTCTGAGCTGGCGCTTTCTATCGAGACGCCTTCGTTCTGACCGCCTGTTCGCTAGAAGGTTCAGTGCCGTGTCAATGTAGCGCAAAATGCGGTTATGGTCGGTGAGCCGCCGACGATAATCCAATTGTGTTAGGGTATTCAGTAGTCGGCCTAGGGGTTGTTCGATTGAAGGCGGGACCGAGCTATGTGGGCCTGCTATGTGCGGTCTGGTGACTTGCCGTGATGATAGGCTCAGAATACGCTGCCATTCGCGGAGAATGGAGCTCTCCTTCGAGGTTTGGGAACGAACTGCCATCATATGGGATTGACATGCTCCTAGACAGGTTTGGAACCCACTATCCTGGAGTAAGCTCAGGAAATACATTTCAGAATTGAATAAGTCATATAGCATGCAGCCCAAGGCGTATATGTCATAGGGAATCCCTAGGGCTCGGATGGCGGCTAAACCGCAGTGAGATTCAATGGGTGCGTATGCCGGAGCACCAACCGGTTGAGCGTATTCTGTGGCTCTACCAAGCGACGGAGAGTCGAACGCGGCGGCGGTTCCGAGGTCGATTGCCACGGCTCGTTGGTGCCCATTTCTGGTTGCAATGCGGAGGTTATCGGCCTTCAAGTCTCTATGATAAATCCCGTGACGATGTAGTGTATGTACCGCTAGGAAAACTTCGCGGAAGATTCGCAATTTTTCCTCGGCTTCGAACTCTTCTTGTTTATGAAAATATGCGTTTATATCATTGTCGAGCCATTCTGATACGTAGTAGTACGCGGCTATTGTTAGGGCGCGGCCATTTGTAGGGTCCGATACACCTATATCGAATTGGCTAATGGGAGCGTGTAGGCGCAAGCATCGTTCCTTACCACTGAGTCCCTTAAGTAAGTCACACTCTCGTTGGAAGAGATCGAATCTATAATTTAGTTGCGGTCCATTAAGATCGGGATCGAAAAACTTGATGGCGACAGCCTGTCCGGAATGCGTATCTTCAGCTTTAAATACGACGGAGAGAACACCACCGTGGTCTTTCGGTTTTCCTGTCGCAGGGTCGCAGTTTACTACCTGGATATCTGTGTACCTACCGTCCAGAAGGCTCACCCCTTGAAGTTCTTGAATTAACGTCCTGCGGTTTATGCACATTTGTGGCTCATTGAGGTAGTGCCGCGAGAGGGATAGCGACCCTTGTGCTGACCATCGGGGCCCAGAATAATCTACAATCCAAGAGAAACCAAGGTTGTCGTGCGATGGCGTGAAGATTTGCCAAATCCCTCGATCTCCCATCTGCCCCGTAGCTCAACAATCTTAGTGCAATAGTTTGACCTTCTCAGCAAGGCGTTACGTCATTGGGCCCGGCCGGTCGGTCCGAGTAGTCTGGCAGCTGACGGGTAAGTAGCGGCTCACGAGCAGCTCCGGCGTGAACTCGCGTCGTACCGCCTCTCGTGCGAGTGTACGTACATAGATGGGCAGGGCCTCGGAGGGGTTCGTAAGTCTATGAATAGATAATGACTTGCTAGGCTATGAGTTTGGTGTCAATAGCGGTGACTATTCCGATTGGTGTTCTGGGTCACGTTCTCCCTGCCGTTGTCTGTTGCCGACGTCTCACGTGGGCGGGTCGCTGCGCGACAGTTACATGACTTAAATGGCGCGTCCGCGACCGGCTGAAGCCGGCATCGCGTTTCTATAATAGATTGATTTTATTTGTTTTTACGCTAAGGTTTGAGCTTGAGGCAAAGGGATTATGAGCAATGCACTAGCTTTGGTGAACTAGGCCTTAGCAAGGCTGCTCACGTAAAGCTCTACGCTGAGTGGCTGCCCATTGAGCGCTTACATGTTGCTTACACAGATTACTTTTCACGCCCGACTGGTTTCGTAAGTTATTGAAATTATTGGTGGCCAGGGGCGGAATCGAACCACCGACACGGGGATTTTCAGTTCTACGCCAAATCAATAACTTACGGATTTCACGCTACTTACGTGGCCTGACGTTAGGCAACGGTCCCTATACAAACTCTTCCTTTATTTTCATAGCGTTAGGAGAACATTAGGTGACAGTGACCCACAGTCGCGCCTCTCGGCGGTGTTCCGTTGGTGTACCGCGGTAGATGTCTTGGTGCCCTTTCGGACTCATCCTCGCCCCCTCGTCCTCGCTCTATCCCCAGAACGCTCGGTTTTTTCACGAGCAGTACTGCCGCCTCGGGCAGCAGGACCAGCAGGCGAGGATCCGCCAGTGGTGCCAGGCCGCCAACAGACTGCGCGAGCGCTTTGTCAAAAGCTGTCGTCGACTGCCTCGACCGGGCGGAGGAGTGTACTGCCGTTTATACCCCTCCTCAAAGACCACTGGCCGAAGATCGCCTCGACCAACTGCCTGGAGCGGTTAAACAAAGGATCAAGTGCAGAGCCAGCATGGTCGAGATCTTCCCCAACAACGAAGCGGTCGAGCGGCTCGTCGGCGCCGTGTTAGTGGCTTCAAGAAAGCGCCTATAGTTGGCTGCGGTGACTTGACATCCAATATTCTTGTGCTCTGCATGCGTGCCTGCTCGTAGAACGTCGCCGACGTGCCCATGGCGGCCGATCGCCGAGGAGCGCTACCAAGCCCGCCCAGGCTCTCTGAGACCGCTGGGGACGCTTATGGAGCCGCACAGTTCTCTTCGCACGCTCTTCGCTCGATAAGTTGCTCGTCGCGCCGACTCCTGACCGCAGAAAGTCCGCAGCCATTTATGCGCGTTTCCTGGCAGCCGTTAACAGCGCCGCGCTGCTGGAACACAAGCGGGCGGTCAGTGGCCGTTACATGTGCCTCAAGAGCCTTGCGCCGGGCCTTGCTGATCGCCGTGAGGCCGACAAGCTGCTCCATCACGAGGCGGCGTAAACGGAACTGACGAAACCCGCGACGGCCACGCAACAGGTACACCGCTTGACAGGACGCTATCTGCCCCACGCAGGGCGTGGCGATGGTATCACACGTGTACGCTGGGCTGGCATACAAATAAGCCGAAAATACCTCAGAAATGACAGTATCCGACGAGCGGCTAACACCTTGTGTTAGCCGCTGCATCAAATGTTGGCGGTTCCCTGCTCGAATTGGTCCATATAACACAAACATGTGGCTCTGTGGGGCACAAATAACAACGGAATAACGCCGTAGCGATGAAATCCGACGAGCGGCATAACCGCTCCTCCGAAGCGTCCACCTTCTTGGCGTACTGAGTCCATGTTGTGCCACACATCCGGCGATCTGGAACGACCACCGGATGCAGGTCCGCCCTCGCGCTCGAACGATCCTTCCTGAGAGCAACTCAAGTTATTGACGCCATTGTGTTTATTGTATTTATCGCTTTATAAGAGCCATGGTGAATGCAAGCAACGAGGGGCATCACAGGCTCGGCCTCATGTGGCGATCAATTGCTGAAAACTTAAAAAAGATGAATTAGCGGCCAATTTCGGGGGGTAATTCGTCCTCGCTACGCACCGCCCGTGCGCGATCATATGAGATGTGTATCGCAGCAGGAGGACGTATGGACCACATAGATACAGACGCACTAATCAGGCGGATTACTGATGAGGTAGTAGCAGCTCACGGCTGGCGGGTGCCGCCGGACGACACAGCGCGGTGGTTAGGCCGCTCTGCCTCCGGACTAGAAGCGACAATGGCCAGCAGCCGCCGCCGGCAGCAAAACTGGGCCCGTCGCCTCAGAGCTGGGCGAGTGCGCATGGGCCGGAAGATTTTTTACCTCGCGCCCGCAATCGCTGCCTGCATAGTCTGGGGTGATGCGCCGCTGGCGGACGCGCCTAAAGGTGCCGAGACGGGGGCCACCACCCCCGCCCCGGCTGATCGTCGCGCGGACTCAGAGTGCTAGAGGAGGCCACATGACGACCACCTCAAAGAATAGCAACAGTACCACCCTCTCTGTCGCGATACCGTTCCCGGTGCTCGCACTATATGGGCCTGAGACAGCGCTGATGCTCTCCCAGGCCGCCTACCTGACGCGATTGTACGGCGCATTCCACCTGCCGGTGCGCGGCCAGCCAGACCCCGCCGGCACTACCCTGTTAGCCCGTATCGGCTCATGGGATGCCCTGGGCCTGAGCCCACGTCGCCAACGCCGAATCCGGGCTCAACTCGCCGCTGACGGGCTGCTCGTCACCTGGCTGGGCAGCGTGCCTCAGAGGCGATGGTATCGCGTCGACCTCGCGGCCTATGATGAGCTGGTGCCCGACACCGCTGGCGGTGACAAATCGTCACCGCCAGCGGTGTCGGAGCATCACCCCCGGCAGCCACAGGCCGGCAGTACTAGCGACGACGGTACGACAGGGCCGGCAGTGCCGGACCGCGCTCACCAGCGGTCCCGTCCGGGCACTGCTACTAAGCAGACAGATGAGACAGATGTAGACGTACCAGACACTGGACCGCGCACGGACGCGCGCGCAGGTGACGGTACGGTCACGCATGATCATCGCGGAGACGATCCGCAGCCGCCATTACCAGTAGCCGCTGTGATAGACCATCTCTCGCAGCGCGGCCGCCATCCCGCCGCGCTGCGCCACGCGCTCATATGCCGGTGGCGCGATGGCGACCTGCACGTCACCCCAGACGACATCCCGAAGCGCGTGATCCACGAGGCTGCGCGCCGCGGCGAGGCTCGCGAGGCGGTGATCGCGCGGATCCTGCGCCTGTGTCGCCAGCCCTCTGCCGAGGCGGCGGTGGCTGCACAGCCGGCACCGGAGCATCCGGCGGATCAGCCTCCATCGACCGACCCGCCGGTGGCCTCCCCAAAGGTGGCCAGGAACGGCCTGCGCGATTGTTATCACGCGATCGGCATCCGCCCTGAGCCATCGGACTCGGACGATGACTGAGTACCGCCCCTCAGACGTGGCCTGCTGGCGCTGCCCGCAGCCCCCGCCGGCCTTGGACCCGGGCGCTCGCGCCCCCAGCTTTTTGCCTAGCGTGGAATGAATCGACAAGAATCCACAGCAACGGACAGTTGGATCGAAACCCCGCGGGGACGCCTGTTTGCGCGTCGCTGGCAACCGCACGGTCACTATACAAGGGCTGGTACCGAGCCGCCCATCGTGCTGTTTCACGAATCTCTGGGCTGCGTCAGCTTATGGCGGAGCTTCCCGGCGGCGTTGGCTCAAGCGGCCGGGCGAGACGTAATTGCCTATGATCGGCGGGGATTCGGCCGCTCCGACCGGCGTGAGGACCCGCTCGGCACAGACTTCATCCGTGAAGAAGCGCAAATGTTCTTCCCGCGGCTGCGAGAACAACTGGAATTGCGGCGCTTCATCGCCTTCGGGCACAGCGTCGGCGGCGCCATGGCAGCCCATTGCGCAGCCATGTACGCCCCGGACTGCGAGGCTCTGGTGACCGAGTCCGCCCAGGCGTTCGTCGAAGACAGGACACGTGCCGGCATTCGTGAAGCCGAAGCCGCCTTTGCGCAACCGTCACAGTTTCGGCGC
>Ga0102962_1000268_pt1 | contig 28567 bp, 28 predicted proteins | sample SalPonF2_C_D2_MG_FD_84519 | JGI IMG/M metagenome (GOLD analysis project Ga0102962, IMG submission 84519) | Salt pond soil microbial communities from South San Francisco under conditions of wetland restoration - Salt Pond MetaG SF2_C_D2_MG ...
GTGACAGCGCAGACCATTCGCCGCTACATTACTAAGTCCCAGGGCCAATAACGCCGCTTGCGCGGCGTGCGCCTCTCATCGCGATCCCCTGAAGGGGATGCGAATTCCCGGCGCCTTCTTTAAGATGCTGTCCGGCGGGATAGCTCGAAAAATCCCTCAGCTGGTACAGGAGGCCCCGTGTAGAAACCCTGCGCGTAGTCGCACCCCATCTGGGCCAATCTATCGAACACTTCCCCACTCTCTACCCCTTCCGCCACCACGCTCATCCCCAGACGGTGCCCGAGATCGATCATTGCCTCAACTAGGCGGGCCGCTTTCTCGTCATCTAACAGACCCGTCATGAAAGCTTTGTCGATCTTTAATTCGTGGGCAACGAAGCGCTTGAGGTAAGCAAACGAAGAATAACCCACACCAAAGTCATCGATCGCTACACGCACCCCCGCATCAAAAAGTCGCTCCAGAAGACGTGCACAAACTGCCGGATCCCGCATCAACGCCGTTTCAGTCAGTTCCACGGTAAGATCACGACTGGGCACATTCCAAATGCTAAGAGCATCCAGAATATGCTCGACCACACCCTTCTCATGTACCACTTTAGGCGACAAATTAACCGCTACTGGCAAGAACCGACCTTGACGCGCGCATTCACTGCTCACTCGCAATGCGGAATTCAGACTCCAGCGCGTAAGCGCCATGATGAGGCCATTCCGCTCCGCTTGCGCCACAAACACTTCGGGATTCACAGTATCCTCGCCGCCCGGCCAGCGCGCCAAGGCCTCGGCCCCTGCGATATAACCAGTCGCTATCTCGACGCGGGGCTGCAGAAACAGCCGCAAACGATTGTTGAGCACGGCTTCACGTAACTCACCGTCAGCTATACCGTCGTCACTTTGGGGCTGGCCATAGAACACTACACTTTGGTCGGTTCGCGAGGCATTCATCAATGCGCGTTCTGCGCACTGCAATAGATCCTCAGCGTTGTCGCCGAAGTCCGGATAAAGCACGATTCCGACCTGCGCCGGCATAAACAGTGTTTGTCCGGCCACCATCAAAGGCTCTTCGAAACGATTAATAATCTGCTGGGCCGCCAGTTCGGCTTGCGCCGGATGTGCGATACACGGCAGAAGCACCACGAAATCGTGACTCCAAAGCCGGCAAACCGTATCCTCAGGCCGCAAGAGCGCTGGCAAGCTTGCCGCAATGCCGTCCATGAGAAATTCGGCGTTGTCATAACCGACACTTAGATGCACGCTACGATAGCGGGGCATATGTACCAAAAGCACAGCCAGATTCTGTTCTTGTTCGTCGCTTTTGCTCATAGCCCGCTGGAGCCGTTGCAACGCATTACGGTGCGCCCGCACACTAGCTCCTGACGCGCTGGAACTCATAGATACAGCTCCGTCGAGGAAATGCCATACGCGCCAGCCTCGAGGCTATGTACGATGTCGATTTGACCGGTCGCGTTTATGTCTTCGGGTTGATCCATCAGATCAACGACCTTGTAACGCGGATACGGCTTCTTATCCGGCCCCAACAGCATCATCACCTTGGGACGCAAACGGCGCGCCTCGTTCTGGGCCATTACAATCCCGACCTCGCCAGTCACCAGTTCAACCAGTGAACCCGTCGGATAGACGCCTAAACACTGCAGAAACTGCTCCACCAATTCCTTTTGGAACAAGGAATGACGCCACCGATACAGACTTTGAAGGGCGGCATGCGGGGTTTGCGGCATGCCATTGGCACGACGCGAGGACAACGCATCATAGGTGTCTATGATGGCGAGCATGCGACCAAACAAAGGGATATCGTTGCCGGCCAAACCGTCCGGCTGACCGCTGCCGTCATGGCGCTCATGATGTGAGCGCACCATGACTAGCACCTCCGAGTTGAGGTCAGGGCTATCTCTAAGCAAAGTCAACGACGACATTACGTGCTCGCGCACGGCTCGTGCTTGATCCTCAGACAAGGCGTTCGGTGCCGCGAAGGCAGCGCCGGGCGGTCCAACCGCGCCTACGTCGAACAGCAAGCCGCCGACCCCCAAGGTTCGCAGGACTGACTCTGGGAAACCCAAATGGCGGCCGAAAGCAATAGCCAGGGCGCAGCAATTAATGGCGTGCTCGTACGCCTCTTCTCCCTGGCGGCGTAACTGGGAAATCCAAAAGAATGCATCCATGTTGCGTAATATGCTCTCGAGCATCGGCTGGACTATTTTGTTCACCCGTCCGACGTCGAGCTTATGGCCGGCGCGAATGTCACTGAGGATAGTCTTGCTGAGTTCAGCTACTTGTCCGTGCACTTCGCGCGCGGCCGGCACCTCCTTTTCCATTGGTACGGTGTCCTGATACGCCACTTGCCTGGCGAGCAGTTGCCTTTCCATGAACTTGCGCCGCTCAGCCTGACGCCCGCGCGTCTCGACGGTGGCCCGTCTACGCTGCGCAGCGCGGAGCACAGAAGACGGCAGGGATTCCATATACTCTTCAGCAGGGCGGCCTTTGGCTACGTCAATGATCACGTAGTCGCAGTAGCGCTGCAGCGTATCTATCTCTTGCTGAGTGCGAACAACAAACCCTTGCATTAGGAACGGCGTCTCGATCCAAGGCCTATCCAGCCCCGATACGTACATGCCGATCGTGAGTTGATCGACACTAACCCTGCGCTCTTCTAGTTCCATCAGGCTAACTCAGCACACTGCACTGGCCGGACACACTTCACCCGCATAGTGACAAATATAACTTGAAATGAACATCCTGGCGCTATCGGGAATGACCAGTGCGCCTAGAGGGAAGATAAAAGGGTGTAGTCACGCCATCGCAAACGTAGTATTACTACACAAAATATGCAGATTGCAGGCCTATCAGGGTAGGAAAACGACATGCCGAGAAGGACCAAAATCGTCGCCACGCTGGGTCCGGCCACAGACGGAGAAGGCGTGCTGGACGGCTTGGTACGGGCTGGCGTGGACGTCGTTCGCCTCAATTTCTCGCACGGCGACGCAGCCGGCCATGAACGCCGCGCCGCCGCCAGCCGGGCGGCCGCGCGCGCGGCAGGGCGCGACGTGGCGATCCTCGCCGACATGCAGGGTCCCAAGATCCGCACCGGCGGTTTTGCGCACGGACCGATCACGCTGAGCGAGGGCGCGCGCTTCACGCTGGACACCAGCCTGGCCGACGATGCCGGCACGGACGAGGCCGTGGGCGTGACCTACGAGCAGTTGCCGCGCGATGTCGCCGCCGGGGACGTGCTGCTGCTCGACGACGGCCAGCTCTCGCTGCGGGTCGAAGCGGTGGAAGGTCCGCGGGTGCACTGCCGCGTGGACGTGGGCGGCCAGCTCTCCGACCACAAGGGCATCAACCGGCTCGGCGGCGGGCTCACGGCCCAGGCGCTCACCGATAAGGATCGGGAGGACATCAAGGTGGCGGCGCGCCTGGGCGTGGATTTCGTCGCCATCTCCTTCCCGCGCGACGCCGCCGACGTGGAGAAGGCCCGCGAGCTGGTCCGCGCTGCCGGCAGCGAGGCCGGCATCGTGGCCAAGATCGAGCGTTCGGAGGCGGTGGATAACATCGAGGCGGTGCTCACGGCCGCGGACGTGGCGATGATCGCGCGCGGCGACTTGGCGGTCGAGATCGGCTACGCCGAGCTCCCGGGGGTACAAAAGCGTATCGTGCGGCTGGCGCGCGAGCTGGACCGCGTTGTCATCACCGCCACCCAGATGATGGAGTCGATGATCGAAAACCCGGTGCCCACGCGCGCCGAGGTGCTGGACGTGGCCAACGCGGTCATGGATGGCACCGATGCCGTCATGCTGTCCGCCGAAACCGCCGCCGGACGCTACCCGGTCAAGACCGTGGAGGCGATGGCGCGCGTATGCGAGGGCGCGGAACGCCAGCACAGCGCGCCCGAGGCCGCGCTGCAGCGCTTCGAGCGCCCGTTCAGCCGCATCGACGAAGCCATCGCCATGGCCGCGGCGTTCACCGCCAACCATCTGGACGCCAAGGCCATCGTCACGCTCACCGAATCGGGCTCAACGCCGCTGTGGATCTCGCGCGTGCGCTCCAACACGCCCATCTATGCGCTCACCCGCTTCGACACCACGCGCCGGCGCGTGACGCTTTACCGCGGCGTCCACCCCATCGCCTTCGACATCATGCACGCCAACCCGGACCATGTGCTTCAGGCGGCCGCCGATACGCTGCTGGAACACGAGGCGCTCGCCACCGGCGACCTGGTGGTGTTCACCAAGGGCGACTTCACCGGCGTGGCCGGCGGTACCAACAGCCTGAAAGTGCTGCGCATCGGCGATCCGTCCTTCGCCGGCTGAGCGGCCCGCCGCTCAGCGCGCCGCGCTGTGATACTCGGGGTTGGGCATCATATCGACCGCGGCAGCCATGCGGTTGGTCATGTTGAACAGCGACGCCACGGCGGCGACGTCCCAGATGTCGGCGTCGCTGAAGCCGACGTCGCGCAACGCCTGGCGGTCGGCCTCGCCCATCTCGTCGGGGCGTTCGGTGAGTTTGACGGCGAAATCCAGCATGGCGCGCTGGCGCGCGCCCAGCTCCGCCACCCGGTAGTTCATTGCCATCATCTCGCCCAGCTCGGGATCGCCCGAGAGGCTGCGCACCGCGGCCCCGTGTGCGGTGAGGCAGTAGTAGCAATGGTTGCTCGACGACACCGCCACCGCGATCATTTCGCGCTCCAGCTTGGACAAGCCGGACTCGCCGAGCATGGCTTCGTTGTAAAACTCGGTGAAGGCTTGCAGCTTGGCATCGCTGAAAGCGTAGGCGAGCAGCACATTCGGGATCATGCCCAGCTTTTCCTCGCACTTGGCCAGGTACTTCTGCAACCTGGGGCTGAGCTGCTCGCGCGGCAGGGGCTTCAGGTCGAGCGCGGTGATGTGCTTGGGTTGGGGCATGGGAAATCTCCTGCTGCCTGGGTCTTGAACCGCGCCTGCGGGGCGCGCCGAATGTCTCGGGCAAGGATATCAACCCCGCCGGCTGCGCACAGGCGCCCGCGGGAACCTTTGCGCAGCCGCCGCGTTGTTGCGGGTGTCCGCCGTTCGGCCGTGTCCTTGCCGGGCGGCGGGCAGTCGTGCTCCACATCCCCGGCGGGCCCGGCGCCCGCCGGGGCTTGTTGTTTCGGCCGCCGCTCCTGCGGGAGCCCGCCTGTCGCGGCCTGCAATTGCTGATACGCTATGGGCGTCGGCCGGCATAGCTGATTTCGATCAAACGTCAGCGTAGCCCAAACCGGTCCGAAACCCTGTTCCGCCACCCGCGCACAGTCCGACCCACGCTTGCGATGGGACTTATCCGCACCGTGACCGAGAACAACCAGCCGCTGCAACTCGCCTACAGCATCCTCAGTGGTGACGACGATCAGGATCGCGCCTGCCGGGCGATCCCGGATGATGCCTGCCACCATCTGCCGCGCAACTACGTACTCAACGTCCTCAATGGCACCTGCACCAAACTGGCGGAGCAGATCGCCGGCCCCAACCTGGTGCTGCCGTGGCTGCTCACCGCCGTGGGGGCGCCGGTGTTTCTCACCGGCTTACTGATGCCGCTCAAGCAAACGGGCTCGCTGCTGCCGCAACTGGCGATCTCCGGCACCATCCGCGCCGCGGCGCGGCGCAAATGGTTCTGGGTGGGCGCCGGCGCATTCCAGGCCCTGATGCTGCTCGCCATGGCCGCTGCGGTCGTGCTGCTGGCATCCCCGCTCTACGCCGGGCTCGCGATCATGTTCGCGCTGGCACTGTTCAGCGTGGCCAGCGGCGTGGGCTCGGTGGCGTTTCAGGACGTGGTGGGCAAGACCATCGACAAGGGGCTGCGCGGCACCATGCTCTCCTACCGCGCCGCCCTTGGCGGTGCCCTGGCCGTGGCATTCGGCCTGGCGATCAAGCTGGCGCTGGGCCAGAGCGCAAACCTGCCGGCCTACGTCGGCCTGGTGCTGATCGGCGCCTGCCTGTGGGCTCTGGCCGCAGCGTTGTTCGCCGCCATCCGCGAACAGCCCGGCGCCACCGGCGGCGGTCGCAACGCCATCGCCGAAGCCCGAGCCGGGGCAGCGCTGCTGCGGCGCTACCCGGGCTACCGGCGCTACCTGCTCGCCCGCGCCGCCCTGGTGAGCATCGAGATCGCGGCGCCTTTCTACGTCATCGCCGCCCACCACGAATCCCAGGGCGCGGCCTCGCTGCTGGGGCTGCTGGTCCTCGCCGTAGCGCTCGCGCGGGTGTTGAGCAGTCCTTTTTGGGGACGCTTTTCCGACACCTCGGCGCGGCGCGTGATGGCACTCGCCGGCCTGGTCGGCGTTTTGCCCGGCGCGTTCGCTCTGGCGCTGGCGGCACTGCCGGCCGGGCCCTACAGCGCATACGGTTTCGGGCTCGTGTTCTTTATTCTGGGCTTCGCCGAGGCCGGGGTACGGCTGGGCCGCAAGACCTACCTGGTCGACGCCGCGCCTGAGAAGGAACGCCCCACGCTGGTCGCCTTCGGCAACTCCGCCATCGGTATGATCACCCTGTTGGGCGGCGTTTTGGGGGCGGTGGCACAGTGGGGCGGCCTGACGGCGATACTGGCCGTGCTGGTCGCGGCAGCGGCAACGGGAAGCGGGCTCAGCCTGGCCATGCCAGAAGCCGAGGATTTTGCGTAGCATAGGCGCGCGGAATGATTTTGCGGACGGCTGCGCCATCACGCCGGCCGCGCACGAACAAAAACGGGAGGTCGTATCCGATGATCACTCGACGCATGATGCTCAAAGGCGGAACCGCTACGGCCGCCGCCGCAGGCGCGGCCCTGCTCAGCGGCTGCGGCACCATCCTCTATCCCAACCGGCGCGGCCAGTCCAGGGGACGCATCGACGTGGGCGTCGCCCTGCTCGACGCCCTGGGGCTGCTCTTTTTCATCATTCCAGGCGTCATTGCCTTCGCCGTTGATTTCTCCACGGGCGCCATCTACCTGCCCCATTCGCGCCATGCCTCCGATGAAGACCCCAAGCAGTTGGCGCATGATCTTAGCCGGGTGAATCCCAAGGATCTGACACACCGGCAACGGCGCATCATCCATGCGGTCATCAGACGCATGAAGCGCCGCGGCCACGTCCCCAAGAGCGGTGAGCTGCGCCTTGCGGGCCAGCGCGTGCGCGTGCTGGCACTGAATCGAACCGGGCTGGAGCCGGGCACGCGCCTCGCCATAAACGGATGAGCGCCGTGCGCCGGGCATCATCGTGAGCAAGCTGTTCTGGGAGGACATCCGCGTCCCCGAAGTGCGTGAATACGGGCGCACCACGGTGACGCGCGAGGATATCCTGCGCTTTGCGCGCGCCTACGATCCCCAGCCCTTTCACGTGGACGAAGCGTTTGCGCGCGACCATTTCTACGGCGGACTGATCGCCAGCGGCTGGCACACGGCGGCCATCTGCATGCGCATGATGGTCGACCACATGCTCAACGGCGCAGCCTCCATGGGCTCGCCCGGCGTGGAGCGCCTGCGCTGGCGGCGCCCGGTGCGCCCCGGCGATACCCTGCGCGTACGCCAGGAGACCCTGTCCAAGCGCCGTTCGGCCTCGCGCCGCGACCTGGGCTTGGTGAAAAACCGCTTCCAGCTTCTCAATCAAAACGACGAGGTGGCCATGGAAATGGAGTCCACCGGCCTGTTCGCCGTGCGCGAGCCGGAGCGCGACGAGTGAACGCCCCCGCCGCGGTTTACTTCGAGGACATCGCGCTCGAACGCCCGGTGGAATACGGGTCGATCCCGGTCAGCGCCGAGGCGATCAAAGCGTTCGCCCGCGACTACGACCCGCAACCCTTCCATCTCGACGAGGACGCGGCGCGGCGCACCCACTTTGCAGGCCTGGCCGCCTCCGGCTGGCATACCTGCGCCATGATGATGCGCCTGCTGGTGGACAACTGCTTCTCACGGGTGGCCGGCCTGGGCTCACCCGGCTTCGACGACCTGCGCTGGCTGCGCCCGGTACGCCCGGGCGACGAGCTGCACGTGCGCGCCAGATGCACCGACAAGGCGCCGTCACGCTCGCGCGCCGACCGCGGGCGGGTGCGCATGTTCGTGGAAGTGCTCAATCAGCGCGACGAGGTGGTGATGAGCGTAGCGCTCATGGCCATCATCGCGCGGCGCCATCCGGACACTGCGCGCTGAGCGCGGATCCCTCGCTTGCACATTGTTAGCCTCCTAAGTAAACTTCGTGACGTTTCCTTGCCGTCCGCCCAGGGGCGGTACTGTCCGCATTGAGCCGCACGGTGTACGACGGACTGCTCGTTCACCGTCACGATTCCCCCAGGGAGCGAGTCACAGGACTTTAGCCGATGATAAAACGACTAATCCTCGTATTGTTCGCACTGGCCGTGCTGTTCGGAGGCATTTTCGGCTGGAAATGGTACCAGCAGCAGCAGATCGCCAAGGCGCGCGCGTCCGCTCCAACGCCTGCCGCCGTCGTGCAGGCGCAAAAGGCGCAGACCAAGACCTGGAGCCCGACGCTGTCGGCCACCGGCTCGCTGCAGGCCATTCAGGGCGTGGATGTGAGCACCGAGGTGGCGGGCGTGGTGACCCATATCGGCTTCCAGTCCGGGCAGAGCGTGAAACAGGGCAGCACGCTGATCAAGCTCGACACCGAGGCCGACGAGGCGGAGCTGCGCAGCCTCAAGGCACAGTCCGACCTGGACCGGATTCAGTACAGACGTCAGCGCGAGCTCTATAAGTCCCACTCCACGTCCAAATCGAGCCTGGATCAGGCCGAAGCGCAGTACAAACAGGCCCAGGCGCAAGTATCGAAACAGCAGGCCACCGTCGACAAAAAGATCATCCAGGCGCCGTTCAGCGGCATTCTGGGCATCCGCCAGGTCGACCTGGGCCAGTATCTGGCCCCCGGCACGACCATCGTCACCCTGCAGCAGCTCAACCCCATCTATGTCAACTTCACCCTGCCGCAGCAGGAGCTGCCGAAGGTCCACGAGGGACAGAAGGTGGAGGTCTCGGTATCCGGCTTCAGCGGCGTGACTTTCCAGGGCAAGATTACCGCGATCAATCCTAAGGTGGACAACAACACGCGCAATTTCGCGCTGCAGGCAACCATTAACAATAACCACAAGACCTTGCGCCCCGGCATGTTCGTCAACACCTCCGTCATGCTGCCCCAGCAGAACAGCGTGGTCACCGTTCCGCAGACCGCGATCAGCTACAACCCGTACGGCGATTTCGTCTACATACTCAATAAAACCGGCCAGCAACGCCATGGCAAGCCGGTGTACAAGGCCAATCGCAACGTGGTGACCACCGGAGCCACCCGCGGCGACTTCGTGCAGATTAAAAAGGGCGTGAAAGCCGGCGACCTGGTGGTCACCGCCGGCCAGGTCAAGCTGCACCCGGGCGCGTTGGCAACCATCAACAATAAGAACGCTCCCTCCTACAGCGCCAAGCCGAAGGTCAGCGAGCAGTAGGAAGGGATCCCATGAAGTTCACCGACATTTTCATCAAGCGCCCGGTGCTGGCGAGCGTCATCAGCCTGCTCATTTTCATCGTAGGCTTGCGCGCCTACAGCCAGCTGCAGATCCGCGAGTATCCGAAAACCACCAATGCCCAGGTCACCGTCACCACCACCTACACCGGCGCCGCCCCCAGCCTGATCGCCGGCTTCATCACCACGCCGCTGGAGAAAGCCATCTCCCAGGTGGACGGCATCGACTACCTGGAGTCCACCAGTATCCAGGGCACCAGCCAGATCACCGCCAACCTGGCCCTGAACTACGACCCTTACAAGGCGCTGACCCAGATCCAGGCCCAGGTCCAGCAGGTAATCAACCAGTTGCCGCCGGAAGCGCAGCGGCCCCAGCTCAATGTGCAGGTCGGCCAGACCACCGACGCCATGTACATGAGCTTTTTCAGCAAAGACTACAAATCCAACCAGATCACCGACTACCTGAACCGCGTGGTCGTGCCCAAGCTGTCGTCCGTGGCGGGCGTGCAGCAGGCGGAACTTCTGGGCCAGCGCACCTTCGCCATGCGCATCTGGCTCAACCCGCAGAAGATGGCGGCGCTCAACATCAGCCCGACGCAGGTGCGCCACGCGCTGGCCGCGAACAACTACCTCGCGGCGGTGGGCCAGACCAAGGGTCACTTGATCACGATCAACCTCAACGCCGACACCCAGATGCACAGCGCGCAGCAGTTCAAGCATCTGATCGTCGCGCACCGCAACGGCAGCATCATCCGCCTGGGCGACATCTCCACGGTGGACCTGGGCGCCGAGAGCTACTCCAAAAACGTCCACTTCAACGGCCAGTCCGCAACCTTCGTGGGCATCAAAGTCGCCCCCACGGCCAACCCGCTCACGGTGGCCAAGAACGTCCACAAGGTGTTCCCGCAGATCCAGGCCAACCTGCCGCAGGGCATGCACGGGGTCATCGCCTACGACTCCACCCAGTACATCAACGACTCCATCCACGACGTCGCCTCCACGCTGATCGAGACCATGCTGATCGTGGTGGTCGTGATTTTCCTCTTCCTGGGTTCGTTACGCTCTTTGCTCATCCCCGCTGTGACCATTCCGCTAGCGCTGGTGGGCGCCGGGCTGATCATGGAGATGCTGGGCTTTTCCGTGAACCTGCTCACCCTGCTGGCCATGGTGCTGGCGATCTCGCTGGTGGTCGACGACGCCATCGTGGTGGTGGAAAACATCCACCGCCACATCGAGGAGGGCCAGCCGCCCATGCAGGCGGCGTTGCGCGGCGCGCGCGAGCTGGGCGCACCCATCATCGCCATGACCATCACCCTGGTCGCGGTGTATGCGCCTATCGGCCTGATGGGGGGACTGACCGGCACGCTGTTCACGCAGTTCGCCTTTTCGCTGGCCGGCGCCGTGGTGATCTCGGGCATCACGGCGCTCACGCTCTCGCCCATGATGTGTTCCAGGCTGCTCAAGCCGGACACCGGCAAGAAAGGCTTTGCGCACTTCATCGACGTGGCCTTCGACAAGCTCAAGAACGCTTATGAGCGGCGCGTGCACGCCACGCTCAACTACCGCCCGGTGGTGCTCGTTTTCGGCCTCGCCATTCTGGTGAGCTGCTTCTTCCTGTTCCAGTCGGCGAAAAAGGAGCTCGCGCCCACCGAAGACCAGGGCCTGATCCTGGTGCAGGCCACCGGAGCGGCCTCCTCGAATATCGAACAGACCACCCACTGGTCCAGCGAGCTGACCAAAATCTTCCAGAGCTACCCGGCCACGGCGCAGATATTTCTCATCAACGGCGTGGGCGGCGGCGGCTCGGCCGCGCTCACCAACAGCACCATCGCGGGGCTGGTGATGAAGCCCTGGAGCCAGCGCAAGATTTCGCAGATGGCGCTCATGCCCAAAGTGCAGGCGGCAATCAAGAACATCCCCGGCGTGCGCGCGGCGGCGTTCGCCAAGCCGTCGCTGCCGGGCAACAACAGCGGCTTCCCGGTGCAGTTCGTGGTCCAGACCACCAATTCCTTCGAGCAGCTCAACCAGGTCACGCAGCGCCTTTTGAGCAAGGCGCGCTCGAGCGGCCTGTTCGCCTATACCGACACCGACCTCAAATACGACCTGCCCCAGTACCAGTTGCACATCGACCGCAACAAGCTCGCCGACCTGGGGCTGACGGTGCAGGATCTGGGCGCCGATCTGGCGACCATGCTCAGCGGCGGCTACGTCAACTACTTCAGCATCCAGGACCGCAGCTACCAGGTCATCCCGCAGGTCAAGCGCCCCGACCGCCTGAACCCCAGCCAGATCGAGAATTACCACATCCAGACGGGCTCGGGACAAATGGTGCCGCTGTCGACCGTCGCCAGCCTCAAGCGCGAGGTCATCCCGGAGCAGCTCAAGCACTTCCAGCAGCTCAACGCCGCCACCATCCAGGCGGTACCCGCGCCGGGGGTGACCATGGGCCAGGCACTGAGCTATCTGCAGAGCACGGCGCACCAGATCTTTCCGCCGGGTTATTCCATGGATTACGCCGGCCAGTCGCGCCAGTTCGAGAAGGAAGGCAACGCGCTGCTGGTCACCTTTTTCCTGGCCATTATCGTTATTTTCCTGGTGCTGGCGGCACAGTTCGAGAGCTACCGCGACCCGACCGTGATCCTGGTCAGCGTGCCCATGGCGATCAGCGGAGCGCTCATCTTCCTGACCTTGGGCTTCGCTACCGTCAACATCTACACGGAGGTGGGACTGGTGACGCTGATCGGGCTGATCAGCAAACACGGCATCCTCATCACCCAGTTTGCCAACCAACTGCAGCTGGAGGGCCTAAGCAAGCGCCGCGCCATCGAAGAGGCAGCCGGCATTCGGCTGCGCCCTGTGCTGATGACCACCTGCGCCATGGTGGCGGGCATGGTGCCGCTGCTCACCGCCACCGGGCCCGGCGCGGTGAGCCGCTTCGACATGGGCCTTGTGGTGGCCACCGGCATGGGCATCGGCACGCTGTTCACGCTCTTCGTGCTGCCCTCCATGTACATGCTGCTGGCCAAGGACCATCATGGCAGCGGCGACAGTTACGACGGCGGCGACGCCGCGGGCCGACCCGCAAACGGGCTGCAGCAGGAAACCCCCGGCCCGTCGTCCTCCTGAGGGGAACAGCCATGACGCGCAAGCTCTACGAACTCGTCGGGCGCGACGACAACCGCTTCAGCCCGTACTGCTGGCGCAGCCTGATGGCGCTGACCCACAAGGGGCTGGACTTCGAGCGCGTGCCCTGCCGCTTCACCGACAAGGAGCGCATCGCCTTCAGCGGTCAGCCCAAAGTGCCGGTGCTGGCCGACGGCGAACAGGTGGTGGCCGATTCCTGGGCCATCGCCGAGCACCTGGAAGCGGCCTATCCGGAACGCCCGGCGCTCTTTCCAGGCGGCGAGGCGACGCGCGCGCTGACCCATTTCATCAACGCCTGGGCGGACACGCGCATCAACCCGGCCATACTGCGCCTGATCATTTTCGAGTTGTTTCAGCGCGTGGATCCGGTGGACGCGGACTATTTCCGCCGCACCCGCGAGCAGCGTCTGGGCGACACGCTGGAAAATCTGCACGCGACGCGCGATGAGCACTGGGGCGCATTCAGCGGCGCGCTCAGGCCGCTGGCGATGATGCTCGACGATCGCCCGTACCTCAGCGGGGCATCACCGGCCTACGCCGACCACATCCTGTTCGGCACGTTCCAGTGGGCGCGCCTGGCCAGCCCGCTGGACCTGCTCGCCGACTGGCCCACAGTGGCGGAATGGCGCGAGCGCATGCTGGATCTGTTCGACGGTCTGGGGCGCAGCGCCGCCGCCGCTTGATCACGTGCGGCTTGCGGAGATGGCCGCCCGGGCGGCGGATTGGATTCCTTAGCGGCGCTGGTATTGCGCCTTGCCGAACAGGACCTCGCGCGCCTGCCCGGCGGTAAGGTCGGTCTTCTCGTCCTTGAGCACCTGCAGGCCACGCTGCACGGCGGGGCGCTCGTCGATGCGCGCGAACCAGCGCTTCACGTTCGGGTAATCGTCCATGTCCACGCCCTGATTGGACGCCGAGCGCAGCCACGGGAACGTGGCGATATCGGCGATCGTATAGTCGTCGCCCGCCAGGTAGGCTGCCTCGCCCAGGCGCTTGTCCATCACCGCGTACAGCCGGTTGGCCTCGTTGCTGTAGCGATCCTGGGCGTAGGGGATCTTCTCCGGCGCATATTTGAAGAAGTGGTGGGCCTGGCCCAGCATGGGCCCCACGCTCGCCATCTGGAACATGAGCCACTGCAGCACCTGCATGCGCGGGCGTGTCTCCTGGGGCATGAACCGGCCGGTCTTCTCCGCCAGATAGACGAGCATGGCCCCTGACTCGAACATGGCCAGCGGCCTGCCGTCGGGGCCGTCCTGGTCAACCATCGCCGGGATCTTGTTGTTGGGGCTGATCTCGAGAAACGCCGGCTTGAACTGGTCCCCGGCGCCGATGTTGACCGCGTGTGCGCGGTACTCCAGCCCGGTTTCCTCGAGCATGATGTGCAGCTTGTGGCCGTTGGGCGTGGTCCAGGTGTAGAGATCGATCATCACAGACTCCTGCCGGTACATGCCTTGCCGCGCGCGGCAAGCCGATAGCCAGCTATCAGCTTAACATGCCCCTCGAGCTCACTCCGGCGTGTCCAGCACCCGCCAAAGGTACCAGCTAGCCGCGCTGCGGTAGGGCCGCCAGCGCTCGCCGTGGGCGAGCAGGGCGTCGGGTGCCGGCAGTTCCGCGCAGGCATGGGTGCGCTGAAATCCCTTGCGAACGCCCAGATCCGTCGCCGGCAGCACATCCGGGCGCCCCAGCCCGAAGATGAGCAGCATCTCCACGGTCCAGCGCCCGACACCGCGTATGGCGGTCAGGCGCTCGATGATGGCCTCATCATCCAGCGCGGCGAGATCCTCGCGCGCCGGTACCACGCCTTCGTGGGTGCGCCGCGCCAGATCCTGCACGGCGGCCACCTTCGTACGCGACAGGCCGGCCGCGCGCAGGCGTTCCTGCGGCAGCGCCAGCAACGCCTCGGGCGCGCGTGGGCCTTCCGGCAGCAGGGCGCGCACGCGCTCGAAGATCGACCCCGCCGCTTTGCCTGAAAGCTGCTGGTAGACGATGGCGCGCAACAACGCCAGGAACGGCTCCGCGGCGTAGCGGCGGCGCAGCCGCATCGGCCCCACGCGCTCGATGGCGGCGGCCAGGCGGGGGTCGACGCGCGCCAGGTGAGCCGCGGCAACGTCCGCGTCGAATGCCAACTCGAAGTCTTCATCACTCATGGCTCATCCTCGGAGAGTTCGCTTGCACCGGGCCATCGAAACGTGCGTGGCGCGGGACCCCCGGCGTTGTCACCGCCGGGTCACATCGCGCGCACATCCTGCCCAGTGCAGGGCGCACAGGCACCGGCAATGCCCGCATCCGGGACAACGGGTTGAAAAACCGCACAGCCGCCACAAAATAACGCTATGCTTGTTGGCAACAGCCGTTTGTGTGCGGCCCGCACGACGCGGCCGACGCCCGAGCGGCGAGGCCGTACGTGACCGCGAACACGGCGCCGCACACATTGCCCACCGGCTCTTCCCCTCTGGTGACAGCGCGCCCGGATGCGATCTCGCGCTGCCCGGGGGCACTCACACGGACACCGCACAGGAGGTAGCATGCATTATCGTCAACTCGGCCGCACGGGGCTCAAGGTCTCGGAGCTTTGCCTGGGTACCATGACGTTCGGCTCGCAGTTCCTCAACATCGCCCAGGTGGATCAGGCGGACGCCACGCGCATGGTGGAGCGCGCCATGGAGGCGGGCGTCAACTTCTTCGACACCGCGGACGTCTACTCCTTCGGCGAATCCGAAGAGGTGCTGGGCCGGGCGCTCAAGTCGCTGGTGATCGACCGCGACAGCGTGGTCATCGCCACCAAGGTGCGCTCACCCATGAGCCAGGCCGCCTCCGAAGGCAGCGGCGACGTCAACAACGTGGGGCTGTCGCGCAAGCACATCATGGCCGCGGTCGAAGCCAGCCTGCGCCGCCTCGACACCGACCACATCGACCTCTATCAGGTGCACGGTTGGGACATTCGCACCCCCGTCGAGGAGACCTTGCGTGCGCTGGACGACCTGGTGCGTCAGGGCAAGGTCCGCTACGTGGGCTGTTCCAACTGGAGCGCGCGCCATCTGGCCAAAGCGCTGGCGCTGGCCGGGGAGCGCGGCTGGGAGCGCTTCGCTTCGCTGCAGGCCTACTATTCCCTCGCCGGGCGTGACCTGGAGCACGAGTTGCTGCCGCTCGCCGAAGAGGAAGGGCTCGGGGTGCTGCCCTGGTCTCCGCTCGCCGGCGGCTTTCTCAGCGGCAAGTTCCGCCGCGACAAGCCCGCCCCGGAAGGCGCCCGGCGCACGGACTTCGACTTTCCGCCGGTGGACCGGGAGCAGGCTTACGACGCCGTGGAAACGCTGGAGGCCATCGCCAAGGAAACCGGCGCCACCATTCCGCAGGTCGCCCTCGCCTGGCTGCTCAAGCGCCCCGCGGTGAGCTCGGTGATCATCGGCGCCAAGCGCATGGACCAGCTCGAAGACAACCTGGGCGCGAGCGGCCTAGAGCTCAGCGGCGAACACATGGAGCGGCTGAACAAGCTCACCCAGCCGCCGCAGCTCTACCCGCAATGGATGGTGGAGCGCCAGAACAGCGGCCGCTAGCGCCAGCATGCGCGAGAACCCGCGCGGCGGGGCGTCGTTCTGGCGCCCTCGCCCCGCGCGATCCAACCCCCACAACAGGAGCCCGTCGCCGTGAGCCAAAGCCGCCTCTTTTCGCCTTTCAAGCTGCGCGAGGTCGAGTGCCGCAACCGCATATTCGTCTCCCCCATGTGCCAGTACTCCAGCCGCGACGGCGTGCCCACCGACTGGCACCTGGTGCACCTGGGCAGCCGCGCCGTCGGCGGCGCCGGCCTGGTCATGGTGGAGGCTTCGGCGGTGACTCCCGAAGGGCGCATCTCGCCGGATGATTCCGGCATCTGGAACGACGAGCAGACCGAGGCATTCCGCCGCATTACTGCGTTTTTGAGCGACCAGGGCGCGGTGCCCGCCATGCAGCTCGCCCATGCCGGGCGCAAGGCGTCCACCGATGCGCCCTGGCACGGCGGCGGCCCGCTCGGCCCGCACGAGCGCGGCTGGGCCCCGGTGGCCCCCAGCGCGTCGCCCTTCTCGCAGGCCCATCCGGTCCCGCACGCGCTGACGGCGGACGAAATCGACGGCGTCGTGACCGCCTTCTCCGCCGCCGCCCGGCGCGCGCTGGACGCCAGTTTCCGGGTCATCGAGCTGCACATGGCCCACGGTTACCTGATGCACGAATTCCTGTCACCGCTGTCCAACCATCGCGACGACGAGTACGGCGGCACGCTCGAAAACCGCGGGCGCCTACCGTTGCGCATCGCCCGTGCCGTGCGCGAGGCCTGGCCCGAGGGCCTGCCGCTGTTCGTGCGCATCTCGGCCACGGACTGGGTCGAGGGCGGCTGGGACATCGACCAGTCCGTGCAGCTTGCGCGCTGGCTGCAGGAGGCCGGCGTGGATCTCATCGACTGCTCCGGCGGCGGCCTGGTCCCGGACGCCAAAATCCCTGCGGGCCCCGGTTATCAGACTGCTTTTGCGCAGCGCATACGCGAAGACGCGGGCATCGCCACCGGCGCCGTCGGCATGATCACCGAACCGGTACAGGCCGAGCATATCCTGCGCACCGGCCAGGCCGACGCCGTGCTGCTCGCCCGGGAGCTGCTGCGCGACCCTTACTGGCCGTTGCACGCGGCGCGCGCCCTGAACGTGGATATCGACTGGCCGCCGCAGTACCAGCGCGCCAAGCGCTGAGGCGAGGCGGCGGCGAAACGCGCACTGATCGGATCGAAATAAGGAGGTACCCCCATGAAAGTCGCATTCATCGGACTGGGCAGCATGGGCGCGCCCATGGCGCGCCTGCTGGTCGACGCCGGCTTCGACGTCGCCGTCTACAACCGCAGCGCCGACAAGGCACGCCCGCTTGAGCAGGCGGGCGCGCGAGCCGCGGCCAGCGCACGCGAGGCGGCCGAAGGCGCCGACGTGCTCGCCACCATGGTGGCCGACGACCAAGCGCTGAAGGCGGTTCTGCGCGGCGAACACGGCGCGCTGCAGGGCCTGCGCCAAGGCGCGGCGCACGTGTCGATGAGCACCATCAGCCTGGCGTTGGCGCGCGAGTTGGCGGATGAGCACCGCGAAGCCGGCGCGGACTACGTCGCGGCACCCGTTTTTGGGCGCCCCGACGCAGCCGCGGCGAAAAAACTCTGGGTGCTCGCGGCCGGGCCCGCGCAGGCGATCGAGACGGCGCGCCCGGTGCTCGAAGCCATGGGCCAGGGCGTGATCGAGCTGGGCGACGACCCCACGCGCGCCAATACCGTCAAGCTCGCCGGCAACTACATGATCAGCAGCATGATGCAGGCCATGGGCGAGGCCTTTGCGCTCAACCGCAAGGCGGGCGTGCCGGCCGAGGAATTTCTGGAAATCATCAACAACGTGTTTAAATCCCCGGTCTACGAAAACTACGGGCGTCAGATCGCCACCGAGCAGTTCGCACCGGCCGGCTTCAAGCTGCGCCTGGGCCTGAAGGACCTGCGACTGGTGCTGGCGGCAGCGGACGACGCCGAAGCCCCCATGCCCCTGGCGAGCCTGCTGCACGACCGTTACCTGGGCGCGGTGGCGCGCGGCGAGAGCGAGCTGGACTGGTCCGCACTGGGTCGGCTGAGTGCCGACGATGCCGGCCTGCCGCGCCGAAACTGACGCCCCAGCCACCCGCATACGCGGGGGGAGGTCGACGAAGTGACCGAAGAAACGCTTAAAGGCAAAACGGCGATCATCACCGGCGGCGGCCGGGGCCTGGGCAAGGCGATCGCACGCGCGTACGTACAGGCCGGCGCGCAGGTGCTGATCACGGCGGCAAGGAGCTACGAAGAGCTGGAGCGCTCGGCGATCGAGATCGGCGCCTGGTCGCAGATCGCCGACGTGACCCACGACACCGATGTCGCCCTGGTGGTGGACCTGGCGCTCAAGGAGTTCGGCCACATCGACATCCTGGTCAACAACGCCGCGCGCGGCATGCGCATGATCAACGAGCGCTACCTCACCGATCCGCTGCCGTTCTGGCACGTGGACGCGGACGACTGGCGCCTGATGGTCGACACCAACATCAACGGCCCGTTCCTGATGTCGCGGGCCGTGGTGCCGCATATGCTGGAGAACGGCTGGGGGCGCGTCATCAACATCTGCGCCGATCCCATGACCTTCTCCCAGCCGGGCTGGTCGCCGTACGGACCGTCCAAGGCTGCGCTCGACGCCATGAGCGAGATCTGGGCGCGCGACGTGGACGGCACCGGCGTGACGGTCAACCGCCTGTTGCCCGGCGGCGATGCCGCCACCGCCATGTTCCCGCCGGCGGCGCTGCGCGACCGGCGCGACACGTTCCTGTCGCCGGAGGTCATAGGGCCGCCGGCGGTGTATCTGGCCTCCGATGACGCCGCGGACGTGAACGGCGCCCGCATCAACGCGCTGGCCTGGAACGAGGAGCGCGGCATCGAACTGGTACCGTCGCAGCAGACCGACTAGCCCCGCCGCCCCGCAGGCGCCGAAGATCCAGTCCGGCGCCTAAAATAGCCTGCTATCATTTTCCCTTTCCAACGGCCGCCGCCCCCGGCGGCGGCCTCCGCGTCCTGTCTACGGGAGCCAACGTGTCCGAGTCGACCCAACCCACCAGCGCGATCGCCAGCATGCGCACGGCGGCGCTGCTTCTGGTCGTCGTCATCGTGCTATGGGGCGCCAACTGGCCGGTGATGAAAGTGGGCCTGCACTACATGCCACCGCTCACGTTCGCCGCCATACGCATGGCGCTGGGCGCGTTCATCATGTTCGCCGTGAACGCCGCCACCGGCAGGCTGCACCTGCCCAGCCGCAACGACTGGAAGATCGTGCTCAGCGTGGGCTCCATGCAGATGGGCGGCTTTCTGATGCTGATTATCAGCGGGCTGCAGTTCGTGCCGCCCGGGCGCTCGTCCATTCTCGCCTATACCACGTCGCTGTGGGTGGTGCCGCTGGCGGCGTTCTTCCTGAGCGAGCGCCTGCCCAAGCTCAAGCTACTGGGATTCGTCATCGGCATCGCCGGCGTGGGGGTGATGTTCAATCCGCTGGGCTTCGACTGGAGCAATCCGGACGTGATCCTGGGCAATGGACTGCTCATGCTGGGCGCCGTGCTGTGGGCCGTGCAGATCGTGCAGGTGCGCGGCCATCGCTGGGAGGGCTCGCCGCTCACCCTGGCGCCGTGGCAGTTCACTGTGGCCGCCTGCGTGATCACGCCCTTCGCGTTTTACTTCGACCACGGGCGCAGCATCGACTGGGGACCGACGGTGGGCCTGATCCTGTTCTACAACGGCCCCATCGCCACCGCGTTCGGCTTCTGGGCAGTACTTACGGTCACGCGCGCGCTGCCCGCCGTCACCACGTCGCTCGCCACCCTGGGCGTGCCCGTCGTGGGACTGCTGCTCTCAGCGCTGTTTCTGAACGAGGCGCTCACCGTCACCCTGGTGGGGGGGCTGCTGCTGATCCTGGCCGGGCTGGTGCTGGTAACGCTTGCTGACCGCGCGCGCAGCGCGCGCACCGCCCGTCAGACCTCGAACAACTGAGCGTAAGCGTGCGCGTCGAAGAAGACCTCCATACGCACGATGCCGTCGTCGGCGACGGTGATCCATACCGCCACCCGCGTGAGCTCCATGCCCGGCACCGTGGTGACCAGGTCGTAGATCACGCAGCTTTCGTCGCCGTCGACGAACACGCGCCGCACCTCGAGGCGCGCGAGCACGGGGTAAAGCCGGTCCAGGTCGCTGGCCAATTGATCGCGGCCCTGGTAGGAGCGCACCGGGCCGATGAACTCGAACGCGCGCGCCGACACCTGCTCCATAGCGCGCTCGAAGTCATGCCGTGCCATGGCCCCGAAAAAGGCCTCGACCACCTCTCGTACCGACTGCGGCGTCCCAGTCATGCGCTTTCCTGTCGACCTTCCGGGCATTTGTATCACGCGTCGCGCCTAGGCGCTCAAATCAGGTGGAGCTGGCGCGGCGTGCGCGCCTGCACCGCCGTCAGCGCCGAGACCGTAACACCCAGCAGGCGCACCGGCCGGCGGCCGGCGTCGGTGCGCGCAGCAAGCGCCGCCAGGTCGCGTCCCAGCTCGGGCGGATCACCGAGCGGCCACGCGCGCGTCACGCTGCGCGTAACCTGGCGAAAGTCCGCATATTTCACCTTAATCGTCAGCGTGTGCGCGCACAAATTCCGCCCGGCGAGGTCGGAGAAGACCTCGCGTGCCAGGGCGCTCAGACGCGCGACCACCTCATCGAAAGAGCTCACATCCTCAGCGAAGGTGGTCTCGGAGCCGAGCGATTTGCGCGTGCGCTCCGCCACCACCGGGCGATCATCGACCGCGCGCGCGATGTGGTAGAAGTGCTGGCCGGCCTTGCCGAAGGCGTGTTCCAGCGCGGGGCTCGACCAACGCCTCAGATCCGCGCCGGTTCTGATGCCGAGACGCTTCATACGCGCTTCTGTGGCGCGCCCCACACCGTGGAAACGCCCCACCGGCAGGGCGGCCACGAACGCCGGGCCGCGCGCGGGGGTGATCAGGTAGAGGCCGTCCGGTTTATCCATATCGGAGGCAATTTTGGCCAGAAACTTGTTATAGGATACGCCGGCCGAGGCGATCAGGCCGGTCTCCTCATAAATGCGCTGCTTGATCTCGCGGGCGATCAGCGTGGCCGAGCCGCGGCAGACGCGCACGTCGCTCACGTCCAGATACGCCTCGTCGAGCGACAAGGGCTCGACCAGCGGCGTGTAGCGCCGGAACACCGAGCGGATCGCCTGCGACACGGTGCGGTAGACATCAAACCGCGGGCGCACGAAGATCGCGTCGGGGCACAGACGCTTGGCGTGCGCCGAGGGCATGGCGGAATGGATACCGAAGCGCCGCGCCTCGTAGCTGCATGTGGCCACCACGCCGCGCCCGTCCGGCGGGCCGCCTACCACCAGCGGGCGGCCGCGGTAGTCCGGGCAGTCCCGCTGTTCGACGGCGGCGTAGAACGCATCCATGTCGATGTGGATGATCTTGCGAAGTCGCTCCACCACGGCGGCTGAACCCGCAAACAGCACCTATCTTATTCTATCGCGGCTCGACGCCCGCCGCGGGTACGCAGCTTTCGCCCGCTGTGGCAGTGACATAGAATCGCACCATTGCCGCGAGCGAGTAGGGAGCAGGCGTGTCGCGCAGCACAACCCGCGGGGTGGAGATCGCCGTCCAGCCGGAGTACGTGCCGGAGCGCTCGGAGCCCGAACGCGACCTCTATTTCTTCGCCTACCACGTCACCATCCGCAACGTGGGCCGCGAGCCGGTACAACTGTTGTCGCGGCACTGGATCATCACGGACGGCAGCGGCAAGACGGAGGAAGTGCGCGGCCCCGGCGTGGTCGGTGAAACGCCGCACCTAAAGCCGGGCGAAAGCTTTCAGTACTCCAGCGCCTGCCCGCTGCCCACCCGCGTCGGCACCATGCACGGCAGCTTCCAGATGGTCACCGACGACGGCGAGACGTTCGACGCGCGCATCGCCCCGTTTCGCCTCGCCGTGCCCGGCATTCTGCACTGACGGGCATCTCGAAAAATTCGAGATGCCCGGCGGTACAGGGACGTACCGCTCGCGATCAAGCACGTAAGTGCTTGATCGGCGGAGGCGAGTTCGGACACGTGCCGTACTCGCCGAATCGAAAAACTGCCAGGAAGGCAGTTTTTCGAAGTGCACTGACGGGGATGCCGGCCTCCGTCGGCTGCGCGGCCACATGCGCGCTTGCCACCGCGCAGGCCCGCTCCTATAGTCAGGGTTCGATCTGGGATGGACTAGATGTTGATGAAGCCGGTGCGCAAGTCACCGGCAGCGGTATCGATCCGTCTTACGGGGGAGGATCCCATGAGCCAATCGCCAATACGCATCCGCACATGGCACAAACTGCTTGCCGCTTTGGCGGCGGTATGTCTGCTTGCATCAGCTTCGGCGGCAATGGCCGCCGACAACGCCGCCACCGAAATCAAGACTGCCGCCGAGCACTCGGAGTACGCCGCCAAGTCCGGCAAGGTGAAGATGGTGCACACCCATCTTCATCATGTACTCAATTGCCTGGTCGGCGAGCACGGTCAGGATTTCTATCCGCCTGCCGGAAATCCGTGCAAGGGCGAGGGCGACGGCGCACTCAACGACCTCAATGGCAGCGCAGACACCCGCACAACGCTGCAGCAGGTTAAGTCGCTTGCCGAGATCGGCATTGAAGTGAACAACCTGGAAGCCGCTCAGTACATTGCGCGTGCCGCACATGCCCTGCTGCAAAGCGCCGCAAGCGGCATGTAGCACGGCAGGCAGCTATATTGCGCGCATTGCGCCGCCCCTTTTCCACTCACGCGTTACGAGGAGAAACGCCGATGAAAAATGACGACAAGCCCGGTTCGACGCTAACCCGGCGCAATGCGCTCAAGAGCATGGCCTCGCTGGCCGGTGCGGCCGCGGCGCCCGCCTGGCTGGTGTCGCGCAGCGCGCTTGCGGACGACAGCCAGTACGGCTCGACGCCGAAATCCGCCGTGCAGTACCAGGATCACCCCAAGGGGGATCACCAGTGCAGCAACTGCATGCACTTCATCCCCGGCGCCAGCGCCGGCGCCATGGGGCATTGCAAGGTGGTCGCCGGCTCTATCGCGCCCAAGGGCTGGTGCCTCGCCTGGGCGCCGGCCACCAAGTAAGGGGCCGCGCCGGCTGGTGGCGCCGGATGTCTCCGGCGTCACCTAATAACGCAACTATATAAAAAAATAGCTTTAAATTCGTTTCTGTTCTTTATCGCCCGCTTTATCATGAGCTGCTGCGCGCCGGCCGCGCCGCCGGCCACCGGCTCACCGATGTATGGAGATAAAGAACATGCGCTTGCGTCTGCTGCGACACGCCACCGTTGCCCTGGTTCTGGCGGCTGCCGTCACCGCTGTGCGCCCAGCCGCCGCGGGTGCGGCGACGCGCCTGCGCGTGGGCTACATCCCCATCATGCCCATGGCCCAGCTATTCGTGATGCAGCACGAGGGCTGGGTCAAACGCGCGGGCCTGCGCTTCAAGCTCACGCGTTTCTCGTCCGGACCGGCCATGGTGCAGGCACTGGCTTCCAACAAGCTGGACGTGGCCTTCATCGGCATCGGACCGGCCATGGTGGCGCGCGCCCGCGGCGTGCCCATCAAGGTGGTGGCAACCGACGTGGTCTCCCAGATCGCGCTCATCGCTCGCGGTGACCTTGCCCGCGATCTGAAGCGCCGCCCGGGGGCCGCCGGCATCGCTGCGTTCACCAAGGCCCACCACCGACGGCCGCGCATCGCCACGCTGCCCAAAGGATCGGTCCCGGACACGGCGCTGCGCTACTGGCTGGAAAAACAGCTCGGCGTCGACGCCTCCAAGGTGGACATCAAGGGCATGGGCGCAAGCGCCGTGCAGCAGGCCCTGCTGAGCGGCGCGGTGGACGCCGCATCGATCATGGAGCCCATCCTCACCATCGTTAAGAACCGGGTGCCGTCGGCGGCGGTGATCGCACGCGGCAACGACATGCTGCCCAATCTGCCCGGGGCGGTGCTTGCCGTGCGCCAGAGCCTCATCGACCAGCATCCCGACGTGGTGCGCAAGCTCGTCGCCATGCAGGTACGGGCCACGAAAATGCTCAACCGCAAACCGCAGCAGGCGGCGGGCGACGTCCACGCCTTCGTGGGCCGCGGCCTGCTGCCGCAGTCGCTGCTGACCAAGGCGCTGACCTCGCCCAACACCGTGTTCACCGCCGACCCGCATCGCATCATCCAGGCCACGGGCGTGATGAACGCGTTCCAGGTCAGACAAGGCCTGACCCAGCACCGCGTGGACCTGGGCCAGTTGTTCGACACCCGCATTTACGACACCGTCACACACTCGTGAGCCGACGCCGCCATCTGGCCTATGCCGCCGCCGGGCTGGCGGCGTTCCTCGCCCTGTGGGAAGCGCTGTCCAAGAGCGGACTGATGCAGGCGACGCTGGTGCCGCCGCCGAGCAGCGTCCCGGCCGCGTTTGTGGAAGAACTCACCTCGGGCATCTGGCTGCAGATGGTGGGCGAGAGCCTGCGCCACTATGCGGCCGGCCTGATCCTGGGCTCGGCGTTCGGCGTGGCCGCCGGGGTGGCGGTGGCGCGCATGCCGCGGCTGGAAGCCGCCCAGGCGTGGATCGCGCGCGTGCTGCGCCCCATTCCGCCGCTGGCCTGGATACCGTTCGCCATCATCTGGTTCGGAGTGAGCGAGACGGCGGCCACGTTCATCATCTCCATCGGCATCTTCTGGATCAACTACTACACCGCCCTGGGGGCGGTGCAGGCGGTCGACCGCCGCCTGCTCGAGCTCGCCGATGCATTCGGCCACGAGCGCGCCTGGGCGCGGCTCACCAAAATCATCCTGCCGGCGTCCGCTCCGGCCATCCTCAGCGGGCTTCGCACCGGCATCGGCCAGGGCTGGATGACCGTCGTCGCCGCGGAGATCTTCGGCATCAGCGGCATCGGCCAGCGCATGATCGAGGCCTCAGGCCTGCTCGCCACCAACGTGGTGATCGTCTACATGCTCACCATATCGGCGCTCTACGGGCTGACCGATTTCGGCTTCGTGCTGGTGCGCAACCGGGTATTGGCATGGCAACGGTCGTAGAAGCGCAAGGGCTGACCCTGGGCTACCGCGAAGGCGCGCACGAAGTGCGCGTGCTGGAGGGCTTCGATCTGAGCGTGGCACGCGGTGAGTTCGTCGCCATCGTGGGAGCGTCCGGCGTCGGCAAATCCACGCTGCTGCGCGCCATCATGGGACTCGCCCGGCCGCTGGCCGGGCGTCTGACCGTCGAGGCGCGCGAACAGCCGCAGCGCCGCCCTGTCGCCATGGTGTTCCAGGACCCGCGCCTGCTGCCATGGCGGCGGGTGGCGGCCAACCTCGCCTTCGGGCTGGAGGGGCTCGGTCTGACCCGGCGCCAGCGCCGCGAGCGCGCCGAGCGCCTGCTGGCGCGCGTGGGCCTGGCGGATTACGGGCAGCGCTGGCCGCGCCAGCTTTCCGGCGGTCAGCAAAGCCGCGTGGGCCTGGCCCGGGCACTGGCCGTGGAGCCGGACCTGCTGTTGATGGACGAGCCTTTCGCCGCGCTCGACGCCATCACCCGCCGCGCCATGCAGGACGAGCTGCTGCGGCTGTGGCGCGACAGCGGGATATCCGTGCTGTTCGTCACCCACGACATCGACGAGGCGGTTTATCTCGCCGACCGCGTCGTGCTGCTGGGCGGCTCGCCCGCGCACGCGATGGGCCACTACCCGATCGACGCCCCGCGGCCGCGGCGCCGGGACGGCGACGCGCTCGGCCACATCGAGCGCATCAAGCACGGCCTGTCAAAGGCCTTCGAACTTGCCGACGCCTAAGAAGCTGCCTCAGTCCGGCCGCGCAAGGGGCAGGCCCAGCCTGCCCAGCGAGCCTTTGATCTCGTCCAGGATCGCCGGGTCATCGATGGTGGCCGGCATCGTGTAGCGCTCGCCGTCGGCGATCTGGCGCATGGTGGCGCGCAGCACTTTGCCGGACCGCGTCTTGGGCAGGCGCTGGACCACCACCGCCTGCTTGAACGCCGCCACCGGGCCAACCTGATCGCGCACCATGTCGACCACCTCCTGCACCACCTGGGCCTCGGGCTTGGCCACGCCCGCTTTCAGCACCAGTAAACCCACCGGCGCCTGACCCTTGATGGCATCGGCCACACCCACCACGGCGCATTCGGCGACGTCCGGGTGCGCGGCGATCACCTCCTCCATCACGCCCGTGGACAGGCGATGCCCGGCGACATTGATGATGTCGTCGATGCGGCTCATGATCCACAGGTAACCTTCCCGGTCGCGGTACCCGGCGTCGCCGGTCAGGTAAAAGCCGGGATAGCGCGTCAGATAGGCCTGCTTGAACCGCTCCTCGTTGCCCCAAAGCCCCAGCAGCGAGCCCGGCGGCAGGGGCAGCTTGATGGCGATGCTGCCGATGGTGCCGTCGGGCACGTCGCCGCCGTCCTGATTCAGAAAGTGCACGTCGTAGCCGGGCACCGCGCGCGTGGTCGAGCCCGGCTTGATGGGCAGCGCCTCGACACCCATACAGTTCGCCGTGATGGGCCAGCCAGTCTCGGTCTGCCACCAGTGGTCGACCACCGGCACCGCGAGCTTCTCCTGCGCCCATTCCAGGGTATCGGGGTCGCAGTGCTCGCCGGCCAGGAACAGGGTCCGGAAGCGCGACAGATCGTAATCCTGTATCAGCCGGCCCTGCGGATCCTCGCGCTTGATGGCCCGGAACGCCGTGGGCGCAGTGAACAGCGCCGCCACCCCGTGCTGCGCGATCACGCGCCAGAAGGCGCCGGCGTCCGGCGTGCCCACGGGCTTGCCTTCGTAGAGCACGGTCGTGTTGCCGTGCAGCAGCGGCGCATAGACGATGTAGGAGTGGCCGACTACCCAGCCCACGTCCGACGCCGCCCAGTACACCTCGCCGGGCTCCACGCCGTAGACATTGCCCATGGACCAGTTGAGCGCCACGGCGTGGCCGCCGTTGTCGCGCACCACGCCCTTGGGCTGGCCGGTGGTGCCGGAGGTATAGAGGATATAGAGGGGATCGGTGGCCGCCACCGGCACGCAGTCCACCGGCGAGGCGCCCGCCATCTGCTCCTGCCAGTCCAGGTCGCGGCCCGGCGTCAGCGCCGCCGTGGCGGCATCGCGCTGGAGGATGACGCAGCGCTGCGGCTGGTGCACGCTCATCTCCAGCGCCCGGTCCAGCAGCGGCTTGTACTCCACCACGCGGCCCGGCTCGATGCCGCAGGATGCGGACAGCACCAGCTTGGGCTTGGCGTCGTCGATGCGGCTGGCGAGCTCCTTCGCGGCGAAACCGCCGAACACCACCGAATGCACCGCGCCGATGCGCGCGCAGGCCAGCATGGCGACCACCGTCTCCGGGACCATGGGCATGTAGATGATGACCCGATCCCCCGGTTCGGCACCCAGCTTTCGCAACACGCCCGCGAAGCGCGCGATCTCGTCGCGCAGCTCGCGGAAGGTGCGCACCGAGACCGTATCGGACACCGGGCTGTCGTAGATCAACGCCGGCTGCTCGCCCCGGCCCGCCTGCACGTGGCGGTCCACGCAGTTGTGGCAGGTGTTCAGGCGCCCCCCTGCAAACCAGCGGTAGAACGGCGCCCGGCTGTCGTCCAGCACCCGGTCCCAGCGCCGCTCCCAGTCAACCGCTTCGGCGGCCTGCGCCCAAAAGGCTTCCCGGTCCCGCATCGAGCGCTCGTAAACGGATTGGTAAGTGCTCATGCGTCTCCTCCTCGCTCGCCCGCGGTGTACCGCGTGTCATTGCTCTGCCTGCCGATAGTATTGGCATGGCCTGGCGGCGCCGGCAAACCCGGCTCATGGGCGCCGCCGGCAGGGTGACTGTCAGCCCACCCCGAAGAAGACCAGAAAACCGGCTGGATTCATGGTAACCGCGACGCTGACGATATAGGCGAACACCGCCAGCGCGGCGAGCCAGGCCCCCATACGCAGCGAAAATCGCCGGCCCCGATGCAGGGCGACGGTTCCCAAGGCGATGTAGGCAACCAGGCCGGCCACCTTGGCGGTCAGCCATGGGTCGACCCCGGGGTACTGGTGGATGAGCACGGCGAGCGTGGCCCCGCTGGCGAGCAGGACCGTATCCACGAGGTGCGGCAGCACCTTGATGACCACGGGCAGCGGCCGTGCCGGCGCCGGCACGAGCCACACCCCGCGGCCGAAAAAAAGCAGAAAGCTCAGCATCACCGAGCTGATGTGCACCCACAATACCCATGCGAACATGATCACCTCCTGGGAATCTCGAAAAACAGTCGTCCTGACAGTTTTCGAGCCGGCGAATCCGGCGCATGTCCGGACTCGCCTCCGCCAATCAAGCACTTATGTGCTTGATTGCGAGCGGCACATCCCTGTGCCGCAGGGCACCTCGAGTTTTTCGA
>Ga0102962_1000269_pt1 | contig 28450 bp, 23 predicted proteins | sample SalPonF2_C_D2_MG_FD_84519 | JGI IMG/M metagenome (GOLD analysis project Ga0102962, IMG submission 84519) | Salt pond soil microbial communities from South San Francisco under conditions of wetland restoration - Salt Pond MetaG SF2_C_D2_MG ...
ATAAAATATTTATACATTTGCAAACCAATTTTGAAACGGAAATTACTTCCAAAGTTCTTAAATAGTGCCGATGTAGCTCAGTTGGCCAGAGCAGCTGATTTGTAATCAGCTGGTCGGGGGTTCGAATCCCTCCATCGGCTCTGTTAATATTTCTTGAAAAATCAGTTGGGGGGATACCAAAGCGGCCAACTGGGGCAGACTGTAAATCTGCTGGCGTATGCCTTCGTAGGTTCGAATCCTGCTCCCCCCACTATTAAGTGCGTAGCAAAGGTATGTATTGTTGTACATGCCTTTTTTGCGGAATTGCACACATGCGGGAGTAGCTCAGTTGGTAGAGCATAACCCTTCCAAGGTTAGGGTCGCGAGTTCGAGCCTCGTCTCCCGCTCTTTCCCGCCGATGTAGCTCAGGGGTAGAGCGCTTCCTTGGTAAGGAAGAGGTCATGGGTTCAATTCCCATCATTGGCTCAAAGTAGCTTATTCGATTGATACAGTGTAGCATAAAATGTTTTGTTTAATATAAATTACTTAAATCTCTAATACTTGAGTTATGGCTAAAGAAAAATTTGATAGGTCGAAACCTCACGTTAATATTGGAACAATTGGTCACGTTGACCACGGTAAAACCACCCTCACTGCAGCCATTACTATGGTGCTTGCAAAAAAGGGGCTTTGCGACATAAAAGACTTTGATTCAATTGATAACGCTCCTGAAGAAAAGGAAAGAGGGATCACCATTAACACTGCTCACGTTGAGTATCAAACAGAAAAGCGTCACTATGCTCACGTTGATTGTCCGGGTCACGCCGACTATGTTAAAAACATGGTAACTGGTGCTGCTCAGATGGATGGTGCCATCATTGTAGTTGCTGCTACTGATGGTCCTATGCCTCAGACCAGAGAGCACATCCTTCTTGCCCGCCAGGTAAACGTGCCAAGGATCGTCGTTTTCATGAACAAAGTTGACATGGTTGAAGACGAAGAAATGCTTGACCTCGTTGAAATGGAAATCAGAGAATTGCTGAGCTTCTACGAATTTGACGGGGACAATGCACCTGTAATCAGAGGTTCTGCACTCGGTGCGCTTAACGGAGAAGAAAAATGGGAAGAAAAAGTTATGGAACTGCTTGATGCAGTTGATGAATATATTCCAATTCCTCCCAGAGACGTTGAAAAACCATTCCTGATGCCCGTTGAGGACGTGTTCTCAATCACCGGTCGTGGTACTGTTGCTACTGGTAGAGTTGAAACAGGTGTGGTTCATACCAGTGAAGAAGTTAGTATCATCGGACTTGGTGCCGAAGCTAAGAAAACAGTTGTTACAGGTGTTGAAATGTTCCGTAAAATCCTTGATACCGGTGAAGCTGGTGACAATGTTGGTCTGTTGCTTCGTGGTGTTGACAAAAAGGAAATTAAAAGAGGAATGGTTATTGCCAAACCTGGATCTATTACACCTCATACCAGATTTAAAGCTGAGGTATATGTACTGAAGAAAGAAGAAGGTGGTCGTCACACTCCTTTTCATAATAAATATCGTCCGCAGTTCTATTTAAGAACGTTGGATGTAACTGGTGAAATTACTCTTCCGGAAGGAACTGAAATGGTAATGCCGGGTGATAATGTAACTATTACTGTTGACCTGATTTATCCTGTTGCTATCAACCAGGGTCTTCGTTTCGCAATCCGTGAAGGTGGACGTACGGTTGGAGCCGGTCAGGTAATTGAAATCGTTGAATAAATCTTTGAAAGATACATACAAAGTTCAGAATAGTTAACTGTTCTGGACTTTGTTTGCTCTTAATAAAGATATATACGGGTGTAGCTCATCCCGATGACTATCGGGAGGTAGAGCACCCAACACACGGGTGTAGCTCAGTTGGTAGAGCACTGGTCTCCAAAACCAGGTGTCGGGCGTTCGAGTCGCTCCTCCCGTGCAAAATATAAGTATTACATGCACCAGTTTAAAGGGTGCATTAAAAGTATAAGCCCGCATAGTTTTTTTGCAATTCTGTGCAGGCTTGCTAAGTAAGGAAACATTTAATTTGTGTTTCTTATTTTACAGAAAAACAGATAAATAAGATAAATCTGATGAAAATAAAACTCTATTTTCAGGAAGCTTATAAAGAGTTAGTTTACAAAGTGACCTGGCCTTCCTGGAAGGAATTACAAAACAGTACAATTGTCGTAATGGTAGCTTCTCTTATTATTGCCCTTATGATATTTATTATGGATATCAGCTTTGAAAATCTCATGACGCTGATATACAGTATGTTTTTTTAATATTTAATACTCCGGGAAATTATGAGTGAGCTCGAAAAAAAATGGTACGTTTTACGAGCAGTTGGTGGTAAAGAAAAGAAGGTTAAAGAGTATATTGAGAATGAAGTAGCTCGTCTTGACCTGCAAGACTATATTTCTCAGGTGCTCATTCCAACTGAGAAAGTATATCAGATAAGAAACGGTAAAAAAATCAGTAAAGAGAGAAACTTTTTTCCCGGTTATATTCTGATTGAGGCTGCTCTTGTTGGTGAAATTCCGCATATGCTGAAAAATATTACCAATGTGATTGGTTTCCTCGGGGAGAATGAAGATAAGCCGATTCCTTTACGTATGTCGGAAGTAAATCGAATTCTTGGTAAAGTTGATGAACTGGCTGCGAGTGATGAAGAAATTAATGTTCCCTTCTTTGTTGGAGAATCTGTTAAAGTAATTGACGGACCTTTTAATAGTTTTACCGGTGTTATCGAAGAAGTGAATGAAGAAAAGAAAAAACTCAAGGTAATGGTGAAGATTTTCGGGAGGAAAACACCACTGGAATTGAGTTTTATGCAGGTAGAAAAAGAATAAAAAACTTAATTGTTTATAATTTGTTGATTATATAACCATATAAATGCTTCCTGTATAATCAGCAACCCTTATAAAGTGAATCTTAATTATAGAAACTGTTAAATTATGGCAAAAGAAGTTGCTGGATTAATTAAATTGCAGATTAAAGGCGGGGCAGCTAATCCATCACCTCCTGTTGGACCTGCATTAGGTGCAAAAGGGGTGAACATTATGGAGTTTTGCAAACAATTTAATGCACGTACTCAGGAACAGGCAGGCAAAGTGCTTCCAGTTGTGATAACTGTCTATTCTGATAAGTCATTTGATTTTATTGTAAAGACTCCTCCGGTTGCAGTTCAGTTGCTGGAGATTACGAAGCTCAAATCAGGTTCTGCAGAATCCAACCGTAAAAAGGTTGCATCTGTAAGCTGGGATCAGGTGAAAACCATCGCCCAGGATAAAATGCCGGATCTGAATGCTTTTACTGTTGAATCAGCGATGAAAATGGTTGCCGGTACAGCCCGTAGTATGGGTATTACTGTTAAAGGCGCCTTTCCTGCTAATGATTAATCTAAATAGGTAAAACGAAAAATGGCGAAACTTACGAAAAACAGAAAAGTATCACTGGAGAAAGTAGAAGCCGGGAAACTTTATAAGCTTGGCGAAGCTGCAAATATTCTGAAAGATATTTCCAATACTAAATTTGATGCCTCTGTCGATATTGATGTACGCCTTGGTGTAGATCCGCGGAAAGCAAATCAAATGGTTAGGGGAGTTGTTACTTTACCTAATGGTACAGGTAAAGAAATCAGGGTGTTGGTTCTCTGTTCTCCTGATAAGGAGGAAGAAGCTAAAGCAGCCGGCGCTGATTATGTTGGATTGGACGAATATGTGGAGAAGATTAAGGGCGGATGGACTGATGTTGATGTTATTATCACCATGCCATCTGTTATGGCTAAGGTTGGCCAGTTAGGTCGAATTCTTGGTCCTCGCGGATTAATGCCCAATCCTAAAAGCGGAACGGTTACTATGGATGTTGGTGAAGCCGTAAAGCAGGTTAAACAGGGTAAAATTGACTTTAAAGTTGATAAATATGGTATCGTGCATACTTCTATTGGAAAGGTTTCTTTTGAACCTCAGAAAATTGTTGAGAATGCCAGAGAATTTATCAATACTATCGTTAAACTTAAACCCTCTGCTGCAAAGGGCACATATATCAAAAGTATCTATATTTCCAGTACTATGAGCCCGGGTCTCAGAATTGATACCAAAGTGTTTGACGAGTAATTAAAATCCCTTTTGAAGTTATGAAACAACGCGAAGACAAACATGCAATAGTAGAAGAGCTGACCCAACATATCAATGGATCAAATCATTTTTATCTGGCTGATATCTCTGAGTTAAACGCTGAAGATACCAGTAATTTAAGAAGAAAATGTTTTGAGAAAGAGGTTAAGCTTATGGTGGTAAAAAATACACTTTTGAAAAAAGCATTGGAACAATCAGAAGGTGAGTTTGATGATTTGTACAGCATTTTGAAGAATTCAACCTCAATCATGTTTTCTGATACAGGAAATATTCCTGCGAAACTCATTAAGGAGTTTAGGAAGAAACATGATAAACCTGTGCTCAAAGGTGCATTTGTTGAAGAATCCATTTACATTGGTGATGAGCAGTTAGAGAATCTGGCCAGTCTTAAATCTAAAGAAGAACTTATTGGCGATATTATTCTGTTGCTACAGTCACCAGCAATAAATGTTATTTCTTCTCTCAAGTCAGGTGGTAATACCCTGGCTGGTGTTATTAAAACATTATCAGAAAAAGAGTAAAAATTATTTAGTACTAAATTAATATTTAAAAACGAAGGAAAATGGCAGATTTAAAAGCGTTTGCAGAACAGTTGGTTAATTTAACTGTTAAAGAAGTAAATGAATTAGCTGAAATTCTTAAAGAAGAATATGGAATTGAGCCTGCTGCTGCTCCTGTTGTAGCTGCTGGCCCTGCTGGTGGTGAAGCTGCCAGCGCTCAGGAAAAAACTGAATTCGATGTAATTCTTAAAGCACCAGGTGGTGCGAAATTACAGATTGTAAAGCTTGTTAAAGAATTAACCGGGCTCGGACTTAAAGAGGCTAAAGCATTAGTTGATTCTGCACCTGCTCCTGTTAAGGAAGGTACTTCAAAAGAAGAAGCTGAATCATTAAAAGCACAATTAGAAGAAGCTGGAGCAGAGGTTGAACTTAAATAGGCTGGCCTGCATAATATAAGGTTTTTAGGTTTAGGGTCCGGTACTCCGGTACTCTAAGCCTTTTTGTTGTTATTCCTAAAGTTCAATTAATCTTAGAAAATTAAATGGCTTCAAATAATTTAAATCAGAGGATCAGTTTCGCTTCCACACGAAATCAGCTCGATTATCCGGATTTTTTGGAAATACAGCTTAAATCATTTGCTGATTTTTTCCAGTTGGAAACGACTCCTGAAAATAGAAAAAACGAAGGATTATACAAAGTCTTTAGTGAAAATTTTCCTATCTCCGATACCAGGAACAATTTTGTTCTCGAATTTATAGATTACTTTATCGATCCGCCCCGATACTCCATTGATGAGTGTGTTGAAAGAGGTTTGACCTACAGCATTCCTCTGAAGGCCAAACTTAAATTATACTGTACCGATCCGGAACATGAAGATTTCGATACTGTAATTCAGGATGTGTATCTGGGTACGGTCCCTTACATGACCGAAAGAGGTACTTTTGTAGTTAATGGCGCTGAAAGAGTTGTGGTTTCACAGTTACACCGGTCTCCTGGTGTATTCTTTGGACAAAGCTTGCATGCCAACGGTACAAAACTTTATTCAGCAAGGATCATTCCTTTTAAAGGTTCATGGATCGAATTTGCTACCGACATTAATAATGTCATGTATGCATATATCGATCGTAAGAAAAAATTACCGGTAACTACTCTGCTGAGGGCTATCGGTTACGAAAATGATAAAAATATTCTTGAAATCTTCGATCTCGCAGATGAATTTAAAGTTTCGAAAACTGCTCTTAAAAAAGTAGTTGGCCGTAAACTTGCTGCCAGAGTACTTAAAACCTGGGTGGAAGATTTTGTGGATGAAGATACGGGTGAGGTGGTTTCCATTGAACGTAATGAAGTGGTTATCGACAGGGAAACTGTTCTCGAACCTGAACATATTGACATGATCGTTGATTCAGGTTCCCCTACTATATTATTGCATAAAGAAAATCAGAATCTTTCTGATTATGCTATTATATACAATACACTCCAGAAAGATCCATGTAACTCTGAAAAGGAAGCAGTACTGCATATTTACAGACAGCTCAGAAATTCTGAGCCACCTGATGAAGCCACTGCAAGAGATGTAATTGATAAATTATTTTTCTCCGATAAAAGATACGACCTCGGTGAGGTTGGACGTTACAGGATCAATAAGAAACTGGGGCTCACAACAGCGATTGATACCAAAGTCCTTACCAAGGAAGATATCATTAAAATTATTCGTTACCTTATTGAGTTGATTAATTCAAAAACGGATGTGGATGATATCGATCACCTGAGTAACAGACGCGTAAGAACTGTTGGTGAACAGCTTGCAAATCAGTTTGGTGTAGGTCTTGCCCGTATGGCAAGAACTATTCGTGAAAGAATGAACGTGCGTGATAATGAGGTTTTTACGCCGATTGATCTGATCAACTCCAAGACCTTATCCTCAGTAATTAATTCATTCTTTGGTACAAACCAGCTTTCTCAGTTTATGGATCAGACAAATCCATTGGCTGAGATGACGCATAAACGTCGTATGTCTGCTCTGGGTCCAGGTGGTCTTTCTCGCGAAAGAGCTGGATTTGAGGTGCGTGACGTTCATTATACGCACTATGGGCGACTTTGTCCTATTGAAACTCCGGAAGGTCCTAATATTGGTCTTATTTCTTCTCTATGTGTATATGCAAAGATTAACGACCTCGGGTTTATTGAAACTCCATACCGTAGTGTAAATGAGGGAAAAGTTGTGCTGGATCATGAAGGTGTGGTTTTCCTGAGTGCCGAAGAAGAAGAAGCAAAGGTTATTGCCCAGGCAAACGCCAAACTTAATGATGACGGAACATTCAGCAGCAGCAAGGTTAAAGCTCGTTACGATGGTGATTTTCCCCTTGCTGAAGGTAATTCAGTTGACCTGATGGATGTGGCACCTAATCAGATTGCTTCCATCGCTGCATCGCTCATCCCGTTCCTCGAACATGATGATGCAAACCGTGCATTGATGGGATCAAACATGATGCGCCAGGCTGTACCACTTATTCAACCTGAAGCGCCAGTCGTTGGAACAGGTATCGAAAGTGTGGTAGCCAAGGATTCCCGTTTACTCATAGTTGCCGAAGGAGATGGTGTCATCGAATACGTGGATGCAAATGAAATTGTTGTTCGTTATGCTCGCTCTGAAGAGGAACGTTTTGTAAGTTTTGAAGATGATATCAAACGTTATCATATACCAAAATTCCAGAAGACTAACCAGAGTACCTGTGTAAATCTGATGCCGATTGTTCAACAGGGACAGAAAGTTGAAAAAGGACAGATTCTTACCCAGGGCTATGGAACAGAAATGGGTGAACTGGCGCTTGGTAGAAACCTTAAGGTGGCATTTATGCCCTGGAAGGGATATAACTTTGAGGACGCTATTGTGATTTCTGAAAGAGTTGTTCGTGAAGATGTATTTACTTCCATCCATATTGATGAATATGTACTGGAAGTACGTGATACAAAACGCGGACTTGAAGAGCTTACTGCCGATATTCCGAATGTAAGTGAAGAAGCTACGAAAAATCTCGATGAGAACGGACTTATCAGAATCGGTGCCAATATTCAGCCCGGTGATATTCTGATTGGTAAGATCACACCGAAAGGTGAATCTGATCCTTCCCCGGAAGAAAAGCTTTTACGTGCCATCTTCGGTGATAAAGCAGGCGATGTGAAAGATGCTTCACTTAAAGCTTCTCCTTCACTCTATGGTGTGGTAATTGATAAAAAATTATTCTCCCGCTCAGTTCGCGACAGGAAAGGAAAACCTTCTGAAAAAACTGTTTTGGCTAAGATTGAGGAAGAGATGAATGGCAGCCTTGAAGAACTGAAAGGAAGGCTTATCGATAAGTTGTTTATTCTCGTGAACGGAAAAACATCACAGGGTGTCAAGGATTATCTGAATGTTGACATTGTTCCCAAAGGAATGAAGTTTAGTCAGAAAGTTCTTCAGGAAATTGATTACCTCAATGTTAATCCTGGAAAATGGACAACTGATAAGGCTAAGAATGATACCATCAAACAATTGCTTCATAATTATATTATTAAGTATAAAGAGATTGATGGAGCTTACAAGCGTAAGAAATATAACCTAACGATTGGAGACGAACTACCCGCAGGTATCATTCAGATGGCTAAGGTTTATGTTGCCAAGAAGCGTAAGCTTAAAGTTGGTGATAAGATGGCCGGACGACATGGTAACAAAGGTATCGTTGCGCGTATTGTACGTTACGAGGATATGCCGTTCCTTGAAGACGGATCACCTGTTGATATTGTATTGAATCCGCTTGGTGTGCCTTCCCGTATGAACCTCGGACAGATCTATGAAACTGTTCTTGGCTGGGCCGGAAAAGAACTGGGAGTGAAATTTGCTACGCCTATTTTTGACGGAGCCAAGATTGATGATATCAATTCATACACCGAAAAAGCCGGAATTCCAAATTATGGTAAGACATACCTGTATGATGGTGGTACAGGTGACCGTTTCGATCAGCCTGCTACGGTTGGAATTATTTATATGCTTAAGCTCGGCCATATGGTGGATGACAAGATGCATGCCCGTTCAATCGGACCTTATTCACTCATTACACAGCAGCCACTGGGTGGTAAAGCACAGTTTGGTGGTCAGCGTTTTGGTGAGATGGAGGTTTGGGCACTCGAGGCATTTGGTGCTTCCCATATATTACAGGAAATTCTTACTGTTAAGTCTGATGATGTCTTAGGTCGTGCAAGGGCATATGAAAGCATTGTCAAAGGTGAGCCTATGCCTATGCCGGGTATTCCTGAATCACTGAACGTGCTGCTGCATGAACTCAGAGGACTGGGATTAAGTCTGAATCTGACCTAGGTTCATTTATGTGTTAACTTGTATGCCTTCGCGGCATGCTATGTTTATATTTAATTTAATTTAATATTCAGCATATGTCATTCAGAAGAGATAACAAAGTAAAGAGTAATTTTACAAAGATCTCTATAGGACTGGCTTCACCGGAGGAGATTCTGGAACGCTCCAGTGGTGAAGTGCTTAAGCCTGAGACCATCAACTATCGTACTTATAAACCGGAACGCGACGGATTATTTTGTGAGCGTATATTCGGTCCTGTGAAAGATTATGAGTGTCATTGTGGAAAATACAAGCGTATTCGTTACAAAGGTATTGTCTGCGACAGGTGTGGTGTTGAAGTTACTGAGAAAAAAGTACGGCGTGAACGAATGGGACATATTTCCCTGGTTGTTCCGGTGGCTCATATCTGGTATTTCAAATCATTACCAAATAAAATAGGATACCTTCTTGGCCTTCCCACTAAGAAACTGGACAGCATCATCTATTATGAGCGTTATGTTGTCATCAATCCCGGTGTGAAAGCCGCAGATGGTATTAAATATCTCGATTTTCTTACTGAAGAAGAATATCTTGATATTCTTGAAACATTACCAAAAGAAAACCAGCATCTTGACGACAATGATCCAAACAAGTTCATTGCAAGTATGGGAGCAGAGGCATTGCATCTGCTGCTTTCACGTCTTGATTTGGATGATCTTTCATATTCACTCCGACACAAAGCCAATACAGAGACTTCTCAACAGCGCAAGAATGAAGCTTTAAAAAGGCTACAGGTTGTTGAGGCATTCCGTGCATCAAAAGGTGTGAATCGTCCCGAATGGATGGTAGTGAAAGTGGTTCCGGTTATTCCGCCTGAACTCAGGCCACTGGTACCACTTGATGGAGGTCGTTTTGCTACCTCCGACCTGAATGATCTCTACAGAAGGGTTATTATCCGTAATAACAGACTGAAAAGACTTATTGAGATCAAGGCTCCGGAAGTAATCCTCCGTAACGAAAAACGTATGTTGCAGGAGGCTGTCGATTCACTTTTCGATAACTCACGTAAATCAAATGCAGTAAAGACTTATGCAAATCGTCCTTTGAAATCATTAAGCGACAGCTTAAAAGGTAAACAAGGACGCTTCCGCCAGAACCTGCTTGGTAAAAGGGTCGATTATTCTGCCCGTTCGGTAATTGTTGTCGGGCCTGAACTCCAGCTGCACGAATGTGGATTGCCAAAGGATATGGCGGCAGAATTATACAAACCTTTCGTTATCCGAAAACTGATCGAACGTGGTATTGTAAAAACTGTTAAGTCGGCTAAGAAAATTGTGGACCGAAAGGATCCGGTAGTATGGGATATCCTTGAAAATGTGCTGAAAGGACACCCTGTTTTGCTAAACCGTGCTCCTACACTGCACCGTCTGGGTATCCAGGCATTCCAGCCTAAATTGATTGAGGGTAAAGCTATTCAGTTACACCCACTTGTTTGTACTGCGTTTAATGCAGACTTTGATGGTGACCAGATGGCTGTGCATTTGCCCCTTGGTAATGCTGCTATACTGGAAGCCCAGATACTGATGCTTGCTTCTCATAATATTCTCAACCCGGCCAATGGTGCTCCGGTAACCGTTCCGTCACAGGACATGGTACTTGGTCTGTATTATATTACCAAAGGCCGCAAGAATACTACGGAACATCCTGTAAAAGGTGAAGGATTAATCTTCTATTCTCCGGAAGAAGTGAATATTGCTTATAATGAGAAGAAGGTTGACCTGCATGCCGTTGTTAAGGTTCGCATTGATATGGAAGTAGAGGGTGAAATGAAACCCACCCTCGTTGAAACTACAGTTGGTCGTGTACTCTTTAACGAGGTGGTACCAAAAGAAGTAGGTTATATCAATGAGATCCTTACCAAAAAGTCCCTTAGGGAAATTATAGGTATGGTACTTAAGAAAACCGGAACCGCCAAGACAGCCAAATTCCTGGATGATATTAAACATCTTGGTTACCAGATGGCCTTTAAAGGTGGCTTGTCATTTAATCTTGATGACGTTATCGTACCGGCTGAAAAAACCGAACTGGTCAATGAAGGTTACCAGGCTGTTGACGAGGTACTGAACAATTATAACATGGGTTTCATTACCAATAATGAGCGTTATAATCAGATTATTGATATCTGGACACATACCAATGCAAAGCTGACCCAAACTCTTATGAACAGGCTGATTTCCGACAATCAGGGATTCAATCCTGTTTATATGATGCTTGATTCCGGAGCCCGTGGTTCTAAAGAGCAGATTCGTCAGTTATCAGGTATGAGGGGATTGATGGCCAAACCACAGAAGTCTGGTGCCACAGGTTCTGAGATTATTGAGAACCCGATTCTCTCTAACTTTAAAGAGGGACTATCTGTACTGGAGTACTTTATTTCTACTCATGGTGCCCGTAAGGGTCTGGCTGATACTGCGCTGAAAACAGCTGATGCCGGTTATCTTACCAGAAGGTTGGTTGACGTGTCTCAGGATGTGATTATTACAGAATTTGACTGTGGTACATTGAGAGGCCTGGTTGCAACTCCGATTAAGAAGAACGAAGAGGTGGTTGAAACCCTTTATGAGAGAATTCTGGGACGTTCTACTGTTCATGATATTTATCATCCGCTAACAGGTGAGCTTATCATTGGATCCGGAGAAGAGCTCACAGAAGAGTTTGCCAGAATAATTGAGGATTCTCCTATCGAGCAGGTTGAGATTCGTTCAGTACTTACCTGTGAATCGCAGAAAGGTGTTTGTGCCAAGTGTTACGGACGTAACCTGGCTACAGGTCGTATGGTTCAGATGGGTGAAGCTGTTGGTGTGATTGCTGCACAGTCAATCGGTGAACCAGGAACGCAGCTTACTCTGCGTACTTTCCACGTGGGTGGTACTGCATCCAATATTACCTCTGATTCAAGCGTAATTTCAAAATATGATGGTATCGCTGATATTGAAGAACTGAGAACTGTTGAAACAGTTGATAAGGAAGGACAGAAAGTAGACGTTGTGATTGGCCGTCTTGCTGAAATTCGCATTGTTGATAAAAATACCAATATAGCACTGACCACTCATAATATTCCTTATGGTTCACGTCTCTATGTGAAAGACGGGGATCCGATCGAGAAAGGAACACTTATTTGTGAATGGGATCCTTATAATGCTGTAATAATTTCTGAATCAACGGGTAAGATCTCATTTGAAAATGTCATTGAAGGTATAACTTTCCGCGAAGAATCAGATGAGCAAACAGGATTTAAAGAAAAAGTGATTATTGAAACCAGGGATAAAACCAAGAACCCGATTGTCAGGATTATGAACAAGGATAATCAGGTGCTCAAGGCTTATAATCTCCCGGTTGGTGCTCATATCGTAGTAGACGAAGGCGCTTCTGTTAAGGCTGGTGAGATTCTGGTTAAGATACCAAGAGCTGTTGGTAAATCTGGTGATATTACCGGTGGTCTGCCTAGAGTAACTGAGTTATTTGAGGCCAGAAACCCCTCCAATCCAGCAGTTGTATCTGAAATTGACGGTGAAGTCTCTTTCGGTAAGATCAAACGTGGTAATCGTGAAATTATCATCCAGTCGAAATCGGGTGAAGTCAAAAAGTATCTTGTTCCGCTTTCAAAACAGATTCTGGTACAGGAGAACGATTATGTAAGGGCCGGTATCCCATTATCCGATGGCGCTATTACACCTGCTGATATTCTGGCAATCAAAGGACCTACAAAGGTTCAGGAGTACATTGTTAATGAAGTGCAGGAGGTTTACCGTCTACAGGGGGTGAAAATTAACGACAAGCATTTCGAAGTAATTGTTCGTCAGATGATGCGCAAGGTTGATATTGTGGATCCGGGTGATACCAAATTCCTCGAAAAACAGGTTGTTGATAAGTGGGAATTTATGGACGAGAATGACTGGATTTACGGTAAGAAAGTTGTTGTGGAGCCGGGTGACTCACCTAATTCCAAAGCCGGACAGATTATTACAGCACGCAAACTGAGGGATGAAAATTCACAGTTGAAGCGCAGAGACCAAAAACCCATTGAAGCACGTGATGCTGTTCCTGCTACATCAAGTCAGATACTTCAGGGTATTACCAAAGCTGCATTGCAGACCAAGAGTTATATTTCGGCTGCTTCCTTCCAGGAAACAACGAAGGTACTCAATGAAGCTGCAATCTTTGGCAAGATTGATTACCTCGAAGGCCTGAAAGAGAATGTTATTGTAGGTCACCTTATTCCTGCTGGTACAGGATTGAGGGAATATAATAACATTATTGTTGGATCAATGGAAGAATACGACAGCCTGGTTGCTGCAAAATCGGCCAGTGATGTGGATGCCGAAGTACTCGAAGACGAACAAAATTGATAATGTAATATAGCTATGGAAGACGATCAGAATAAAGACAGAAACCAGAATCAGATTAATATTGAACTCAAAGAAGATGTTGCTCAGGGTGTTTACTCAAACCTGGCAGTTATTACACATTCTTCATCTGAATTTGTGCTTGATTTTATACGGGTGATGCCCGGTGTCCCCAAGGCAGAGGTTAAGTCAAGAATAATTCTGACTCCGGAACATGCAAAACGTCTTCTTCATGCTTTACAGGATAATATTTCCAAGTATGAGTCGGTTCACGGACCGGTTAAAAAATCCGGCGGTGCTGGCGGCCAGGAGGGCGGCCTGCCTCCTTTTTCTTTTGGAGGTCCTACAGCTCAGGCTTAATTACCTTATTAAGTATTCATTGAAAAACCCGGAATTTTTTCCGGGTTTTTTATGCTCTTACTTTAGGTGTTTTTTCGTCTGTCAGGAAAGAAATATTATCTCCGAAGCAGATGATTATTCTTTAACGAGATATTAGAGGGTGATGATCACCAATCATTCCTAACCTGTTTTCTATCGTATAATTGAAAAATAATGGGAGTAGAATTATTAATCATAACTATATCAGAAATATTAGTAAAATGAAAGTGTAAATAACTGTAATAGCAAATTTTTATTTAAATTCAGGAATTTTAATTTTGTTGTTAAAACGACTAATACTTAATTTATCTCAATCCGAATGAAAAATAATGATGTACTCGAACATGAAATAGCCCATGGAAAAAAAATTAGTCAAAATGCAGAAGATATTTGGGGCTGGGGAAGTAAGGCAGGCAGAATAAGAGCAAACCGCAGAGCTGATTTTTTTATCAGTTTAGGTAATATTTCTTCATCAGACAATGTTTTGGAATTAGGTTGTGGAACAGGACTTTTCACTGAAAAAGTTTTTAATAGTACACATGCAAATATTACAGCAATTGATATTTCTGAGGATCTGTTGGAACAGGCATCACTGAAAGTGAAAGAAGCCCGGTTTATAAGGGATGATGCCATGAATATGAGTTTTGACAACGGGTCTTTTGATGTGGTATATGGAAGTTCAGTATTGCATCATTTAAATTATGAAACTTCAACTGCTGAAATTTTCAGGGTTTTAAAACCCGGGGGAAGGATGATTTTTGCAGAACCTAACATGATTAATCCACAGATTTTCATCCAGAAGAATGTTCCGTTTATTAAAAAATGGCTTGGTGATTCTCCTGATGAAACGGCTATTGTAAGATGGAAAATGAAAAAATTATTAGAAAAAACCGGATTTAAAAATGTAACTATTATTCCATATGATTTTCTTCATCCAATAGTACCTTCCTTATTAATTAAACCTGTATCATTTTTCGGTAGTATTTGTGAAAAAATCCCCTTTTTGAAGGAGATTGCCGGTTCTGTAGTTATATATGCTGAGAAATAATTGCATCCCTGAAGCATTTATAAAAATTCTCAGTTAAATATTTGAGCTGCTGAATACTATCGAACTATTAACCGGATTTTTCTTTTGGATCATATTCCCAATTGTTATTTGTTCTAAATAACAAAAACAGTCATGTATGTAAATTAACATATGTAAATATAACATAATCAGAGAAATATAATTGATTTCTTTATCCTGGTGTTTGCTCATTTCAGATAAGGGAAATCTTTTTGATTTTTATTTTATATTTGTCAGATATTTTCGGCTAAGGTAGCAAAAATGAGGTTATCAGTTACCGGAAATCATCAACCGAATTTTTCGGTTTTTAATAATACAAAGCAAAATGTAAATCTGATAAGTATGAAAGGACTCAACATTATTGTGCTGGCCAAGCAGGTACCTGACACCAGAAATGTAGGCAAGGATGCCATGAAGGCAGACGGAACCGTAAACAGAGCTGCATTGGCTGCCATTTTTAACCCTGAAGATCTAAATGCCCTGGAACAAGCTTTGCGCTTAAAGGATCAGTTTCCCGGTACAACTGTTACATTACTTACCATGGGACCGGGACGTGCAGCGGAAATTATAAGGGAAGGATTATACAGAGGAGCTGACCAGGGTTACCTGCTTACCGACAGGGCCTTCGCGGGTGCTGATACGCTTGCTACAAGCTATGCGCTTGCCTGCGCTATTCGCAAAATTAAAAATTTTGATCTTATTATCTCCGGAAGACAGGCAATCGATGGTGATACTGCACAGGTTGGTCCTCAGGTTGCTGAAAAACTTGGTATACCGCAGGTTACCTATGCTGAAGAGATCATTAGTGTAACCGGAAAAAAAATTAAAATTAAAAGACGGTTGGAAAGAGGTGTTGAAGTGGTAGAGGGAGCCCTTCCCCTGGTCGCAACTATTAACAACTCAGCACCGGAATGCCGGCCAAGAAATGCAAAGCTGGTGATGAAATATAAACATGCAACAACTATCACTGAGAGACAGGATTCTTCTGAAGATTACATTAACATTTTCAATGACCGGCCTTATCTCAATATTGAGGAATGGAGCGTTAACGACATAGACACAGATGTTGAGGCCCTGGGTTTAAAAGGTTCACCTACCAAAGTAAAAAAGATCGAAAACATTGTTTTCCAGGCCAAGGAGGCTAAAGTGCTTTCAGACGCCGATAATGATATTGATGAGTTGATGAAGGAACTTATTAATAATCACACCCTGGGCTAATCATGTTTTAGGCTGTTATAATTTCATTCTATTAATCAAAAGAAACTAATCAAATGAATAATATATTTGTATACTGCGAAACAGATAATGGCACTATTGCAGATGTAAGTCTTGAATTACTTACCAAGGGCCGTAAACTGGCAAATCAGTTAAACTGTAAACTGGAGGCGCTTGTTATCGGTCATAAGTTAAAAGGAATTGAAAGCCAATTATTTCCTTTTGGTGCCGATGTAGTGCATGTTGCCGATGATCCCCGCCTTGACCCATATACCACTTTGCCTCATACCAGTATTACAGTAAAACTTTTCCAGGAAGAAAAACCACAGATCGCCCTGATGGGTGCTTCTGTTATTGGACGGGATCTTGGTCCCCGTGTTTCTTCTGCTCTGCAAAGCGGGCTGACTGCTGATTGTACCAGCCTTGAAATTGGCGGACATGAAGATAAAAGAGCAGGAAAAGTCTATGAAAATCTGTTATATCAGATCAGACCGGCTTTTGGAGGAAACATTGTTGCAACCATTATTAATCCCGACAACAAACCTCAGATGGCTACTGTCCGGGAGGGTGTAATGAAAAAGGAAATTTATTCTCCTACTCATAAAGGTGAATTGAAGCAGATTGATGTGAAAAAATACGTTGATGATGCTGACTTTATTGTAAAGATTATTGAAAGGCATATTGAGGAATCAAAAGTCAATATTAAGAATTCTTCTATCATTGTTTCAGGTGGTTATGGTGTTGGATCAAAAGATAATTTTGATTTGCTTTTCCAACTGGCAGATGTTTTGGGTGCTGAAGTAGGTGCTTCCCGTGCTGCAGTCGATGCTGGTTTTGCAAGTCATGACAGGCAGGTCGGACAGACAGGCGTTACCGTACGACCCAAATTATACATTGCATGCGGTATCTCTGGGCAGATCCAGCATACAGCAGGAATGGAAGAGTCAGCCATGATCATTTCTATTAACAATGATCCAAATGCACCAATCAATAAAATTGCTGATTTTATTATTACTGGTGATCTTAATACTGTCATACCTAAAATGATCAAGTATTATAAGCAAAACACAAAGTAATAGCAGCATTTTAGTTTAATGAAATTTGAAAAAATAATTTAACAATAATAACCATGGATAATTTTTATAATGATAATCCGGATCTTAAATTTCACCTTACACATCCTTTGATGAAAAAGATTGTGGAGTTGAAAGAACGCAATTTCTCTGATAAAGATAGTTTTGACTATGCTCCTGTTGATTTTGAGGATGCCATGGATAATTATGATAAAGTGCTTGATATTGTAGGAGATATTTGTGCAAATATAATTGCTCCCAATGCAGAATCTGTTGATGCTGAAGGACCTGAGGTAATTGACAGTCATGTTAAATATGCCAAAGGTACCGCTGAAAATCTTGATGCGCTTGTAAAAGCCGGTCTGATGGGAATAACACTGCCCCGTAAATATGAAGGACTGAATTTTCCTATAGTTCCTTATGTTATGGCAGCTGATATTGTTTCCCGTGCTGATGCCGGATTTGTAAACATTTGGGGATTGCAGGATTGTGCAGAAACAATTCATGAATTTGCCACTGAAGAACAAAAAGAAAAATACCTGCCTTTGATTTCCCGTGGAGCAACAGCAGCGATGGATCTTACTGAACCGGATGCGGGAAGTGATCTGCAGGCTGTTCAGCTTAAGGCTACTTATAATGAGAAAGAAGATAAGTGGTATCTGAACGGGGTTAAACGGTTTATTACCAACGGAGACGGTGATGTGTCACTTGTATTAGCCCGTAGTGAAGAGGGTACTTCTGATGGTCGCGGCCTTTCAATGTTTATCTATGATAAAAACAGCAACGCGGTTAAAGTTCGTCGCATTGAGCATAAGCTGGGGATCATCGGTTCTCCTACCTGTGAACTGGTATTTACCAATGCACCTGCAGAACTTGTGGGTCAGCGTAAACTCGGACTTATTAAATATGTAATGTCATTGATGAATGGTGCCCGTCTTGGAATTGGTGCTCAGTCAGTTGGTATTGCAGAAGCTGCTTATCGCGAAGGACTGGAGTATGCCAAAGAAAGAAAACAGTTTGGTAAATCCATCATTGAGTTTCCTGCAGTGTATGAGATGCTTGGTATAATGAAGGCCAAACTGGATGCTTCCCGTTCTTTGCTCTATGAAACAGCGCGCTTTGTAGATGTTTATAAATCCTATACATTCCTTGCTGAAGAACGTACCCTTGAAAAGGAAGAAAGAGATGAGATGAAGAAATACCAGCGAATTGCAGATATTTTTACCCCTCTGCTGAAAGGAACTGCCTCAGAATATTGTAACCAGATCGCTTATGATGCCCTGCAAATCCATGGTGGTTCAGGTTTTATGAAAGATTACCCTGTTGAAAGGATATACCGTGACGCACGTATTACTTCAATTTATGAAGGTACAACACAGCTTCAGGTAGTAGCAGCTATCCGTGGTGTTACTACCGGCGGATACCTTAAGCAGATCCGTGAGTACGAGTTGGAAGATATTAAACCGGAATTACATAACTATCGCAGGATATTGATCGGAATGACCGAGGAGTACGAAAATACTGTTAATCGGGTTATGGAAATCAATAATAATGAATTTAGCGATTTTCATGCCCGTCGCATGGTTGAAATGGCCGGAAATATCATTATGGGATATTTGCTTGTTCTTGATGCCAATCGTGAACCTTCCTACTGGAAATCACTCGAAGTATTCCTGAAAATGGCCCGTGCTGAAAATGTCGGTAAGGCTGAATATATCAGGATCAGTACCCTGAATGACCTGGGTAAATTTAAGTATGAATAGTAATTCATTGATCCTTATAACAGAAGCTGCCCGATACGGGCGGCTTTTTTTATGTGTTGTTCCCTCACTTTATTTTAATAGATAACCCTTTGAAGCAGTAATTTTTATTGTTATTTTAGCGTACCACTAATCTCTATTATAAAGATCATGGGAGCTAAACCTGATAAAAAGGCTGCGATAAAGGGAAGACCTGCAAATGCAGCGAAAAATCACAGGAAACAGAAAAATAAAAATCGAACTGAAAAGCTTACATTTCCTGAATCACTGAATGCATTCTTTGAGCGACATCAGATGAAGTTCTTTTGGGTATTTATGATGCTGGCAACTATTTTTAGTTTGTTACTATTTGATAAACGTGTAAGCCCGGGGGGTGATGATTCCATGTACATCATCAGAGCATATGATTTTATTCATAAATTTGTTTATCCAAGTTACCAGGGACCTCTTTATCCGATTGTTCTTAGTCCGTTTGTCCTGATCTTCGGTGTAAATATTATTCCTTTAAAAGCTTTGTCCCTTGTATTTATTATTGGTTCACTTTTTTTCTTCTTCAGAGCCTATAGAAACAGGATTCCTGCATCGCTGTTAATTCCGGTTTTCATTCTCATTTCTATCAATGCCCATATTCTTTACTATGGAAGTCAGACTTATAATGAGGCTTTTTTTATGTTTCTCCAGTCACTCTTCTTCATTGTGGTCTTTAAAAAACTTATTGATAATGATCCGGAAAACCTTCCTTTAAAATCAACTTATAAAGGTTTCCTTTTAACAGGATTGATGATCGTTCTGCTGGGTTATACAAGAAGTATTGGATATGCTTCGTTGTTTGCTGTTATGGGATATTTTATCCTGAAGAAAAAGTGGAAATCATTACTGTATATATTTGGTTCGTTTATATTATTTTTTGCCTTATTCCATTTTATTAAACTGGCTTTATGGGATCATGCGGCGCTTGATTTTAAGGGACAGGCTGCCGGACTCATGAGAAAAAAATTCTACAGTCCGGCCGCAGGAAATGAAGATTTTGCGGGCTATTTGAAAAGATTCGTCGGGAATTCAAACATGTATATCTCCAGACATTTTTATGTCCTGCTTGGATTGAGACCTGACAGGTTGGTTACAATGAAACCCGTACTAACCATTTTCACCTATTTGCTTTTTATTCTTGGGTTGTTCAAAGTAGCCCGGAAAAATAATTATTTGTTTTTTACGGGTATTTATGCGGGCTTATTTTGCTTTTTGACCTTTTTTATTTTACAGGAAATATGGGGCCAAAGCCGACTTATTATTCCTTATTTTCCGCTTATTTTGCTTTTTTTACTTGCTACAGTTTATTATTTTGTTCAGCAAAAAAAATTAAAATCCCTTTCTTTTCTGATAATACTTATTCCTCTGATTCTGCTATTTTCGGATTTTATCCGGTTGCATGAAAAAGTTAAAGAACAGCAAAAAATTCATTCAATTTACGACGGACTTACACCTGACTGGGTCAATTTTATTAAAATGAGTGAATGGGCTGATAAAAATGTTAAGGCAGATGATGTTATAGCATCGCGTAAGCCTTCCATTTCCTTTGTCTATGGTAATGGGCATGATTTTTTTGGGATAATGAGGTTGCCTTCTGAAAGGCCGGATTCTTTGGTAAATAAACTTATCAGAAAAGGGGAGAAACCAGTTATTGTTCCCTATAAAGAACTTTATGAAAAGAAATTTCCTGAACAATTATATGGATTTTACCGGAAAGATATACAGGCTGTTATAAATGATATAGGTGTTTTGTACGGAATATACAGTTTTGAGCCTTCTAAGAGAAAAACTATGCTTAACGAACTGGGCAAATACGGAATACATTATTATGCAGATCCGGACAGTGCATTACGATTTGCCGGTACTTTCAACATTCAGGCTTATGCTGCGAGGCCCGACAGCCTTTTACATATATTAATGAAAAACGATGTTTCGTATGTGATTATGGCTAGTTTAAGGGTGATTCCTGCACAGAAAACCGGAAGAACAATTAATACAGTTCAACGATTCCTGTTTTTTACTGAACAGAAATATCCCGGCCTTTTTGAAGAAGTAAAAATGATTGGCGGGAAAAATGATGAACCAGCTTATCTTTTCCGTGTCAATTATAAAAAGTACAATTTGAATGTAAAATAAAAGTATGAGAAAAACAAAGATAAAAATTGCACTGCTTGGAGCTGGAAATGTTGCAACTCATCTTGGCAGGGCATTCAAAAATGCAGGATATAAAATTGTTACGGTATACAGTCGTACTATAATTTCTGCTGCAAGCCTGGGGGGAGAACTGAATGTTCCCTTTACAGATAATCCTGTTGATGTGCCGGAGGCAGATATCTATGTTATTTCTGTACGCGATGATGCTATTGAAACATTGCTGACTAAACTTAATTTTGGAGACGGACTGGTTTTACACACCTCCGGAGCCATGCCGATAGATATTTTTAAAGTTTATACTAAAAATTATGGAGTATTTTACCCTCTTCAAACTTTTTCACGTTTTAAGGACCTGGATTTTAAAAAAATTCCTGAATTAGTTGAAGCTGACAGTAAGGAAAGTCTTAAATTATTGACATCTCTGGCTTCTTCCGTAAGCAATATAGTACAGGAGGCATCATCGGATCAACGGAAGAAAATTCATCTGGCTGCAGTCTTTGCCTGCAATTTTTCAAATCACATGCTCGCGATTTGCTATAAAATTCTTTCAGATGATGGTCTTGATGCTCAGCTTCTAAACCCCCTGGTTATTGAAACTTTTCAAAAGGCATTGTCAGATAATCCTTCAAATGTTCAGACTGGTCCGGCAGTTAGAGGGGATACAAATACAATGAAAAAGCATCTGAAAATGCTGAATAGCTACCCCGCTTTTCAAAAAATATATACTTTTGTGAGTGAGAGTATACAGGATTTGTCGGGTCATTTGAAATGATCATTATTGATATTAAATCCTGAAAAATACAGGAGATATTTATTATGGGACTAAATTTTAAAGAGGATTTGCAAAAAATTAAGGCATTTCTTTTTGATGTTGACGGCGTTTTTACAAACAGCAATGTATACCTGCATCCGGGGGGTGACTTGATGAGGTCAATGAATATTAAGGATGGATTTGCTATCCAATATGCTGTAAAAAAAGGATATTTGGTAGGAATTATTTCTGGTGGTGACTCTGAATCTGTCCGTGCTCGATTCCAAAAACTTGGGATCATTGATATTTATCTCAAATCCTCAGATAAGAAAAATGATTATATGGATTTTATTCTGAAATACAGTCTGAAGGATGATGAGGTTCTATATATGGGGGATGACATTCCTGATTATGAAGTGATGAAACGTGTTGGATTTCCCTGCTGCCCCGCTGATGCGGTTGAGGAAATCAAATCCCTTTCCAAATATATCTCTGACAAAAACGGTGGTCAGGGATGTGTCAGGGATGTAGTTGAACAGGTACTTCGTTTACAGGGTAAATGGATGCATAATGATGCTTTTCATTGGTAAAATTAAAACTTGTATATGTATAGCTTTCTGAAACTGGTACGTTTTCCAAACTTGCTGATTGTTGCTGCTACGCAATATGTTATGCGTTATCTCATCATTTATCCAATGCTGCAGGTCAACGGATTTGAATTGCAGCTGGATAATTTTTCTTTTTTTCTGCTGGTGTCGGCTACTATATGTATAACTGCAGCAGGGTATGTAATAAATGATTATTTTGATACGAAGACAGATCTGTTAAACCGGCCGCGAGAAGTTATTGTGGGGAAAAAAATTTCCCGCAGAACAGCTATGACTTTCCATATTGTGCTGAATATTTTAGGTGTATTGTTAGGTACCTATGTCTCATTTGTGATCGGGGTGCCGATGCTTGCTTTTATTTTTCTGTTAACTACCGGTATTCTCTGGTTTTATTCTACAACATATAAGCGTCAGTTTTTTATCGGGAACTTCATTGTTGCCGTCCTGACGGCCATGGTGCCTCTTATGGTGGTTTTATTTGAAATTCCTCTGCTAAACAAAGCCTATGGCTTAATTATGCTTCGCAATAATGCCAGTTTTCTCTATATTTTTGGATGGGTAGGCGGTTTTGCATACTTTGCTTTCTTCATGACCCTGATCAGGGAGATTATTAAAGATACTGAGGATTTTGAGGGAGATAAGGCTTTCGGATTAAATACTCTTCCCATTGCGCTGGGTGTGAAAAAAACAAAAATGATTCTTTATGTGCTGATTAATTTCGTAATTATCAGTTTGATATATATAAACGTTACCTATCTCAAGGACAATACATCCTTAATTTATATGTTGCTTACCATAATATTTCCCCTTGTATTTTTGCAATATAAATTGTATAATGCTCATAAACAAAAGCATTATCATGTTGCCAGCAACTTAACAAAATTTATTATGCTGTTTGGTATTTTGTATGCAGTGGTGGCTGATTTGATTATTCATTCTACATATTAACATTTATGGTCCTTGATGAAATAAATAAACACTCGGTTATTCTTGCATCCCGTTCACCCCGGCGGCAGCGTTTGCTCGAGGGTTGCGGAATAAAGTTTAAAGTAAAACTCCCTGAAAAGGTAAATGAAACATTTCCTGAAACTTTTAAAGCAGAACAAATAGCCCTGCACCTTGCACATCTGAAGTCTGATGCCTTTGGAGAAGTTAGCAACAATGAAATTGTTATAACTGCCGATACTATTGTATGGATGGGTGACAAGGTATTGGATAAGCCTGAAAATTATGATGAAGCAGTTCGGACCTTATCTCAGCTTTCAACAAACTGTCATGATGTAATTACCGGTGTATGTTTGCGTTCAGCCACAAAGAGAAAAACCTTCCATGTTACAACCCGTGTGTATTTTGATTGTCTGACAGAAGAGGAAATTGAGTATTATGTGAGTACCTATAAACCTTATGATAAAGCCGGAGCCTATGGTATCCAGGAATGGATTGGTTTCATTGGAGTGGAGAAGATTGAAGGTTCATTTTATAATGTTATGGGATTACCCGTCCATCAATTATACAGAGAGCTTGTTTCATTTATTAAACATTAGCAATGCACGTTGTATTACGGATATTTTTTCACCAGTTTACAGGAAAATTTTGCCACTAACTAACACGATTATTCTGTAGGAAGTACAATCATCACTTAACTATTAACTTTATTATGAAGAAAAACCTGAAGAAAATAATTTTTTTCCTTACCACCGGAATTTTATTTTGTAATTCCTTATGGGCTGATGAAGGCATGTGGATTCCCATGTTGCTTGAAAAGCTAAATATTAAGATTATGCATGAAAAAGGGCTGAAGCTTTCAGCTGAAGATATATACAGCATTAATCAGGCAAGCCTGAAAGATGCCATCGTTATTTTTGGGCGTGGTTGCACAGGAGAAGTTATTTCTGACCAGGGATTGCTGATTACTAATCATCATTGTGGTTACGATGCTATTCAATCACACAGTGCATTAGATCATGATTATCTTACAAATGGATTCTGGGCCCGCACAAAAGCGGAGGAGCTTACGAATCCTGGTCTTACTGCAACCTTTCTGGTACGGATGGAGGATGTAACTGATCAGGTGCTTGCTAATGTTACTGATAATATGGATCCGGAATACCGAGCAAAAACAGTTAAAGAAGAGATTAGTAAGCTGCAGGCTCAGCCACTGGAGGACAGTAATTATCATAGCATTGTAAAACCCTTTTATTACGGAAATGAATATTATATGTTTGTATATAAAGTCTACCGTGATGTCCGTCTGGTGGCTGCACCACCCTCTGCCATAGGGAAATTCGGGGGTGATACAGATAACTGGATGTGGCCCAGGCATACAGGCGATTTTTCAGTCTTCCGCATCTATGCCGATAAAAATAATGAACCTGCAGATTATTCACTTGATAATGTGCCTTATAAGCCTAAAAAGTACCTTTCAATTTCACTTAAAGGTATCAAAAAAGGAGATTTTACAATGGTATTTGGTTACCCGGGTAGTACTGAGGAATACCTTGCTTCCCCGGCTGTCGATTATATCATGAATACCGGTTTGCCTGAAAAAATTTTACTAAGGAATACCAGGCTGGATATCATGCAGAAATATATGAATACCGATCCGGCTATACGGATCAAATATGCAGCTAAGTACGCACATGTAAGTAATGCATGGAAAAAATGGATCGGTGAAATACGGGGCCTGAAAAAGCTGGATGCATTGACAAAGAAAAAGGAACTGGAAGCAGCATTTACTGCCTGGGCTCATTCAGATTCTGCACTAAATAAGGTGTTTGGAAATGTGCTATCCGGTTTTGACAGTCTGTATAACATCCAGGAACCTTATGCCTATGCCCGCGATTATTTTTACGAGACGGTAAATGCTGTTGAAATGATGAAGCTTGTTTCTTATTTTAATGTGGTTATGGAGAAAAAGCTTAAGGAACCCGCCAAAGAATTGCCTGAACTGTATACAAACTGGCTTAAAGGCCAGGTCAACAGTTATTATAAAGATTATTACAAACCAATCGACCGGGAATCATTTACTGCCATGTTGAAAGCTTATCATGATCATGTTCCTCAGAGATTTCAGCCTGCTTATTTCAGAAAAGTTATCACAAAAAATAAGGGGGATTTCGAAAACTATGCAGCTCAACTATATCGTAAATCCATGTTTGCTGATTCAACAGAGGTTGGTCAATTAACAACTGGTTCAATAGATATTAAAACGATAAAGAAGATCATGAAAGATCCGGCTTATCAGTTGTTTGCAGCTTTTTATAGTTTATACCAGGATAGCATAAGTAATCAGTACGCTGCAATAGAAACAGAATTGGATGGATTGTACCGGATTTATGTAAAAGGACTTAAAGAGATGCAGACAGAGAAATTGTTTTATCCTGATGCAAATTTCACCTTGCGGCTCACCTATGGTGAAGTAGAGGGATATGATCCGCGTGATGCTGTTCATTATGAATATCAGACAACGCTGAGAGGAGTAATGGAGAAAGATAATCCTGAAATTTATGATTATGATGTCCCTGCTAAACTGAAGCAATTGTATACAGAGAAAGATTATGGCAGGTACGGTGTAGACGGTACCATGCCTGTTTGTTTCATCGCCTCAAATCATACCTCAGGTGGAAATTCAGGAAGCCCTGTACTAAATGATGAAGGGCAGCTGATAGGTTTAAACTTTGACCGTAACTGGGAAGGAACTATGAGTGATATTATGTATGATCCAGATCAGTGCAGAAATATTACGGTTGATATCCGGTATGTACTTTTTCTGGTGGACAAATATGCAGGTGCATCAAATTTGATCAATGAAATGACAATTGTTGAATAAACCATGCCGGAAAGTTATACAACGCTCAGAATAAATGGCCGGGGATATGCCTGGCCTGCTTTTCTTGGCTCCCAAATTCATTTTAAAAATGAGCGGGAGCCCGATCTTAATAATACATCTTATTCACTGATCGGGCATGATCATACAAAAATAGAAGACAATGGAACTTCCTGGGAAATCCTTATTGATGCCGGACATGGTATTGTTGAGTATTTAATAAAACATGAGAACAGAATTCCGGATGCTGTGGTGCTTACTCACCATCACCACGATCATGTGCTTGGTCTGGAATGGATTATTTACAGCCATGCAAAAGGGTCAGGCTTTAATACTCCTTTCCCGGTTTATGCTTCTTTGCTGACCTGGGAAAAAGTACTTTCAGCTTACCCTCAGCTTGAGTCAATGGTTGAATTTCATGAACTGATTCCTGCTCAAACATCGCAGTTTGATTTTACCGAACGTATCACACTTACTCCCTACCCGGTTTATCATGGCAAAAGTGCCTTTGGCCCGATGATGCTGCATTTCGGGGTGGTGAAAGAAGCCGGACTGGCGAATGTACTCATTACGGGTGATTGTGTTTGTCCCTTATTAAGAAAAAGGGATTATCAGCAACTTTCAGGTGCTGACATTATTTGTGCAGATTCAAGTAACCGTTTCCCATACCCGCGCGGCAATCACTGGAGCTTGCTGGAAATTGATCCGTCAACCAACAAGGAGGCTAAAAGTTTGAAGGATTGGAGAGAAGAAATAAAATTAAATGGCATGTCAGCCATGCATGCTGCTTCTTACCTGGATCTGCGATATCATGCTTACCTCGATGAATTCATGGCTGAGCAATTGCAAAATCCTTCACTTTGTCTCTCCGTCTTTGAGTTTGCCAAACGCCTTTCTCCCGGCAAAGTATTGATGATGCATTACAGCGGGCGTGAAGATGATAGCCGTTATCATCGCGATATTCTTTCAGAAAATGCGCTTCAGGAGTGGGCAAATATTCAGGGCATGCAGAGAGGATTAAAAACTCAGTTTTTAGCTCCCGGAACAGGGACCCTTTTTAGGCTTTAAGTGAATATCCGGGCAATTACCGGGTTGAAGGTCCATTTTGAAAATAATACTTCTTCTGGTATCATGTTGTGTATTATATTCTCTAACCGGGCAAATACTTTTTACAACTTTGGTAAGTGAATAATTTTGCGTGTTCAGGTACCAGTCTTCAACAAACAAAATACTTTTATACTCACTGTAATCCATTGTATTCAGAACATCTTTGTCAGTCCAGTCATCATGTATCTTTTGTGCAGGCATACCTGTTGTATCTACAAAATAAACCGTTTCGCCGCCAAATCCCATACGCCTTTTTATCTCTTTCTTTGTTAGTATTTCGTTATTGAAAAAATCTCTTACCTGATGATTTCCCATTAATGCCTTTTTAAAAAGTTGACTGAGAAGAATATCTTTGTCAAGATTCCGGCTGCGTTCCTGTTGAAAGAAAAATTCAGTTGTAAGACTATCGGCAATCTTAATTTTGTTTTTTGTACCAGATACCTGATTATCTGAATTAAATATCCAGTAAGGAATCTTTTTTATTGTTTGCGTATCATGTTTTTTGATAGTGATAAACAAAACAGGAGCAATTGCATTTACCTTTTTTGTGAAACACATCTTTTCATTGTTGAAAAACCAGTTTTCAAGACTTAATATGCTTTTGACTTTTGAAGTATCAAGGTCGGGAGCAACAAAGGCTGAATCTGCCAGTTCATTTCGTTCGAATGTATTAAGGTTAACTGAAATACCATTTCCCATTGTGGCATTGCCGGACTTGCCGGCCGACGCTATGTTACTAAGAAGAATTTTTTTATCAAGTGCATTTAACCATTCAGCAGTTGCACTTGTATCTGCAAGTGATAACTCATCCAGGACAATCACTTTTTTTGGCAGAAGATCATTTTGAAGAGCAGGCGTATGGTTGATCTTTCCCGGATTGCACGAGAAAAGTGACAACATGATTAAAACGATCAGATATATACCAGGATGCGTTGGTGTTTTCATGGCAGAAATCATTGATGTAAGTTTTACCTGGCTTCTCCAGTCTTTCAAATATATAAAAAGGATCTGTATCTGTTGCTGTAAAAGATATTTTAATGTGGACCAAAGATCGGTAACATTGCTGCAGAAGTATGTTTCAATGATATTTTAATTAAAGTAGCATAAAAAAGCCG
>Ga0102962_1000270_pt1 | contig 28323 bp, 24 predicted proteins | sample SalPonF2_C_D2_MG_FD_84519 | JGI IMG/M metagenome (GOLD analysis project Ga0102962, IMG submission 84519) | Salt pond soil microbial communities from South San Francisco under conditions of wetland restoration - Salt Pond MetaG SF2_C_D2_MG ...
AAATCCTGTACCGAATATGATACAAACAGCTAAGAGGATAGATACCCATTTACCTAATACTTTCCATGGGAAAGGCGGCTTATTCTTCAGTGAAAAAAAGCTGTCGGAATATTGAGTATAAACCTTGGGATTTTTACTGGTTTTTGAATTTTTAATATTCTTACTCGTATTTCCGGCTTTCTCATTCTCAGGGTCTTTTGAATCAGCACTTTCCTGAGAACGCTCTTTACCTTTTTTGTTTTTTAGATTTTTACGATACTCAGGGTCATTAAAATATCGTTCTAAATCGTCATTATAGCTGTTATCGTCGCTCATTGAAACTTATTATGAATGCGGGTATAGCCGTTCTATATTCTTATTAAGATTCTGCCATTTAACGAGTTGAAACCCATCGTTATTATAAACGGCAAAAGTCCTGTCATTAAAAAAATTCCCAAGATTGATATATAATCCACTGTTTATGTTAATAAAACGCGGATAATGATGATGTCCACAGATAATCACATCAAATTTTTGTTCTCTCAACATCTGTTTTGCCCATTGGTCTATTTCCTGCGTACACTCTTTCTCACCTTTTTGATCTACCGTTCTGCTTAATCGTGAAAACCATTTAGTAACTGTGATACCAAGTGACGGGGGTAAAACATGTCTAAAGATAAAAACAAATTTTGGATTTCTTAATAATCTGTGAAAATAGGGCCGGGGTAACTCAAGCAATTCATCATCTACTCCATCGCCATGTAATAAAAGGACACTATTTTCCTCTAATTTAATGATTCTATACTCGTGCTCTAAATCGAAACCACATTTATCTTCAAAATAATTATAGACCCAGTTGTCATGATTTCCTGTTATATAGAGGCTGTTACCGTTTTTTTTATTGAATAGGGCAAACCTTTCGAGAATTCGTGACCCAATAGCGGGCCTTTTATTGGGATATTCCATCCAGTAATCAAAGAGATCACCAAGAACACAGATTGCATAACCGTTATTTTCTGCGAAATCGACTAAATCTAACAAATCTCGTTCAATTTCATGCTCTTTATCTTTAGGAAAAGCACCAATATGGACGTCTGATATAAAGATAATAGGGTATTCAGGATTACTATCTGTATCCTGATTAACGGTCTGACTCATCTGATTCTCTGAATTTGTATAAAAGAAGCATATTATCAACTTCTTTATCCGATACAATAAAATTGGATCTCTTCTCTAATGGTTTATTTACGTTACCATGTAATGTTGATTTACCGGAATTGCTTGTCAGAAAGTTGCGAAATGCTTTAATGGACAGGACATTGACTCCAAACTTTTTAGCCCTGGAGATAATTTCTCTATCATCAGTTACAACAATCCATCGCAAATTGGCATCTTTCTTTTCGATGTGTCTGAAAATGAGCTCGTCAGCCTTTCTGTCGTTACTGTAAACAACCGATATCTTCTTAAAATTTATCGGAATCGACCCTTTCGGGCCGTCATATATGATTTTGGCTTGTGTATTTTTTATCCGACAGGCATGATTAACTTTATTAGCCACCTGAAATCGATTTTCATCCGAACTATTCAGGTTTTTACCAGATAAATCCGGTAACTGGTGCATCAAATTGTTACCATCTATTAGCCATTGTTTTTTCATTCGAATAGCAATTATTTTTTTCGTGTTACAACGAAATAAATAAGGTCCTCCATGTTACTACGGCTTTCACTGTCTGGAAATTGTTGCAGAAGATCGTATGCTTTATTTACATATGAGTTCATCACTTTTTTCGAGTACTCAATGCCTCCTTTTTCATTCACGAAGCTGATAATTTTTTTAATATCCGAATTCTTTTTCTTGTTTTTTCGGAAGAGTTTACGAATATGTTTTCGTTCAGTAAGTGATGCGTTCTCCAAAGCAATAATAAGCGGAAGTGTAATTTTCCGTTCTTTAATGTCGTTGGCCGTTGGTTTTCCGACATCATCGCCACCGTAATCAAATAAGTCATCCCGAATCTGGAAAGCAATACCTATATTTTCGCCAATCTCGCGCATTGTATTCTGGTAAATCTCATTGTCTGTCGCACTAATGGCCCCGCATTGACAACACGCTGTAATCAGGCTTCCTGTTTTGTCTGATATTATCTGAAAATATTTCTCTTTGGTCATATTAAGCAATTTAGAAGCTTTAAGCTGTCGCAATTCCCCTTCACTCATACGTTTTACCGCGTTCGACAGAACCTTTAGAAGCTGAAACTCATCACTTTCAAGAGCGACAAGTAATCCTTTGGCCAGTAAAAAATCGCCTAATAAGATACTGGCTTTATTTTTCCATACCTTATTTATACTGAGAAAACCACGCCGGCGTTCAGCATCGTCCACAACATCGTCGTGTATAAGCGTTGCCGTGTGTAATAATTCGATCATGGTGGCTGCTATGTAAGTTCTTTCACTGATCTCGCCGCAGAGTTGAGCAGACATAAAAACCAGCATGGGACGCATCTCTTTCCCTTTGGTTTTCAGTAAGTACGCTACAATTTTATCAAGCAGGTAGACGTCAGTACGTAACGCGTCCTTGAAGAATTTTCGAAATTTTCGAAGTTCGGGGTCAATATTGTTCCGAATTTCCTGTAAATTCTTTGGAGCCGTTCGTTCGGCTAATTCTACATTTTGTGTATCTATATCAAGCATCAACTAAATAAATTTATCAAAATAAGGTTTTAAAACTATAAGTTACGAATGCAGAATGTAATGATATAATAGAATTCTATTTGCACTAACTTTTTTCTGTGTTTAAGTTCGTTTCTTCAACAAAGTATTAACATCAAATTTTAAAGTAAAAGTAATAACCTTGGAGACTATAAAAAAAATCGGAGTATTTACCAGTGGAGGAGATGCCCCGGGTATGAATGCGGCAGTTCGTGCCGTAGTTCGTATGGCTAAATATAATGATATATCTGTAATAGGCATACGCCATGGATATCGTGGCCTGATTAATGGAGATTTTGTTGAACTGGATGCCGCATCAGTATCTAATATAATACAAAGAGGTGGTACTATTTTAAAATCAGCCCGATCCGAAGAATTTAGAAAACCTGAAGGCAGAGCTAAAGCTGCCGAAAGCATTCATAAGGAAGGTATTGAAGCTTTAGTAGCAATAGGCGGAGACGGAACTTTCCAGGGAGCAACCAGGCTGAATGAAGAACAAGGAATACCGGTCAGCGGCATTCCGGGTACCATAGATAACGACCTTGCCGGAACCGATGAAACAATTGGATATGATACGGCGCTTAACACAGCTATGGACGCTATCGATAATATCAGGGATACTGCTGATGCACACGACCGTCTTTTTCTTGTTGAAGTTATGGGACGTGAAGCGGGTTTCATTGCTCTTGAAACAGGTATTGCCGGTGGGGCGGAATTAATTTTATTACCGGAGACTCTTACGGAAATAAGCGATATCAAGCATTCTCTGCATGAGACTTTACAGGCACAAAGACGCAGTAGCTTAGTGGTGGTAGCTGAAGGAGATGAAACCGGCGGAGCCATGAAACTGGCAGATAAAATCCGTGATGATTTTGCAAAATACGAGATGCGGGTTTGTATTCTGGGACATGTTCAAAGAGGGGGTAGGCCAACTGCAAGAGACCGTGTATTAGCCAGTCGGCTGGGTGCTGCTGCTGTACAATCTTTAATTGACGGGCATCAAAATGTGATGGTTGGTGTTGTAAACAACGAGATCAGGATAACACCATTGCGTAATACCTGGTCTAAGAAGAAAAGTATTAATTACGACCTGCTGGAATTGGCAAAAATATTAAGTTGAGAAATTATTAAATCTATGTTGACAATTGATTTGCAAGAGGCAAAAAAGTTTGTCTCCGGGGAAGAGTATAATTCGGCTTCTGCAAAAGCTCAAAATGCTCTTCAACAATTAAAAGATAAAACGGGTAAAGGTTCGGAATGGCTGGGTTGGCGTGATATTTTAGCTGAGCCTAACGATGCTTTACTTGAAAATATTCAGAAGTTGGCGGAAGATATTCGACAAGAAGCGGATATTTTTATTGTCTGTGGTATTGGCGGCTCATATCTCGGTGCACGTGCTGTTATTGAAGCATTGACGCCTTTTTATGGGGACTCGAAAACAGAGATAATCTATGCCGGTAATCAGATGAGTGGTAAATATCTGAAACAGCTTATCGATTATATATCTGAAAAGAAGGCAGACGGCAGTGATAAAAGCGTTTATCTGAATGTTATTTCAAAATCGGGAACGACATTAGAAACGGCATTGGCATTTCGAGTCCTTCGGGAATGGATACATGATACATATGAAGATGATGCCAATTCCCGTATCATATGTACAACAAGTAAAGAGGGCGGAGCACTTAATAAAGTTATTGACGCCCAGGGATATAAAAAATTTATTATCCCGGATGATATCGGCGGGCGTTTTTCTGTTCTGACACCTGTTGGCTTGTTACCGATTGCTGTGGCAGGAGTTGATATACGTTCGTTATTCTATGGAGCGGTTTCGGCATTTAGAGATTATGAAAATAACCCCGATGATGTTATTTCATATGCTGCATTGAGATATGCTCTCTATAACAAGGGTTATCTGATTGATATTTTTACGTCATTTGAACCTGAATTACGATTTTTTGGCAGTTGGATGCAACAATTGTACGGAGAGAGTGAAGGTAAAAACGGAAAAGGAATGTTCCCGACGGTACTTGGCTATTCTACGGATTTGCATAGTGTAGGGCAGATGGTGCAGCAGGGGAAACGCAATGTAATTGAAACATTTTTGGTTGTAGAGAAAAGTCAGAGCAAACTGACTGTGCCTGCCGACGATGATAATAATGACGGTTTAAATTATTTATCTGGAAAAACATTTCATGAAATTAATACCAGAGCCTATGAGGGTACCCGTGAAGCACATATTGAAGGAGGGGTGCCTGTTGTAAGTATGACCATGAATGAATTGAAATGTGAAACCCTGGGCTCTTTAATTTATCTTTTTGAACTTTCTATTGCGGTATACGTTTATTGCCTGGATGAAAATCCTTTCAATCAACCGGGAGTGGAAGATTATAAAAAGGCAATGTATCGCTTACTAGGTAAACCTTGAGAATGGGGACTATGGAGGATAAAGGAAATAAAAATACATCTTTTATTTATACGGCTGTTGCTGGTAATATCGGTGCCGGTAAATCTTCATTAACTGATTTGCTGGCAAAGCATTATAACTGGAAAACTTTTTTTGAGTCGGTCGATGATAATCCATATTTGTCCGATTTCTATGAAGATATGCACCGGTGGAGCTTCAATCTTCAAATATATTTTCTATCCAGCCGTTTTAAACATCAGAAAAAGATAATTGGCCAACAAGAAAGCTTTATTCAGGATCGCACTATTTACGAGGATGTCGAGATATTCGCGAAAAATCTCTATGAAATGGGGTTGATGAGTGAACGCGATTATGATAATTACAGAGCCTTGTTCCAGGAGATGATTACATATTTGCAGCCTCCTGATCTTTTAATTTATTTACGGGCACAGGTTCCAACATTAGTCCGTCAAATTCAAAACAGGGGTCGTGAATATGAAAATACGATTCGTATTGAATATCTTGAACGATTGAACCGTCATTATGAAGACTGGATCAGTCGATATCCTCATGAAAAGTTGATTATAGACACTGATGAACTGGAATTTGTTCACGACAGGGAAGACCTTGGGAAAATAATAGATTTAGTTGATCAGCGGGTCTATGGACTTTTCTCATAGTTTTGCGTTTAAAAAGTAATATAGCTAACTTTGCAGGCTGTAATTAGTTATTACTGATTATGATTGAGTTTAAACTAAATGAGATTCCGGACGGTAAGTCAACACAGGAACTTGAATTAGAACCTGATCGTGTAGATTTGGAAGAATATGAGTTTCGTGGTGGCCGTTTAGAGGTTTATTTTGATAAGTCGCATGACGCAGTGAAAGTTGATTTCAATATAAAAACGAAGCTTGAACTAATATGCGATCGGTCATTAGAGCCATTTGATTATACCATCGACCGGGATTACGAAGTGGTTTTCAAAGACGATGACAAAGTTCGAAAAATTGAAGATGAGAACTGTACGATTCGGCCTTTGAATATCCATGAAAATAAAATTGATATAGAAAAAGAAGTTCGTGATACCATTTTATTGAGTATTCCGATTAAAAAACTTCATCCGAAATTTTTGGACGAGAACGGTAATCCTACCGATTTTCAAAAATTTTATGCCGATGAAGAATTTACTGATCCCAGGTGGGATGCTTTGAAATCATTAAAAAATAAATAACGAGATTAATAAAATTATAAAATGGCACATCCTAAGCGTAAGACATCAAAAGCGCGTCGTGATAAAAGAAGGACGCATGATCAATTGAGTGAAGCAACTTTGGCAACATGTCCGAATTGTGGAGCCAAGCATCGCAGACATCGGGTCTGTACGGAATGTGGTTATTACAGAGGTAGACAAGTATTAACTGTTAAAGCCTGATCCTTAGGGATATAGGCCTTATACACCAAAAATATATCCATGAGAATTGCTGTTGATGCCGTAGGTGGTGATTATTATCCGAAGAATCCAGTAGAAGGAGCAATCCAGGCTATTGAAGAGAATGATAAAATCGACATTCTGCTTTGTGGTCCGGAAGGAATGATTAAAAAGGAACTCAGCAAATTCAGCTATGATGATAATAGAATTTCCATATTTGATGCTCCACAGATTATCGGGATGAATGAATCTCCGGCTAAAGCTTTTAAAACTAAACCGGATTCATCAATTGTTCGTGGGCTGACAGTACAAAAGAAAGGTCAGTGTGATGCGTTTATCAGCGCCGGAAACACAGGTGCCTTGTTAGCTGCATCAACTTTTATACTTGGTAAGCTTGAGGGAGTCATAAGGCCTACTATTGCCGCTTTATATCCCACAATCAAAGGATTCAGATTATTGGTTGATGCCGGTGCGAACCTTGAAGTTAAACCGGAGATGCTCTATCAATTCGGATTGATGGGAAAAGTATATGTTGAAGAGGTACTCGGCATTGAAAATGCCCGAATCGGACTATTAAATGTTGGAGAAGAAAAGGAAAAGGGGACGGAGATTCTTAAAGAATCATATAATTTATTGGATAAAAATCCCAATTTTATAGGCAATATTGAAGGTAGAGATATTTTACCTGCCAAAGCTGATGTTTTTGTATGCGACGGAATGATTGGTAATATCACCTTGAAATTTGGTGAATCACTGGTTGATGCATTTCAAATATTAATCAGTCAGGGCATAGAAAAGAATAAATTATCAGATGAACAAAAACAGGTTGTACTTAAAGTAATTTCAGATGTTATTAGCCCTTTCGACTATCAAATGGTGGGTGGCGTACCTTTCCTGGGTGTTGATGGCATTAGTTTAGTCGGACATGGAAGCAGCAGCGCGAAAGCTGTTAAAAATATGATTCTTAACGCCGCCCTTTGTGTTGAACATGGAGTCAATAGTAAAATCGTCTCTTCTCTTAAAAATTAATTTTCGTAAATAATTAAGATGTCTAATAAAATATATGCCAAAATTACGGCATTAGGTCATTATTTACCTGATAATGTAATGACCAATCATGATTTGGAGAAACTCGTCGATACAAACGACGAATGGATTCGTTCACGAACCGGTATTAAAGAACGAAGAATATTAAGAGATCCGGACAAAGCTACGGCATTTATGGCTTCGGAAGCAGCCAAAGAGTTGTTAAAAAATCGTGGAATTACGGCAGATGAGATTGATGCGATAATCGTCGCAACGGTGACGCCCGATTATCTTTTCCCGGCAACGGCTTGTCTGGTTCAAACAATGATTGGTGCGGGTAATGCTTATGGATTTGACCTTTCCGCAGCTTGTTCCGGTTTCCTTTTTGCATTATCAAACGGATCAGCATTGATTGAATCAGGTCGATATAAAAAAGTCATCGTTATAGGATCGGATAAAATGAGTTCCATTATGGATTTTACCGATCGGACTACTTGTATTTTATTCGGAGACGGTGCCGCCGCGGTGTTACTTGAGCCGTCAGACGATGAGACTGGTGTGATCGATTATGTGCAGCATTGCGAAGGAGACCTAAACGGATATTTATACCAACCGGCCGGTGGCAGCCGCCAACCTGCTTCTCTGGAAACCGTTCGCAACCGGTTACATTTTATTAAACAGGAAGGCCGTGCCGTATTTAAAAAAGCTACAGTTGGTATGGCTGATGTTTCAGTTGAAGTTATGAATCGAAATAATTTGAAAGACGATGATATTGCCTGGTTGGTTCCACATCAAGCCAATTTACGTATTATAGATGCTACGGCACGACGTATGGGACTGGACAGTGAAAAAGTGATGATCAATATTGATCGATATGGCAATACCACGGCAGCCACAATCCCATTATGTCTGTATGATTGGAACGATAAACTGAATTATGGAGATAATTTGATATTATCAGCTTTCGGTGGTGGATTCACGTGGGGAGCTATTTATGTAAAATGGGGAATTAAATGATGAAAAAAGCTTTTCTGTTTCCGGGACAGGGTTCACAATTTGTAGGAATGGGTAAAGATCATTACGATCAGAATAGCACATTCGCTTCATATTGTGACAAGGCCAATGAGATTTTGGGAATAGATTTAACTTCTATCATGTTTAATGGTCCTGATGAAAAATTAAAGCAGACCGAGTTTACGCAACCGGCCATATTTCTACACTCTGTTGCCTTACTGGCAATATTACATGATAAACCTGATATGGTTGCCGGCCACAGCCTTGGGGAGTTTTCTGCACTTGTGGCATGTGATGCCGTATCTTTTGAAGACGCATTGAAAATTGTCAGGAAACGCGGACAGTTAATGCAAGAAGCTGGTACTTCAAACCCCGGTACTATGGCTGCGGTTATTGGTATGACAGATGATGATGTGGAAAGTACCTGTAAAGAAGCAGCGGATAAAACGGGAAAAGTTGTTATACCTGCTAATTATAATTGTCCGGGGCAGTTGGTTATATCAGGTGATGAGGAAGCAATTGATGAGGCCATAGCTCTGTTAAAAGAGAAAGGATGCAGAGTTGCTAAAAAGCTTCCGGTAAGTGGAGCATTTCACTCCTCTTTGATGCAGCCGGCTTATGATGGCCTGAAACAAAGCCTTGAAGAACTGGAAGTTAATGAGCCATCATGTCCTATTTATCAAAATTATACGGGTAAACCTACTATTGACAAGGATGAAATTAGAAGCAACTTATTAAATCAGCTGCTTCACCCGGTAAAATGGACACAAACTTTATTGAAGATGCATGAGGACGGGGCTGAGCAATTTATGGAGGTCGGACCCGGGAAAGTTTTACGCGGATTGGTTAAGCGTACATTGAAAGAAGTGGAAACAGAAGGATATCAATAAATAACACTATGAGTTTCAGTTTAGAAGGAAAAACCTGCCTGGTAACAGGCGGAGGCCGGGGAATTGGCCGTTCGATTGCCCTGGGATTGGCAAAAGCCGGCGCAGATGTGGCCATTACGTATTCGAGGTCGGCAGACGCCGCCAATGAGGTAAAAAAAGAAATAGAATCTTTAGGTAGAAAAGCAAAAGCCATTCAAGCCGATGCAGTAGATACCGAACGCGCTGCTGAAGTTATAAATGAGCTTGTCAAAGATTGGTCGAAATTGGATGTGCTCGTTAATAACGCAGGTATTACCAGGGATACATTGATAATGCGAATGAGTGAAGAGCAATGGGACTCTGTTATCACAACCAATCTGAAAAGTGTTTTTAATTACAGTAAGGCGGTTGTTCGTCCCATGATGCGTCAGCGTTCAGGCTCAATAATTAATATAAGTTCTATTATCGGTATAACCGGAAATGCAGGACAGACGAATTACGGTGCATCCAAAGCTGGAATTATTGGCTTCAGTAAATCGTTGGCAAAGGAGATTGGTTCAAGAAATATAAGAGTAAATGTGATCGCTCCTGGTTATATTATGACCGACATGACTGAGAATTTGGATGATAAGTTGATTGATATGATTAAAACATCAACTCCACTTGGAAGAGGAGGCAATCCTCAGGAAGTGGCTGATTCTGTAATATTTCTTGCATCTGATGCAAGTTCGTACATAACAGGGTCGGTTATTCAGGTTGACGGCGGCATGGCTATGTAAGTATTTGAAAGCGACTCAGGGAAATAATTGCGCTTACAATTAACTATTTTTATTATTCACCGATTTAGGTGAAAATTTTTCAAAGATCGTTTGACGAATAACAATTAATTATCGAATCACTATAAACAAATACATAAAAAGGAAAGTAAATGGCACAGGATATTGAAGCGAAAGTAAAATCTATCATCGTTGATAAACTTGGTGTTGATGAATCAGAAGTAACACCCGAAGCAAATTTCACCAACGATTTAGGTGCAGATTCGTTAGATACTGTAGAATTAATCATGGAATTCGAAAAAGAATTTGATATCAGTATTCCTGATGAAGATGCTGAAAACATTGCCACTGTTTCGGATGCTATAGAGTATATCAACGGTAGAAAATCTTAATCCTTCGAAAAGGCTTTTTAAAAACTAAATTATGTCAAATCGAAGAGTTGTTATAACGGGAATAGGGGCCCTTACACCAATAGGTAAGGGTGCCCCCGAATTTTGGAATGGATTAGTTTCCGGGAAAAACGGTGTAAGGCCAATAGAGCATTTTGATACCGAAAATTTCCCAACTAAATTCGCCGCTCAAATAGATAATTTTAATGCGAAAGAGCATCTCGATGCCAAGGCTGCGCGACGGATGGATCGTTTTTGTCAGTATGCCATGATTGCTGCTGAAGAAGCGGTTATGGATTCCGGAGTAGACCTTGAGAACCTGGATAAAGACCGAGTAGGTGTTATTGTCGGTTCCGGTATTGGTGGTATGGATACATTCCATCGGCAGGTGCAATCGTACAGTGATCGCGGACCGCGGGCGGTATCACCTTTTTTTATTCCTATGCTTATCCCTGACATTGCTGCAGGTCAAATCTCAATCAGGTATGGATTCAGAGGTCCTAATTTTTGTGTTGTTTCTGCATGTGCCACCGGTTCTCACAGTATCGGGTTGGCATATGACTCAATAAGACAGGGTACATCTGATTATGCTGTCTGTGGAGGCGCAGAAGCTCCTATTATCGAGATGGGCGTCGCTGGATTTAATGCTATGCGGGCAATGTCAACAAGAAACGATTCACCCGAAACTGCTTCCAGGCCATTCGATAAAACAAGAGACGGTTTTGTACTCGGCGAAGGTTCCGGAATTATGTTTTTAGAAGAGTATGAATCGGCTAAAAAAAGAGGAGCTAGAATTTATGCTGAGGTTACCGGTTATGGATTTTCTGCCGATGCCTATCATATTACAGCTCCTGATCCTGACGGTAATGGTGTGATAATCGCTATGAAAGAGGCGCTTAAATCAGCCAATATTAAAGCGGAAGATGTTGATCATATCAATATGCATGGTACCTCTACGCCGCTGGGAGATATAGCTGAAACAAATTCTATCAAAAAAGTTTTTGGTGATCATGCCTATAATATCAATTTAAACTCAACTAAGTCTATGACCGGACATATGTTGGGCGCGGCAGGCGCGGCAGAATCAATTGCTACTGTCCTTGCTATATATCACGGCATTATTCCACCTACTATTAATTATGAAACACCTGATCCGGAGTGTGACCTGAATTACACTGTAAATAAATCGGTTGTTCGGGATGTACGTTACGCAATCAATAATGCATTTGGTTTCGGCGGACATAACACTTCCCTTGTATTTAAGAAATTTGAAGAATGATAAAGGAATGATTTCCAGGATTAGAGCGTATTTTCGTAAAAAAACGCTCGATCCCATTAATCAACATAAGATAGATTTTCTTGAAGAACTCTTTGGCGAGTCCATTGACAACCCATCTTTATATTTAAAAGCATTGAGGCATCGGTCAAAATTGGCCGATGCTAATGTTTCATATCATGATACAGATTCATATGAACAGCTTGAGTTTTTGGGAGACGCTGTACTGGATTTGATTGTCACGGAGATATTGTTTGATAGATTTCCGGAAGAGAACGAAGGTTTCATGACTAAACTGCGCTCGAAAGTAGTGAAAGGGCATTCTCTGGCACGTTTATCAAGAAAATTGAATTTGGGTTCTGTTGTAGAAGTGGGTTCGAGAGCTAAAGGCCAGGGTATTGAGTTTTCAAACAGCGTATTGGCGGATATCTTTGAAGCAGTTGTCGGAGCATTATATCGTGATAAAGGGTATTCATTTACTTTTGCATTTGTTTCTGATGTTATAGAAAATTATATAGATTTAAAAAATCTGGTAATAACACACGATAATTATAAGAGTTTATTACTGGAATATGCACAGGCTCGCAAAAATCCGATCCCGGTGTATAAAGTAATATCAGAGAAAGGTCCTCCTCACGATAAAGTATTTGAGATCCAGGTATCTATAAATGACAAAGTGTTAGGACTAGGTATTGGTAAAAACAAAAAAACTGCGGAACAGATAGCAGCTAAGATAGCGTTAGAACATTTGAAAGATAAAGCTGAATAGTTCTAGTTTGCATTTTGGTTACTCAGATATTTGTAATATTAAAAAATAGCAATTGTTCTTTGCAAAACGGGAGAAATGTAACTATGACCGTCATAACGAAATAATTTTATTAAGTTATTTTTAAAAAGGAAAAGAAATGATCGAAACGAAAACAGATATAAAGATCACCAAGACAGTCAAATCCAGAATTGATGAAGTAGATTTTAACCAGTTGAAATTCGGGGCCATATTCTCCGATCATATGTATCAACTCGATTATAAAGATGGTCAGTGGCTGAATCCACAAATTACTCCTTTTGGAAATATGGAGTTCTCGCCTGCCATGAGTGGTTTACATTACGGACAGGGGGTATTCGAAGGTTTGAAAGCATTCCGTTATAATGATGGTAAAATAAATGTATTTCGTGCTGAAGATCATTATAAACGTTTTACACGCTCATGTGATCGGGTTTCCATACCTGAAATGGATAAAAATCTTTTTCTTGATGGTCTATATACTCTAATCGATATAGATAGACAGTGGGTCCCTTCTGAGAAATATAAATCATTATATATTCGACCTTTTGTTTTTGCTACAGATAATTTCCTTGGTGTCCGGTCATCACGAACATTTCGTTTTCTTATTATCACCAGTCCGGTAGGTAATTATTATGAAGAAGGTTTAAAGCCGGTTTCATTAACAACAATGCCTGATTACGTACGTGCTGTTAAGGGTGGGGTCGGTAATGCTAAAGTACCGGGCAATTATGCTGCCAGCATTTATCCGGCCGAGCAGGCAAAAGCCCAGGGATATACACAAGTATTATGGCTGGATGCCTGCGAAAAGAAATATATTGAAGAAGTAGGTACCATGAATATTTTCTTCGTAATAGACAACGTATTAATCACTCCGGCGTTAAGTGGGAGCATACTGGAAGGTGTAACACGAAAAACCGTGCTTAAAGTCGCTAAAGATTTAGGTTATGATGCTGAAGAACGTCCGATCTCTATTGATGAAGTAATGGATGCGAGTGAAAATGGTACCTTACAGGAAGCATTTGGTACAGGGACTGCTGCCGTTATATCGCCCGTAGGCAAGATTCATCACGCTGATCATAATATCGAGATAAATAACAGGGAAATTGGTCCTGTCGTAAAGAAAATTTATAATCACATTACAGGTATGCATCATGGAGATGTGAAAGAATCCTATGGCTGGTGCCACGTATACTGATATATATGTATAGTTATTACAGGCCAAGAATTTATTTAAGGTCGGTTATTATTTGATAATCGACCTTTTTTATTTTTCGTGATCTGAAGAATTTATTTGATAACATGTCTTAATGTTGGATTTTCATTAGTTGGAATGATTATAGAGTCTGATACATTTTATAAGTTATTGATTAGCAATAAACTTCATGATATCACAGGGGTAATTACAATAAATATTAAACAATAGTCGACATGCTTCAATTATTAAAACCGGAATTCCAGGAACTCATTGAGAAACATGACTGGCTTAGCTTACGCGATGTCCTAAATGATATACCGCCTGTCGATATCGCTGATCTGCTTGAAGATCTGGACGAAGAAACAATGTTAATTGTATTCAGGCTTTTACCTAAGAGTAAAACAGCCAAAACATTTTCTTATTTGAGCAAATCAAAAAGTGTTGAACTCATTCAGAGGTTTAATAGTAACCAGATTAAAGAAGTAATATCCGAGATGTCGCCAGACGACAGGGCTTCTTTTGTTGACAACCTGTCTGGTAATCTGATACAACGGGTTCTGAATACGATGAATCCAAACGATTTGGAAGAGGTAAAAATTCTTTTGGGTTATCCGGAAAACAGTGTCGGACGTTTAATGACGATGAAATATGTCCGGATAAAATCATACTGGACTATTGAACGGAGTATGCAACATATACGTAAATGGGGTAGCTCTGCTGAAACGATAAACGTCATTTATGTTGTAGATGAAAATGGAAAATTAATTGATGACCTGAAGCTTCAACAACTCATTTTAAATCCGCCAAATGCGACGATAGAATCGATCATGGACTATTCTTTTACCGCATTGAATGTTGATGATGATCAGGAAGAAGCTGTAAAGGCACTAACGAAGTACGACCGTGTTGCTCTGCCTGTTATTGATCCTAACGGTATTCTTGTAGGCCTTGTAACAGCCGATGACGTATTCGATGTGGCAGAAGAAGAAACAACAGAGGATATGCAATTGATGGCTGGTATGGAAGCGTTAGATACAAATTATTCGGAATCGTCTATTTCGGAAATGATCAAAAAAAGGATTGGATGGCTGCTCGTCCTGTTCGTCGGACAAATATTAACGGCAACGGCACTCGGAGCCTTTCAAAATATTTTGAAAAGTGTAGTAATTCTGTCTCTATTCATCCCTATGATCTTATCAAGCGGGGGTAATTCGGGATCACAAGCGGCGACATTGATCATCAGAGCCTTATCGACAGACGATATCTATTTAAAAGAATGGATAGAAGTGCTTAAACGCGAATTGCTTTCAGGACTCATTTTAGGCTTACTTGTTGGTTGTTCCGGTTTTATCATAATAACCGTTTGGGCCTTTTTCGGTGGAATAACTTTCAATCATGTCTGGTGGTTCAGTGCAACGGCAGTAGCTTTAAGTTTGATAAGCGTCGTTCTCTTCGGTAATCTCCTGGGATCGATGATGCCCTTTTTCCTCTCAAAATTAGGCTTGGATCCTGCTGTGACATCAGGACCTTTTGTCTCAACCATTAGTGATGTTACAGGAATTCTGATTTATTTTTCAATTGCTATTACTATTTTGAGAGGCGTCTTGCTTTAAAAGTATTATCTTATAATGGAATTTGGGAACTGTGTAAATTTTTATAAAAAATTATGAAAGCATATTTAGATCTGGTTAAACGTGTATTAGATAACGGAGTACGTAAAGAAAACAGGACAGGTATTGATACAATTTCAAATTTTGCAGAGTTTTATAAGGTTGATCTTTCAAAAGGTTTTCCTCTTCTGACTACAAAAAAAGTATATTTCAAATCCGTTATTCTTGAATTATTATGGTATTTACGCGGTGAAGATCATATACGTTGGCTTAGAGATGAAAATAATGTCCATATTTGGGATGCCTGGGCAGACGAGGAAGGTCATGTTGGACCGATTTATCCTGTGCTATGGAGACGTTTTCCGTATGCCGAAGAAGATGAAATAAATTTGGATGGTGATTGTAGCAATCTTCAGAAGACAGTATTGATTCAAAAAGAATATGACCAGGTTCAGAATGCCATTCATATGTTGAAAACGAATCCCAACAGCCGCCGAATTGTTGTTAGTGCATGGAATCCTGGTTTATTAAAAAAGATGGCATTACCACCTTGTCATATTATGTATATTTTTAATGTTGCTGATGGCAAATTAAATTGTCATTTAACGCAGCGTTCCGGCGATATTGCTCTGGGTATACCATTTAACCTGGCTTGCTACTCCGCACTGACATTAGCCATAGCCCAGGAAGTTGGGTTGGAACCGGGTATATTTGCACACACGATAGTCGATGCCCATATTTATGTAAATCATATCGAGGGATTAAAGGAGCAACTTACAAGAGAGCCTTATCCGCTTCCGACACTTGAGATTGCAGATAAAAAAGTTGATGACCTGACTCTTGAAGATTTTAAACTAAAAAATTATAAACATCATCCGTCAATTAAATTTGAAGTAGCTGTATGAAATTAGCACTCATTGCAGCTCATTCGGAAAATTTAGTTATTGGTAAGGATAATTCCATTCCCTGGCATTATTCAGAAGATCTAAAACGTTTCAAAAGATTGACGATAGGACATACTATCGTTATGGGGCGCAAGACATATGAAAGTATTGGATCCAAACCCTTACCAGGCCGGGAGAATATCGTTATCTCACGGACCAGAAATTATGACAATGTAACTTGTTTCACATCTCTTGAAACGGCATATAAATATTTGAAAAATAAAGATATAGTGTATATAATAGGAGGTGCACAGTTATACCGCGAATCACTGCCAAATGCGGATATGCTTGTCATCACTGTTGTTCATAAAAAAGTGGATGGTGATGTATATTTTCCGGAATACCGAGATCAAATCAGTACCGTATGGGAGGAGATTTCAAGAGAGGAAAAACCTGATTATACCTTTATTGATTACAAAAGGAAATAAGATATACCCTAAAACCTAAATATTTTGATAAACAAATTGTAGATATACGGGTAATTATAAATGTAAGAAATAACGATAATAAAATAAGAATACATAAATTAACAGTTACAATTTGCATTTAATGTGTTATTTTTTTTTAATATAGAAAGCACTTCATTAAAAATAATATAATCTTAAGAGAGTCGCAGCAAAATCAAGCTATAAAATATAAGATATGGCAGCATAAAATGGATACATGTCTCTTCTATATAATTTGAGCACTAATAAAAATGACATATAGAAAAGTTATTTGGCCATGACATAACAAACCATATAAATATCACCAACGTATAGTAATGCTCTAATATACTGGGGGATCATTGCTTAAAATGTTACAAAATAATAATATTGGCCTATACGGGTTTTTTGTACTATTACTCGTCTTATTACCGGTTTGTGTTCTTGGACAGGGGTATAATGCTCAAATGTTTGACAATCAGGAGTATGACCTGCCGTCTAATAATATACGTACCATTTTGCGTGATAAGGAGGGATATATATGGATAGGGACAGATGCCGGGCTCGTACGTTATGACGGTTATACATTAGATGTATTTGAAGATCAATTACCAAGTCATTTTGTTAAAGATATTATCGAAATTCAGAATGATGATCTGCTTGTGGCTACAGATCTGGGATTGATCAGTATTCATAAAACGAAAAAAGGCCCGGTTTTCAGGAAACTGATCAATGGCAATATTCAACTGACGGATTCCACACTTTACTATCCCCAAAAATTATATCAGGATAAAAATGATATTCTTTGGATAGCGGAAAAAAATACCGTTGTTAGATATCAAGATCATCGTTTTAAAAGATATCTGTTTAAGAGTAAGTATGTTACAGATAATAACCTTCGTTCTTTTATGTTTATTGAGTGCCGAAACGGACCTATGATATTAGCTTCTCATACAGGATATTTCTTTGTATATGATTCAACTAAAGATCAATTCAAGCCTGTATCATCACCTAAGATTTTCAATCCATCAGCCAAAGTAAAAATTAATAGTTTAGTGAAGCAGCAAGAGGGATGGATTTGGGTTGGTACAAATCAGGGATTATATCGTTTTAAGCCGGAGAATGGCCGTTTTTTTGCACATTGGGAGCTAATAAAAAATATACCGAATGTATCCAGTATCTCCCGGCAACAAAATAATGTTTCCTATATAGGAACATGGCTCGATGGGATGTATAGCGTTGTTCAGTACGGTAACAAGTTTGACTGCAAACTTATTAATGAAGTGGCGCATTATTCAGTTAACGATTTGGATAATGATATAGATAAAGGTATTTGGATAGCGTCTGACCATGGATTTGCATTATTAAAACCAAATTTTTTCCTGGTAGCCAAAGTAAAATCACGTTTAAATTTTATTAATTCTATACGCAAGGATACGGATGGTTCTATTTATAAATCGGATGAATTTGGAGTTTATCGTTTAAGAATTGGTGATGACCCAACTAAACCAATAATAAATAAGATAATATCAGCCCCGCCTAATGTACGTTTTTCCAGTCTTGCCGTTCAGGGTGATGATCTTTATGTGGGAACTCGAGACGGAAAAGTTCTGTGGTATAAAAATCAAAAATTTTATAAACAGATTTATGCAGATAGTGATAATAAGAGCTTAATAAAGTATTTAGCCGTTCAGGAACCAAACAAGATCTGGATAAGCCAGGTGGATCATGCAAAATTACTTATGCTTGATAATGCAAGTGAATCACATGATTATGGTGAAAATAAAGGGATTGATAGCAGAGTCCATGTAATAAAATTAGATAGGCGAAATAGTTTGATTGTGGGTGGCGAAGGTAATGGAAGTTATCTTTACAGATACAATTCAGAAAAAGACGTTTTCGATAATCTGAGTATTTATTTACCAGATAGTTTGTTTACCCGAAAGAAAAATAAAGTCATCGTAAATGATATTTGCTACGATGATGACAATAATCTATACCTCGCCACCAATATCGGTTTGCTTGAATTTACATCGGAACCGGGGGGTAGTTATGCTTTTACAAAATTAATTGTCGACGATTATATAAAATCCGTTAAAGTAGATGATAGTAATAATATCTGGATGGGAACCGAAAGCGGTTTATATTATTATAGTGATGGACAGTTAACCCGTTATGGTAAAGAAGATGGTCTGCCCGGATTAAATCTTTCCTATCATGCATTGGTCATGGATAAAAACCATCGATTATGGGTTGGAACGAGTCAAGGCCTTGCATTTTCAAGGCAGCCAATCGCTAAACTAAAGAATACTCCGGAACCTGTTATTCAAAAGGTATGGGTAGATGATAAATCCATTATAACCCGGCATAATGAACGATTGGAATTATCTACCGATTCGAAGCTGCGTATTAAGATGTCTTCATTTATCTATCCCACTGATAAAGTCCATTTCAAAGTTACTATCATTGGAAATAAGCAAAATAATATTTACAGTATCAGAAATACGACTGATGATATCCATATACCTTTTTATAATCTTGGAAAATTTATTGTCAGTATACAGAGTTATCAATCAGGGTATCTTTGGAGTCATCCCACTTATTTCTATGTATCTATAATCAGGCCATGGTATTACAGGTGGTGGTCAGTATTAATGTATGGTATATTTTTGATTACAGTAGGTTATTTATCATACAATTTTATCCAGTCAAAAAAAGAACGGGACGCCCAATTACGATATTATCAACGCAGGGATAAGATGATGCGCAAGATAATGGATGTAATGCCATTCTATGTGCATGTGAGAGATAAGACAGGCCGATATCTTTATAGTAACAAAGCAACAGCCGCTATATATGGTACAACTCCGAAACAGATGGAGGGGAAAACAGATGAAGATTTCATTGAAAATGAAGAAGATCTAAAGAAAATTAAAGAGAGGGATTTTGAAGTTTTCCAAAAAGGGGACCTTTTAACTTACTATGATAAATATAATTTAAAGGGCAAAAATATTTATCTGCATATATCAAAATTACCGTACAAGCTGGATGACGATGATCATGATGTGATTTTAGGTGTATCGATGGATGTTACATCCCTGTTTAAAGCAAGAGAGGAACTAAAACAAAGTGAAGAGCGATTCAGGATTCTCTCAGATGCGGCATTTGAAGGTATCCTGATATTGGATAATGGGAAAATCATTGATACAAACAAGAAAATACTGGAATTATCAGGATATACAAGAGTTGAGGTCATTGGAAAAGTAGCATGGGGATTTGTTCCGGATGAGGAACAAAATATAGTAAAAGAGCATATTTTAAACGAAGAATCAAGTTCATATGAAACGGAATTTGTGAATAAGAATGGTTACCGCATACCCATCGAAGTGTATGGACGTTCATATATACATCACGATCGCAAGTTGCGGATTGCCATAATCAGAGATATAACGGAACGTAAAAAGTCTGAAGAAGAATTAAAAAGATATGCCCATAAGTTAGAGAAAAGCAATAGGGAATTGGAAGATTTTGCATATGTGGTATCACACGATTTACAAGAGCCATTACGTAAAATCAGGGCCTTTGGGGATATTTTTATCAATGAACTTGGAATACATTTAAGTGAATACGGTAAGTTTTATATCGAAAGAATGATGGATGCGGCTGACCGTATGCGTAATCTAATTGATGATTTATTAGATTACTCTCGTATTACGACGAAAGCGAAACCTTATGAACATCTGAGCTTAAATAATATAGTTGAATATGTATTAACAGATCTGGAATTACGTATTAAAGAAAGTAATGCAGAAATAAATATTGGACAGCTGCCCGAAATTAACGCTGATCCGGTACAGATGCGTCAATTATTTCAGAATCTGATAGGTAATGCTTTAAAATTCACAAGAGAGGGTGTGAAACCTATTATAGAGATTGAGTGTAAATATAGAAATATGATCGCTCAACCAAACGAGCACAATGGAATACAGTATAATTGCTGTATTATTATCCGTGACAATGGAATTGGTTTTGATCAAAAATATGCCAAACGCATATTTAATGTGTTTGAACGTCTTCATTCACGCAGCGAATATGAAGGTTCGGGTATGGGTTTAGCTATTTGTCAAAAAATAATTGAAAGGCATAACGGCCGGATAAGCGTAGAGAGTAAAGAAGGTGCAGGAACTACATTTACGATAGAGTTACCGGTTAAGCACAAAGAGAACAGTGCAAATATAAAAACTGATATAAAAATCAAACATTATTAATTATTTCCAGCACAATGAGTTATTCTGGGACCTACTTATGCAAAATAAACCATTAACCATTTTAATGGCAGATGATGATCCGGAAGATCGGATGTTAACACATCTTGCATTGGAAAAATGTAAATTTAAAAGCGATTTTCGCCATGTCTGTGATGGTGAAGAGCTTTTAGATTATTTATATCAAAGAGGAAAATATAAGGATCCCGATACAGCCCCAAAACCATTATTTATATTACTCGATTTGCACATGCCCCGGAAGAATGGAATTGAAGTTCTTGAGATTATTAAAAAAGATGCCGAAGTCAGACACATTCCGGTAGTTATATTAACCTCATCCGATAGGTATGAAGATATCATCAATACCTATAATCTGGGTGTTAACTCATATATCAAAAAACAAGAAAAATTCGAAGCATTTGTTGAAGAATTAGCTATTATCGGAAAATACTGGTTCGATATTGTTCGATTACCCAAAAGAGATTAAGCAGATGGAAAAGCAACCCCAGGAATTTGTAGATGAGATAAGCATTCTTTTGATTGACGATGACAAGGATGAATATATCATTATAAGTTCATTATTAGACCGTATTAAGGATATGGAATATCGTCTCGAGTGGATTCCCGATTATCAGCATGCGTTAGCTGAAATGATCAGGAATCGATTTGATATCTATCTCATAGATTATCGCTTGGGTAGTGATAATGGACTGGAATTAATGAGAGAAGCCCGTTTAAAAGGATGTTACGGTCCTAAAATATTATTAACAGGACAGGGTGACAGGGAAATAGATATCGCGGCCATGAAAGCGGGTGCGTCTGATTATATGTTAAAAAATCAGTTGCACGCCCAATTATTGGAACGTTCCATTCGCTATGCCATCGAACGGAGAAAAGCACAATTAGCCTTACAGGAGAGCGAGGAGCGTTATCGGGATCTGTTAGATAATGCCAACGATATGATCGTCAATATGGATCCCCAAGGTGGGTTTATATATGTAAATAACGTTTGGTTTAAAACACTTAATTATGGTGAATCAGAGTCCCGGAAAATGAATATTTTGGATATTATTTATCCGGATCAAAAAAGAGAATTCCAGGATGTTTACAAAGATCTGCTATCTGGCAAAAATATAGAACTGTTAGAGACAGCTTTTATAACTAAACAAGGTTTAAAAGTTGATGTGCAGGGAAATCTTAACAGTAAATATGATTCAAGTGGTGACATCATTTCAATAAGGGCTATATTCAGGGATGTCAGTGCACGTCGAAAGGCTGAACGTGAAAGAGACCGTATCTTTGAATTATCACGTGATTTAATTGCGATCTTGAATTATGAAGGGGAATTCATTGATTTAAACCCATCGTGGACCCGTGTACTTGGTTATGATATTTCAAACATTGCAATTCAAAACATATTAAAGTTAATTCATCCGGACGATATACATCTTATACGAAGGAAGATTAAAAAACTAAAAGAGAATATTCCTGTCCATCCAATAGAAATACGTTTTAAAAGAGAAGACAGCAGCTATAAATGGTTTTCATTAAGTATAACCCTGGAAGAAAAGGAAAAAAGATTATATATATTCGCCCGTGATATAACGGATATAAAAAAATCACAAATTGAACTTGAAGAAAGTGAAAAAAGGTATCGTAACCTGATAGAGTATAATCGGGGATTGATATTTACCCACGATTTATCCGGAAAAATATTATCGGTGAATAAGGCCGTGTCTGAGACAATTGGGTATTCTGTTGACGATATGGTTGGACAAAATCTTGAAAAATATTTTTTTCCGGAAGACAAGCGAAAATTGAATAGGTATCTGGCTAATATTAGAAAAAAAAGGGTTGTTCATGGTACCATTGATTTAAAAAACCGTGAAGGTCAGCTCATTACTCTGGCGTATCGAAATTTTAAATATAAACAGCACGGTGGTATCGAATATATTATTGGCAATGCTCAGGATATTACTGACCGTGTACTTGCCGAAAAAGCTTTAATGCGTGAACGACAACAACTTCGTGATACTATTGAAAACGCTCCGGTACCAATGGCTCTGTTGGATAACGATTTAAAGTTTATTACCTGCAGTAAAAGATGGCTGGTGGATTACAAACCCAAACATGTAAAAACGATTATTGGTAATACCTATTTTGAATTGTATCCCTGGCTTGATTCTAAATGGGTTCAATATATGCACCGTTGTCTGGATGGGGAAATATTATCAAAATCGGAAGATATCTTTAACCTGCCTAATAACGGGTATATATATATCCGATGGGCAATGCATCCATGGAGAGATAAAAAGGGAGATGTGAATGGCGTCATTATTGTGGCTGAAAGGATCGACGATCTTGTAAAAGCCCGTAATGAGGCTGAATTGGCTAATAAGGCCAAATCAACTTTTCTGGCAAATGTGACCCACGAGTTAAGAACACCGCTAAACGCTATTCTGGGGTATTCACAGATTTTGGCTAAAGATCAATCCATTACAGAATATCAGAAAGAATATATAGACAATATGTATCGGAGTGGGATGCATTTGTTAAATATGATTAATGATATCCTCGATTTGTCGAAAATAGAAGCCGGTAAGACAGAGATCAACCTCGAAGATGTGAACTTGCATGATCTGTTGGATGAAATTTATAATCTATTCATTTTGAGAAGCCGTGAAAAAGGCTTGGGATACCGGATATATAAAAGTGAAAACCTTCCAATTTATATTCGAACCGATATTGGTAAATTAAGACAAATGCTAATCAATATTATTAGTAATTCCATGAAATACACCGATAATGGTAGTATAACCATTCATGTGAATGAAAATGGGGGGAAAAATAAACCCGGTTTTATACCACTATGCATTTGTATAACGGATACCGGAATAGGAATACCTGAATCACAGTTGAATAATATTTTTGAGCCTTTTGTACAAGTTGCCGGTGAAAATAGTGAGGGTACAGGATTAGGCCTTTCTATTTCGAGGGGGCTTGCCCGATTGCTGGGTGGGGATATAATTGTAGAAAGTGAATGGAAGGTAGGTTCTGAATTTAAATTGTATTTACCTGTTAAAGCAGTTGATAAGCCGGCTATTTCGCTAAATAACAAATTCAGCAGGGTGAAAGCGATAGAGGGCGATGACGTTTATAGAGTATTAATCGTAGACGATGTTGAATATAACCGGACCGTTTTGCGAGTGATGCTGTCTCAAGTGGGTTTTGAGTGTGAAGAAGTCTCAAGTGGTAGTGAAGCAATTACGAAGTGTGAGATATTTAAGCCCAATATCATATTTATTGATAAACACTTATCAGATACAAACGGGATTGAAGTCATGAAAAAGATTCGGGCAATGGATACCATGTCTGATACAGTAATATTCGCCCTATCTGCAAGTGGGGTTGGAGATTCAAGATCAAGTTATATCAATATGGGCTTTAATGATTTTCTGCGTAAACCTTTTACCGAGGAAGAAATATTTGAACTGATCCATAAGCATACTAACGTTCATTATATTTTCGAAGATGAACAAATGGAAGAAAAAACCATCACAGAGATAATCCAGGATACCATTCGGGAAATAGAAAAACTACCGGAAGAGCTAAAAACGAATTTAAAAGACGCTCTTGAATGGCAGGATATGGAGGAATTGAACTGGCTGGTTAAAGGCATGGAAAAAGTAACCAATGAAAATAATATAGCAGCGAAGCGTATTAAAAATGCCGTACACCGTTCGGATTACTTTTTTATTACCATGTTGAATAAATCCATGAATAACTAATCAGATAATATTATATCCAGATATATAATATCATTATGGTTATAAATTTAAAATATTTCCGATTATGAATATTGAGAAGGAATCAACCACCATCCTGATAGTAGATGACACTCAACACAATGTTCAGGTTCTGTCACAATTAATAAGAGCTGCCGGGTATAGAGTTATTGCGGCGTTTAACGGTCGCGATGCACTAAATCTTGCTTCAAAGAGAAAACCGGATCTTATCTTATTAGATATACTGATGCCGGATATGGACGGATTTAAAGTATGTGAGATTTTTAAGAAGAATCCTGATTTGTGTGAGATACCGGTTATCTTTTTAAGTGCACTCTCGGACGCGGAATCTAAAATCAAAGGGTTTAAAGCAGGGGGCATAGACTATATTACTAAGCCTTTTCACAGGGAAGAAGTGTTAGCTCGTATTGAGCTTCATTTGACACTTAAGAAGCTTGAGAAAGAGCGTAGAGAATACATAAAAGAACTAAAAAGAAGTGAAATAAACCTTAAGTCACTAAACAGGACAAAAGATGAGGTAATGCGAATAGTCAGCCACGATATTCGGAATCCTTTAACGGGTATCATCGGTGTTGCTAATATGATTCAGAATGAGGAAGATTTATCCAAGGGTGAGCTAAAAAATATGATGCAGATGATTGAGCGTAGTGGCAGAGAATTGCTTAAACTTGTAAATGATGTTCTGGAAGTTGATTTCGTTGAATCAGGTGGGATGAACCTTAATCTGGAGAAAGTTAATGTTTCGGATTTGATAAGTAAAATTATCGAATTACATAAGTCATCGGCATATGCCAAGTCAATTGATCTGTTTGTTAATGTGGAGAATAAAATTCCCAGGGTACAAATGGATGTACAAAAAATGAATCAGGTTTTGGGCAATTTGATATCCAATGCTTTAAAGTATACTCCGCTGGGTGGACAAATAGAGATAGATGTTGGGTATTGTTCTAAAAACGGTGATCAGAAGCAGTCCGATGAGATAATTATCTCTGTTTGTGATAATGGCATAGGAATAAATGAAAATGATTTACCTGTAATATTTGAGCGGTATAATAAAATAAGGAGACCCGGAGTACATGGTGAAAAAGGTACAGGATTAGGACTAAATATTGTAAAACGTTTTGTTGAAATGCACAGAGGTAAAATTGAGGTTCAATCACAAAAAGGAGAAGGGACAGAATTCAAAATTACTCTCCCTGTCAATTAGTAACTTATTGAGTGAAGAAATTATTTTTAAGGGTTATGTAAAAGATATAAATGTAAATTAAATGATCTGTAAATATTATAAATACCTCTATTTCAAATGAATAGAGCCAATACCTTAGAAGAAATTAGATTATAAATAACTCACTCAGATCTCCGATAATATTGTCGCATTTTTAAAAGAAACAAATCTCAATTGACAATATTCATCATGAAGAAAACAATACTGTTGATCATTGAGGGTACATATCCCTGGTATAGAGGAGGAGTGAGCGAATGGGTTCATCAATACCTACATGCGTTTTCAGATTGCAACATTCTGATATTACAGATAGCCTCTGAGCCTTATGTAACACTGAATATAGATCAGGCTATTTATGAAATTCCACCTAATTTAATTGAATTTAAAAGAATTTCACTACCCGATTTAGCTAATGATTGGTATTATTTTCGATACCCGTGGAGCCATACAATAATTGATACCGTTAAGTTATTTATGAGATCTGTATCATTGATACATGTAACCAACACTGGATTTGCAGGTTGGCTTGGGACACAGCTTGCAACTTATTATAAACAGCCTCTATTATTAACTGAGCATGCAGTTTATTGGAAAGAAATTGAAATGGGAGCGGTTGCTTTAGAATGTGGATACATGTTGGAGAATGCCAAGTATAACAGGAGAGAAGTGGTTAGTATTTTTAAACAATTCGCACACGAAACTTATTTAAGAGCTTACAAAACAATTAGTGTATCTCAGCACAATTTAAACTACCAGAGAACCCTTGGCGCCAATAGTCCGGTTTATATTCCGAATGGAATAAATCATCATCTAATCGACGATCAGCCAGCAGATATGACGCGTAATGATATGGTTATTGGTTGGGTTGGAAGATGTGCTAAGATGAAAAATCCAATGCGCTTCTTTGAAGTAATAGAAACTATGCACAACTATCGACTTATAAACGTTCGTTTTATAATGATGTTAAGTTTTGCCGGTGAAGCTGGATTGGAGGACGAAATAAATAAGCAAGCCAAAAATTATCATTATTTGGAAGTAATATGGAATGAGAAAGCGATTAATTATATACACAAGTTTGATGCCCTTTGTATAACCAGCTATAATGAATCTCAACCCTTAGTCCTTTTTGAAGCTTTATCTCAAAATGTGCTGCCTTTTGGATGGAAAGCAGGTGATGCCAATGCAAAATATGGCCTTTTTATTGAACAACATGAGCCGGCAACAGTTCTTGTGAATAAGCTAATGACCGTTTGGAATAATAAGGTTTACTGGTCAGAGGAATTACAATCCAAAAAGAAATTATTAAAAGCCGAACATACATGGGAAAAAATATTTTCAAAATATCGAACACTGATGTCGGGTAACTAAATTATAAACAGTTAATAATGAAATGACTTTAAATCGTAATGTATTATATGCCAATATGCTAAGTGTTGCTACAATAATGAATGACCAAAAGTTGGCCCTATAGTAATGTTATAATTTAATAGAAAACAAGTAAATAGGGTCTTTCAATATTATACTGTTCAACAGATAACTGAAATAAAAATTATAATCAAAGAAATACATTCTGAATGGATGTTGCAGAGAGACCTACGGTACTACTAGCTACGGAAGGATCTTATCCATATAAAGGTGGTGGAGTCTCCACCTGGGCACAGATGTTGTGTGAGGAGTTAAATGGCCAGATTGATTTTATTATTTTTGCACTTTCAAACAGTTCCCAGGATAAGATCCGGTATAATCTGCCTTCAAATATAAAAGCTGTCTATAACATTCCACTGTGGGTAACAGAAGATACTGTCGTTTACTATAATGCTGAACCACCTTTTTCTTATTATTTAAAAAGAAAGCTTAGGACAACACGAAACGATATTGATAATCTTTTTCGTCCCATTTTTAAAGATTTCATTGAATGTTTAAAAGACCCCGTTACCAAATCTGTTGAATCAGGACAGGTTATCTATGGTCTTTGGAAATATTTCCAATATTATGATTATAAAATGACTTTAAGCCATATTTCAACATGGGACCATTTCAAACAATTCTTGTTCGAATATACAGATAAAACAATAACAAGCAGTAGTACAGAAACGCCACATTTATTAGATATGACTTACGGAATGCGTTGGTTGTATCATTTTATGATGCCGATTGTGGCATCAATACCACAAATTAATTTAAGCATGAGTACGTTG
>Ga0102962_1000271_pt1 | contig 28223 bp, 29 predicted proteins | sample SalPonF2_C_D2_MG_FD_84519 | JGI IMG/M metagenome (GOLD analysis project Ga0102962, IMG submission 84519) | Salt pond soil microbial communities from South San Francisco under conditions of wetland restoration - Salt Pond MetaG SF2_C_D2_MG ...
ATATCGCAAATACTTATTGCCCCTCTCCTCGGTAATATAGTACCTGAATAAACTGGCCTCATGAGCGTTCTCCGCAGGCTTTATTTTACCATCTCGATTGTACCATTCTTCGGGAAGCTTCCCGAGACTATCATCCTCAAAAGTGTCGATGATTTTTGTCCCATTTTGCTTCGTCTTTAAAGGAGTAGAAGCCTTTTTGGAATTCTGTGCGATACAAAGATGAGTAATCAGGAATGTAAATAGCAGCGTCTGTAATACCTTCATTGGTAAAGTAAAATTAAATAGTGTCTCTTAACTATTAATACCGAGAGTAAATTTTTATATTAGTAAATTTAAAAAGAGCCATGGTGTAGTAGAACGCCCCATAAAAACATATTATTTTTTTATAAATTTCACATTAACGTTTTATGCCTGTAGAACAAGCCCAAGATCAACAGCCCAAAGTTAGCTGTCTGATGGTAACTGCCAACAGAAAACATCTGATGAAGCGTTCCATCAAATGCTTCTGCGACCAACATTACGAAAATAAAGAAATGGTGGTTATTGATGATGGAGAACAGGATCTCGAAGAAGTATTGAGTGATCTGCCCTCTTCTCAATTACAATATGTAAAATTAGAAAATAAACCTGAAAATACATTGGGCAAACTTCGAAATCGTTCACTGAGTGAAGCCACCGGTGATTTCTTAATCCAATGGGATGACGATGACTGGTATCATCCGGAAAGAATCACTATCCAATCAAAGGTCTTGCGGAATGGCTATGATGCTTGCTGTCTTTCCGGTGCTCTCATGCATCTTGATGAAGAACCCTATATGAATCATCCCTATATCGGATTTTTACCGGACGGTATTCCCGGAAGCATCATGCATCGTCGCGACAGCGCTATCCGATACCCTCACAAGCGACGTGCCGAAGATACTATTTACCTCAAAGAATGGATACAAAAACGTTATCAGCAGCTACCTGATGAATATTCTTATCTTTTTATCCGTTGTTATCATGGATCCAATACTTGGGAAAAAGAACATTTTTTACGACGTATTCGGAATAACCCAAAAGATGCAGTCCTTTATATCTGGCATAAAATGATTAAAGGGCATTTGTTTGATCATCCCCGCTTTCAATTATCAGACAAAGAACAAGAAGCATTCCGAATGTATATGGAAGATTCACGCGCAACAAATTTGATCCCTGCGTAGTAACTCAGTTAGTTAAGTAAACAGTAAAGTGACAAATAACACGATCTCTACTCTTAAGAAAGTACTCCGTAAATACGGACGCTTCCTTCGACTTAAATTTCGGCTAATTTCTGCTTTCTTTAAGACTGAACGGGGAAAATTAATCGCAAAAATCATAAAGTATGCTTTTCAGTTTACGATTGTCATATTCCTGATCTATCAGCTCACGGATATTGGCTGGAATGATTTCTTCAAGTCGTTACCTACTCAGTCACTTTTCTATCTATTATTCCTGCTGATTTTCTTTGCACTGCCAGTCACAGAAATATTTACATACAATCTTTCGTGGGATCTGGGTTTTCGGGAGGGGATACTCATTTTCCTGAAAAAACGTGTCTTTAACAAAAGTGTAATGGAATATTCGGGAGAATTACAGCTTTTCACCTGGGCCCGTAATAATTTCAATATCAGTGACAAAGAAGTTTTCAGAGTAATCCGGGACAACAACATTATGTCGTCGGTCGCGTCTACATTTGTTGCTTTCGGCTTACTACTGGCCTTCCTGTTGGGTGATCAGATCACCCTGATGAAGTATCTGAAAAATCATGGGAATTTAATCACTATCACCGGCGTAGCATTTATTTCGGTTATTCTGCTTGCTGTAGCCTACCGATTCCGAAAATATTTCTTTTCGATGTCTAAAAAAGTAGCACTCTCGGTCTGCGGCCTCCATATTCTCCGATTAATTATCCTTAACATTGCTCAAGTGCTGCAATGGCATATTGTTATGCCAAATATTCCTCTTAGGATTTGGTTCACTTTTCTTAGTCTGCAGATTATCCTGAACCGTATTCCCTTTCTACCAAATAAAGATCTGATTTTTATTGGCACAAGTCTTGAAGTTTCTAAACTCATAAATGTATCCTCTGCAGGTCTTGCAGGCATACTGGTAACTCAGGGCGTACTTGAAAAAGTGACTAATGTGATTTTGTATATAGTTATCACTTTTATTGAAAAAAGGAAAAAGGCAAAATCCGAATCCCCCCAGTCTGAAAAAGAAATTTCGGAACCAACTGCCTAATTTTCAGGCTTGGAAAATTAGTTCATCATCGGTTGGAGCTCAATATCATCGTAATCTGCTACCGAGCGTTGTCCCGTACTGTCTCCATCGCTTAATATAAGAATTGCCAATGGTTTATGAGGAGGATTATCCCCAAAAAGTCGTTTATAATCTTCCAGTATGTTACGTTGAAATGTATGCCATTCTCCCAGCCCATTCTTGCCGGACTGGACGACTATAATCTTCTGATTTCCGAAAAATTTCGAAAGTTCTGTACCTCTTTTTAATGTGGAACTCCAGGTATACCGTATAGATTTGGGCACCTTTTTGAATAAGACATGTCCCATATCAAAAACAACATATATGCTGGCAGCTGCATCATTTTTACTGTTATCATCTTCGTTTGCCCCTTCTGGTATCTGAGAGACCCTCCATTTCCAACTCAGGATAGGCGTTTTAAAAATATCAATACCATTTTTATTCACAAGAGGAAAATCCAAATGCTTGGCGCTGGTGCCTTCATAATGCAAATATTTATTGCCGTTCTCCTTTTCTATCCGGTATTTATAAGATTCCTTTTCTTCCGGTGGATAGTTGATGGGCTGACGTTTCCCATCTCTATTATACCATTTATGAGGTAAGCAGCCTACCGTATCATCTTCGAAATCATCAATTACTGTGGTTCCATCTTTTAAGTGTTTTACCGAATATTTGGTTTTGCTCTCAGTCTGCGCCCACACAACCTCCCCCGTCAGAGGCATGATGATTAGCATTTGGATTACAAAGATAAGTGATTTCATATGACACTCTTTCAAAAGATATATATTCATCTCTTATAAATATTATTCAATAATTTATATAAAAACAGTAACTTTTAAATGTTATTGCTTTTTTGATATTCTTTAAGAAGAGATGCTAAAATGAAAATTGCTTTTATACAAACTTACCCTATTTATCATGATTTCGGAATGACGGTCCAAAAATGGCTGAAGCTTGAAAATCGGGATAAATGGATGCCTGCTATTCTTGCTAAAGAGGGCTATGAGGTAGAATTATGGGGAGTAGCTGAAAATGCCTCACAACATACCTATAGGAACAGTCATTTCGATGATTTCGCTATAAAACTATTCGAAGTTTCTAAAAAGCATAGACACACCAAAAAGGATTATAGTCTCGATTTGATAGATTATGCCAAAAATTTTAATGCAGATATCTATTTTCTTAAAGGAGTCGACGGGGGGGCTGGTATTAAACTATTGGAAAATCATCTCCTGCCCCACCATAAGCCCTTCGTGTTTATTATAGGAGGTAAATTTTATAATAAATACGTTCCCAAAGCAAATGGGATATTTTATGAGACACCCCAGCAGAAACAACAGTTGATGCATCCCGGATTGGCTTTTATCCGTAGTAGAATAGATGAAAGCAAATTAATATTCTTGCCAAAATCGATTGCTACAGATCATTTCAAACCACTTGCGGATATACCCAAAAAATATGACATCGTTTCCGCCGGTCGGCTCATTCCATATTACAAAAATTACGATCCGCTTGGCCAGTTAAGTGAAGAATTAGAAGTAGCGTTAATTGGTGGCGGCCCAATGAAGGATTACCTGCATTCAAAATTTCCGAAGTTGCATCTGATTGGCGAGGTCCCCCACGAGAGAATGCCATACTACTTAAACCAAGGTCGGGTCTTTTTCCACCCTAGTTTGCGGGACTTTTTCCCCAGAGTCATACCCGAGGCTATGGCTGCAGGTTTGCCCTGCATTGGCTTTGATAACATTATTTCAGAAAATGTAATCCCTGATAATTGCGGATTAAGAGTAGATCCTGATGATTTTATCACTCCCATACTAAAATTGATGACACAAGATAATCTTTTAACTGCTTATGCTAAAAATGCCCGTGAGCATGTGATCAAGAATTATGGAATCTACTCATCCATAGCCCCCATGCTAAAAATGCTCAAGCATCTGGACTTGTTATCAACAAGTGAAGAGATTTATGTCGAATGAAATAAATAAAAAAGAAAATTGGTGGGGAAGCGCAAAAACAATGGTTCTTCCCTATTATAGAAACATCTCTGATTTTGCTGAATCAGAAAAGGGAAAGCTAATTGGAAAAATAATTAGCTACCTGATACAGGCCGGTATTATTGCTTATCTGGGGTATCAGCTTACCAGGATCGGATGGGGAAACTTTTTTTCTTCATTGCCGACGAACCCATTATTTTATTTACTTTTTTTGGTGATCTACGGAGCACTGCCTATGACCGAAATATTTTCTTATATGCAATCCTGGGAAATGGGATTTTGGGAGAGTTTACCGATTTATATCAAAAAAAGAGTCTATAACAAAAACTTTATTGGTTACTCTGGTGAGGTTATTGTTTATACATGGGCCCGAAAAAAAACGCTTGGATCGGAAAAAAATATCTTTAAAGTTATTCGGGATAACAATATTGTCTCCTCTCTGGCATCCACTACTGTAGTTTTTGGACTACTAATTGCATTTATCCTAAGCGGCCGCATTGAATTTATAAACGAATTAGCAAGTCGGTACGACACTTTCACAATCACCAGTACCAGTGTTATTGTATGTATTATTGCTATTATAGCTTACTATAACCGCGAATATTTTTTTTCTATGCCTGCTCGAATCGCCGGCATGGTTTTTACTTTTCATTCTATACGGATGCTAGTCATAAACGCTGTCCAAATCCTAATTTGGCATTTAGTAATGCCAGAAGTTTCTTTTGGGATTTGGTTCACTTTCCTGAGCATCCAACTCATCATCAGTCGTGTTCCATTTCTTCCAAATAGAGATCTATTTTACATTGGTGCAAGTTTGGAAGTATCTCAAATGATCAACGTTTCTGCTGCAGGAATTGCCGGTCTGTTAGTTGCCCAAAATGTACTTGACAAGCTACTGAATCTAGGACTCTTTACTCTTATATCCGTGTGGGAAGGGAAACGAGATTCTCTTCTGGGTATACGGGAATCAGATTAGCGGGCAATATGATCCCAACGAATTCCCACCTGAAGTCCAAAACGATTTGCTTTATAAAGATCTCCAATATCCCAGGCTATTGCACCGGTAAGGCTTATTCCACTTCCAGGCAACAGCAGATAACGGGTTCGCAGTAAAGTAGAATACTCATCCACCCGGAAAGCATGCAAAGCTTTATTCGGCGCTTGACGCTGGTCACTCACGGTACCATAATTACGCGAATAGGTGAAGTAAGCCAAATAACGAAATCGTTTCGTGGGTCTTCCTTTAATCCCAAAATGATGGGCTATGATAATATTATTCGAAATATTTCGAGTACCTACAAAATTGGGGTTAGGTCGATCCAAAAGCAACGGGTTTCCGATTACATTGCCTTCATACGTCCAGCCCGTTTGATAAACAAAGTGGGAATAATAAGAAGCTGTGCCTCTGGGCTCCCAATCAAATGAATCCTGTCGTTTCGTATTCAAATGCTCCCACAAAATCTCATTAACAAAGCTGTTGGGATCGGTAAGCTGGATGCCTAAGCCCCACATTCCATCCCACGGGCTTCGAAATCGAGTTGACACCTTATCCTCTAAATAAAATAATCGGTAAGCTTTAATTTGAAATTTATCAAAGTTCACATTCAGACGAAAATCGTATCCCGCTACTGAATTTCCAATAACATTGGTCTTTTCACCATTAGGGGCATTGCTGGTATTTGCCGCTGCATCCCCGAAAACCACACGAAGATAATCACTCAATGATGAAGGCAATTTACCATATTTAGGATGCGTCCCCCCCCAGGTCACGTTGTGGATAATACCCCCGATTCCTTCGAACATCTTGTAGTGTACTTTCAGGTAAAAATATTTTTGATGCAGATAAGGATTACTGACATAGCGGTCACTGCCTAGCCAACCGTGCGAAATCATTGCTTTGAATTGAAGATACCCTTGAGTGAGCGGAACATTTGTAAATCCGTTTGTAGATAACTCAATTCGGGGAATTGGGGTAGCATTTCGGCTTACTTCCATCGACCCCATAGAAAGATTCTGATCATTCATCCCGACCTTGTTATAAAATCGACCCACAGTCAGATTTAGAAAAGCATAACCAATACGGCCATAAAGTTGGGTAAAAAAGAGGGCATTTTTTTCCGAAAACCTGGAGTAAGCATCAAAACCCGTTGTCAAACGCAGCTTTGAATCAGCTTGTGATAGCGCATATCTGCTGTAAAGGTGAGTCAATAGATTATTTGAGCCAGGATCAACAGTCCCATCGGTATTAGCGTAAAACCAAAAAGGGAGATGATCACTACTTCCGGCATAAATCGAAGTACCAAGGCCATATGAAACACCATTCTGGGCATAACTACCAATGGGGAAAAAAGCTAACAGGATCAGTATAGATAAGCCTGGGAAAAAGCGAAAAGCCAAGCGGCGCATAAATTATAAACTTTCTACGAGTCGATTTTTGTCTTCCAGCAACTCGCCATACTTTTCCTTCTTGAGTGCATTCCAGGTACGTTCAGAAAACTCGTAAAAGGACTGCTTCTGATGATACCATCCGAAATGCAGACAATACGGCGTCGTTTTTATATAATCTCCTTTGCCCGGGAAAAAAGAAAGCAGTTGAGTGAGCAGCTTTCGAAGCCATTTAACCTTCAGACCACGAAGATTATATACAAATTTATCACAATAATACTTGCAGACTACATATTCAAAATCGGAATCGTGAGAAGTTAAATCAGAAATATAATCCAGCTGTGGACTCGTATGCCCTTGTAGCCATGGATAAACCGGAAGATCGAGTTTTGACATTGCCATAGCAATACTCCATTCACAAGATTCTTCACTTCGGCCATGCTCAAGGGTACGACTTCGAAAATGCGTTTCTTGTTTACGGTCTAGCATTTTTTGTGCCAGTTCACAAACTTTCTTTGTCAGGTTATAATCCTGAGCAAAGATAATCCCTGTTTGAACACGACTGAGATAGGTAAGCCCAAAATGATTTAATGTACGCTGTCGACGTCGTAAAAAGATATCTGCAAGAATGCCGATATTTTTCGGACCGCCAAAGAAATAATCCGATACCTGTGTGCCAGTGGTAGTAAAGGGATAAGGTTTAAAAGATTGCCACAGGCTATCCGGATCTTTGCACCAAATGATATCACTATCGAGAAAAATATTTTTCTCGAAAAACATAAATTCGTGTATGTTGTGTTTGAATCCCACAATCGAGGCCCGTTCTGAGGGCAAAATATGGATAATATCAAATACGCCAGTGAGATTATGCTCCTCAAGAATCTTCTTATGTTTTTCTGTACAAACTAAAGCAACAGGGCGTTCTTCATCATATCTGCGGAGGGAAACGACCGAAGAAACGGCATGTTTTAGATATTTGGTATGTCCATAACTGGTATACACATATCCTTCTGGGGCTAAACTTTTATTTTGTACCGATCTCAACATAATATTCCTTTAGATTTTGAGACTAATATACGAGGATAATGTGTTATTACTAAACCTTATCTGCCGGCTCTCTTACGCAATATTTCCAAAAGCCCATCATATCCCCTTTTTCTTATAATATTTTGAAACTGTCTACGATAGGATTCTGCAGTTGAAACATCATCTATAATCATATCCGTTACGACCCATTGTTTTCCTTTTTCATCATAATACATTTTGTAAGTAACGGGCGTTCGTACCTTTTCTAATTGTGCGTTTGTCTTTACTACCGCACTGTCCTTATCCACATTAATTTCATTATATGTCACTTTGGCTCGATAAATATCCAACTTCTTCAATGACTGATCTCGAATGATCGTAGAAAAAAGATCGACGAACTCTTTCTGTTGATCTGAAGAAAGAGTGTCAAAGGTATCCTGAAGCGCATACTTAGCCATTGAACGATAATCAATAATTCCATTGATGATATCTTTAAGCTGGTCTTTCTGTTTTTGATTGTAATCCGTCCCCTTGGGTCCCATCAAATCTTTAATTTCCTTATCTCGTTTTTGCAAAAGTTCCTTCAATGCTGAGCTATTTTTAGACTGAGCAATACCTTTGCTGGGATGTATAAGGAAGAAACTGACCAGAACTACAAATAAAACGACTCCGTTTGTTCTAAAAAACTTCATATAATTATTTCTTATTAACAATTTCCATTATTGGTAATCCAGCCTTGCGATACAACTTTGCCATATCTTTGTTGTACTCGAATGTCTGACGTTTGAGCTGCACCCGGAGCTCAAGTTCCTTTTTCATAGCATCAATTAAGTCTTTGGTATCTCCTATACCAAAATCGGAATCCAGTTGTTCCTGGCGCAACCACTTCTTACTTGTCACAAGAGCTTCATTGGTTTTATCAACTTTAACTTTGGACAAAGCAGCATCTTTGTATGCATTGCTGATATCCAAAAAGATACCATCAACGGCCGCATCTTTTAAATATTTTGCCTGTTGATATTGAATCTTACTTTTATTTACATCAGCCTCCATACTTAGAAAGTCCAGATTTTGCCGAATCCCAAATCCAACAGCTGCTGAGGCATAATTTGTGCTGTTAATTATAAAGGGATTACTCTGGCGAGGCCGGTTGGGAGTGTTTGCATAGCTGCCGGTCAATCCTAAAAAGAATGTGGGATAATTCTTCATTTTTGTTGCTTTCAGACCATACTGGGCCGCATTGATCCCTGCTTGAATAGCAGCGATTTCAGAACGATTTGACATTGCATTCATCCGGTAATAATCCAATTGTTTGAGTTTCTGAGGCACAGGGTCTAAATAATAAGAATCGGGAACATAAACTGTGCTGTCTTTAGCCTGCAAAACATAATTCCATATTTTTTGTGTTGTTTTTGCATTTTGGCGTACCTCGGCAGCCTTCATCTCAAATTCCGACTTGTATACCTTGAACTTATAGATATCTGACTCATCGACATCCGAGCCCTTTTCATTCTTTTTTTTGTCAATTCTATCTTGGATATCCTGTATTTTGCCCTCTGCTTCTTCCAATAAGCTCAATAATTCACTCGTAAGCTTATAGCTCTGATAGAGATCAAATAATCGAATTTTGAGATCGGCCTTTTCCCCTTTGAACTGTGCCTGTGCCGCCACAGCAGCGGATTTTGCCGCTTTAACAGCATTCTTCAAAGCTCCCCAGGAGAAGATTGGTTGTATAGCTGTAATATCAGCACGGGTATAAACCGCCCAGTTGTTCCAGTCATTTTTTAAATTGGGATCCAAATAATACTCATCTTTGGGAAGAGAAGTATTACTCTCAACACCCGGCACTACTCCATGTTGGGTATTTAATTCAAATTTAGGCAAGAACCTTTGAGCCCGTACTTGTTCAACCTGATTTTCGGCAAGATTTACTTTTTGCTTTTCGTATTTGACCTGTCCCGAATTTTCCATCCCCTGCTTAATAAAATCCTGTAACGATATTTTAACGGTATCCTGTGTTTGTCCAAACGCCCAAACAGGTAGGAAAAGGACAATAGTAAAAAATATTATTTTATTCATGACAACTTTTTTAATGCCGCAGTTAGTGCTATCAACGTCCTGCAACAAAATTTATTTAACAAATATAAATAGCCCCTCCCAATAGGAAGGGGCTATTTCAAGTGCGGAGAGAGAGGGATTCGAACCCCCGGAGACCCATAAGGCCTCAACGGTTTTCAAGACCGCCGCATTCGACCACTCTGCCATCTCTCCGTTTTAAATTAAAACTAAAATTAAGCTTCTTGTAGTGCCTGTGCACCAGAAATAATTTCGGAAATCTCCGTGGTAATTGCACTTTGTCGTGCTCGATTATACTCAAGTTGTAAATCTTCCTGTAACTCTTTTGCATTCTCCGTAGCATTATCCATTGAGGTCATACGAGCCCCTTGTTCGGCTGCATTTGACTCTAAAATGGCTTTCCAAAGCTGCAAATTGAGATGCAATGGTAATAACCTTTCCAGGATCCCATCCATTCCGGGTTCATAGATATATTCGCTTTTGCCGGAATCTGAGTCTTCGTCACCAATAAGAGATTGAGGATCAATAGGCAATACAGATTCTACAATACGGTTTTGAGCAATGACCGACTTGAATTCATTATAAGCAAGCTTGACTTCATCAAATTGACCATCTTCAAATTCCGCAATTACATGTTTCATGATTTCCATAGCCTCATGAAACTTCAGCTCTTCAAAAAATCCAGGAAATTCGGCTTCAAGCTTATAGTTACGTTTACTAAAATATTTGACCGTTTTACGCCCTAAGCATATCAATGACAGGCGACCACTTTTTTTATGCTCGCTGTATTTCTTTTTGACTTCATCTTCAACAAGCTTAAATAAGTTATTGTTAAATCCACCACAAAGTCCCCGGTCAGAACCGATAACGATAAGCAGAACTTGATTAACATCCTCTGAATTCCGCAAAAGTACATTATCACCAGAAGTATTTTTTACCAGCCGTCCAACAACTTCTTTCATTTTAGAAGCATAGGGACGCGCCTCAATAATCCGGTTTTGTGCTTTACGAAGTTTCGCAGCAGCAACCATTTTCATAGCCCTTGTAATCTGCTGCGTACTCTTTATGGATTCAATCCGGTTCCGTATGTCGCGAAGATTAGCCATATATTATGCTTCTTGTGTAGCTGCAATTTGTTCTATAACCGATTTAGCAATCTCACTAAGTTTATCGCCAAATTCATCATCAAGTTTACCGGATTTTCCGAGTTCCTTCATCTCTTCATCAAACTTAACATTGACTCTTTGGAGATACTCTTCTTCAAACTCTTGAATCTGATCTACGTCAAGCTGATCCAGGAGCCCTTCTGTATTAATCTTCAGAAGCGCAATTTGCTCCTGCACAGGCAGTGGTTGATAAATATCCTGCTTCAAAAGTTCTACAGTGCGTTCACCGCGTTTTAGCTGACGCTGTGTTGCAGGATCAAGATCGGAACCAAACTTAGCAAAAGCTTCGAGTTCCCGATACTGTGCCAAATCAAGCTTCATCGTACCAGAAAGCTTCTTCATAGACTTTACCTGTGCCGATCCACCTACCCGGGATACCGAAGTACCTACATCAATGGCGGGACGTACCCCCGAGTTAAACAGGTCGGTATCAAGGAATATCTGTCCGTCGGTAATAGAAATTACGTTTGTAGGGATATAAGCAGAAACGTCACCAGCCTGAGTTTCGATAACTGGCAGCGCCGTCAATGATCCTCCGCCCTTCAGCATAGGTTTAAGTTGCTCGGGCACATTATTCATCTGTTTAGCGATCTCATCATCATCGATAATCTTAGCCGCACGTTCCAGAAGGCGACTGTGCAGGTAGAATACATCGCCTGGGTATGCTTCACGTCCCGGTGGACGTTTAAGCAAGAGAGAGAGTTCACGATAGGCAACAGCCTGCTTGGAAAGATCATCATAAATAACAAGAGCATGCCGACCTGTATCACGGAAATATTCACCGATAGCAGCACCCGCAAAAGGTGCAATAAAACGTAATGGGGCAGATACGCTGGCCGGAGCCGAAACGATAGTTGAGTAATCGATGGCATCATTATCTTCTAAAGCCTTGGCAATACCCGCAACTGTTGACCCTTTCTGACCGACAGCGACATAAATACAGTGTACCGGCTTATCAGTGTCTTGAGTTTCTTGTTGATTGATAATAGTGTCAACTGCGACAGAAGTTTTACCTGTTTGTCGGTCGCCGATGATCAACTCACGCTGTCCCCGTCCAATCGGAATCAACGAGTCAATAGCTTTTATTCCTGTTTGCAGGGGTTCCGTCACCGGCTCGCGATAGATAACACCGGGTGCTTTTCGTTCCAGGGGAATGCGAATCGTATCTCCGGAGATGGGGCCTTTACCATCGATAGGTCGACCCAGTGGATCGATAACTCGTCCGAGCAGGCCGTCTCCAACGTTAATAGAAGCGATATCCTTGGTTCGACGAACGGTATCCCCTTCTTCAACGGCGCTTGTAGCACCGAAAAGTACGATACCTACATTGTCTTCTTCAAGGTTTAGTACCATTCCACGAACGGAATTACCATCTTTATCTTTGGAATCAGGAAGATCCACAAGTTCACCGGCCTGTACTTTGGACAAACCATAGACGCGAGCAATACCATCCCCTACTTCGAGGACCGTCCCCACGTCATAGACATCCGCCTCATTCTCAAAGCCGGATAGCTGTTTTCGTAATATTGCAGAAACTTCGTCTGGTCTAACTTGACTCATTGGTTAAAATGTGATTTAAAACGTATTTAATTTCTATTCTAAGGTAGTAGCAAGTAAGGATTCTTCAAGCTCTTCCAGCTTGTGTTTTACTGTACCATCAATTACCGTATCATCAATCCTGACAGCCATGCCTCCTCTAAGGCTCTCATCCTGGGTGATATTCATATCAACCTTTTTCTGAGTTTTCTCTTCGAGCTGATTGTGAAGTGCTTCGCGTTGTTCATCACTCAATTCATGAGCAACATAGACCTCCACTGTAATGATGCCAGCCAGCTGTTTATATTTTTCAATAAAAGCCTTGGTAATCTGGTCCAACAAATTCACCCGTTCCTTTTTTACCAGCAAGTTCATAAAAAGCTTAGTAGCTTCTTTTACTTCACTAGAAAAAAGTTCATTCAATACATTAATCTTGTCATCATATTTGATGATCGGACTTTTGAGGAAAAGCACAAGTTCACGTGAGCCTTCCAACGTATTGTCAATGAATTTAATATCTTCTAATATGTCATCCAACTCATTTCGCTCTTGCGCTAATTCTAAGAGAGCGGTAGCATATCGTCGGGCTGCTTTTGTTAATGGCATCTACTTAGTTTTTTGAGATGTCTTTTATAAAGTCATCTACTAACTTACTATTTTTCTGCTCGTCGAGTTCAGAATCAATAATCTTAGAAGCTGATTGAACAGCAAGTTTAGCAACTTCATCCCGAAGCTCCATTAGAGCACGTTTTTTTTCCTGCTCAATGGTCTCACGTGCCTGTTCAATCATTTGATTAGCTTCTTCTTTCGACTTTTCAAGGCGTTCAGCACGAAGCATTTCAGCTTCTTTGATAGCTTCCTTTCGTATTTCTTGTGCTTTTTTCTCTGCTTTACGAAGCGCCTCTTCGTTATCCTCAGAAATTTTCTCCGCTCTTTTTAAAGCCTCTTCAGCTGATTCGAGCGATTCTTTTATACGGCTTTCTCTTTCTTCGAGGGCTTCCAAAAGATAGGGAACCGCATACTTGCTCACTACAAAAATAAATAAGATTAAAGTGACAAGTTCCCATAGGGCAAACCCCGGATCGAAAGAAAGAAATCCACCGCCTGCTAATAATAGCATAATTCAGTTAGTTATAAATTATTATTGGCCGACTCCGAAAACAATAAGGATACATGCAATTACACCGAAAAGTGCAACCCCCTCAATAAGAGCAGCTGTCAAAATCATAGCGCCCCGAATATCGTCAGAAGCTTCCGGTTGACGGGCAATACTTTCTGTAGCGCCTTTACCAATCATACCGATTCCGATACCAGCACCAATTGCCGCGATTCCTGCTCCAATTCCAGCTCCTAATAGTCCCATAGTTTCTACCTGTGTTTAGTTTTAGTTTTAGGTTACGTTTAGATTTAATGGTAAAGTATAGAAAATTTTATGCGTGAGCTTCAATAGTTTCTTCATGTTCATGCTCTTCGGAAGCCATTCCAATAAACACGGCTGAGAGCAAGGTGAAGATATAAGCCTGTAAAAGTGATACAAAAGCCTTAAGCACAAAGAGTGCAACGGTGAGCGGAATGGCAAAAACCGAGGTGATCCATCCAGCTACAACACCGAAAATTTCAGCAAAAACAAAAATCAATCCAATGATACAGATGATCATTATTTTTCCTGAAAGCATATTTGCAAAAAGACGAACAGCCAATGCAAAAGGCTTTGTAAACAGGCCAATAATTTCGATAGGCGTTAAAACAATGTGAATCCAGCCCGGAACGCCAGGAAACCAAAAGACATGATTCCAGTGATCCTTAGAGCCGTTCCATTGCGTAATAAAAAATGTGATTCCTGCCAATGTTGCTGTTACTGTAATATCCGCTGTAGCTGTAGCTCCCCAGGGTACCAAGCTAAACAGATTCATAAATGAGATAACGACAAAAACACTAAACAGGTACGGGACAAACTTACGATATTCATCTTCCGGAATATTATTCTTAGCAATATCATCCCGTATAAAAATAAAGACCGACTCAAACATATTTTGAAACCATCCTCTGGGTTCTGTCTTCCTGCCTTCCCCTCTTTTATAACGACCCACCATCACAAAGGTAATTATCAGTGTAATAATCACTGATAACCAAACATAGATCAGATGCGAGGTAATAGACATATCCAAAGTAATTTTGCTGCCGTCAGCGGGAGCCAATGCTCCCTCACTTTCGGTAAACTTACCAGATTCAATTGCACTTTCGGTACTGCCATAGAAATACCACTTCCCATTTACCAAAAAAATTCTGGGCAAAGCCAAATGCCCCCCGGGATACTCCAACTCATGATGATTAGAAACAGTACCAACCACATTAATAGGAGCACCCTCTTCTTCAGCCTTTTGTTCGGAGGCTTTCAGCACCGGCACAATAAATAAAACAATAAATACGGTAACAAATAGTCGGCGACAGGCCTGTATCATCAAATTCTAATTATCAGTTTTTAGTAAACTATTTATTGAAATGATTTCGATTACAGAATGGAAAATATAAGAAATTATAAAACTAACTGTAAAGTAAATTTGATGAATTTTTATGGTTTTCAATACCATAATAAACGCTATTACAACCAGTACAAATCGTACCCCCAAAGAGATGAAAAATCGCTTATAAAACTCGTTATGAGTACGATCCTGAAAATTTCTAAGTACTATAAAATTACTACCTACGAAAATAAAGCTGAGCAAATATCCGATAACCGGCACAACTGCCTGTGCTTCAGTAAAAGCGTAGATAAAAAGAACGAGTACTAGAAAGACGGCGAAGGATATTCCTAAAAAATTGTATAAAATAGATCGATAACGCTCGTTCACTTGCTCATCAATTCTTATTTAACCGTTTATTAAGCTGAAAAATAAGAATAAAAACATTGATAATCCCTACCAGGCAGCCAACCAGTATTAACCACGGACGTGTTCCAAAATAGTTATCCAGCCAGTACCCTATTAATATGGGCAATAACATGCTCCCGGCAATCTCTCCCCCTAGTGAAAGATACTCTCCGTAATCCGATGGCTGCTTACGTTCTTTCAATCCGTATTAACTTTTTTCTTATTCTCATCTTTCTTCTTGTCCCCACTTACAGTACTGCTCGTCTTCTTTTTAGAATTGGAAGCTGCTCCACTGGACAAGCCATTCGTTTTAATTTCATTTTTGATGTTTTCACTCATATGGAATGAGCCATTAATCTGAGCTCCCTCTTCTGCAAGGATAGTCTTGGTATAAATATCGCCTTCTATTTTAGCTGATTTTCGGAGGACCAGCTTATTGGTTACCCGTACTTCGCCGTCAATATTCCCTGCAATGTCAGCATCAACCGCTTCGATATTTCCCTCCACTTTGCCCGATGATGAAACAATAACTTTACCTTTTGCTTTTGCCTCACCATCTAGCGTGCCGGCAATACGAACATCATTTTTTGTTTCGAGGGTCCCTTTAAGATAAGTACCTTCACTGATCATATTAACTGAGGGCAAATTTTTACCGGAAGTATTCGAATTCATGGTCTGATTATTTTTTTTCTTATTATTATTGAACATAAATCTGCTACGATTTTATTAAATAAGTTTTAGGATTTTGTGGTACACCATTTCTCCAAATTTCTATATGCAGGTGTGGACCGGTGCTCATTATGCCCACATTCCCTACCGTACCCAGGATATCCCCTTTTAAGACAATATCACCAATGGATTTGGATAGACTTGACGCATGTTTAAACACAGTAATAATTCCATTACTGTGTTGTACATGAATAACGAATCCATAATTTATTGTCCATTCCTCATTAAGAATGGCTCCATCTGCTATTGCTCTAAATGGGGTTCCGTTTTTAGTTGCAATATCAATTCCGTAATGTCCTTCTTTAGGGGCATATCCCCGCGTAAAAGTCCCATCAACTGGATAACTTGCCGGGAATTGAGGTCCGCCTTTAAAGATTTTAGAGAATATTATCTCGTTTTGAGAAAGTTCTCCTTGTGTTGATACTTTAGGTAATGTATTAAGTTCCGAATTTATCTGATTTTTTTGAGGACTTACACCAGTATAATTCTTATCGACTGAAAAAGAGGTATCTTTATCAGAGGCAATAACATCCTGGATCTCCATCAACTGAGAATCACGGGCCTGCAACGAGTCCTTAAGGGCCCTGACTTTCTTAGAAATCTTTATCGCACGCTGACGCAATTCTGCATCCTTGCGATTATACATTAACGCTCCTATTGGAGTAAACATTACCAATACTAAAGCGATCACAACTGCTACAAGAAGTGAAGCATAAAATAGCCTCCACAATCGGGTAGGTTTAAAATGATATGAAGTAGATGATTCAGGCTCCTCATCATCAAAAAGGACAAATGTCAGATCCCGATTTTGATGAGTAAAGAGCCGTTTTATAAAATCATACATAGTATCTGTTCTTTACGCTTCTGGTGTGGGGCCCCGGTAATTAAAAGGAACATCAATTTGATTGTTATCCGTAATTTTGCCGTTTTCATCCTCGTAACGCTGGATGTTTTCGGTTAGTGCATTTACCAGTCGCTTTGCGTGATCGGGCGTCAACACCATTCGCTTTACCACTTTAGCCTTGGGCACCCCAGGCATCACCGCGATAAAATCAAGAATAAACTCCGAAGGCGAATGTGAAATCATCACCAAGTTAGAATAGGTACCACTGGCTTCATCTTCAGGAAGTTCTATCTGTATCTGACCTTGGTTAAGATCTTGTGTTTGGTCGGGCATAATAAAATGGTTATTGCTTCAAATTAACTTTCTGATTCGTCGGAGTCCAGAAAACCGTGTTCTTTCATCCATTCGTCATTAAAAATTTTGGAGACATAACGTGTGCCGCTATCTGGAAGGATGATGACCATAGTATCATCTTCTCCAAAATCATTATTGCGTGCATATTCCAAAGCACCGAAGACGGCAGCACCGCAAGATCCTCCAACAAAAAGTCCTTCCTTGCGAGCAAGTTCCCGGGTCATTAAGAAGGCATTTTTATCATTTACCTGGATAACCTCATCAATCAAATCAAAATCCATATTTTCAGGGATGATATCCTCTCCGATACCTTCTGTTAAATAGGGATGAATTTCGCTTTTTTCAAATTCACCGGTATCAAAATAATGTTTGTAAACTGAACCTTCGCTATCCACCCCAACGGTAATGACCTCTTCGTTCTGTTCTTTCAGGTATTTGGAAGTACCGGAAATAGTCCCCCCCGTTCCCATACCTGCTACATAATGTGTTACTTTACCTTCCGTCTGTTCCCAAATTTCGGGCCCTGTTGTCTCATAATGAGCCTGCTTATTGCTGGGATTGTCATACTGGTTGGGATAATAAGAATTGGGAATTTCTTCACTCAATCTTTTTGCCACTGAATAGTAGCTTCGGGGATCATCAGGTTCAACATCAGTCGGACAAACTTTTACTTCGGCCCCCAACGCTCGCAACAAATCAATTTTTGATTTGCTTTGTTTATCAGTCGTCGTAAAAATACATTTGTATCCTTTTATAACAGCAGCCAACGCAAGCCCTAGTCCTGTATTCCCGGAAGTGCCTTCGATAATCGTACCCCCTGGCTCTAACAGTCCTTTCTTTTCAGCATCCTCAATCATCTTAACACCAATTCTGTCTTTCACACTTTGCCCGGGGTTAAAATACTCAACTTTCACCAATATTGTTCCCGCAAAGTCCTGGGCAATGTTATTAAGCCTGACTAGAGGAGTATTTCCAATAGTTTCTAAAATAGAATTGTAATACATTTATATTTTCAATCGTTCGTTTGTAATCTTTTATTTCCGAATATAGGGATTTTGAATTATGAACCCGAAATAAGATCTCCAACCAATTTAAACAATGGGAAAACAATAAATTTATGAAATTACTTTATTCAAAGAGTCAACTCTTTTATCTTCGTGACAAATTAAAATCCATATAGACTGAATGATGTTTGTAAAACAAAACAAGCCTAAAGACTTTGACTGCGGCTATAATCTTGATCGAATGATCGCTTCACTGCCCCGTATTCAAGATGAATCAGAACGAATAGAATATGCAAAACGGGCTGTGGGATTAATCAAACAAAGCCATCCGAACTGGGTTGATGATGATGGAAAAAGCGAAGAAGCCTGGAAACACTTCTTTGATTTAGCTGAATATGATCCTACAGAATATGGGATTTATAATCCTTTTGATTCCGGTCAAAACGATGATGCTGAGTAATAGAGGGCTTTGAAAAACTTTGGTTAAAGTTTTGCCGCAGGTTCTTTTTCTTCTGAAGATTTATAGTCACTCTCCAAAATACTGAATATTAATTTATCACAATATTCATCTTTTTTGAGAATATGTTCACGAAGTTGTCCTTCCTGCGAAAAACCTAATTCTTTTACGCTCTCAATCCAAGCGGTATCAAAATCAAATGCAGTGGTTGTTACTTTGTGCATATCCTTTTCATTGAAACAGTGAGCCAGTACAATTTTGAGTGCTTCTTTAGCATATCCTTCGCCGGCATAATTACGATTTCCAATCGTACAATTCACTAAACAGCGCCGGTTATAATTATCAATTGCTTTTATTTCTACGATACCGATTAATTTATCGTTATCGGTCAAGTTGATCTCAAATAACTCAGCTGTTTCGTTACTTTCATCCAATACCGACTTAATATGTCTGAGAAAAGCTTTAAAACTCACACGCCGGTGAGGACTATCAAAATCATAATAATTTAAATCTTCATCATGATTCCATTTATAATGAATCGACACATTCTGTAGGTCAAATGCCTTTATCTTAATCATGAAAATTGCTGGTAAATAATATTTATATAGCTTTTTTATTCGCTGAATGGTCTTAATCTTAAACTAAATATGCAAATCAATGTTTTTTTAGCATGGATTTCTAATCAATCCCAAATGATTCCAGAAATCAGTAAGACAAAGGAGATATATTGACTGAGATATAGCGTATACTGCTATTTTAGCATAAACTCATTGCCGTCTTAAAAATAAGTTTCGTCGCCCAAAAAACTGCTATTTGATTGGGATAGCCGGTTTAATTCTCACTCTTTTGTACTTAAAAGCTTACAGAGAAACAACGTAAATACTTTTCAAAGATATGGGGTAGGCCTATTCTTATAGTTCATAAAAAATAGGCATTAATATTATGGAATAAGTAATTTTCAATTTATATTGAAAGTTATGAAAGTTGAATTATTCAACATTGAATTTACCTCATGTCGGATCAATCATCACCTGATATAAAAGAGCCTTCAGTATTGCCAATATCTGAGCAAATCGCAGATAAGCTTAAAGCTTTTATCAACGAACACTGCCAAAGCGAATCGTACCAATATGCAGCCTTCAGTTTTGTAGTTGATGCGATAGATCCTCTCGCTTATTTGGAAATGCATTGGAAAAAAGACTCCTACCAGTATTATTGGGAAAAACCTTCCGACGAATTTGCAATTGCGGCGGGTGACGAACTTCTGGATATCTCTACATCAGGGACTAATCGATTTGCAGATGCTCAAACCAAGGTTTCAGCTTTAAAAAAAACAACAATTGAATTTTCAGCTGTATCTCATCCCTACTCGGGAATGACATTTTTAGGTGGCTTTTCCTTTTTTGACAAACCGGCAAATGGGTTTTGGAGTTCATTCTCACCAGCTTCTTTAAGTGTGCCTAAATGGCTAATTATCAAAGATAGCAAATTCAATCTTGCAACCATCACGGTTAATCTGCATTCTTTTGAAACTCCGGACTTGCTTTACCATTATATCATAAAACAACTAATAAAGCTGTCAGATACCATCCATTCGGATGTTCAACCGGGATCTGGAATTCACAATAATTCCAAAATAAATGCCTCATTACCCGACATCAGTAATACGGGTTATGATCACTGGATTTCTTCGGTAGAGCAAGCAAAAAAACAGATTATCCAAAATACTTTTGATAAGATTGTCTTGGCCCGTCATATCAGCATTCCCTATAACTCAGCAATAGCTCCGACTCAAATAATCAATACCCTGCGTCAGCAATATTCAAATTGCTATAACTTTTTAGTTCACCATCCCAATGAGAACACTTTTTTAGGATCCACACCAGAGCGTTTGGGATCTTTCCGTAATCGTCTTTTCCTAACTGAGGCTCTAGCCGGCAGCATGAAACGAGGACGGACAGCAACCGAAGATTCAATGCTTGAAAAGAATCTGTCATCCAGTCGAAAAAATAGAAACGAGCATAACTTTGTAATCAAGGCTATTGAAGAACGAATTGCCCCATATGCCGAGTCCATTAATCGAAGTCACCAGCCAGAGATAAAAAAACTTTCCAACGTACAACACCTTTACACCCCGATTCGAATCCGACTGAAACCTGATACTGATATTCTTGAAGTAATTGAACAGCTGCACCCTACCCCGGCTGTAGGCGGATATCCTTGGCAAAAAGCCAAGCCTTTTATTACCGAACTCGAAGACTTTGACCGGGGCTGGTATGCTGGTCCGGTAGGCTGGTTAAACAGCAAAGGTACCGGGGAATTTGCCGTAGCTATTCGCAGTGGGCTACTCAATGAGAATGAAGCTCACTTTTTTGCGGGATGCGGGATCGTAGCCGACTCAGATCCCGCTGCCGAATGGGAAGAAACAAATCTTAAACTAAAGCCAATGCTTTCCGCGCTGCAATATGACTGATCTCACTGACGGAAACGCGACCTTTTACTGGACTAGTACTTTTTTTCGATCGCTACAAAAAACAGGGGTAAAGCATATAATTATCTCGCCGGGTTCACGTTCTACCCCCCTCACTCTGGCCGCAGCTGCTAACAATCATTTTCAAAAGCATATTATTTTGGATGAGCGATCAGCTGCTTTCACAGCACTAGGCATAGGAAAATCCACTAATGTCCCACCTGTGCTCATCTGCACTTCGGGAACAGCCCTGGCCAACTATTTTCCAGCTGTGATTGAAGCCCGTCAGTCAGGTATCCCCTTGATTTTAGCTACTGCAGATCGCCCCCCCTATTTGAGAGCAACAGGAGCTAACCAAGCGACTGATCAATTTAAACTTTTTGGGGACTATCCAGTCTTTTTCCACGAGGTAGGCGAACCAAACATGGATGAGAATGATCTCAGTCGATTGAAAATGTTGGCACGTCAGGCCGTTTCTTCCTCGCGGGAACAACGAGGCCCGGCCCATCTCAATTTTCCATTTCGCAAACCTTTGGAACCCAAACCCGACTTTCTTCAACAGGTTACCAATAAAGATACAACGCCTAATAAAACGACCGCTTCAACTCTATCTGTCTCTGAAATCAAATTATCAGGTAGAATCACTCAAACAGTGGAGAGTGCCCGAAAACCACTTATCATTATCGGCCCTACCGCTCCCCTCGATGATATGAATTCCATCAGCAAACTTGCCGATAAACTTAATTGTCCAATCTTGTCCGAGTCTGCTATCAAAAGTACCAATACAATAATGGGGTTTACGGGTTTTCTGCGAAATGAACCTCTGCTCAATAAACTCGAGCCGGATCTTATCCTCCGCTTTGGTTTTCAACCGACCTCGAAAAGCTTGGAAATAGGGCTTAAAAACTGGAATCCTGACTGGCATTTTCACTTTGCCAGCACTCATTCCTGGCAGGATGCAACATGCTCACAGGCCGAGCATATCCCGTGGATGGGGCAACCATTCAAAATCGAGGCATTTTCTTCATCTACCGAAAGAAAATGGCTGCAAAACTGGCAAAAAGAGGAGCGGAATTTTAAATCTCATGCTCAAAATGCTATTTCGAAATCTTCCTCGCTGACAGACGGAAGTGTCTACCACCATTTAACTCCCCAAATACCGGAAGAGCAGTTCATCATGGTGTCAAATTCATTTCCCGCTCGAGATATTCTGCTCTTCGGGCAATATCAGTCTGCCTCTCCCTTGTTTTTGAATCGCGGTGTCAGCGGCATTGACGGAATCACCTCCTCTGCTTTTGGAATTTCAATTGGGCTTCAAAAACCAGGTATTTTATTTACCGGGGACCTGGCTTTCCTGCACGATACCAATGCTCTGCTCAATCATAAATTGGTAAATCACCCCTTGACAATTATTGTGATAAATAACGGCGGTGGGTCTATCTTCCGGATACTTCCCGTTGAACAGCATAAAAAGTACTTTCGTCCCTATTTCGAGACCCCGCAATCTGCTGATATCGAAAAACTAGTCGGTACATATAATATCTCCTATCACCGCATTGACTCTGTAAATGAACTCCTGGGTTTCGATCTTCCGAAATGGCAAAATAGTCATCCCGGCGTTTCGGTTATTGAAATCCATACCAACGCTGATGCTTCAATACAGCTGCGCAAAAGACTTTGGGGTTTCTAAATAATGGATTTCATTAAAATCAATGATGTGACCTATGCGTATCAGCAACAAGAGGCAAACTTGCCGCCTTTATTAATGTTGCATGGCTTCATGGGCGATCACCGGGTGTTTGATCATCTGAATAAAAAGTTGACCAAATTTTGCAATCCTATTGTCATTGATCTGCTTGGCTATGGAGAATCTTCCAAGCCAAGTAATCCCGACAGACACCATGAAAGCAAACAAATCAAAGATATTTTATTCCTAATTAATAAGCTTAAATTACAGAATCCATATCTGTATGGATACAGCATGGGCGGTCGTCTGGCATTAAAAATTGCTTTAGCTCAGCCTAATTCTTTTCAAGGGCTAATACTCGAAAGTGCAAATTGCGGTATAACAGAGAAACAAGCTCGTTTAGAACGCCAAAAAGTTGATAATTTACGGGCAGATCAAATTGAAGATGATTTTGAAAGCTTTCTATCCGGATGGACCTCCTTGGACTTATTCGACTCGCCCTTACCAATTGATAAAAAATTAGCGCAAAAATATCATAGAATTCAATCTGAACAGTTGCCGGCTGCCTTGGCCGCTTCACTTCGAGGATTTGGGACAGGCACAATGACACCGGCATATAATGAAGTCACAAATTTTACACGCCCGGTATTGTTACTAGCCGGATCTGCCGATAAAAAATATCAGCAAATTAATAATGAGCTTGTAAACCGATTCCCTAATGCTATTTTTAAATCTGTTAAAGCCGGTCACCGTGTGCATCTTGATAACCCAACGGCGCTACTAAACGAAATCAAAAATTTTATTACCATAAATAAAAGTACTTAAAGTTCCCCCATTTCGAAGGTTTTAGCCGCGGGGGGAATGTTACTCACGACACAAGACCCATTACTTATGACTACTAAAGCAAACTGGAAAACTGTCAAAGAATTTGAAGACATCACCTTTAAAAAATCTAACGGGGTAGTACGCATAGCCATCAATCGACCCGAAATTCGAAATGCTTTTCGTCCACAGACGCTCTTTGAACTGCAGGAAGCTTTCCTTGATGTCCGTGAAGATTCCAGCATTGGTGTAGTATTATTGACCGGTGAAGGACCTTCCCCCAAAGACGGCAAATGGGCCTTCTGTTCCGGCGGTGACCAAACGGTACGAGGTAAGGGCGGTTACAAAGATGATGCCGGTACACCTCGCCTCAATGTACTTGACTTGCAGCGTCTTATTCGTTTCATGGGAAAAGTTGTCATCGCTGTAGTTCCGGGTTGGGCTGTCGGCGGCGGACACAGCCTACATGTAGTCTGCGATCTGACGATAGCCAGCAAAGAGCATGCGATCTTTAAACAGACCGATGCCGATGTCGCCAGTTTTGATGGGGGATTCGGATCTGCCCTGCTCGCGCGACAAGTGGGACAGAAAAAAGCGCGTGAAATCTTCTTCCTGGGAAGAAATTATTCTGCACAAGAAGCGTATGATATGGGGATGGTCAACGCGGTCGTTCCGCATAGCGAGCTCGAAGAAACGGCTTACCAATGGGCGCAGGAAATTCTCGAAAAAAGCCCCACAGCCATTCGTATGATCAAATACGCCTTCAATCTTGTTGACGACGGGATGGTGGGCCAGCAAGTCTTCTCCGGCGAAGCCACACGGCTTGCCTACATGACTGATGAAGCCGAAGAAGGCCGCGATGCTTTCCTCGAAAAGCGAAAGCCTAATTGGGATAAATATCCCTGGATAGGGTAAGCGACTAACCTTTCTAATCCAGACAACACCCCATGTCATCCCGACGATTGAACATGAGGAGGGATCTCAAACGCAGAAAAAGCAAATACCTTGCTCCGGGTAATGTTTTTTTGCCCACTTGAGATTCCTCGTCGCGATCTCCGCGGGAATGTTCGGGAGTACAACTCCTTCACAGCAGTAGAAGGGCGTCTTCTATTGTGCAATTTCTCCGCATCAGGTTGTAACTGGGGCCAGTTCAGTAAATGATTAAAGCCTTCCTACAAGGCACAAGTTGCAAACTTGCGCCAGTTGATGACCGGGTTTTATGTAGCCTCAGATTCGGATTTGACAACCACAAATTAAGATTCTCCCTGAAGCAGCTTAATTATTTGTCTCATATTCCGATTATGTTCTTTTGCTCATTCGCAAGTTGCTTAATCTTTGCTCCGAGCCAAAGAAAATACCCGATAACCATCACCGAAGGTAATAAACCGGCAATAAGCATTATAAAAAATTCCATCCCGCCTAATGATTCAATGATATATTATTTTGTTTATGTTAAATATTTAAAACCTATGAGCAGATACTTTGCCATATTCTCCCTTGGTAATCCTGAGCCTCTAACGCACCAAGCCCCTGCAAATCGAATTCCCTATTTCTTGGCGGAAATGGTTCGACTGTGTGGGCTTTTATTTATGTTATTGTTTCTATTAAATAGAAGAATATATTATTTGGAATTACTTAACTATGGTGTAAACCAATCAACACCCAAAATTTTTCGTTCTTTAAAAGGATTTTTTTAACTGTCTTCTCCTGACTATTGTATAAATAAAATTCAATTTCAGGATAGTCCTTTGTGACAGCAAGCAACAAGTATTTTCCATCTTTTGACCACTTGATTGGTCGTGTTTTTGTAATATCTAATTTTAAAGCCTTTACAGCATTTTTGTCGAATTCATATTTGTATAATCCATTCGTAGTAGCAAAAAAATAGTATTACCGGCTGGCCTCCAAGCCATACTAGCCACAAATTTATCCCTTGTTAATTTTTTAAGTCCAGTCCCATCGGCGTTCATCACGTACAAATCCTGGCGATAACGGCCACTGCCTGCCTCCGCATAATCCCGGTCGGAGGTAAAAGCAATCCGCTGACCGTCAGGGCTCCAAGACGGCTGATAGGCTCCTTCACTGGCATCGAAGTGGGTGAACTGCTTTACGTCTGAGCCGTCGGCTTTCATGGTATAGATCTGGGAAGTGCCTTCATCGTCTTTGGCCGCAAAGACGATCTTGCCCGGGATGTCGGGTAACTTATCCCCACCGCCCAGCAAGTTGCAGGAAATGAATGCTGTTGTTATAAATAGAATTGGGATCAAATTTTTCATGACCGGCTCTGGATTTATAGTTTACCTAAATTCCTCTCATCTCCTTTTTTCCGGAACCTAAAGCACAGCCACTTATCTCTCTTGTTGTTTTTTAAATAGTAAAAAACAACGGTAAAGCCAAATTGAACCCCGGCAAAATGGGGGCTGCCTGCACGATGGGTTTACGGATCCCAACAGACTGCCATGTAGGGCGGGCATTTTGCCCGTCTTGTTCCTGTCGGATGTGACCGCGTTTCATTTTCCGCCTCCCTTTGCCCGGCATTGAAATACCGGGCTAAACATAAGAAAGCATGCCTTTACCAAAGTTTCGGCAGACAAGCTGTCTGAAGACAGCTCTATCCTGATAAAATTTTTTTCTGTTATCTCTTTATCCCGCTACTGAATATCAAAAAAGGCTGTCATTATTAGGAATCCGGGCGCCCGAGCGACGCGGCAATCCCGAGTATGGGGCAAGAAAATAAACGGTAGTGCGAAGCGCTGCTTCGCTGTCGGGTTATGTTCCTATTTCAGAGTCCCTGCCGGTAAAACGTTTGAGATCCCTCGTCGCTGCGCTTCTCGGGATGACTAGTGGTCGGTAACTGAAATCACAGATTGTCATTGCAACTGGAATGCCATTATCATTTTTGATGCCTGCAGGTAATAGGTAAGCCAAATTGCCCAAAGATCTCCCTTGCGGTCGAGAGGAGTCACAAAACTCCCTCACCCTCATAAAAGAAAGCCCGCCGCGATCTCTCACGGCGAGCCTTATGTTGGTTGGGAGTTTTTTAAATTACGAGCATCCGGTGGTTGATCCACAGGTAATGCACTTCTGGCATGTACCATTTCTGACCATCGTCATGCTCCCGCATTCTGGGCAAGAGTCGCCTGTATAACCAAGTTCTTTCGCCCGTTCATAGTCACTTTCATAACTGCTGCTTTCTTTCGCCGCCGTTCCTTGTTGAGTCGGCTTCGTTTGTGTAACAGCTTCGGGTTCATTTTCTTTTTGGGACGTTTGAGGATTCATCTTCTTTGCTTTCTCAGCCTTTTCTTGTGCCTGCTTGGCTTCCTCAGAGGGACGCAACTTGCGCGACATGATATCATCAGCCGGCACATGCGCCAGATCATCGCGACCGAGATAAGTAACCGCAAGCTCGCGGAAAATATAATCGATAACAGAAGTCGTCATCTTGATATGAGGGCTACCATTCACGGTTCCACTGGGCTCAAATTTGGTGAACACAAAAGCATCCACAAACTCTTCGAGCGGTACACCGTGCTGCAGACCCAGTGAGATAGCAATTGCAAAACAGTTTGTCAGGCTTCGGAAAGCAGCGCCTTCGCGGTGCATATCGATAAAGATTTCACCGAGCTGACCATTTTTGTATTCACCCGTTCGCAGATACACGCTCTGACCACCAATCTTCACTTTCTGTGTATACCCATTTCGGCGGTTTGGCAGACGCTGCCGGCTTGCTACATATTTGTGGATGATGCGTTCGGCTGTTTCAACCACCTTATCCTGGGCAGCAGTTGTTGCTTCGTCGAGATCGTCTTCATCCTCTAACTCGTCAAAGACATCACTAAGACTGTTCAGCGGCTGACTTAACTTCGAGCCATCACGATACAAAGCGTTGGCCTTCAGCATCAGCTCCCAGGATTCCATGTAAGCATCCTTAATATCATCAACAGTAGCCTCATTAGGCAGGTTGATTGTTTTTGATATCGCACCGGAGACAAACGGCTGAGCAGCAGCCATCATACGAATATGCCCACCGGGTGCAATGTAGCGGGTGCCAATACGTCCACAGCGATTAGCACAGTCAAATACGGGGAGATGCTCATCTTTCAAATGCGGAGCGCCTTCAACAGTCATAGTACCACAGACGTAATCATTGGCTTCCTGAATCTCGTCTTTCGAAAAGCCCAAGTGCTTGAGCATATCAAACTGAGGATTCGAAAGCTGGTCTTCTTCCAAGCCGAGTTCTTCTTTGCAAAAATCCTCGCCCAGCGTCCACTGGTTGAAGGCAAACTTAACGTCAAAACTACTTGGTAAGGCTTCTTCGATTGCCTCTAGCTGCTTGTCGCCAAAGCCTTTCTCACGGAGGCTATCTTCATTAATGTGCGGGCAGCCGTCCAGCGTACCGTGGCCTTTGGCATAATCGATGATTTCCTGGCGTTCTTTTGGACTGTATCCCAGGTTATCCAAAGCCTTGGGTACGGCTTGGTTGATGATCTTGAAGTACCCGCCGCCGGCCAATTTCTTAA
>Ga0102962_1000273_pt1 | contig 27705 bp, 15 predicted proteins | sample SalPonF2_C_D2_MG_FD_84519 | JGI IMG/M metagenome (GOLD analysis project Ga0102962, IMG submission 84519) | Salt pond soil microbial communities from South San Francisco under conditions of wetland restoration - Salt Pond MetaG SF2_C_D2_MG ...
CTCGCCCGGTTTGAGTTCCCGTGTTTTTTGGAATCCTTTCAGTCGTTTGATCGGTAGTTCCTTCCCTTTAATTTTGGGAGATGTTACATATAACTGGGCGACGGTTGCCCCCATGGTACTTCCCGTATTTTTGACATCGAAGGAGATATCAACACTGCCGTCGGGTGATATTTGCTGAGCAGATGGTTTTTCATTAGAAATCTCAAACTGGCTGTAACTCAATCCGTAGCCGAAGGGATAAGTTGGTGGAATAAACTTGAAATGGCGGTATGACCCCACCCGGCTGCCTCTGAAATACATATAAGTGCGACCCAAGAAGTTGGTTTTTCGCGGACGCAAATGATAGTTCGACTTGCTGGGAAGCTGAGTGTCGTCTTTGTACCAAGTAAAATTGAGATGCCCACTTGGATTCTTATTACCAAGCAGCACATTGGCCAGTGCTGTGCCCTGGCTTTCCCCATTGTAGCTGCTAAATACAATTGCCGGAAAGTAACGCTTTGTATAGCTGATTTGAACCGGTCCAATGGACTGAATAGCCAGTACCATATTGGGATTCCCCTGCTCTGCTACTTGGTAGATCATCGAATCGTAATTACCCGGCATTGCCAGACTAGCTCGGTCATGACCCTCGTGGGAGACAATTTCATCAGTTCCGACAAATACAATGACCAGATCCGCATTTTTAATATCCTCCTTGGTTTTGGCGCTTAACAATGCTGCCTCTGTAGCCGTAGTAGAAGATCCGGTACTGTCAAATACTACGGTCGCATTGGGGTTGGCATCAGTTATCGCAGACCTAATGCCTTGAACAGCATTCACTTTCAGGGTGGGATCCCCTGAATAACCGCCTAATGTTACTTTATTCGCAAGATCGCCTACTATAACTACGTTATTCAATTGAGAAGCATCCACTGGCAACAAGCGCTTTGAAGTATTAGCCACAGGATCATTTTTTAATAGTACCAGTGTATTTTCGGCTACTTCTTCCGCCAGTTTATGATGTGCTGGACTTTCGATAACGTCTTTGGTAATCTTCGTATATGGAACCTGCTTCGGTGGATCAAACTCACCAGTCCGCATCCGGATGGTAAATACATTGGTCAGCGCCCGGTCAATGACGTCTTTACTCAAAACACCCGCCTTAATCGCCGCTTGGATGTTATCGAGAGTATATTCATCACCAGTGCAATTGAGATCGGTTCCTGCCCGCACGGCATAGGCCTGACCACCAGCTGCACCGGAGAGCTTTTCTCCCGTCTGCTTGTTGGTCCACATAGCATCATCTCCCTGACGGGCGGTGCTCCATCCCGGCGCCGCCCAGTTATGTCCCACAGGAAAATCCTTGTAAGTCGTTCCTACAGCACCACAATCAGAGGTAATATAGCCGTTAAAACCAAAAGTGCGCTGAGCCAATTCATTGACGGTATAGGTATTAGCTACCGCAGGCGTTCCATTGATAGCGTTATAGGCAGTCATCAATCCTGCGACATGTGCCTGCTCAATGAGATACCTAAAGGTTGCCGTATAATAATCGCGAATTAATTCATCAGTAGCATCTGAAGAAATACCCATGCGATTGTTTTCAGTATCATTCAAAGCAAAATGCTTAGCTGTAGCCGCGACCTTCAGATAATTGGTCTTTGGCGTGCCATCCATGGTTTGGTCCTGATACCCGTTGACGTAAGCGGCTGCCATCTGAGAAGCGAGGTAGGGATCTTCGCCAAAGGCCTCGTCAGTCCGGCCCCAACGCGGATCACGATCGATATTAACCGTCGGCGCCCAATAGGTCAAATTACCATAATCCCCTTTTGACTCACCCAGGTTATTTTGTTCTTTACCAAACAAAGATTTATCCAGAAAACCCCGGGCCTCGTCAGAAATAGCCTGTGTCTCTCGATAAATAAGTTTTGGGTCCCAGCTCATGGCTGTTGCAAAGTTCACAGGAAAGCTTGTGGCATGGGGCGCCCCATAGGCATGCTCCTGTTTCTTTTTTCCATTATGGATGTTCCCGAACATCGCATTGATTCCATGCTGTCCTTCACTCCAGTAGATATACTGATGCACTCCCAACCGGGGGATGGCCGGGGCACTGTTGGTATGCAGCTGCTTAACTTCTTCCTCCAATGTCATCCGAGAAACCAGATCTGCGGCGCGCTCTCTGAAGGAATACTTAGTATTCAAATAAATGGGCTTTTTGTTTTGTGCATATGTATTCGGAATCAACACAACTGCCAACAAAATAAAAATGGCGGGATATAAGGCAACTTTGAGTGGTAGAAACAATTTATGGTTCATCGTTTTCATAAATATTAATCTAAGGTTATTACAAGTTATTAGAGTTTCAGGAATTTATATTTTTTGAGACTAATGATAATCCCGAAGCAAGCTAAGGGCCAGCGATTCAAGTAGTTATCAAGATTCTATACAAGATATAAAATTCAGTGTGGCTCCAATGGATAGTTTTTTTTAAAATCTTTCTTAAAAATAAGATTACATTAAATATATTAAAATAAACGGCATTACTTTTCTGGCAGGTGCCATCCATGTTCAGAAAATAAATATTAAACTTTGTTCCAGTCATTTTCAGCTAGTCTTTTGCAGATTGGCATTCAATGATACCTTATGTCCCTTCTTAATATTCACTGTAGCCGTCCGATCTTTATAGCGTACTTTGCATGGCCCACCGTAATGGCTGTGTATTTGAGCTGACGTGAGTCTGGCGTCTTTCCATTTTATACTCACTTCATAACCACCCCGGGCTCGTAAACTACTGACTGAGCCATTCTTCCAGTCAGAAGACAAGGCAGGCAACAGGGATATTTCATCGGCATGACTCTGTAACAGAGATTCGGCCACCGCGGCAGTAAATCCAAAACTTGCGTCAGATTGATTGTTACGAAGATTATGTAAATTGGGAGCTATTGAATTAGAAAGATATGTATTTAATCCATCGGCAACTTTATCTCCCCGTTCCAGCCGGGACCAAACACAAATATCCCAGGAAAGGTGAAAACCTCTCTGAACGTCACGGGTATCCATCCACTTTTCATAGGCCTTAGATAATTCTTTGTCACGATGTAACTGAATCGAATTCCCGGGATAAAATGGAAATTTTTTAGAATCATTATGTGACTGATCCCCAGGTTTCCAGTCTTCAATCCATTCCTGAGGAAATCCTTGATGGTCTATTTGGTAGGGCGGGAGTTTGGTAAGTACATGTTCAAGTTCGCTTCGAAATTCAGCATCGATATCAAGTAGTTTACTTGCCTCGATACAATGAGGAAACAAGTCACGCATTATACCCACGTCCATGGTCGGTGCGGGAGATAGAAAAGACAGATTCCCTTCATCATCATAAAAACCATGCTCTGGCGATACAGAAAAGGGAGTCACCAGCCAATGATATTTCGGATGTTCAACCAGTAAATCCAACAAAAATCTGGCCGAGCCTTTCATAACTGGATAATAAGTGCGAAGAAAATCCAGATCTCCCGTAAAGACGTAATGTTCCCACAAATGCTGGCACAGCCATGCTCCTCCAACGGGCCACATTCCATAACGTGCAGCGTCGACTGGAGCTGTACCCATCCAGTTATCTACATTATGATGCGCTACCCAGCCTCTGCATCCGTAATATTCCCCGGCCGTCCGTGCACCGGTTTCTGAGATATTTTCAATTAAATCAAATAAAGGCTGGTGACATTCAGAAAGATTACATACCTCCGCAGGCCAATAATTCATCTCCGCATTGATATTAGTGGTATATTTACTTCCCCAGGGTGGAAGAACATCTTCATTCCATCTTCCCTGCAGATTGGCCGGTTGACTACCAGTCCGGCTGCTTGAAGCTAGGATGTAGCGACCAAACTGAAAGCAGAGGGCCTCTAAATTAGTGTCCTCGCTCCCCTCACTCACAGCTTTAATACGATCATCCGTCGGCTTGTTATTCATAGATTTGTCTCCCACCTGAAGGTGTACCCTCCCCATGAGATTATGAAAATCCTCGATATGTCTGGAGCGCAATGTCTTGTAATCCTTTTCCTTTACCTTTGAAAATATGTGATGACAGATAGCATCCGGATCTCCTCCAATATTATCATAGTTAACATAACTCGTGGCCGCTGCAAGAAGTAAGGTAACGGCATCGGCTCCCTGAATCTTCAACTGATCCCCTTCCACACTGGAATCCCCTCCCTCTGGAATGGCCTTGAGCATTGCTTGGAAACGAGTGCCTTTACCAGATACTTGGGCAATAAGCCAATTTTTGGGCATAGGACCCTTCCAGCATCCATCCATCACCAATCTGTTTGGTCCCGCCTCCATGTTTTCTAAATAATGACTTTCTAAACTAGCGGAAAAAGAAATTTGTCCCGGTTTATCCGCTTCAATCCTTACCACCATAACCCGATCAGGATAAGAGAGAAACGCCTCGCGGGTATAAACCACTTTTCCCGCCTGATACCGAACTTTTGCTACACCGGTCTCCATATCAAGCTCTCGACGATAATCAGATACTTTATTTTCACCATCAAAGCTCAGATTTAAATCGCCTAAAGGCTGGTAAGCCTGTTGAGGTGCCGGTATACCATAGAAATGTTCGTCAGCCAACTTCCTGGCTTCTTGATGCTTCCCGGCAAATACCAATTCTTTTATTTGATCAAAATAATTGATCGCATTCGGATCATTATAATCATGCGGCCTTCCCGACCAAAAACTAGACTCGTTTAAGGCTATTCGCTCCTGCTTGATACCTCCGAAAACCATAGCTCCCATATGTCCATTGCCAATCGGTAATCCTTCAAGCCATTCCTCTCCAGGCTGACGATACCATAAAACCATATTTCGCCGAAGGTTTGAACGCATGAATACAGAACTTTTTGTCAGATCAGCTGCCTTAAGCTTTCTTGACAATATTAAGCTACTTAGAAGCAATCCCGAATTTTTAAGGAAATCTTTTCTTTTCATTATTTTCCTTTTTTAACCAATAAGTAAACTGTCCAGCCCCAACTCTAGTCTTACGTTTCAGACTAATAGCCGGGCCTGGCCAGATAACTTTATTCTACTTAGAAATAGTTTTTCTCTCTCTGCCAAATAGTAATATTACCATCCGGGGGTTTGGGTTAACTCAGGATTGCGACGGATTTCATCCTGTGCGATGGGTAGTAAATTCATCTTTTCTTCCCATGGTTTCTTTTGTAGCAATTTAACGGGCGTATAGGTTTTGTTCTTGGTTGACATATTTTTGGCAATATCCATACCCCGGATGGGACGATTCTCAACCACACCCCCTATTTTCCATCTCCTGATGTCAAAGAATCTTTGTCCTTCGAATGCCAATTCAACTCGTCGTTCATTATAGATCCTTCTTCTCAAATCTTCTCCTGTAACAGTTGATGGAATATCAGGCAAATTCACGCTTGGTCTACTTCTAACTTTATTAACATATTCCCGGGCCTTTGCTTCGTTACCCAACTCAAACTCTGCTTCCGCATAATTCAAATATATCTCAGCCAGTCGGAAATGTGGCCACTCAATTGTGAATGTGTGATCCCAGCTCAGAGGTCCCTCAGTGGGCATAAACTTTTTGAGCACATAGTTAGTACGGGGGTTGTCACCACTTTCCTTATAGGAATCTTTTCCCCATTGAGAACCATCTTCTGCGACCCACATCTCTAAAGTATCCCCACGAAATGTGGACCCATCATGAATAATAGTCGCATTTAAACGGGGATCCCGATTTTTGTAAGGATTTTGTGGATCATAGCCTGAATTGGGATTAATACTTCCGTCCTTAAGGAATGGCTGTTCTCCATTGGTCATGTCGTAGTCATCCACCAAGTTCTGAGTAGGGCCATTACTGCCCCACCATCCGCCATAGGCACCATACCGGCGGTTGAGGTTATTCATGGGAGCCTCATGGCCATTAGAGGAAGTAAATCCCCTGGCAAAAATAACTTCCTTCTGTGCTTCTCCGGTTTTGAGTTCAAAGAGCTTTTGATAGTCAGGATACAGCTCATAATAATCCACCCCACCTTCATCGCCTATCAACGCTGCAGCGGCATCCGCGGCCTTCTGCCATTTTTGCTTATCGTTGGAAGGATTGAACAGAGGTGAAGCAGCATATAAAAACATACGAGAACGCAATGCCTTGGCGGCATCCGCTGTAGCTCTTCCATAATTTGGATCTGTCGATGGATATCGTGCAGGCAGGTCAGAGATGGCATCGCTCAGATCCTGATTAATAAATGCCACACACTCGTCAAAGGTGCTTCTCTTAAATTGCACATCATCACCAAGATCATATGCTTTTTTGACGATGGGAACCCCCCCATATCTTTTGATCAGTTTGAAATAAATAAATGCTCGCAAGAATTTCGTCTCTGCTACCAGTCGCTTTTTTTCCTCGAATTGAATATCGTCTCCCTGCATTTTTTCCAGAAAGACATTAATTCGACGGATGTACTGATATCCATGGTCCCAATAATACATGTATCCACCCCAAAAATCCCCTCCACTAACGGCGGTGATATTTTCTGGAGTAAAGGTGTTACGGGCAAAAATATCTGCTCCACAACAGGGAGCGCTGTCGTATGCCTCATCGGTATATTTTGAGTACATGTGGATGTAAAAGCCGTGAGGAATAGCATTATAAAGCGAATTTTGATACGCTTTTATAAGATTAACGTCGCTCCAGACGGCATTTTCAGAAATACGATCCTGGGGCGAGATATCCAAAATATCTTGCTTGCAAGAAATAAATAACAGTATGATAAAAACAGGTATTAGTTTTTTCATGGGTACAAATTTTTAAAAATTCACATTAACGCCGACATTAATAATCCGCAGAGGCGGGTAATTGGTAAAATCGCCTCCCATTTCCGGATCTCTCCACTTAATTTCCTTGGCCCAAGTCAATAAATTGGAACCATTTACATAGAACCGTAAGTCTTTAAACGAGCCCGCACCGACTTTGGAAAGCAATCTATGCGGCAGGCTGTAACCTAATTCAGCGTTTTTAAGCCTGACAAAGGTTGCATCGAATAAGAAGAAATCCGTAGCTCCCGGTGTCCATTGATCCGCCCTGGGCATAGTGGCGTCTTTGTTATCTACGGTCCAGCGATCCTTTGCCCGGTAAACAGCTGCATTTGCGAAATCACTTCCACCCAACGTCGCAACGGTTCCGTCATAGGTATAGGCATTGGTTTGTCCCTGGAAAAATAAAGTTAAGTCGAATCCTTTGTATTTGAAATTCGTGGTCAGCCCGAATGTATATTCAGGAGTTGGCGAATTATCAGTCCGGTATCGGTCCTTTCCATCGATTACACCGTCATTATTCAGATCAACCACCTTGATATCTCCCACCTGCGCGCCGGGACCATGCGGATAATTATCCAATTCTTGCTGAGTATTAAAAATCCCGTCAGACTTGTAATAAAGGCCTGAGCCAAGCGGGTGCCCTGTTTGTGTTTGATAAGGTTCAGCTTGTGGCGTTTCATCCATAAATTTGATTTTACTTCGTGCAAAAGAAGTATTTGCTCTAATCGAATATGACAAGTCTCCGATATTATTTTGATGGGTCAAAACGATCTCAAATCCGCGATTTTCCACTTTTCCAATATTTTTGTCAGGCAACCCTGAGAACCCATATACATGGCTCACCGAACGATTAGGCTGTAGCAATATATTGGATCGATTTTCTTTCCAGAGGGTTATATCTGCTCCAAGCAATCCGTCCCACAGGGTAGCCTCAAGGCCAAGATCGAGCTTCTTGCTTACCTCCCAGGTAATATCAGGATTGGGTAAGGTATTGGGAGTAATACCCGGAACATCCCCTGCACCAAAGACGTAGTTATCGCCAAAAGAGAACGACTGCAGATATTGATATGCGCCCACTCGGTCATTACCCAACTCTCCATAAGAACCTCTGAGTTTCAATTCACTAACAAACGGCAGATTGTCACGAATAAAATCCTCTTCCGATAATCTCCATCCCGCTGAAACACCTGGGAAGAAACCATACCTGTTACCTTTTGGAAAAATCTGCGAGCCATCATATCGGAACACAAATTCGAGCAGGTACTTGGAATTATAATCATAGTTTAGTCGTCCGAAATAGTTATTGTAAGCACTCTCCGAAGCACTGCCTCCATTGTTCATATCTTTCGGATTTGTGCTCCCAACGTTAATCTGTGGAATTGCTGAACTTACGAAATTCTTTCTATAGGCCATAGCGTAAGAATAGTTCTGCCTCTGTTGCTCGGTACCAACCATGGCAGATATATTATGATACTTTCCGATGGTCGTTTCATAAGAAACCCTGAAGTTAAACAATGATTTGGTCCATCTGCTATAAGTATCGGTTAGCTGTACCGTAGAAGCATTTGTTGCCCATACCTTGTCATATTTACCCGTTTGAACATTGTATTTATGGAAAGAATATGGTTTTGAGAAGAGCTTTTCGAACTGGTTTCTCAGATCGTAATTATAGGAAGCGTCTAATGCCAATCCCTTCACAAATGGGACGTTATAGCTAGCCGTGAATGTCGAATTTATTGGATAATCCTTGAACCTGTCGTATCCACGACGATCCAGCAATAAAGGATTCTCCTGCAATCGACCCGGAGCAATTAACCCGTTGGGGTATTTAGCAACCAAGGTTGGATTTGCCTGTAATATATTTATAAAGTTAACCTGTGTGCCTACTGAAGGATATTTTCTTTGATTCAGATTGGCACTAATATTTGCTCCAACGGTTAAGTCTTCTGTTAAATCTACATTTACCTTGGCCCTTGCATTATATTTTTTATAATGAGTGGGATTATTCTTGAAGTTGCCATCCTGATCTGTCATACCAAAAGAAAGCAGGTATTGAATATTTGCTGAACCCCCACTAGCCTGCAAATTCACTTTTTGGTTGGCCGAATATGGTTTTAGCACCTCGGACACCCAGTCGGTATTCGGATATAAAACAGGGTCGGAACCGTTTCGGTATTTCTGAATAGCTTTGTCTGTATAGAAAGGTGTAAAATTGCTTTTATCAGGGCGGCCCTGCCTATACCACTCGGCCTCATTAAATGCAGTAGCAAAGGTTGCCGCATCCAGCATATTCGGAATTTTCGTAGGTTGCTGGAAAGCATAACTATAAGAAAAATTAAATTTAGGCTTACTTTTACTTCCTTGCTTAGTCGTTACTAATATAACCCCATTGGCTGCCCTCGCCCCATAAATAGCAGCAGAGGCGTCTTTCAACACGGTTATATCTTCAATATCATTTGGATTAAGTTGGCTTAAATTATCCCGAGGCACTCCATCAATAACGACTAGTGGATCATTATTATTAAACGTTCCATTACCACGAATCAATATATTGAGGTCTTCTCTCCCTGGCTCTCCTGTACGTTGATTAACGACCAAGCCTGGCAGCTTACCTTCAAGGGAACTAGTAACATTGGGCGAAGGACTTACCGTCACATCCGATCCTGAAACTTTGGAAATAGAACCAGTTAAGGTTTTTTTCTTCTGTTTACCATATCCCACAACTACCAGCTCGTCACCAGAAATTGCCTGAGACTTCAGTACTATATTGATTTTAGTCCTACCCTGAATGGGCACTTCCTGTTTCTGATAACCGATAAAAGAGAACACCAGGGTATCCTGTAAGGTAGGTACATTCAAGCTGTAAGAGCCATCGGTTCCTGTCGATGTTCCCTGTGTCGTTCCTTTAACGATTACGTTTACCCCGGGTAAAGTACTACCCGACGTGGCATCAGTAACTACACCACTTACCTGTTGCGCATACCCTGTATTGGCAGATACCAATCCCAATAAGAGAACAACAAGTGGTACTAAAAAAACATCCATCCGTTTCCTAATCTCCATATTATCTATCCTATTTTTATTAAAGTTTTAATGCCCTTCCATCCAATATTAATTCAAACGTTTGAATTTTCTCCAAATAACAATAATTAAAAGTATATTGCAAATAGTTTTAATTATTGTGGGATAATGCGTACAATTTTTAAGCAAAAATTGTACGCTAATGCCAAAATATCGAGCAATATTAGGTTTATTTTTCAAACGATTGAATTTTTTAATGGTATAATCGGAGGTTAATCTAAATATGGATTCAATAAGAAATGACAATTACTGCCTCCAAAAACGTGAGCCCTGGGAAGGAACAGGCGCGGAAGAACTCCGTTTGAGAAACGAATACCGAATCGTTTATAGCAATAGAAGTAAGATCATGAAAGACTTCCCTCGTCATCCTGGCCTGATAACCGGGATCTATTCAGCTGCTTTTCGAAGGTAGTGGATTGACCATCGGCTGGCATACGAAATCAAAGAGCTCTCCTGATTTTTTTCTATGGCTTGCAGGTTATTTCTTCGCGAGATGATGTACAATATACCGGATGGATTCCTACTATCGTTGAGCAGAAGAATGTATTCTAAGACGGCTATTTCGCAATCCGATGGACCGGAGCGGACAAAAACCGGAGCCAAAAGGTATCGGAATGGGCAATAAGTCGCCATTGAATCCCCCACCGTAATTCCAGCACCGGGAATATTCTTTATAGCTGGAACTCAAAATTAAGTAGGTAGCAAGGAATCAAGAAATAATGTGAAGCATGACCAACTCCTATTCCTCAATCCATTTAGACCTTTTCATCCATTTGAATATTGGCTCCATCCAATCTGCTGTCTTCATATGTAAAACAAAACCATGCCCACCTTTGGGATAAATTTGTAATTCTGCAGGAACTCTATGTTGCCTTAATTTTTGAAAATAAACAATGCTGTTTTCCACACTAACGGTTTTGTCATCTTCTGTTTGAGTAATGTAGGCGGGCGGGGTATTATCATCCACCTGCAACTCGTTCGAGTATTTATCGATAAGCTTTTTTGAAGGATTTTTGCCCAACAAGTTGGTCCTTGAACCCATATGGGTCAAGTCATCCTGCATGCTTATGACCGGGTATGCCAGAATCTGAAAATCAGGACGCAGATTTGTGTGGTCCTTATTTTTAATAACCGCCTTTCGGTAATGCGTAGCTTCTGTTGAGGCCAGATGTCCGCCGGCAGAAAAGCCCATTATTCCAACTTTATGCTTATCTATCTTCCATTTATCTGCATTTTCCCGAACCACTTTAATGGCACGCTGGGCATCCTGCAGCGGTCCGATGGTCTTATCTACCATCGTAGAATCTCTTGGAAGCCGATACTTGAGTACAAAAGCCGCAATCCCATTTTTAGCAAATTCTTTGGCCGTTTGTACTCCTTCGGCTTGATATACGACGACAGAATATCCGCCACCCGGACATATTACAACAGCAGTGCCCGTTGCCTCTTGCTCTTCAGGCAAGTAGACTTGCAGCGTTGGGTGCGTGACACTACGAAATACACCGGACGGCTGCTCTTTATTGGGTATTGTATTAGCGATTTGTTTTGAGTTAGGCACTTCCCCCGAATACAAGTTAATTGTTTGTTGGGCCTTTAAAGTAATCGGCAGTACGAGCAATACGGCCAAATAAATAGTTTTAGCCTTCATTTTTTGAATATTGTGATCCATTTTATTATTCATCTTCTTCATTTAACATGAGTTTGAAATACAAATTTAGTATGGATAATGATTTCGCCGTTATCCTCGATCTTTGCCGGATGAACGGACTCACGTTTCTTCTGAGGTTATCCATACCCCCGGACAACAGGTTTATTCAATTTAATATCCCTGCAGTCTGTTACGATTCACACCGGGGGGTATAAATTCAGCAGCCCTGGTCTACTTATTTAGATTTTACCTCGACCTTAATTTGCGTAAAGGAATGAGGCGGAAAAGTGTAAGTCAGCTTGCTATCACTGGTTTTAATCTCCTCTTTCGTGGGCGGATACTGATTTCGCTGATCATAACTAAAGGGTTGTTTAAGATCATCCTGATCAATAACACTCGCTTCTGCCCTTCCGACAAGCACACCTGAAGTATTCAGTATATCAGCAGTGATTGCTTTATCTTTATTTCTGTTTACCACATTGATATAAGCTGTGTTACTTTCTTTCGAATAAGCAGTGGTAACATCAAGATAGGGAATCCCTTTATATTTGTCGGTATTAAACGTATCACTCTTTACATACGTATCCACAGACTCTCCACGAGCATTATTCGAAAATAATTTAAAAGTGTAAAACAAAGGTGATTTGTAATATCCTTTATCCTGATCATGTGATAAAAGGGAAGTGAGCATTGTAAAATTGGCCATTTTAACGATATCAGCATGTCGTAAAAAAGAATTGAGACATTGGGCAACAGGAAGGACTGATCTAAAGCTTCTTCCGAAGGAACCATACTCATCTACAGAAATATAGATCGGATTTTCAAAGTTCTTCTTGGCTCTTGCAGCTTCAATCTCATCAGCCGTTACATTGATCTTTTCTTCAAAATCCATGGCACTCTGTCCCATAAAATCATAGTAATCCTTGGAATTTTCCCAATAGCGATGGATGGAGAGGTATTGAATTTTATCTCCCAGACCTTCCAGTACTTTACGGTTCCAATCTACCCATTTGCCGGTGCTTTCATAGTAAGACGATCCGGAAGCGACCAGTTTAATGGAAGAATCGACAGACCGCATTGCCTTAGCCGCTTCTCTTGCAATCTTCACATAATCATCGGCTGTTTTATGTCCCAATTCCCACGGTGCACCGTCAACTTCGTTACCGAGATCCCAAATTTTTATGTTATAAGGCTCAGGATGCCCATATTTCGCTCGTAAATCAGAAAAATGTGTTCCTTTATCATAATTGCAGTATTCCACCCATTTGCTGGCATTATTGATGGTACCAAGCCCAAGATTGACGCATACAACATTTTGGCTGCCTATATCTTTGTTAAGCTCAACCCACTCATCGGTACCAACATGGTTATTATCTGTTCCGCCCCATGCCCTATTGATACGGGTGGGACGTTGATCTTTTGGTCCGATTCCGTCTTGCCAGTTATAAGCCATAACGTAATTTCCACCGGGCCAGCGCATATTGGTCACATCGAGTTCTTTCATCGCTTCGATGTATGGCTTTAGAAATCCGTCCTTATTAGCTAGCGGCGACGACGGATCATACAGCGTGCCATAAAGGGTATTCGTGGGTCCGCCAGAGCCGTTTCTCTGTCCACTAAAATGGATCGGCTCCATAAACACCCCGTAAATTTTAGGATTAATTTTCCCAACTGTTCGGTTTACGTCAATTTTTATTGTTGCTGTTTGTGCCTGCACCGAGAATGGAAGTGCAAGCAAAATCATAAAAAGTAGTTTTTTCATAACAGTAATATTAATTCTAAATTAAAAACGTCCTATCCATAATGTGGCTGACGTTGTTAAATATTCTTTCTACGGTTTTTGATTATAACGATTAGGCTTACCTGGTGTGGGGACATTGCTGTCAACCTGGGTACCGTTATTGTGTGACTTTGTCAAAGGCTTAGAAAAAGTGATACCACTACCGGCAACCTGTGCACCCGAATTATGCGAATAGTTTAGTGGTTCGGTAACGGTAATAGAATCAGCGGGACTATTGCTTCGACCAAAACTACGTCTATTAGTGATAGAAGCTATAACCGCCGTCTCATGGTTTTCACCGCTACCTATGGTAATCTTCTGGCCAGTATTAAAGCCTTCCACGTTGGCAACAGGAATAACGGTTGCCCCTTTTGCAGTTAATGTATCCACTGTGGTCCCCCCTGCTGTCCCAACAATGGCAATAACGGCGGTTTCACGATTTGCGGCTTTACCAATGACGACCTTTTGACCAATATGGAAATCTTCTACACTGGCGACTTTGATATTGTTTGAACCTGCTGCCGAGGCAGCTGACATGGTGGTTGTGTTCTGCACCAGAAAATCATGGCAATTGCTATCACTGTCGTAGCCATCAGGGTAGCGCCCGGCACTCGTGTTGGGCTGACCGGTCATCGAAGCGAGCCACCATCTAAAACCACTGGGCGATGGAGCGCTGCATCCGTTCTCACCAGCTCCTGAAGCGGCTTGATACCCCTCGGCTGCCCATGGATCAACAACCAGACCATAGTTGAGACCATCAACTACATTACCCGCTGCGTCCCGCAATACCATATTCCCTGCTCTGGGAGAAAGCGCTGGACCTCCAAACCATTGGTTGGGCTCTGGAGCCCCTTGATAGCCCGCAGTTTTCACCTTTTGATCACGGACAACAGCATCAATGGCGTGATTCATAGCCAGGGGGTTTTCAAGCGTGATACCGGTACCGAGTGGCAAAACAGGCTCATTGCTCGAATGAGGAACGGTTGTCGCGGGTTTGAAACTTATCCCGGTTCCACTAACACTGAACGGTAGATTCGATGCATGATCATACTTCAGCGGTTTGGCAAGCTCGAGCCCGGTACCCGCATCCTCATTATCTTTTAAAGGCCCATTGAACGTGCTGCGCTCAGATGGCGTACCAACCTGTTTTACGGTCACAGTCTCGACCCCATGGCCTTTACTGTCAATGTCCAACCTGATGGTATCACCGACTGAAATATTTTTGACGGACGATACTTTGATATTGGTATCTCCGGCTTCCGCATCTGCTGACAAGTACGCTTGTGTACCGGGATTACCCACCTTAGTGACAGTTACCACTTCGTATTTCTCAACCGATTGAGCTACAGCGGGGTAGTTCGCGCCATAGCCAATAGCCATCTTCTGGCCTACTTTGAAGCCGTCTACACTCGCAACTGGAATGTTGTTCGAGCCTGCGGGGATTGTAATCACCGGCCCATCAGGAAGAGGTTGCCACACGGTCGTTGGAGTGCCTGGCTCGATTGGCGGCCTTCTACGGGATGCCGATTCGGGACGTACCAGGCCCGCGGCCGTACCAATGTTTTTAATGGTGCGAGTTTCCTTGGCGGTGCCATTATCGATTTCAATGTCATCACCAACCGACATACCAGTCGTATCCCTTACATAGATCGTAGACTGACCTTTTTGGGCAGCGACCGCCAACCCTGAATTAGATAAGCCTAACAGATAAAAACTGCGTGCCGCAAGTTTTGTATCACCTGGGATCTTCACGGACGAGAATACAGGTATCTGTGTTTTATGTTGAGTTAATGTCCAGTTGGAGATATCAACGGCGTTATTTCCGGCATTATAAAGTTCAATAAATGAGTTGGTTGCATTCTCAGTGGTACCATCGCTGGCACGAAACTCATTAATTTTGACCGGACTGACGTTCCGCACTTTTTCAGTCGTCGTCTCAGACTGCTTCCCACCATTTGAACTTGTCCACGAGGCTTTGCCGACTAAATCACCGTTAAAAGATGCTGATCCGGATGTAACCGTGAAGGTAGCACTTACGCTGGCATCCGGTGCAATGGGATCAGCAATTTTCGTGTAAGATTCATTGGAGTTTAAAACAACAGCTTTCCACCCCTGGGGCACAGAAAGACTTAAGGAGACATCATTCACTGTTATTCCGGTAGTATTTGTAAACGTCAAAGTCGTGTTCTGGGAAGACTGTGGTGAGAAGGTCTGGAGTCCCGGAGGGGTAGCTGATTCATTCGAAGGTGCCAGACTCAAAGGTTGCGCATCGTACCCCGCGGCTACGATATTAGCCTGAATTTTCTGGTTGGTTTCCTTCGAGGGAAAAGTGCCCGCGGCTGTCATTGCTCCTTCGTAGAAGGTTCCCTGCGAACCATTGCTGTTATCCCCACCGTTGCCGAGAAGAATAGCTCCCTGTTTACGCATCGGGTCATAGCTGCTCCTGTCATTGATGACCCGAGATCCATCGAACATTGTATGCAGGTTTCCATGCTGTGCATCACCGCCCATGGATCTCCAGTGATGCGGTTCGCCGTCAGCCATCGCAGTAACAAAGCGCCAAGTAACGCTCGGCAAGTCTGCACAGTATTTATCGTTAGGCGAATCGTTAACACATCCCACAAGATTATTCTCCTGGTCGGTCATGACCCAAGGACCGGGATCTTCTCCGTGATACCAATAATTGGCGTTTCCGTAGTAGGTAGTTTCCATAGTGCCATCGCCGTCGTCACGACTGTCGATCTCACCGTTGCCGTAATCGAAACAACAACCGTTGTTGAAGTGATGACCGTTAATTACCCAATATTGCCCCTCGGCCTGATCGTCGACTGCGGTCCCCTTGGGATCATCCAGGCGCAATCCCATACCAGGTTCAATAAAAACGCCATAAACCTTATGCCCCATAACCGTGACTGGCGCCATATCTGCAATAGGAATGTTGTTAAATCCCCCCAAACCAGGACCATGAAATCTGCCCCGGGGCGCCTGGTGGAGGTCATTACCGTTACCCGACTGGTCGTAGATAATAGTAATCCAACAGGTGGTATTCGTACAGAATGAATCCTGCGCCGCTGCATCGGCGTATCCTCCCGGATCATCTTCACTGGGTTGGACGACTCCAATATTTAATTTTTTTCCATCCGACTTACGCATAACTTGGTAGAGCGGACCATTATAGGATGCATATAAAGCACGTGTAGTACTGTGAGCAGCCACACACGGGGTACCTGCAGCGGCATAAATATCACAAGGTCCTTTCGGTCTGGGTGCAGTGACATTGTTTCCTGCCCGCGTCATTGCTACCATCATAATAACGGTGGGTAATATTAGCACTAGTGTGAGAAGCACGACAAGATGATTTTTCCTTTTCATATTTATTGTTCCATATTTGCTATGATAACTAATGGGCTCTACCTGCTAGCCTGATATACCAGATTAATTGATTTATTTTCCTTCTAAATGGATGACGTAATAATTTCAACATTTATTTGAGCCTAGCTATTGCCAATTTTGGTTTTATACGCATTTTCCCATTTGGCTCAACCATATATATATTTTAAAATAGGTTGTAACATCCATTTCTTGAATTAATATCTAAATAACCAAAAATAGGCATCTTTAGTAGTACTGAAGATTATGTTGGCATAATGGTCACAATGACTCTTTTATATCTTGATAAAGCGGGAGTACCATGATCTGTAACTTTTAAAATAAATTGTGTGGTTTCCTTTTTGTCAACCTTAGGGGCCGTCACACTAATCCCATGCCTATTCTCAGCTAAAGCAATTTTTATGGATTTTTTATATGATCCGGCCTCTGGATAGTTAAACCACAAGTAACTAAGATGATCCCCATCAGGATCGGTGGCGGTGGCATCAAGGCTAAAACTTTCTCCAGATTGAACGGTAATATGTTCAGGGACCAGCAATTTGGGAATCGGGGGGTGATTGGCCTGCTTATATGATTCTGTACACCATTCTATGCGGGCGGCAAAATCATTTTGAAAGTCGACTCGCCAGCGAAACAATGTTGCCTTATTACTGGTAAATGAAACAGTGTCCAGTCGAACCGCCCGTCCATATTTACTATGGATAAATGGGGTGTAATGATCTGTTGCATCTGTCCATATGGGTCTGGTTTCCGGTACAATCGGGACCCCTGAATTTACCCCTTTTGAAGAATCAAATTCAGGCTTATATAACTCGTAACGGCCACCCCACCCCCCCCAGTCAGGGTGTGCCGGATTATTCAGTCCGTTCGGAATCAGATTCAGCCAGGATGGAGTATCTCCCTCCATCCCATAAGCCACATCAGGATATGCTGCCCCGAGGGGACCATGCCCTTGCTGAATATGTTGAGCAAGCCAATCATTGCTGATTACTTTGTTATCAATTCCCGGGAAAACACCATTTATTGCACTCCATGTAGCACTGCCATAATCATCGCCCGGACTAACGATATAAAACAGATTAGGGAAATTTTTCCTAATCCAAACACCGCTGTCATCCTGATCAGATATAGTATATACCCTGAGCTTAGCAATTAATTTCTTAACTTCGGCTGCAGATTCGGTTTTTCTGATTTTATATAATGCCTGGGCAAGAGTATTTTCTCCTCCCCAAACACATATCCACAGAGGCCGATCATCTTGTTCCTTGAGGGCTTTGATAATCAAGTCGGAACCTGGAGAATCTTTACCTTCTCCGACTCCTTGCATTCCATAGTTTTCCAGGCCATGCGTTACTTTCTTTAAAAGAGACTCAGCACTGGGATAACCGGATTCATTCTTGTTAAGGTTAGATTGTACTTTATCATAAGCCCGAATGATATTTCTGATGTAATCAGGATGATTCACTGTTTTTTGCCAAACAGACGTAGTAGCAATTAATCCTTCTATATCAATTTCATTAGAGTATAAGAGTAAACGAACCATGGATTCTGAATCGTCAGGGTCAGCTCCGATATCTGATAATACAATCACCCTATGTTTTTGAATGGCTTTTTCACTATCATGCGATTTGGGATGTGCAAATAGCGAATGGAAAGGGAACATTAAAGTAAATACAGCGACACAAAGAATAGTTTTCATAATTATTGCAATTCTATTTCGTAGGATTTAATCCTTTCGGAAGATTTACAGGTTAGTAAAATAAAAACATTGTTCCCTTATTTTCTTTCATAACTGCTTTCCGGCATTTTGAGGAAGGTTTGCTTGTACCCCCCATCATCAATGATCACTTTCTCAAAAACGACGCCCGGATCCAGCGGTCGGATTTTTAAAACATGCGTTCCATCCATAGACGATTTCAAGGGGAGTGTCACATCAGATTCAATAATACGTGCGGCAGCCGTCGGGTACATTTTGGAGTAATTATGTTTCCATGTCAGATCTTTATTGATATTCCACGTTTTTTCCTTTCCCCCGTCAAATGAGGCTGCAACACTCATCCCTCCCTTTATAAAGGGAAGTGTACTATTAAAAATCATTCGCACTTTTACGCTGTCCGATTGTGTGTTCAGCTTCATTTTATAAGTAAGCGCCGAACCAGCTGTTTTTTGGGTATAGGGCATCAAAGCCAGACCCGAAAGTGTTCGCCCCAATCCGGGAATCACGGTCCATTGGGTGCTCGCAGTTGCCTTGCTTTCGTAATAATGTTCGGCCTCCATGACTACAACACCGTTGTCCTCATTAAAGACATAGCTGCCTCGCTTCGCTTCTTCCGGCTTCACACGGGTCACTTCCGGCATTTTATCTCCGCCTCTGGGCTCATGCCAGGTGGTATATCCAATGTGAGTTTGATCCATCATGTGATTCCACTTCCCCCCGGCGATATCATGATTGTACTCATGGGTAAGTATGGAATCGCGCTTAAAAGAATCCTCGGCACGGTCGGCCCAGTAATTGGCACGCAGATCTTTTTCTGAGGCCAATTTCCGATTCATCGCCACCGAATAGTACAAATCGTACAAGTTTGCCATCGCCTGTACAGGGAACAGGATCAGCTCATTATACGAATCTTTATACTTTTCGGGCAAATCCTGAAATTGCCACAAAGCCCGGGCTTCAAGTGCCATGTAAGCATCCCGTACATGGCGAAACTCCCCGCTCTGCAGGTTGTACGTGTTTTCATCAAGCATTTCAGCCGTAACGCGGCTATTATACTTCGTATAAGTCGTTAAAATATCCGCTGCTTCATTGGCGGCTTCAGCACCAAACTGCTGCCTGGTAAATTTTCTCGCGTACTCTTCCAAATTATTGACGTTAAAAGAGTCCGGGTTCCAGGCCATATTCAAGAAAAAGTCAATGGGGTACTCCATTGGTTTGAGGTCACCTACATTCAGTATCCAAATTTTATTTACGCCATAGTCATATGTTGCCTGCAGCTGCTCCCACATATGAGGGATCTGCGTCATATTCAGCCATTGATAGGATCTCGGAGCCCCGTGATAATCAACGTGGTAGTACATTCCGTAGCCCCCCGGATGTTTCTTTCCCTCAAGATCGGGCAGTCTGCGTACATCCCCCCAGTTGTCGTCACAAAGCAATAGGATAACATCATCCGGAACCTTCATTCCATGCTCGTAATATTCTAAGACCTCTTTATAAAGCGCCCATACTTGTGGCGTTTGGGAGGCGGGCTTTCCTGTTACGTCCTCAATAATCCGGCGCTGATCGGTGATAATTCTTTCCAGCAGATCGATGTTCTTCTGCATGCTTCCCGTTCCTTTCATAGCCATGTCACCGTTCCCGCGCATACCTACCGTAACCAGGTTATCGTAGTCTTTATTTCGCTCAAATCCATCCCGCCAAAACTGTTTCAGCCCCTTTTCATTCGTCAAGTAGTTCCACTCACCATTGCCATATTCCTTGTGATGGTCATTCCATTCCTTTTGTGCCCGCATCATCGGTTCATGATGAGAAGTCCCCATCACAATTCCATATTTATCAGCCAGTTTGGGATTTTGAGGATCATCCTCATTAAAAGCTTTGCCCCACATAGCCGGCCAGAGGTAGTTGGCTCGCAACCGAAGTAACAATTCAAACATATGGGCATACATCTTGTGGTTGATTCCTCCAAACTTCTCGCGTGCCCAATTGCCAAATGACGGCTCCTCATCGTTAATGAAAATCCCGCGGTATTTTACTTTGGGCTCCCCGGAAGCATAGTAACCAGACAACGTATAGGCCGCCGGACGTTTTTTAGGCGGGACATCAGCCCACCAATACCAGGGAGACACCCCCAATTGTCGTGATATCTCATAAATGCCATAAATAGTACCTCTTTGGTCACTACCCGCTACAACAAGATACTTATCTATGCCGGGTTTTGGATTCTTAACAGTCTTGATGACAAAACTTTCCCATTTCCCTTTAAGGTCTTTTGTATCAAGTTTTCCCGATGCTACCAGATCATCAATCTGTTTGCTTTTCCCAAGCGTCCCAATAACAATTTCGTAATGGGTCGATACGTCCGAGGTAAATAGTTTAGGTTTGACATCAGTCACCCTATTAATATCTGATTGGAGATCGCCAATCGCACGAACGACGCCCGGATAATCACTTTTATCATAACGGATTGGAGCCGGCGTCTTATCTTTGGCAACGATGGGGAAATCAGCTTGTGATTGAGGACTGTTTACAATAATCTTTGACTTCAGTGCTCCAGTTTGCTGTGCCGCTGCAGGCAAAAACGCAACAATACTAAACAGCCAGCATAAACTCAGATTTCGGAATGTATTATACATGTTGAATGATTTTTATGATCTTAAAGGTATTGGACCCATTATTATATAACTTTATTCAAAACGAACCCAGTCCACTTCACTGTGGGTATCGTCGGCTGAGGATACCACTAGATTGTGAACCCCAAATTTCATTCCTGAAACGGGTACTTTAATAGTGCTCCATTTGTTAGTTTTCGGAACATCAATTTGGGCAACTAAAGGACCATCTGGATTATCCAAATGTATTTCCAACATACTACCGGTTTTTGATAGCGCTTTAGCGCTTACAGACTTGACATTCTGTGTTCCAAAATCAATAGCATTATATTGAATCCAGGCATTCTTGTTATTAAAAATGGTTTTCCAGCCTTTAAACGTATTACTGGTATCCAGAAATGCAGTAAAAGTGCCTTCATCGCTAATCTTGCTGTATCGATCAATTTGAATTTCCTGGTTCGCATCAGTCAGCCCAACGCCACGAAGTGTGGGCGTCACCTTTTGAATGGTTCCATCTTTATTAAAAAACAGACTGTCGACCCGGACGGAACGGTTTTTATCAAAATCAGGCGAATAATCATTGTGATGATAGAACAAATACCACTGTCCCTTGTAATTGATAATGGAATGATGATTCGTCCAGCATTCCGGTGATTCATCCATTATTACGCCGGTAACGTTGAAAGGACCCATTGGACTATCGCTCATGGCATATTCCAGCTGCTCGGTTTTGTGCGCCACATGAGGATAAGTCAAATAATAATGTCCATCGCGCTCAAACATGTATGGACCTTCCTTGAGCCCTTTTTCTGGCAGGTTTGCGATCACTTTCGGTTCAGAAGACAGTTCGAGCATATTTTCTTTTAGCTTGGCAACATATATATCTCCCCCGGCCCAGTACAGATAGGCTTGTCCATCTTTGTCAATAAATACATTTGGGTCGATCCCGTTAACATTTTTGATGGGCGCAACTTGCGGAGTAAAAGGACCATAAGGAGTTTTTGATGTCGCTACACCTATCTTTCGTCCCTTAAAACCACTACTGGAATCTGCTATGGCCGGAAAGTAAAAATAGTAGGTCCCATTTCTTTCGATAGCATCGGGAGCCCACATCGCATTGGCATTCGTATTTACCCACGGTACATCATCCTGAGAAACGATGACCCCATGATCCTTCCAATCCACCAGGTTTTCCGATGAAAATACATGATAATCCTTCATACAAAACCAATTGGTACCACAGTTGATATCATGGGAGGGATATACATAAACTTTGCCTCTGAATACCCGGGCCGATGGATCTGCCGAAAACTGATTCCGGACAATTGGATTTTGTGCTAAGGACTTACTTGTAGCAATTACTAATAAAAGAACGGCCATAAATATCGGATAACTAATTCTTTTCATCATACAGGCCCTGCTAAATCGTACTTAAATATTGTTATTTTTAATGTTCATTCAGTAATGAAACTTCCCTTTAGCCCGAACAATATTTTTTCATGCTATTGCTCGTGCAACAGATCAGCTACTGCATTGGATAGAAATATGTAATCTGCACAAATTCCCACCACACTTTCGTTCTCTCCCCACAGATAAGGCCATTTGTCCATATTTTCAGGGAAATCCGGGTTCAGAACAAGTATTCCCGGAACAACGCCTCCGGCAATAAAAGAAAAATCTGCCCGGTTGTTGCTGTAAAAACGCTCCTTGGAGTGTACCCCGACCGTAGAAACAAACGAGGTGTTGGAATACGGATGGGTGCCAAAAAGATAATTGATTCCCCGAATAGTATACTTCGAGTCAATGACCCCAGGAAAAGCCTCATGGGCGTAATAATTTGCTATGGCCCAGCTTACTATCCTGCCATTACCTCCCCATCCACCGGTGCTTATAGGAACACCATATGGATTTTTCTTGAGCAAGGCATCATCATGTGCTTTGAATTGTTCTACATAGGGTTCCAATTTGTTCTTGTAATTATTGTCGAAATATGGAATGGCCTGAATTGCCAGCTTTATATTTCTGTCAACGGATCGTTCAAGCGCCGGCCAAATAAGCCGTTCAAAACGATTCGCGTACTTGGCTTTTTGGGTAGCTGCAAACAACTGCAGATCAGCCCCCATCTCCGAAGATTTCACAAAGAGGCGGAATCGTTTGCTTTTATTCCCTAGTGAATCCTGCTGCTGACGGGCCCAAGACTGTTCTGCTACATTCAAGCATTCTGTGGCCAGAGAATCGTTATACCCTTTAAGGACCCGACTCGCTGAAGCAAGAGAAGCTATAGACATATAATTAACACTGGGAACATCATTGGTGAATGCCCATCGGTCATCCGGTGTTCCGCTGGAGTCTCCTTCCACCTGATACGGTTTTAGCCTTGGAGTATAGATCTTATTATCTGTTACCTGAGATGCATCCCCAAGCTGGTCGTATTCGTACAGATGTGCTTCAGAAATAGCCCGAATGGCACGTCCGAATGCCTTGTGCTGAGCAAGCTGCTGGAGAACCCCATGTTCTACCTGCTGAAGAATATCAGGCTTACCATCGGGTTCGTGGATGCTGGCATATCGCTGCTTCTCGTTAATGTAGGTTTCATCCAGCTTTGGTTTAAAAGCTTCCCATGTGGCTGAAAGGCCTGAGATAGTCTCACATTGAGAGGGCTCTTCAATATCATAGTCGCCCGCGTCAAACCAACCTCCGACATTCAGTCCGGGGATGTGCTGTCCGGGTTTATATTTTGTATCGGTAGTCGCCCCCATCCCGTGGCCATCAAAATGATTATTATTGGGCGGGGCCTGACGAGCATCATCCAGGAAGGGAACACCATGCCAAACTTTGTACGCATCTTTTACATACATATGATCCATCTGAACCGGGAACCATACATCAAGGGTTTGATGCCAAACATCGTCATAGACATGGTCATCTATAGGGAAAACATTCGACTTCTCATAACCATACTTGATAAAATAAGTGCCCTTTTTGCCAACGGAAGAAAAATCGAAGGTGACATCGTTATAGCGGTAAAATTGCCCCCATTTTTTTACAGGAGCCGTGTACACTTTCTCAGACGTGCCATCCGACGTAATACGATACAAAGAAGCAGACTCGAGAGGCGTGTCGTGTTTATCCAGTTCTATGACAGCTCTTTTTTCCTGTGTGGGATGATATCCTGCCTGCGAAAATTGTATAACAGGTTTACGGGTCCAATTGTGGATGGTATTCGCTGTTAAATGCCATTCGACGACTTTGCCAGTCTTGTTTGCAGGAATCTTACTTCGTGCGACGAACCATCCGTTTTGAGCCAGGTTTCTTCCATCATAAAACGATATTTCTCCTTCTGTAGACTGAATTCTAACTCGTCTTTCCGGGTCTTCCGGGGCGAGGACTAACGTTGACCCTGTTGCCATGGGCTTGGGATCTACATAAATGTCTCTGTACCGTCTGTTGGAAGTAGAAAATCCGTTAAATTGAGGAATCTTATTAGAGTCCGGTTTAGCGACCATCGGTCCGGCCGGATAGAATGGGAAAATATGAGGATTACCATCCATAACATAAGTCTTCCTGAAATAAGCAGTTGGCAAGAAATCAAGATTGAATCCCCCGTGGCCAACCAGTTTTTGGGGCAACGGCTTGTCCAGATAGACATCGATCCAGATGCCCTGATCTTTGGCCGTGACTACAATTTTGGAATCAAAATCATACTTTTCATATCTCTGTGTTACTTCAATTTTGTTATGTCGCTTATCGACCTTTCTATTGACAAGTTTCGGAACGAGATCCCATTGCTCCGGAGTTGATCTCAGACGAACAGCTCCGTCCGTAGCAGTACGTTCGCCAGCCTGTATAAGCTCTAATCCGGAGTGTTTTTCATCAAAGAAAAACCCGTTAAACTTCTCACTGAAAACGAAAACGTTGAAACCCCGAGTCTCAAAATAACCTTTGTCATTCAGTTGCAAATTCTGCGAAAAGGCTGATTGAAATGAAATAAACAGCAACAGTAACGTAAAAAAAGCTCCCGTCAGGTATTTTAGATCCCTTCCGAACCCACCGGTATCACATGATTTTTTTTTGAGCAAGTTTCTTTTCTGTATCATGAGTGTTCTCTATTTGGTTGATTTTATTCTCTTAATATTTCCCATTTTAAAATCAATTAGCCGGATGCATATGAAACCAGTCGAAATCGACATAGCCGCCTAATTTTTTTGTGGCATAATTGAAAAGACACATTTTATTTCCGGTGAAAATTTTAAGGCTAAATCTCATTAATAAGTCGTTGCCCAAAGGCACAAAATGTCTGTTGTCGGTGCTGTACGAGAATGACGCCTTACTGGTGTCATAATTTGCCGATGCCTGCAGATAAACGGTATTGATGTTGCTTTGGATGGCCGTAGAATCTATTGTTTTGCCATCATTTACCATGGTAATATATTTAGATCCCTTTTTTTGTTTTACCGATATATACGCATAAGGATCTTGAAATACCGCCAGGCCAGCGACATCCCCGTCTTTCATATGACTAACATCTAATTTAGTATCTCCAATAGTTGGTATCGTTTGGGAGTAATAGGTGAACATCCTTTGGGTAAGTGTGTTTCGGGCTTTTGGCAGCTCAGAGACTACTTTTGCGGTCTTTAAGCGTAAATATCCCGGTCTTTGGGTCAACGACCATTTATCCGAATCGGGATTATGATTCCATCCCCACTGCATGCCAAGTCCGGCGCTGTCAAATTCTGAGGAAGTAGGCAGTGTACTGACAGGATATTTTTTTCCAACATCGGGTTTTTTATAAGTGATAACCCCTTTCCCGTCAACACCAACCATCGGCCATCCATCTTTCCATGCTACCGGCTGCAGCGAAGGGAAACGCCCAAAAGCACCTTGATCGGAAAAAAGTATGGTCCACCATTCCCCCGTCTGGGTTTGCAGGAGTGCTCCCTGATGCAGACCGAAGTTTACCCCTTTCGTTGTATCGCGCAAAACAACCTTTTCTTCATAGGGACCGTAAACATTCTTTGAACGTAATGCAACCTGGATGCCATCATGGCCTCCATACGTACCGTAAAGATAGTAGTAGCCATTAATTTTGTACATGTGTGTACCTTCGAGGCCATGGCGTATATCACCCGTGAAAACTAGGGAATCTTTACCTGCTGGAGCAAAGTTCTTATTGAGCTCCGTTACATAGATTTTACTATTGCCATGAGCTACATAAATTTTTCCATCATCATCGAAGAATAAACTCGGATCATAAAAACCCTTGGGTAACTTGTGTATTTTCCAGGGCCCCTCGGCTTTTGAAGCGCTTAAAAGAAATCCTCCTTCATCCAGGGTAATAAAAAGTAGATAAAACTTCCCGTTATGGTACTTAATGCTTGTTGCCCACTGACCATGTCCATACCTGTTACAATCGTCGAGATTATAACATTTACTAACGTCAAATCTCGGAACAGCATTACTGGCATATTTCCAATTCACGAGGTCGTGTGATTTAAGCACAGTAACACCGGGAAAGACAAACATCGTTGTTGTAACCATATAATAGGTATTACCCACTCGAATGGCATCAGGGTCCGGGAAGTCGGCATTGATGACTGGATTTGTATATGTTCCGTTGCCATTATCACTGTGAGACTTTTGCGCTTCCACTTTTCCCGGTACTATAGCTAAAAAAAAGCAAAGCCCTATTAACAGATTTAAAATATTTTTCATTTTTTAAATTTTAAATGATAACTCCTTGTTTCATTGGCCCTTGTAAGCCGGTGAAAAAGCGTACATGCCAATGGTCGTCCCTACAAAACCCCCGGCTTCATTCGTACTCAGGATTGTTCCATCCGCTCCCTGATAAATACTCTGCCAGTCGCCTTTTTTCAAGGCATAAGAGAAATCATACTTAGCCCCTTTAGGCTCGATTTTAAGGTAAAATTCATCGGCTGAATTATCCTTCACAACTGCAGACGCAATGACATTCTTTTCATCTCCTTCGTGTTTCTCGACAAACACTTCTTTCTGGCCTTGATCATTAAGAGTGACACCGAGCAGGAAGTAATAATGCTCTCCCTGGAAAGCTGCGAGGCCGGCAATATCTCCTGGATTTTCGGGTTTATAGATCATTTTAGTGGAAACCGATCCATACGCATGTTGTTGCCTTCTGCCAATGAATGATGGATTTCCACGTCCACTGATGATATCAGATCTTGCCTGTATTTGCAGGAATCCATCATCAGAAAGGTCCCACCAGTGCTCGTGTGGAGTACGAATCATAATCCAATCATCTGACAGCTTCGAACTGTCAAAATTATCGGTATAGGTAAAATTACCATGCGTGGGCGGTTCGGGATTTTCCCCAGAAGACAAATTCGGGCGTTTAAGTTTTACCGGAACGGTCTTGCCCTTCTCAAGAATGACCGGCCAGCCGTTTTTCCAGGTTACCGGCAACAGAAATGTCTCGCGACCAGTGTTAAAATGAACGCCGTCATACGGACGAACACCAAGGAAGACGCTCCACCATTCTCCATTCTGTGTTTCCACCATGTCGGCATGTCCTGTGTATTCAACATCAAATTTTCGGTCTTTGGTGATATTGCGTTGTGTCAGGATGGGGTTGTTTTCATACGGAGTAAAAGGGCCCATGGGACTGTCACCTTTAAATACTACC